>ERZ779898.138-NODE-138-length-35387-cov-2.926469_pt1 | contig 35387 bp, 34 predicted proteins | sample MGYA00511902_ERZ779898 | MGnify/ENA primary metagenome ERZ779898 (study PRJEB29588, sample SAMEA2144588) | human gut metagenome | biome: human gut; feature: human-associated habitat; material: faeces | place: Denmark | collected 2008/2010 ...
ATTGTTAAGAATTGAAGAAAAATTAAAAAAATAACATATAATATAATTAGGTAAAACCTTATAAAGAGTGATGGAGGGACTGGCCTGATGAAGTCACAGCAACCTATTTAGTTAGGTGCTAAAGCCGTATGATAAGGAACTTTTATGCAAGTTTCTTACACTTGCTTTTCTTTTGGTTTTATAAAAGAAAGGAAAATATTATGAAAATTTATTCTAATGAAATTGTATTTCGAGGACATCCAGATAAGGTATGTGACCAAATAAGTGATGCTCTTGTAGATGCTTATCTTGCAGATGACAAATATTCCAGGTGTGGTATTGAAGTAATGGGAGGTAAAGGACGCATTTTTGTAACTGGTGAAGTAACTAGTTCTTCTAATGTGGATATCTCTAAAGTTATCAACCGTGTATTAAAAGATATTGGTTATGTTGATAACTATGAAATAATTAACAACCTTGGGGTACAAAGTCCAGATATTGCCCGCGGCACTAATAATTTAATCGGTGGTGCAGGTGATCAAGGAATGATGTTTGGTTATGCTTGTAATGATACTCCAGAATTATTACCAACTGCCATGGTAATTTTACAAAAATTTAGTATGTGGTATGATGAAGCTAGAAAAAGTTGTCCTTATCTTATGCCCGATGGTAAAGCCCAAATAACAGGACTTTATAATAATAAAAACAAATTACAAAAAATAAAATACTTTACTGTTTCCTATCAAAATGATGAAGAACATCGTGATATTACAGATAAACTTATTAAAGATGCTATTCAAAATATTTGTGCTGATTATAATATTGATATAGAAGAGTTTTTAATTAATCCGACAGGTAGGTTTCAAATCGGTGGATTTCAAGGTGATGCTGGTTTAACAGGACGTAAGATAGTAGTTGATACATATCATTCATTTGCTCCCGTCGGTGGTGGTGCATTCAGTGGTAAAGACCCCAGCAAAGTAGATCGTTCTGCTGCGTATAAAGCTAGAGAAATTGCCAAGAAGGTATTAAAAGAGCATAATTTAAATTGGTGTACTGTTCAAATAAGTTACGCTATTGGTATTGCCAAACCATTAGGAATATATATAAATAGCGATAAAGGAGAAATAACAGTTCCAGATAGTTTATATGAAGAATGTCAACCGCAAAATATTATAAAAGACTTAAACTTACTTAATACTTGTTATGAAAAACGAGCAAGATTTGGCCATTTTACAAATTAAAAATAACCTAGAATTCTAGGCTATTTTCATTTAGTAAAAAATCAAATAATGATAATACTAATATTCCTTCTTCAGTATACCAAGGTTTAAAATCCCCTTTTACTATAAGTATTTTTTTGAAATTATCATGTATATTCATAAATGGTCTTTCTTCTTGAACTGTCTTATCTCTAGTAGATAGTTCTAATACTGATTGGATATAATATCTTTTATTTCCTAAATTGCAAACAAAATCTATTTCTAATTGTTTATTTTCATTATTATTTCTAATTTCTACCACTCCAACATCAACATTAAATCCCCGTTTTAATAATTCGTTATAAATAATATTTTCCATTAAGTGATTTTCTTCAATTTGTCTAAAATTAAGTCTCGCGTTTCTAAGTCCTATATCTGCAAAATAATATTTTTGTGGAGTAGTAATATAAGTTTTTCCTTTAATATCATATCTTTGAGCTTTTTCGATTAAAAATGAATCTAACAAGTAGTCAATATAAGAATATAAAGTATTTTTAGATATATTTTTAATGCCATTGCTAATATATGCATTATAAAGTTTCTGTGGATTAGTTAAAGAACCTACTGAAGAAGCTAACATATCTATAAGGGAATCAAAAATATCATCTTTACTAATATTATTTCTTTCAACTATATCTTTTTTATAAGTTAGTTCAAATAAGTCTTTTAAATATTTACTTTTTTGTTCTTCGGTCTGCTGATTCAAAATTAAAGGCATTCCTCCATAGGTTAGATATTCATTCCAAGCGCTATATTTATCTCCGTTGAATGCACCTAAAAATTCTTTAAAAGAAAGAGGGTATATTCTTATCTGATCCCCGCGACCTCTAAATTCTGTAATAATATCACTTGATAAAAATCTAGAATTACTACCAGTTACATAAATATCTAAATTCCTTTTATATAATAATCCATTTAAAACTAATTCAAAATTTGGAACCATTTGAATTTCATCTAAAAGAATATAATAATTCTCATTATCAACGATTTGTGATAATATATACTCATTTAAAGCATGAGCATCTAAATATTGTTCATTATTTATGTCATCTAAACTTAACTTAATGATATGATCTTCTGAAGTTCCCGAAGCAAGCAAATAGTTTTTGAAAATGGGATCTAACAAAAAAGATTTGCCACAACGTCTTATACCTGTAATAATCTTAATTAATCCATTATTTTTCCGGTTGATAAGCATTTTTAAGTATTCAGTTCTTTCTATAATTTTAGAATTCATATGACCTCCTCATTGAACTTTTTTTACATTTATGTACCTTTTATTCAATAATAGTATATCACTAATGGTAATAAAACACAACACTTTGTTGAACTTTTTTTACGTTTGTGTACTTTTTGTTCAATAAACATAAAATTTGCTTCAAAAAAAATAAAACATGTTTTATAATTAATATATGGAGTGATTTAGAATGAAAAAAATAGTTGATGGCAATACTGCTTGTAGTAAAGTTGCTTATTATTTTAGTGAAGTATGTAGTATTTATCCGATAACACCTTCTAGTCCAATGGCTGCAAATATTGATACACTTACTGGAACTAATTTATTAAATATATTTAATTCAAAGCCTCGAGTTGTTGAAATGGAATCCGAAGCAGGTGCTGCTGGAACTATGCATGGTGCCTTACTTTCAGGCTCTTTAGCATCAACTTTTACAGCATCTCAAGGATTACTTTTGATGATTCCTAATATGTATAAAATGGCTGGAGAAATGCTTCCGGGAGTAATCCATGTAGCATCACGATCTTTAGCCACCCATGCTTTATCTATTTTCGGTGATCAACAAGATATTTATGCAACACGTGCCACCGGTTTTTGTATGCTTGCTTCATCTAGTGTATTTGATGCCCAAAATCTAGCTGCAGTTGCTCATCTTGCGGCGATTAAAGGAAGTCTTCCTTTCTTACACTTTTTCGATGGCTTTAGAACTAGCCATGAATATAATACTATTGAAGAAATACCTGAAGATAAACTTTTAGCTCTAGTTGATCATGATGCTATCAATAAATTTAAAGAACGTGCTTTAAATGTAGGCAATCATTATCAATATGGCATGTCTCAAACTGAAGATATTTATTTTGGATGCATGGAAGCAAGAAATAAATATTATGATGCTATGCCTGATATTGTTAACGATTATATGACTAAGATTAATGAAATAATGAACACTAACTATAAACCATTTAATTACTATGGAGCAAATAATGCTACCAATATAATTGTTGCTATGGGTAGTGTTACTGATACCATCAAAGAAGTAGTTCAAAAGCTTGGCAATGTTGGCTTAATTGAAGTTCATTTATACCGTCCTTTTAGTCAAAAATATTTACTAGATGTTTTACCTAAAAGTGCTAAAAAAATTGCTGTTTTAGATCGTACCAAAGAAAGTGGTTCTATCGGTGAACCATTATTCTTAGATGTCTGTGGTATCCTTAAAGATAGTGATATCAAAATCTATGGTGGCAGATATGGTTTATCAAGTAAAAATACAACTCCTGCGGATATTTATGCTGTTTATAAAATGCTTGAAGATAATCCTCATCATAATTTTACAATCGGTATAACGGATGACGTTACCAATTTAAGTTTAGTACCATGTCCAATCGATATTGCAAGTAAACATCAAGAAATATCAATTTATGGTTTTGGTTCTGATGGAATGGTAAGTGCCAGCAAAGATATGTTAAAAATAGTTCATGAATCATTAGATAAATTTGTTCAAGGTTATTTTGAATATGATTCTAAAAAAAGTGGTGGTGTAACAGTATCTCACTTACGTTATTCTGATAATGAAATAAATGAACCATATTATGTAACTAATCCAAGAATAACTGTTGTTACTAAAGATATATACTTCCGGATGTTTGATATAGTAGATAACTTAAAAGATAATGGAATACTTTTAATAAATACTATTAAAAATAAAGATGAATTACTTAAACTTTTACCTAATAAAGTAAAGAACATATTATTTACCAAAAATGTTAAAATATATTTTATCAATGCAGAAGATATTGCTTTAAAAAATCACATACCTGGTAAAATAAGCAAAATAATGGAAGTTTTAATTTTAAAATTACTAGATATTGAAAACTCTTTAGAAATAGTTGAAGAGAGTGTCAAAAAGGCTTTCGCTACTAAAGGTGAAGATATTGTTAATAATAATATATTAGCTATGCATGATGCAATTGATAAATTGGAAGAATTAAAAATAGAAGAAAATTACTCTGAAACTATTAAAGTAATTGATGATAATGTTGTAGACTTAATGAATCATCGTTTAGGAAATACTATTCCAGTGAGCATGCTTGAAGATTATGCCTATGGTCGTTTTCCGGGAGCTACAACTAAACTTGAAAAACGCAACATTTCTAATGTCGTACCTTTCTGGAATAAAGAAAATTGTATAGAGTGTGGAATGTGTTCCTTAGTTTGTCCTCATGCTGTAATTAGAAGTGTAACAAGTGAAGATGATGCTAAAGGTATTCCGTTTATTGGGGCTGATGGCTTACGTTATGTAATTGAAATAAGTGAAGAAGATTGCACCGGCTGTGGTCTATGTGCGGGCATTTGTCCTGGCAAGATGGGCAATAAAGCTTTAACTATGATTGAAAAGAAAGTTAAAGAAAAAAGCAAACTTACAACTAGTGTTAAAAACCCTTTAAATAAATTTACTATCAAAGGTTCGCAACTAGAACGTCCATTATTTGAGTTTAGTGGTGCTTGTGCTGGTTGTGGGGAAACGCCTTACATTAAATTGTTAACTCAGGTTTTCGGAGAAAAACTAGTTGTTGCTAATGCTACAGGTTGTTCAAGTATCTATGGTGGTTCTGCTCCATCAACACCATACTCTATTCCTTGGGCTAATTCTTTATTTGAAGATAATGCCGAATTTGCTTTTGGTATTCACACATCTTACAAACAAAAAAGAGATCGCATTGAACACCTAATGCGCGAATCTCTAGACTCTGTAGAAGATAGTGAAAAAGAATTATTTACTAAGTGGTTAGAAAATAAAGACGATTTTGCTATAACGATGCAAATTAAAGAAGAACTAAAAGATAAAACCATTCCAAAAGAATTACATGATTTACTAGATTATATTCCAGCCCGTACAGTTTGGGCAATCGGTGGTGATGGCTGGGCTTACGACATCGGTTATGGTGGGTTAGATCATGTCCTACATTCTAATGAAAATATTAAAGTGCTAGTTCTTGATACGGAAGTATATTCTAATACGGGAGGTCAAGCAAGTAAATCAACTAAACTTGGAGCAGTCGCTGAATTTGCTAACTTAGGTAAAAAGACAGCTAAAAAGGATTTATTTAAGATTGCTTCTTGCATCCCTAATTGTTATGTAGCAAGCGTTTCTCTCGGAGCCAATATGATGCAAACAATCAATGCTTTCAAAGAAGCTGAAGAACACGATGGACCTGCCATAATAATTGCTTATTCACCTTGTATCGAACACGGAATTAAAACAGGTATGGGTTGTAGCATTAACGAAGAAAAACTTGCTGTTGAATGTGGCTATACCTTGCTTATGCGCTATGACGGTGAGTATCACTTAGATTCTAAAGAACCAGACTTTACTAAATATGCAGAATTTTTAAATAACGAAGTCAGATTTAATGCTCTAAAAATAAAAGATCCAGAATATGCTAAAAAAATTCTGGATGAGCAAAAACAAAATGCTATAAATAGATATAATTATTATCAAAAAATAGCTAAGTAAACTAAATGTCAATTAATGTAAAACATCTTTTTAATTTCTAGTGTATGTGTTATATTGAAAATATGAAAGGAGTAAAGATTTTGAAAAAAATAGTATGTTTATTAGTTTGTATATTATTGTTAACTGGCTGTTCTATGCGGGCAGAATATAGCATTGGAATAAACAAAGATAAAAGCGTTGATTTAGGCATATCTTATGCCCTAGATAACGAATTAATTGATTTAATGCTATCTGATGGAGAGGAAACAACTCAAACATATACTGATGATGAAAGATGGGAAATGATCGAAAGTTCTATTGATAGCAATGGAAACCCAGAAGATTATGGCTTCATTAGTAGTAGATATACTGATGGTGAATTTAAAGGTATGACTTTTACCAAAACTTTTGAAAGCATTGACTCTTTAGTAAGTAATGATGCTAATTTAAATCTCGGAGATATATATACAACTGAAGATATAAAAATGTTTACTGAAAGTAATGGAACTTATACTATGCATTTATATATTGATAGCGAAAGCACTGATACATCTGGTATGTCAACAGACTTTATGGAAGGAAATTTAGTAATTACATTACCAAATGAACCAATTTACCACAATGCTACAAGCGTTTCAGAAGATGGCAAAACTTTAACTTGGGATCTTGTGAATTTCGATGGAGATATCCAGCTAGAGTTTAAAATTAGTGTAATTCCTTGGAACTACATTATAATCGGAGCTATAGCTCTTGTAGTAATTATTATATTAATTGTTGTAATCAACTTAATTAATAAAAATAAGAAAAAGAAACAAGCGGAAACTTCAATAAATTCTCTTAATTCATTAAATCAAGGTGACCCAGTAAGTCCAGTTAATAATTCAGTTAATACTGTTAATTCTGATAATAATTCAGTTAACTTAAGGTCGGTTCCTAGCGAATTCGAGGTTTTAGATAATACTTCAAATATTGCTGAACCTAGCTTACCAACAGACGAAGCAGTAGTAAATATTAATTTAGGAACAGACAATACAAATAATTTTCCGGAAAATACTATCCCTGACAGGCAAAACAATGGTAATATTGAAACTGTCCCAGAGGAACCCAAAACATTTAGTTTTAGAACAATAAGCAGTAATCAACCTTCTGAATCACTAAATAATAATTCTACAAATCAAAATAACAACTTGCAATAAAGCTGTTATTTTCTTTTAAAAAATACGAAGCACTCTTACGAGTGCTTCAAAAGAATAAAAAGGGGTTGACTAGTGTGATACTAGCACCAATTCGCCTTTAAGTGAATTGGTGATTACTATCCTAACCGATTTTATCAAGTTTGTCAACATTTTTTTGACAATATGTTATAATATTTTTGGGAGTAAATTATGAACTTAAATTTAGTGAGCAAAATTGGACCAAAAACAAAAAAAATTTTAAATAAAATCAACATATTTACTGTAGAAGATTTACTAACATATTATCCATATAGATACAATGTAATTAAGTTTATTAATATTGATGAAGCCAAAGAAAATGAAACTTGTTACGTCTTAGCAACCGTACTAAGTAATGTTAAAGTAGCTTACATCAAAAGAAACTTTAATAGACTTTCCTTTATTGCTTCTAATAACAATAAAACATTCAATGTAACTATTTTCAATCGGGCATTTTTAAAGAAAAATTTAACGGTTAATAGAGAAGTAGTTTTAATTGGTAAATATAATCCTTTAAAAAATTCTTTTGTAGCTAGTGATATTAAATTTAATGTTGAGGATGAAAGAATAGAACCTATCTATCACTTGACGGAAGGCTTAAAAAATAGCAATGTTGAAGCCATCATGACCGAAGCCTTAAAAATAAAATATGACTTGCCAGACTATGTTCCCGATATGTACAATGAAAAGTACAATTTAATATCTAAGAATGATGCCATAAAACTCATTCATGAACCTAAGATAATTAATGATATTAAAAAAAGTGAACTAAAACTTATTTATGAAGAATTATTTGTTTACATGTTTAAAATAAACTATTTAAAAGGGATAAATAAAAAGGCGGAAGGCATCCAAAAATCTTTTGATATGCATCTAGTTGAAGACTTTTTAAATAACTTAAGTTTTCGTCTTACCACTGATCAAGAAACTACTATTAAAGATATACTGGAAGATATGCAAAGTAAGTCACGAATGAATCGTTTAGTTCTAGGAGATGTTGGAAGTGGTAAAACTGTTGTTGCAATTGTTGCAATACTAGCCAATTACTTAAGTGGTTATCAAAGTGCATTCATGGCTCCGACAGAAATACTAGCCAAACAACATTATGAGTCCCTTCAAAATTATTTTGCCCCATATAATATCAAAATTGGCTTACTTACAGGTAGTCTTACTAAAAAAGCCAAAGAAAAATTATACGAGCAAATAAATAATGGCGAAATTGATGTTGTAATTGGCACTCACGCTTTATTAAATGAAGGTGCAGCATTTCATAACATAGGATTAGTAATAACTGATGAACAACACCGTTTCGGTGTAAATCAACGTAATCTATTACAGAATAAAGGCATCAAAAAAGATGCTGATGTAATTTATCTATCAGCAACTCCTATACCTAGAACATATGCCTTAACTATCTACGGCGACCTGGATTTATCCCAAATAAAAACAAAGCCTAATACAAGAAAAGATATAATAACAAAAGTAGTACTAGAAAAAAATATTCGTGAAGTATTAGTTGCTATGCTTGAGGAATTAAAAAAAGGCCACCAAATATTTGTGGTTTCTCCTTTAATTGAACAAAATGATGAACTAGATTTAAATAGTGTCAATTTGTTAAAAGAAAAATTAAATACAGCCTTTAATGAACGAGTGCCAATTGAAATCCTTCATGGTAAACTTAAACAAAAAGAAAAAGATGACTTAATGTTAAGATTCCAAAATGGCGAAATAAAAATACTTATTTCCACAACAGTAATTGAAGTAGGGATTGATATACCAAATGCCTCTATGATGGTTATTTTTAATGCTGAACGTTTTGGCTTAGCTACTCTTCATCAACTTCGTGGACGAGTTGGTAGAAGTGATATCCAAAGTTATTGCTACTTGGTAACAAATGTATCTGATAATGCTCGTCTTAAAGTTATGGAAGAAAGTAACGATGGTTTTTATATCAGTGAAAAAGACTTTGAACAACGTGGCCAAGGAGACCTATTCGGAGTCAAACAAAGTGGTGATATGACATTTAAAATTGCTAATCTAAAAAGAGACTACAAAATTTTATTACAAGCAAAAATAGATTCTGAAATTTACCTTGCAAAGTCCCTATTTAAGGGAAATTCGTTGTACAAAAATTTAACTGAAAAAATAAATTTTTTAGATTAATTATAAAAAAATATTGACAAATAAATAAAAAAATATTACACTTATACTAGCATGATAGATATCATGCTGATAACCTGATCTCTCTTACGAATCTCAATGTGAAGAGATCAACCAAAACCCCCTGAGACTAGCCGGAAGGCTAGTCGTTTTTTAATTTAATAAAAGTTTGTTTGAATATGTTGATTTATAAAATTATTATGCTATACTATTTAAGTAGGAAAAAATGGTTATACATTTTTGCAAGGGCATTGTCAATATGATGGAGCCCTATTTTTCTATCTCAATATTAAAAAATAAAAAAATATAAAGAAAGGAAAAAATAAAATTCAAAATTTTGTAGAAAATACTTGACTTTATTATGAGAGGTTATGTGAAAAAAATATTATCGGCAAGTATTGTCGTTATTGTTATATGGTTAGGAGCAATTATAGTTGGATATTTAAAATATCACAGTTTTGAAGATGGAGATGTTTCTAATGCGAAAATAATTCGAGTGGAATCCGAAATTTATTCAAATGAAGAAATAAATAGTGCAATTGCTGTAATTCTAGAAGAATTTAAGGAAAATTATAATGGTTGCTCACTATTGGAAATTAAATATATAGGTGATGAAAAAAATAATGACTACATTGATTGGGCAACAAGGCATAATAAGAGTGGGGTAATTGTTTTTATTTCGAATTTTAAAGTTGGTCCTAATGCCGGAGATGGTGTATTAAATCCAAATAGTGAATATGATGGTTATAGTTGGATTTTAGTGAGAAATGAAAACGAAAATTGGATATATGTTGATGGTGGTTATGGATAATTGACTAAAACGACTAATATAGTTGTTTTTTTGTGTAAATAAAATTTATAAAAGTAAGTATTTCTTGCTATTAATTTAGTTAATGTAAAAAATGTTTGATAGTAAATATTAAAACTAGTTCTAATAAAAAATGTAATTTGAATTTTTAGATTCTTTAGAAGAATCCCCTAAGTGATTTAGCAAATAAGGCTTCCATGTTATAATTATTTATATAAAAGAGTATATGGAGGAACTTTAATGAAGAAAACAATAATTGGCATAATTTTATTTGTAGTTGTAACTGCTTTAGCAGTATTTGGAGTTTTAATCTATGAGAAAAATAAAGAAGAAACTATTCCAGATGAAGTAAATAATCCAGAAGAAAAAATTAATGAAGAGTTATTACAATGTTTAAATAACGAACTTGGAGCCCATATCTTATCAGAACAAGACGATCTAGTAGAAATACCTCTAAGTGACATAATTGATACAGCTGAAAATATAGTTTACTATTCCGGTTATTATGCTAGTAATAATCCGGATAATAAATATATTTTAGCAGTTTGGAAAAATAAAACATATTCTTCTGATACAAATAAATATTTTGAAGAATACTTTTATAAAAATTACGATGTTTATCAAACTTATGATATATCAAGTGAGGGCATCTCAATTTATATTCACAATAGTTTTAATGATGTTAACTATAATGAAATTATTAACAGATGTGTTGAAAAAAATATGCCAGAAGTAAGAGAAACTATGCCTTATGGTATAACCGAAAAGATAAAAGATACCAAAGAAATTATAGTAAAGAAATCTAATGATGATTATCTTGGGGTAATTGAAGATGCCGAAACGATAAACAAAATAATTGATATCATTGCTAGTGGCAAGCAATATGGTGATGTTGGTATGTGTGATTATCATACATTAGAATTAGAACTACGTTCTGCTGATAACGAAGTAATAGATACTATTAAATTGTGGAGTAGTGGTAATAGACTTATGCCTGAAAGCATCAGTAGTGGTTGTTCATATTATATTACTGATGATGACCTACGAGAAATAATTGAAGATAAAACAGATTATAGATTTTATGGTATTATGCATAATTCTGCAGAAACAGAGGATGATTATATACCTATCTATTCCGATAATAATTATACATACTATTTAAGTCACTTAAACAAAGATGATATTTTAATTAGATTTACCTTAACAAATCAAACAATGTCTTTAGAATATGCTCTACAAAATGGATATATTTTAGCATCTCAAGTTGCAGATGAATATCCAGACATTTTAAAAAGAGAAAGAAATAATTAGTAACAAAATGTGGAATTGTTAGTTAACAGTTTCACATTTTCTTTTTCTTAACAATAACTCATGCATATAGTATAATAACCTTAAAAAGGAAGTGATTTAATGCGTAAACTTATTATATTTCGGGGAGCCATGGGCTGTGGTAAATCTACATTCATTAAAAATAACGACTTAGAAAACTATACTTTAAGCACTGATACCATAAGACTAATGTATGCATCCCCTGAACTAGGTATCGATTACAAAGAAAGTATTCCTCAATTTAATAACAAGAAAGTCTGGGACCTTTTATATACCTTGCTTGAAGAACGAATGAAAAAGGGCGAATTTACCATTATCGATGCTGTTCATGCTTATGCTGATGAATCATTTCCTATTTATAAAAAACTTGCTGAAAAATATCGTTATCGTTTATATGTTTTAGATTTTACTGATATACCTAAGGAAGAAGTTTATGAGCGAAATAAAGGTAGAGAAATATATCGCCAAGTTCCAGAATCAAGCATTGATAGAGTTTATAAGGCATTCGAAAAAAAACGCATCTCGACAGCCTTTAAAGTTATAAAACCAGAAAATTTTAATGAAATTATTAACACAACTCCTAGAGATTTAAATGGTTATGATAATGTTCATATCATCGGGGATATCCATGGTTCAGCAACAGCTCTAAAAACTTATTTTACTAAATATCCAATTAGTGAAAAAGATTATTACATATTCTGTGGCGATTACTTTGATCGGGGAACTCAAAACTATCAAACATTCAAGTTTTTAAGTGAACTTATGACTAATAAAAATATGACATTTTTAATAGGTAATCATGAAGATAAATTATATAAATATGCTTGTGATGATGAATTTAAAATGGATTATGATATTAAAAATACTATTGAAGAATTTGAAATGAATCACTTAAAGAAAAGTGAAATCCGTGGATTTATCAAAAACTTATCGCAAATTGCTTTAATAACATTTAAAGATAAGACCTATTTAATAACGCACGGAGGCCTACCTTACATTCCTAATAAATCGCTAGATTTTTATAGCACTAATTCATTTGTTTATGGTATTGATAAATATGAAACAGACATCGATAAAATTTATAATGAATTTATGCAAACTGCTAATAATAAAATTTATCAAGTTCATGGCCACCGTAATTTCTATCAAAATAAATTCGATAAGTACGAATACTCCATTAATCTAGAAGGAGATATTGAACATGGTGGTAACTTACGTATTCTTACATTAACAAATAATAATTACAAATACACAGAAATAAAAAATACAATATATAATCCTAATTTAATTGAAGAAACAAATATCTATAACTTAATAGAAAACTTGCGAAATAACAAATATGTTTTTGAAAAAGATTTAGGAAATAATATATCATCATTTAATTTTACTAAAGAACCATTTTATAACAAAATGTGGGATAAAGAGACAACAAAAGCTCGAGGCTTATTTATTGATATTAAGAATTATAAGATTGTTGCTAGAAGTTACAATAAATTTTTTAAAGTTGCTGAAAGAAAAGAAACAACCTTAGATAGTTTAAAAGAAAATTTAATTTTCCCAGTAAACTTTTATTTAAAATATAATGGTTTCTTAGGAATATTATCTGTCTATAATGATGAACTATTCTTCGCATCAAAATCAACTAATGCCGGAGATTACGTTGAATACTTTAAAAATATATTTTATAAAAAATATAGCAACAAGCAAATAGAAGTATTAAAAGATAAACTTACTAAAGAAAATCTATCGGCAGTTTTTGAAGTAATTGATCCATTTAATGATCCCCATATTATCGAATACCAAGAAGAAAATTTAGTTTTGTTAGACTTGATTAAGAATACCACTAATTTTGAAAAAATATCTTATCCAGATTTACAAATTTTTGCCCAAAATAATAATATTTCAGTAAAAGAATTAGCTTATGCTGCTAGTAACATCGATGAGTTCATGAGTGTTTATGATAAAATTACTGCTGCTAATTATAAGTACAAAGATTCATATATCGAAGGCTTTGTCATTGAAGATGCAAACGCTTTCATGATAAAAACTAAAACTGCTTATTATGATAAATGGAAATATCTAAGAAATAAGATGGAAAATGCCCTAAAAAATAACAAATTTAACACTAAAAGTAATAATGAACTAGAAATATCTTTCTTAAATTATTTAAAAGAAAAATATCAAGACAAAAAAATTGATTTAGAATCCATAAATATTATTCAAGAACGTCATAATTTTTATGGTTGACAAAACTAAACAGTACAATATTAAAATTGTTTGCAGATAACCATATTTATATGCTACAATCAAAATAGAAGGAGGATATGATATGAAGAAGGGTTTAATAATAACAGCAATAGTTTTAGTTGTTTTAATTCTTATTTATTTTGGAGTAAAAGGAGTATTTCTTTATAATTATAACGGTACATTAATCGAAGATGATACTTATTTAGTAAATTTTAAAAAAGAGCTGGCTAAAAATGAGACAGTTTCGATAACTCATACTGATTTAACCTCAGAAGAAACATATTATGATTACGAAGATATTAGTTTTAGAAATGATTACTTAAATGGCACTACTGAAATAATTGGCAATGAAGATGAAACAAAAATTGTAAATTTTAAAGCTGGTGAAGATATTTTATTATCAGTTCAAAAAAATGCTGGTGCCTTTGAACTCACCACCGAATTTGAAGAAATATTAGATGAAGAAAACATATCTAATGATATTGAAATAATGAAGTACATTGTGAATAATTATAATAAGAACTTAAACATTTTCTCAAGTATTAAGAGCTTTGAAAAAAGTAGAGCTATCAATATTCAAGCAGCAATCTGGATGAATTCAGCAGAAAGCATCACCAAAATAGTGGGTGATTATGAAGGTTATATCATAAGTATGAATAATGATGTTACTTATGCTGTCATAACTCATGCTGCTGATAACTATGTTTTCACTTTCTATAACAATTACCCATTTGCAGAATTAACTGACTTTTTGAGTACTATTGTATTTGCATAATTTATCTTGACAATTATCCTAAAAACTCTTATTATGTAGATACGTTGTGTAATTAGGCTAGAATTAAGTATTTAAGGAGGCCTAATTTTTTTATGAAAACTCAAGAGATTTATATTAACATGGATGATTCTGGAAAGTTATCACCACATGAACAGGTTTGTGTTTATGGTGGCATAATTTTCTTATCTAAAAAAGATAAAGACAAATTCATTACGCAATATCGTAGTATTATTAAAAGTATAAGGTGCAAGTATTGTCATAAAAGTGAATGTAATCATAAATGTCCAGAAATAAAAAATACTAATGTCTTACCAAATGATAAAAGAAGATTAATGAATTATATTAAAAAGTATTGTGTTATTGCTTTAGTTATCAACAACAACTTAGTTTATAATCATATTCTAGAAAGTAAAGGTGCTAAAGGGAGATTTATCGATTATGCCATAAGAAGAGTTATTAAAGAAAGTATCAAAATTCTAATTAAAAATCATGAAGTAAATGCTTATCAAAATACTAAACTAATTATCAACATTGATGAACAATCGACCAAAAACAATGGTTACTATAACTTAAAAGATGGTTTATTTGAAGAATTAAAGCACGGTATATCAAACTATAATTATGGTGGTATCATAAGTCCAATTATCCACGGAGAATTCACTTTATCTTTGTATTATCAAAATTCCGCCAACAGCTATGTTGTCCAGGCGGCTGATCTTCTCGCTGGCACCATTCGTCATAAAAGCTTGCAAGCACTTACTAATAAAGATGAGACATATGAAGAATTAAGTAAATTTGTTGATTTCAAGATAATTTTACCATAGAAAAAAAGCCACACTAAGTGACTTTTTCCCAATTAGGGCGACGTACTTACAAGTACGCTTAATTTAGAAAAATCGCTACCTAACTATCGACCTGACGAGCATAAGCTCCGGTACCATCATAATACAATAGTTTTTACTTCATGTCAACTATGTATTACATTATTATTATAAGAAATATTTTTAATTTTATACAAAAAAATTACATTTATATAAATTAAATGTTATACTGGATATATATGGAGGTTATATGAAGAAGTATCGTTGTACTATATGTGGCTATATTTATGATGAAGCCAAAGAAGGTGTAAAGTTTTCTGACTTACCAGACGATTGGAAATGTCCTTTATGTGGCGCACCTAAAAATTTATTTGAAGAAGTAGTTGAAGAAACTACGACGGATGAAGTCCAAGAAGAAATTATTCCCAGCGAAGTAGCTGAAGAATCTGCAGATTTAAGAGAATTAACACCAGCTGAAATTGCCTATATTTGTTCTAATTTAGCTAGGGGAGCAGAAAAAGAATACTTATTTGAAGAACAACAATTATTTACAGAACTGTTTAAACATTTTGAATCTCGCATTGAACCAATGCCTGGTTCTTTAGATGATGTTGTAAATTTAATGACAGAAGACAGTAAATTATTTGATACTGCTTTTGCTACAAGTGATAAATACAATGATCGTGGTAGTAAAAGAGTGCTTACTTGGGCTAGTAAAACAACCAATATTGTAAAATCAATTTTAGATAATTATCAAAAAGAAGGATTAGACTATTTAAAAAATACTAAGATATGGGTATGTGATATCTGTGGCTTTGTCTACATCGGCGACACTCCACCAGCAGTGTGCCCAATTTGTAAAGTACCAAGTCTAAAAATCATGGAGGTGCAATAATGACTACTCATGCATATCGTAATTTAAAATTATGTACTAAAGATTGTCTATGTTTATTTGTTTGCCCAACTGGAGCAACAAATAATGAAACTGGGCAAATCGACTTTTCTAAATGTATTGGTTGTGGTGCATGTGCTAAGGCTTGTCCATCAAGAGCAATTACTATGATCCCTAATACTATGCCTAAAATTCAACCCAAATCTAAAGAAATGGTCGGCGAATTATTTAAAATAGCTGATAATAAAATAAAAGAAATTCAAATTTTAAAAGGATTACTTAATACAGTTTCCCCAGAAGAAACTAAACTAATCAAAGCATTGATTCATTCTAATCAAGTTATAATCGAAGACTTAATGCGTGAATCCGAATTCATGATTCCGGAAAGTCCAAAGTCTCATGGATTACTAGTACGCTTATCTAACAATCCTGAAATAAAAAATATCGCTGATAAATTATTAGAAAAAATCGAAGTTAATGAATAATTAAAAGATTTACATTTAACTTTTAAGTGTAAATCTTTTTCTTTAAATTGTTAGCAATATAGTTTATAATCATATTAAGGAGAGTAGGAAATATGAGTATATTAAAAGTTCAAAATTTAACTAAAACTTATGGTAAAGGAGAAACACTAGTTAGCGCTGTTAATGACGTTTCATTTACAGTAGAAAAACAAGAGTTTATTGCTATACTTGGTGCATCTGGTAGTGGTAAGTCAACTCTTTTACATATGATCGGCGGAGTAGACACCCCAACCAGCGGTAAAGTTTTAGTAAATGAAGTTGACATTTACTCATTAAACGATGAATCACAATCGCATTTACGAAGAACAGAAGTAAGTATTATCTATCAATTTTACAATCTTATTTCTACACTTAATGTCAAGGAAAACATAACTTTACCGCTAGATCTTGACAAGCAAAACGTTGATGAAGAATATCTAAACAAAATAATAAAATTATTAAAATTAGAAGATCGTCTTAAACATTTACCAAATGAATTATCCGGAGGTGAACAACAAAGAGTATCTATTGGAAGAGCCCTTATAACTAAACCAAGTATAATTCTTGCAGATGAACCGACAGGTAACTTGGATAGTAAAAATAGTATCGAAGTTATGGAACTTTTAAAAAGTGCTAATGAACTATTTGACCAAACTATAATCATGGTAACACATGATGAAAATCTTGCTAAATACGCCAATAGAATCATCACCATTGCTGATGGCAAAATAGTTAGTGATAAGGTGCAAAATGAAAACATTGAGTAAATTAACTTATCGTTATTTAAGATTAAATAAGAAAAAAGCAATAATTACCATTGTTAGCATTATTCTTGCTACGACTTTACTTTTTTGTATTGGTCTTGGAGCATCAACACTTAGAAAAAATAATGTCGATGACATTATAAGTTATGCCGGAAGTAGTCACTACAATTTAGAAAATGTCAGCTTTGATACTATTGATTATTTAAATAGCAATTCGGATATTTTAGATATTGGTTTAAGCCAAACAATTGCTATAAAAAGTGTTGGTGACTATAATTTAAATGTTATTACAGTTAGTGAAAACTTAAAAAATGAATTTCAAGAGTTAAGTGGTAATTTCCCCCAAAGTGCTAATGAAATTATAATTTCTAGCAAATTAGCCCAAAATCAAAACATCGATATAGGAAGTGTTTTAGCTGGTTATGAAGTTGTAGGAATATTTGAAGATTTCCCTCATTATTTTGATGATTACTATGAAACATATTATTTTGTCTATACTAATGCTGCCTTTAATGAAAATGGCGAAACTAATTTTTATATAACTTTTAAATCTACTCATAACGCTTATCCAAAGATTGATAACATTGCTAAAGCCCTTGGTTTGACCAAACATATTACTATGTATGGTAATGTTTACTATGATAGTTCTTATATTAATGATAATCTTCTTGCAGCAAATGGCGAATTTTATTTGTTAAGTACTAAATTTGGTATTTATGGTATATTTGCTACTATTCTTGTCGTTGTCAGTGTCTTTTGTGTGTTAATTGTTCGCAATTCATTTACAATTAGTTTGACGGAAAGGAAAAAACAATTTGGTGCTCTTCGAAGTATTGGAGCAAGTAAAAAACAAATATTTAAAATGGTTATGATTGAAGCCGGCATGCTAAGTATAATAGCTATTCCCTTAGGTATTTTGCTAAGTCTAGCTTTAGTTTCAGGTATAATTTTTATCTTTAATAACTTAATGAGTAGTCAAAATGTAGCTTATCAACTATATTTATATCCCGAATTTATAATTATTTCTTTAATATTTATAATAATTACCATCTTTGCTTCTGCGGCAATTCCCGCTTTAAAAGCTAGTAAAGTAAGTCCGATGGAAGCTATTAGACTTAATAATGTTTACAAAATCAAGAAAAGTAAAGAAAACTATCCACTTATTAAAAAAATATTTGGTTCACATGGTGAAATTGCTTATAAGAATATGAAAAGAAATCGTAAAGTATTCACATCTAGTGTTATATCTTTATGCATAGCCATTGTCTTATTTTTATCCTTTGCAACTCTCATTGACTATGTCTTAGTTAATAGTAAAGTTGATTTTGAGAATAAATATGATATTGTCATTTATGTTCGCGAAGAAGACATTATAGATAAGATAGAAAATATTTCTGCCATTGATGAGATACATTATTCAATAAATGATTGGATGCAATTCCAATATAATGTTTTCTTTACTGATGAATACTTAAAAAATAATGAAATGGAAGAAACTGTTACTTTTATGCTTATTGGACTTGATCCAAAAAGCTATAGTGATTATCTAAATAACTTAGGAATTAACGACACATACAATGGTATGTTAGTAAATAAAATAGATAATTATAATATATTTAAAGAAGATAGTAACATAGAACTTAATTTAATTACAACGGATACAAAATATAATTCTGAAACCGGTAGTTATGAGGATATAATTTCTCCATCTTTCATGACTTTAGACAATCTATATTTAGCAGAAAGTTATCCATATAGTAGTCTGCCAACGATTACCTTAATTGTTAATTTAGATAAATATGAAGAAATCATGAATGCTAGTACAAAAGAAAATTCCTTTATACAATACGAAATTGATATTAATGCTAAAGACTATAAAGCTTTTGACAACGAAATGAATAAAATAATTGAAGAAAACCCCAATGTAGAAATTGATTATATGAATTATGAAATAATCAATTACAATTATAAAATGGAAGCCATTGCTGTATCCTTTATCTTTTATTCCATCCTTGCCTTTATTGCCATAATTAGCATAACAACTGTATTTAGCTCTATAAGCACAAATATTGGCATAAGAGAAAAAGAATTTTCAGTATTACGTAGCGTTGGCTTAAGCAAAAAAGGTTTAAATAAAATGCTTATTTTAGAAGGAATATTTTTAGCTTTAAGAGTAATATTTTGGAGTTTACTGGTATCAATAATAATTATTTGGTTTATCAGAGAAGCTTTAAAAATGCTAAGTATTTTAGATAAAAATGTAATTATCCCTTATCCTATTGGCTATATAATTGGCACAATAGTTGTGGTTTTATTACTAATTACTTTAGTTACAATTTATAGTATTAATAAAATAAAAAAGAAAAATATCGTCGATTCTATTAAAAATGATAATATTTAAAATGGCATTCTAGCCATTTTTTTCTATATAAATTTAATAATATATTATGCTATAATTAATTATAGGAAGGAAGTGTTTACTGATGCTAGAAGAATCAATAAAAGATTTTTTTGAAAATTTAGATTTTGCTGAAATGAGTTATTTTTATCATATAACTGGAGCTGGAAATGGTGAAAAAATAAATGAGGAAGGATTACTTATGGCTGATCCTTATTTGTGGAGTACTACTATTGAAATAACTCCGGAAATGATCACCGATCCTCACAAATTTGTAAGTGAAGAAAAAGGAAATAACCTTAGACAAACTGACGAAATGGTTTTAATTGGTTGTCCTAAAGAAGATGTAGAATATTTAGTAGCTCCCAATGAATCTCTATCATGGAATGCCAAAGAAAAAGCTGATTATTTAATTCCTCGCGATTATATTATTGGCTATATTGATATGCGTAATGCTGACGAAGAATTTTTTATAACTTTAAATTCCAATTACTTTAACTATGGAGGACGCTAGTGAAAATATTATTTATTTCTGACATCCATGGTATAAGTAAAAATTTAGATAAAATAAAAAAACTAGATGAAAAATATAACTTTGATAAAATAGTGAATCTAGGTGATATGTACTATTGTGGTTTATCTATAAAAGGCATTCTTGAAGTTGATCCTAATGCTGTAAAAGACTTTTTAACAAGTTACCAACATAAACTACTTAGTATCCGTGGAAATTGTGATTCTGAAGTAGATATTGAAAAATCAGCATTCTCTATATGTAGTGATTTAGCTTTACTAAATGTTGATAACTTAAACATTTATTGTACTCATGGTCATATTTACAACATCGATAAAAATAGTAAGTTTAATGATGCTAATATTTTAATATATGGTCACTTCCATATTCCCTACATCAAGAAAAAAGATAATATTACTTATGTTTGTGTTGGTTCCATATCTTTACCGCGAGATGGCTATGGCCCAACTTATGCTATTTACGAAAATAAAAAAATTGCAATTTATTCATTAATGGATAATACATTAATTTTTGAAAGTGAGGTATAAAAATGAAATTACAAATAATTGGCTCTGGTGGTATGTGGCATAAAGAAAATAGCGCAAGTTATTTAATTGATGACCATATTTTGATTGATATACCTAATGGTAGTTGCAAAAATTTATATAATTTAGGAGTTAAAACTGAGGAAATAGACAATGTTTTAATAACTCATTTCCATGGTGATCACTATTTTGACATGCCGTTTTATCTTCTTAAAAAGAGCAAAGAAGATGAACTAGATGTAAACATTTATTGTACTAAAACCGGCAAGAAAAAAATTGAGACTTTATTCAAATTAGGTTTCCCTAGTGCTTCTAAAAAAGTTTTAAAAAGACTTCAATTAAATTATAATTTTTCCGCAAATTTTAATATAGACAATTATGAAGTATCTAGAGTTAAAGTAAGTCATGGTGATTTTAAACCGGCGTATGGCTATATATTTAAAAGTGATAATCTAACTGTTGGATTTACCGGTGACACTGGTTACTGTGATAATGTTGATTACATGGCTAGTATTTGTGATTACCTAATATGTGATTGTAGTTTTATCCTAGGCAATGAATCTCACATGGGCATTGATGATATCAAAAAACTAGCAGCTAAATACCCAGACCATAAATTTGTAACATCTCATATGTTTGAACAAACTATCAAAGAAGCCAAAAAATTAAAAATAAAAAATATAATTGTTCCGTGTGATGGCGATTACATAATAAAAGGAGAAACAAAATGAATGATGTTGTAAATATTTTAACTGAAAAGCATAAAACTATTGCAACTATGGAATCTTGCACTGGTGGAGGAGTAGTAAATGCCATTACCAATATTGAAGGCGCAAGTGAAGTATTAAAATTTAGTGCTGTAACTTATTCCAACGAATTCAAAATAAAAATGGGAGTTGACTCCCAAATTATTGCTAAATATAGTGTTTACAGTATGGAAACAGCTGTCGAAATGAGCACCAATATTGCTAAGTTCGCTAATGCTAATTATGGTATAGGTATAACTGGTAAATTAAATCGGATTGATAGATTTAATAAAGCTGGGAAAAATAATCAAATATTTGTAAGTATCTTTGATAAAGATAACAATAAATATTATAATTTCGATTTGTTAGCTACTAAACAAACTCGCAAAGAAAATAAAGATTTGATAATTACAGAAATAGCTAAAAACTTATTAACAATTATTTAGGCAAAGCCATTAGCACTACTTCTGTAGGATAATACTTATTGCCAAAATATCTTAAGTAAAATTTATAATTTTCATTGATAGTATTTATAAGTTTTGGTATTTTCCATAAGTCATCATGATTATGATACACCGAAATTAATAGTTTAGGTGTATCTTTTTTTATATGATTTATCGCCCCAATTAATGCTTTTTCTTCACCACCTTCAATATCCATCTTAATTAAAGTTACTTTTTCTTTAATATCTTCATCTAAAGTAACAGAACTTACTTTATCACTTCCAAAATTAGATAATGTATTAGCAGAAGCACTAGCTTCGTTGCTATTTATAAAGAAATCATTTCTAGTATCACTCAAAGCTTTTCTTTTTATAATAATGTTATCGTAATCTTTTAAATTGTTTTGCATTATTTTAATACTATCCAAAGTTATTTCATATCCATAAATATGTTTATATTTCCCATAACTATTTATATAATTTAAAATAGTATCTCCGGTATAGGCTCCAACATCTACGAAAACTTCATTATCTTTAACATCTATTAAGTCTAAATCAAAGTATTGATTAAAATTGTTTTCTCTGGATTTACTTAATTCTTCAAAACAATTGTTATACCAATAATTTAATATTCCATATAATACTTGCTTTGAACGATAGTCTTCTAAATTATTATAAAGGTATAAAAAGTCATCAGCATGATTCTTTAATACCTCAGCTCTTTTTTCTAATTCTTCGAATTCTTCTTGTTCAAAGCTAAGCTTTCCCCAATAATTAAATAAACCTAAAAAATTTTCAATTGCTTTTTTGTTACTGTCGTCTATTTTTAAATAATTATTTTTAATATTATTATATATCATCTCCTTAGTTAATAATTTAAAAGTAGTTATTAAATTCTTTAATTTTATATCAAGTTTATTCATTCAACCCTCCATTAAGATAATATGCAAAATATTTTGACTTTTTTCTTAAATTGTTGTATATTACTAAGCAACAAGATGTGGGGTGGTAATGTGAATGTAAGTTTAGAAACTTTAATAACCAATGTTTCTCGCTATAATATATCTGGCATAGATAAAATAAAAAAAGCTTATGAATATGCCAAGTTAAAGCATGCCGGACAATATCGAGAAAGTGGAGAAGAATATATTACGCATCCTTTAGCAGTAGCTATCATTTTGGCAAGACTAAATGCTGATACCGATACTATTTGTGCTGGGCTTTTACATGATGTTATTGAGGATACTAATGCAACAAAAGAAGATATGGCAGCAGAATTTGGAGAATCTGTTGCTATATTAGTTATGGGAGTAACTAACTTAACGAAAATGTCTATAAGTGATAAAAATTCTTTAAACAATGCTAATCTACGTAAATTAATATTAGGAATGACTAAAGACGTGCGAATACTTATAATTAAGCTTGCAGATCGCTTGCACAATATGATGACTTTACAATACAAGAAAAATCCTGAAAAGCAACAAAGAAAATCATTAGAAACTTTTGATATCTATGTTCCAATTGCAGAAAACTTGGGATTATATAGTGTTAAAAATGATTTGGAAGATAAATGCTTTATGTTTTTAATGCCTGATAAATATTATAAAGTAGAAGAAGAAAGAAAAAGTATTGAAGAATCAACTTCCAAAATGGTTCAAGAAGTAATTACTAAAATAAATGATATTCTAACAGATAATAATATCCCTAATACTGTAAAATTCCGTCTTAAAAACATCTATGGTATCTTTAAAAGTTTATTTAGCAATGACTCACTTGAAGATATTCACGATTTATTAGCTTTTAAAATAATATTAGATGATATTGATGATTGTTATTTGTCTTTAAAATATATCCACAGTGAATATAAACCACTTACAAATTATTTTCAAGATTATATAAGTTGGCCGAAAAGTAATAATTATCAAGCGTTACACACAACCGTTTTAGGTCCTGATAGAAAAATATTACAAATGCAAATGAAAACTGCTAAAATGGAAAAAATTAGTGAGTATGGAATAACAGACTACTGGCACGGAGATGATAAAACAGGATTTATAGAAATGCAAAAGGCTTTAAAAACTGAATACCCTTTCTTTCAATCAGTAATTGAAGCTAATAAACTTGCTAATAACAATCAAGAATTCATTGATCTTATTAAAGGTGAAGTATTTGCTGAGAAAGTAAGTGTTTTTACTATGGATGGTAAGGTTATTAATGATTTAGCTAAAGGCTCAACAGTTATTGATTTTGCTTATCGTATTCATTCCGAAATAGGGGACCATGCAGTTGTTGCCATTGTTAATGGTGAATCGGTAAGTTTTGATTATACTTTAAAAGATGGCGACCAAATACGTATAATTACTGATGAATTAGCTTTAGGGCCTACTCATGAATGGCTAAAATATGCCAAAACAGCTCGAGCTCGCAAGAAAATAAGAGAATTTCTAAACAAACAAAAAAGAAATGGTCAATCGCGAACAAGATCACTTTGATAAATGTTTCTCCTTACCATTTCTTTATCTATTTCATTTAAAACACAAAATTTCTTAATTAACCATTTAGGTTCAATTAATTCATCGACGATTGGATCTCCAGTAATTCTTTCAATTACCATATTTTCATTTAAATATCTTAACTGTTCACACACTATATCGACATATTCTTCGCGACTTAATATATGGAATTTTTCTTTTTCATAAATACTGGCAAGTCTTGTGTTCTTAGGAATATATAGCATATGAATCTTTATCCCATCAATTCCTAAACCATTTAAATATTTAATTGTATTTATCATATCCTCTTTAGTTTCATTAGGTAAACCATTAATTATATGGGCAACTGTAAATATCCCCATTTTCTTTAGCTTTTTTACAGCTTCAGTAAAACACTTTACATCATGTCCACGATTAATAAATTTAAGCGTTTTATCATTACTACTTTGAAGTCCTAATTCCACAGTTAAGAAAGTCTCTTTGTTTAACTTTCTTAAATAATCTAACCATTCATCACTTAAAGCATCTGGTCTAGTAGCAATAGATATTCCAACAACTTTGTTGATAACTAATAATTTATCAACATAATCTTTAAATTTGTCTATGTCTCCATAAGTATTTGTCCCTGACTGAAAGTAGGCAATATATAAGCTGTTCGGCCACTTTTGCTCCATAATATCCTTGGCTTTATTAAATTGCTTAATGATATCCAAACTCCCATCACTAATATTGGAAACACTTCTTTCGCTACAATAAATACAGCACCCACTACTATAGTTAGGACAATTACTTCCAATATCTAAAGGTACTTTAAATACCTTGCTACCAAATTTTTTCCGAAAAAAGCAGTTCAATGTATAATATCTTTTATTATCGATTGTATTTTTAAACATACTATCACCTGGTATTTCCTATTTTATCATAAGTAATTGAATTTTGTTTATTTATTTGCTAAAATTAATTTGTGCTGGAATAGCTCAGTTGGTAGAGCAATGCCCTCGTAACGCATAGGTCGCTGGTTCAAGCCCGGCTTCCAGCACCAAATTGATAATTACTCGAACTAGAAATAGTTCGTTTTTTTAAAATTTTAAATCGCATAGTCGAAAAGTGTCTGAATACATTGATAATTTTAATTTATAAATATAAATAACATCTGTTTATTAGTAAATTATATGGTAAAATAATATTAAGGTTTTTAAGATTTTCAGATGTGGCTGAAGAATTTGGAAAGGAGCCATTATGTTAGAAAAAAATAATATACAAATGATTGAAGAAATTAAAGATATAATTATTAGTAGTAGAAATAAAATTGCTTATGAAGTAAATAATACAATGTTACTAGCTTATTGGAATGTTGGTAGAATTATTGTTGAGAACGAGCAAAATGGAAATATTAAAGCTGAATATGGTAAACAAGTCTTAAAGGAGCTTTCAAAAGAATTAAGAAAAATTTTAGGCTCTGGTTTTTCGGTATCAAATCTACAATATATGCGTAGATTTTATCTTAAATACCCAAAACAACAGACACTGTCTGTTAAATTGAGCTGGTCACATTATTGTGAATTATTAAGTATTGAGAACGATGATGAAAGAAGTTTTTATGAAAAAGAATGCGTTAATTCAAATTGGAGTGTTAGAGAGTTAAAAAGACAATTAGAAACTTCATTATATGAAAGATTATTGTTATCTGATGGACAAAATAATAAAGAAAGGGTATATAAATTATCAAAAGTTGGGCAAACATTAGCCAAACCAGATGATATTTTAAAAGAACCATATGTTTTTGAATTTTTAGATATTAAAGAACCAAAACCTATTTTGGAGAAAGATTTAGAAAGAAAATTAGTTCATCATATGGAAGAATTTTTACTTGAATTAGGTAAAGGATTTATGTTTGTGGGAACACAACAAAGAGTAACTTTGGGGAATACTCACTATTATGTAGATATGGTTTTCTATAATAAAATCTTAAAATGCTATGTTTTAATAGATTTGAAAATTGGTACCATGAAACCAGAATACGCAGGACAAATGAATATGTATTTAAATTACTATAATGCTGAAGTAAATGATGAATATGATAATAAACCAATAGGAATTATTCTTTGTAAGAGTAAAAAAGAAGTAGCTATGGAATATGCTTTAGGTGGTTTATCTAATAATATTTTTGCTTCTACTTATACTTATTATATTCCTAATAAAGAGCAATTAATTAGTGAAGTTGAAAAAGTATTAAATGAAACAGAGGCTAAAGACTAGTCATTGTATTAGGAAAATTGAAAGAAACTAACTAATTACAATAAAATTTATAATTATTTATTTTAAAGCGTATTTGTGTTAAAATGTATATAGTGATTGATTTATATGTCAATTACCTTTGGTAAAAGTTGTAGATAACTTCCTCAACGGCACCATAGATAAATTAGTCGAACTAGAAATAGTTCGTTTTTATATGCCTTAAGTAGCCAGCTATTACTAAATTAAATCTATAAAAAAGTTAACATATTCCATCGTTTGATTAAAACTAGCTTCAGCACTACTTCTATTATCACTTATTGAAATAAACTCATTAAATTCAATCAAATTGTTAGCAATTTCTTGGCCATATAAGAAAAAAGGAAATTCTTGATTTGTTTGTAAAGTAGCTTCTTGAATAGCTAACAACATCTCATAAACACTATCACTTAGAACATATTAGCATTGGGCATATCATTTATAATACTTGAATTAATCGGAGTCATTTCCCCATATGCCTCATATGTTTTAAAATTTTGTTGATGATAAATACCATAAGGATTTTTGTATATCAAAATATCTTTAACTTTTTGTTTACATTCTTCTCTTGTCATAGCTTATCTCCTTTTTACACCATATAAACTTATTATATCTTTTTATGACCAAAAATTCTACTATAAATTTATTGAAAAGCATGCTATAATGAAGATATAAAGGAGCATAAATATGCTTGAAGTAAGTAACTTAAGTATTAAAATACAAGATAGATATTTAGTGAAAAATTTGTCTCTAACATTAAATAAGGGTGATAAACTAGCTATCATCGGTGAAGAAGGAAACGGTAAATCAACTTTATTAAAAGGTATTCTGGGCATTTGCAAATACGCTGAGGTGACAGGAAACATAAATTTAAAAGGGAATACAATTGGTTATTTAGCTCAATCAATGAGTGAAAATGAATTAAGTAAAAAAGTACATGATTTTTTATTTAAAGATGATAATGACTATTACGAAAAAGCAAATAATTTATACAAGCATTTGGAATTGCTTAATTTAAGCGATAAAGTTTTAGAACAAAAAATTGGAACTTTGTCGGGTGGCGAAAAAGTAAAGATTGGTCTATTAAAATTGCTAATAAATGAATATGATATTTTATTTTTAGATGAACCAACTAATGATTTAGATCTTGATTCACTAGAATGGCTCGAAAAACTTATTAATAATATTGACAAGCCAATTATGTATGTATCTCATGATGAGACTTTATTAGCTAATACTGCTAATATGATTTTACACTTAGAACAAATTATGAAAAAAACAGATTGTCGAAATACTTTATTAAAAATTGATTACGATACTTATGTTACCCAAAGGCTTAAAAAAATTGATAAGCAGACTCAAATTGCTAATTTCGAAAAAAGAACATTTAATAAGCAACAAGAAAAGCTAAGAAAAATAATGCAAAAAGTCGAACACCAACAAAATACAATTTCTAGAAAAGATCCTCATGGAGCTCAAGTTTTAAAAAAGAAAATGCATACTTTAAAGTCTCAAGAAAAAAGATTGGATGAAACAAAAATAACAGAAATTCCTGATGTTGAAGAAAACATTAATTTCTTTTTCGAAGATGTATCGATACCTAAAACAAAAAATATAATTAGTTTAGATATTCCCAAATTAACAATTCAAGATAAATTGTTATCTGAAAATATTAAGCTGGATATAATTGGCAATACCCATTTATGTATTATTGGTCAAAATGGAGTAGGAAAGTCGACTTTAATAAAATTAATTTATGAAAAATTAAAAAATAGAGAAGATATTAAAGTCGGTTACATGCCCCAAACATATGATGATATTTTTGCCAATTATGACTATGCTTTGAGTTTTCTTTGCCCTAGCGGCAACAAAGATGATATTACTAAAGCTCGCATGTATTTAGGAAACATGAAATTTACTAGAGATGAGATGACTAGTAAAATTAAAGATTTAAGTAATGGAACCAAAGCTAAACTATTTCTCATCAAGCTGGTCCTAGAAAAATATAATGTTTTAATATTAGATGAACCTACTAGAAATGTAAGCCCATTATCCAATCCAGTTATAAGAAAAGTCCTAAAAGAATTTAAAGGAACAATTATAAGTATATCCCATGATAGAAAATATATTGCTGAAGTAATTGATAATTTATATATTTTAACACCTAAGGGATTAATAAAACAAAATACATAGTAAGGAGTAGTATGGAAAAAACATATAATAAATTAGTTCGGGATAAAATACCTGAAATTATCAAAAATAATAACGAGAATCCTATTACTAGGATTTTAACAGAAGCAGAATATAAAAAAGAATTAGAAAAAAAACTATTTGAAGAATATCAGGAAGTACTAGATTCGAGCGGTAAAGACCGAGTTGAAGAACTAGCAGATATGCTTGAGATAATCTCTTACTTAGCTAAACTAGAAAATGTCACTTTGAATGATGTCATAGAAATTGCTAATTATAAGAAAGAAAAACGAGGAGGCTTTGACAAAAAAATATTTTTAGAAAAAGTTACAAATATAAATTATAAGAAACTTGACAAAAATTAAGTTTCTTTTTCTTGTTTGTTATTAACTATTTATTGTATAATTAAATAAATGGTGGTACAATGCAAATACTTTTATTAATAATTGGTTTTGTTATAATAATAAAAGCTTCTGACTTTCTAGTAGATGCTTCTTCAGCCCTTGCTTTAAAATTGCGAGTTCCCAAGATGCTTATTGCTCTAACTATCGCGGCCTTTGGAACTTGTGCCCCTGAAATAGCCATATCTTTTCAAAGTGTCAGCGCCGGAAATGGAGAAATAGCTTTTGCTAATGTCGTTGGCAGTTGCGTAGTAAACATTTTTTTGATAATTGGCTTAGCCAGTTTTATTCGTCCTATAAAGGTAAAACACGCTACCATCAAAAAAGAATTGCCAATCTTAGCAATTATAACTTCAGTATTTGCTGTATTAATGCTCGATAGTATTTTTAACCCTTTAACTAGTGACACTTTTTCAAGATCAGATGGCTTAATATTGTTATTGTTATTTGGTTTGTTTGTAATTTATTTAGTCCAATTACTATTTAAAAAAAGCAATTATTCTGAAGAAGAAGTCAGTAAAATAAAATATAATCCAGCTCTTGCTATAATAATTATTGTTGTTTCAATTATTTTAATCATTTATAGTAGTGATTTAATAGTCTCTGCTGCTGCGGAAATTGCCACTAGATTGCATATCAGCGAAAAACTAATAACCATGTTTGCTATTGTTATAGGAACAAGTCTTCCGGAAATGGTTATGACTGTCACTAGTGCTAAAAAGGGAGAATTTGATATAGCTATTGGTAATATTATTGGCACAAATATTTTCAATATCTGTATAGTCTTAGGCTTACCAGTTATTATTTATGGTGATGTTTTACTAACAGGATTTGGCTTTGTTGATATAATTGCTGTTTTCTTATCTTCGGCTTTATTATTCTTATTTGCTAGAAGTGAAAAAACAATTGATAAAAAGGAAGCAATAATTATGCTTGTTATCTTTGCAATCTATTACATTTTCCTTTTAGTTGAAGGTTATTAACAAACTCGACAAAATTCATCAAAAAAGGAACAAATATTGTAGTATAATAAAAAAGTGAGGTGTATATATGTTAGCTTATGGAGTAAATGTTTTAAAAGAGTTAGATAAAAAAAGAATTAAAAAGGTTATGACTTCTCGTACAGAAATAATTGATTATTGTAAAAATAATAAAATAAAATATGAAAAAGTTGATAATCATTTATTAAACAAATTAACTAAGGAAAACCATCAAGGCGTAATTATAGATGTATATGAATATGATTATTATTCTTTAGGTGATGCCAGTGGAAATTTTATAGTGGCATTAGATCATCTAGAAGACCCACATAATTTCGGCGCTATTATTAGAACTTGTGCTGCCGTCGGTGTAAACTCGATAATAATACCAAAAGATCGTTCTGTAAAAGTAACCGATGTTGTTATGAAAACTAGTGTTGGAACTATTAATTATGTTAAAATAATTATGGTAAATAATCTCTTAGATGCTATTAATAAATTGAAAAAGCAAGGATATTTTATTTATAGCGCCGATATGCACGGAGAAAATTATCGCACAATTGACTATAGTGGGAAAAGAGTTTTAGTTATTGGTAATGAAGGAAAAGGCATTAGCAAAATTGTTAAAGATAATAGTGACTTTTTGATATCCATTCCTATTAATAAAAATGTCGAAAGTTTAAATGCTTCAGTAGCAGCAGGAATACTTATTTATCAAATGGAAAATGCTGATGAATGATTATGAATTAATATATTTAGCTCAAGAAGAAAATGAAATTGCTAAAGAACTTTTATATAAAAAATATGCTAAAATCATTAATATGCTTATTTATAAGAAATATCCCAAAATAAAAAAACTGAACATTGATACTAAAGATATGTACAGCATTTCTCTTACGGCTTTAAATGACGCAATTAATTTTTATAATCAAAATCAAAATGCAACTTTTGCAACATATTTAACAGTCGTAATAAATAATAGTATTAATAAATACATAAAAAAGTATAGCAGTAAAAAGGAACAATGTATAAACAAAGCTTTGTCACTAGACTTTGTTTACAGTAATCAAGAATTTCTTAATTTTATTTTAGATTACAAAAATAATCCAGATTACTGTATTTCCAATCAGGACGAAATAAAATATTTAACTCAAAAAGCTCAAAAAAACTTATCTATATTTGAATACGAAGTGTATTTATTGTTGCTGCAAAATTTAAATTATCGCCAGATAGCTAAATTGTTAGGAAAAAATCCCAAACAAATTGATAATGCAATTCAAAGAATAAAAAACAAACTCAAATTAATAAAATTATCGTGAATTTTTATTGAATTATTTTAGTGTTTATGGTATATTACTATTGGACACGAAAGTGTTTTTTTAAATGGAGGTTTTTAAACGTGACAAAAGAAAAAAAGAAAGTAGTTAAAAAAGAGGATAAGACAAAAAAGCAAACGAAGAAAAGTACTAAAAAAAAGGAAACCAAAAAACCGCAAGAAGGCTATTTTAAACAAGTTCGCAAAGAAATGAAGTTGGTCAAATGGCCAAGAGCTAAAGAAGTTTTAAAATATACAATTTCAACTATTGTATTTTGTGCAATTTTGTGTGGTATATTCATGCTATTAAATTTAATTATGTCAATTATTAAAGGATGGGTTGGATAATGGAAAAACAATGGTACGTAGTAAATACTTACTCTGGTCATGAAAGTAAAGTAAAAGAAAAACTAGAAGCTAGAACTGAATCGATGGGAATGCAAGATTACATTTTTCGAGTTATCATTCCTGAAACTACTGAAGTAGAAGTAAAAGATGGTGTTAAAAAAGAAAAAGTAAAGAAAATGTTTCCAGGTTATGTTTTAGTTGAAATGATTATGACTGATGAAGCATGGTATATCGTAAGAAATACTCCAGGAGTAACTGGATTTATCGGTTCTTCCGGAAAAGGAGCTAAACCAACTCCATTATTACCACAAGAAATCGATAGAATCCTTGCTAACATGGGTATGAGTAGAGTAAATATTGAACAAGACCTTAAAGTCGGTGATACAGTAAATATTATCGACGGACCATTTAATGGCATGAGTGGTAAAGTTGATAACATTGATATTGAAAATAATCGTTTAAATATTATTATCGATCTATTTGGCCAAGAAACAAATGTTGATGTTGAATTATATCAAGTAAGTAAAATATAAAAAACCGTCATTTTGACGATTTTTTTATGCTTCCTTTTTTCTTTGTTTTTCTTATAAGAAGACATTAAGAAATATCCACTTACAATATAAAAAATTATGATAATATCCATTGCTCCAGAGCAAGGAATCTTATCCCCAATCATATAAGGCGGAATATGCCAATACATTACTGGATAAATCATAAATACATGTATTAACATAAATGTAATACATAAGAAAAATCTCCAAAACTCCACTGAATAGTTCCTTTCTTGTTTCACAAATTCTCCCTTCTGTAAAATATTATTGCTACTTTACTTTAATATTGTATCATTTATTTTTCAATCTTTTTTCTTGTTTTCATCATAGTTTTTTATTTCAATTTCAGCAGTAGTACTAACCATTCTAGTTTTACTCCATTTTTCATAAAATATTTTCTTGCTAATAGCTAACCTAAAAAAGCAAACAACATAATAAATAAATATCAACAATAACACAAGTAATACAGAATATCCTAAAATTGTATTACTTAGATACGATATAATATTTGAACAAAACATTAAAAGGATTACAGGTACTCCAACATATCCAAAATAAAATAAAGCAGTTCTTAAAATTATTTGCAATAATGACAACTTTTCGCTTTTGGTTGAAATTATTTTAATTTTTAAAAACTTGCAGCCTAAAGTTTGACCATTAAAAAAATATGGTAAAAGAATAAAATAAGCTCCAACGAATATTAAATAATAAGGAAAAGCTGGAAAGTTAAATAAAAAATATAAAATAATAAAAATAAATGTAGCGATAAACCAATCCAAAGAATAAGCTAAACTTCTTCGCACAATAGAAACTTTTCTTCCCAAAGCTTTTGATATGTCATCTATATTTTCTCTGTCTGGCAAGAATTTAAGCAAAAGTGTACCTACAAAGTATCCAATTAACCCTCCACAAGTATTAAGAATTAGATCATCGACGTCAAATAATCTATATCCTCTAGGATAAATAAAATATAATCCTGTTAGTTGTGTTATTTCAAAAAATAGACTCAATAAAAAGGAAAATAAAATAGTTTTTTTGAAACTAAACTTAAAATAGTAATGTAGATATGCCCCAAAAGGAATAGTAAGAATAATATTAAATGCAGGAACAATAAATTCATTACTTTTTAATGCTGTTATATAAGAAGAAAATTCATTTATTACAAATCCGCTATTATTAACAAAGTCAGTTATAAAATTAAAAGGAATTAATTGAGTTGTTGGTGTTGTTAAAGCCATTACTTCTTCTCGAGACGGCAAAGGTAAAATAACTAAGAAATAAGCTGTTAGTAAATAAAGGACAAAAGAATAAACAATCAAAGCTCTATACCAATAGACCGAGCCATATTTATGATATTCTTTTAAAATATATGGTAAAGTAATTAAAAAAGCAATAAATGGAAATGTTATCAAAGCAATCTTTATTATTGCTAAATAATTCATATTATCCCTCCTTGTCTTTTAATTTTTTGTTTTTGCCAGTAAGTAAAGCTAAATATCCTTCTAAGCTGTGAATATCTTTTCGCATAGCTACAATTTTATCAGCTTTAGACATAAGTCTGCCTTCTAAATAAAATGACTTTCGTAAAGAATATGCCCCAATTTTACCGATTAATGTTGAGGAAACCATAATTTTTTTGTATTCGCTTGGCAATTTTTCATATTGATTTTGATTGTTCAATTCCAGATTAGTTCCATCAATTGCCCTAACTGGCAATGGAAACATATGATGTATTATACCATCGATGATAATTAATGCGTCGTGTTCATCTTCAAATATTTTAGGAAACCATGTTATTGCATTTACTGCAGCTTCTATTGGATGAATAAAAGCATGTTGATTTTTAAATTTTTTCTCTTTAAATTTCAAATTGTTTTGCCATGGTTCTTCATATAAATCATGAAACATTGCGATGTATACAGCTGCTTTTAAATTGATAAAATTAAATTTTTTGTTTCTTTTTTTTAATTTAGTTATAAGGCGATAAGTAACTATAGCATCACAGATAATGTGTTCACCAACTGTTTTACAATCATGATGCCAATAAGGATCATACATTCTTTTGATAAATTCTTTATGATAACAAATTGGGCGAATTATTACCCACAATTTTTTTATGTTATAACCGGTAAGTTTATATTGATTACAAAAAAATTTGTATTTTTCATATATATCTTTTTTCATGATTAGCCTCTTTAAAAATATATTCTATTTAGTTGCTTGTACTTCTATTATAAACTATTAAGTATTTTTTTTAAACATTTTTACATTACAATTTAGTCACATTAGTAAATAGATAATTATCATTTCTAATAATAACTTTGTTGCATATCTTATATAGAAAGGAGGTTTTTAAATTGAACAATTATGAAAGAGCCATCAAAAAAGTTCAATGTTCTGGCTTAGATCAGCAATGTTGTTGTTGCTTTGGCCCAACAGGTCCAACAGGCCCAGCTGGTCCAGCAACTATAACTGCTGGTGTAACTGTAACAACCACTCCGGGAACTCAAGCTGAAGTTACCAATGTGGGAACAAATGAAAATGCTGTTTTAAGATTTGCAATTCCCGCCGGTGCGACAGGAGCGACGGGACCTACCGGCCCAACTGGCCCAACCGGACCTCAAGGATTAACAGGAACAACTGGTGCCACTGGTCCAACTGGAGCAACCGGAGCCACCGGTCCAACAGGCCCAGCTGGTACTGGATTCGC
>ERZ779898.141-NODE-141-length-35047-cov-4.668867_pt1 | contig 35047 bp, 23 predicted proteins | sample MGYA00511902_ERZ779898 | MGnify/ENA primary metagenome ERZ779898 (study PRJEB29588, sample SAMEA2144588) | human gut metagenome | biome: human gut; feature: human-associated habitat; material: faeces | place: Denmark | collected 2008/2010 ...
CTCGGAAGAGCAACAAGAATGTTGTTTACGCCGCGGAAAACGATTTCTCTTTTGCCGTCCTGCGCGGTGATGTATTTGCCGATATCGGAACCGTGGTCTGCAACATAGCTGTCAACATCGGAAACAAGCAGATTCATAAGGGTTTCAATAATTTCCGAAACCATATCGCTGCTGCCGAGGTCTGAAGCGGAAGCGCCTGCAAGCATCTTATCAACGGCATAAATGTTAAGGATAACGGGAACATGATTAAGCTTATTGCCGTCATTATCGTATTTAGTGCCGTTTGCGCCTGTTGTGGGCGTGCCGTAAACATAATTTGTTTCGTTTGTTGTGTCTACATTATAATAGGTATAGGTGTAGCTGTTATCGCCGTTGAGCCAGTGAAGCAATGTGGGAAGCACTTCATTAAGGTTCCAGCCGATTTGGCCGATACCCGTGGGGCTGCCCGTTGCCTGAGTAAGCTTTTTATCGTTAAGCAGGTTTGCAACAATGCCGTTGATCTGGCCGTAGTACATATCGCCGTCTTGGTTAAAGAGCAGGGGAACAAGTACATCGTCAAGAACAACAACGATAACGGGAAGAAGCTCGAATATTGTTTTAACCGGGTCATCTGCAAGCTTCTTGTAAATGTCGGTAACCTTTTTAAGCAATGTGTCAAGTGTAAGCGAATCGGTAAGGTTTGCGATAATGTCTTTTGCGATTGCATAGATATTTAGCGAAACACCGGGGATACCGGTTCTTACATAATCAACATAGCCGTTGATGTTTGCGTTTACGATTTCGATTGCAAGATCGTTATCGGGCTTAACCGCATTCCAATCATAGCTTTCTGTGATTGTGGGCACAACCTCTTTTGAAGTTATGAATTCAAGATAGCTTTCAAAAATATATTGCGCGTGATTACCGGCAACATTCATTGCATCGGTAATATTTTCTTCTGTGCCGTCCCACTCTTTGATTGCCGCAAGCGGAATGCTTGAGAATATTTCGTTTGTAAGATAGAATTTAACGAAGTTTGAAAGGCTGTCGTCTGCCTTAACAGCAGGAACGGAACCTACGCCGTTAACAAATTCGTCCGCCGTGATAGCGGTAATATCCGTTGTGCCCTTATTGGTAAGAACATTTTCAATTCTTGATTTGATTGCCGCAAAATCGCTTGCCGTGAAGCCCTTTTGATACATCCAAGTGGTGTATTGGGAGCCTTGAGGTTCATTCGAGAAAACATTTGCGGAAACATTTTCACACCATACAAAGTTAGTGTCAAAAAGAGCATACCAGAAGGAGTCCTCGCTTGCATTTTCGGGAGCGCCGGTTATCTCTGCAAAAACACTGTACGGTAAGTCGTCTCTCTTACATGCGTCAATGAAGTATTCGCCGGGTGCGATGGTGACATCTGCATTGCCGTTATCGGAAACGGTGATTGCCTCGCCGCTGATATCGGTGAGAACCTTTGAAAGAATTGCGTTTGCACTTCTGATCGGTTGGTTGTAATACCAATAAGCAGCTTCGGCAAGAGACGGATTTGCGCTGATGGGAGCGTTTACCGCTTTGCAAAGCTCAACAACCTCATTGATAAATGCCGCAACATTGCTGTCGCTCGAAGCATTGATGTCTGTAAGCTTTGTGCCCTTGAAGGAGTCGCCGTTTGCAACTATTTTCTTTGCCTCTGTTAAAGAAGCCGGAATAGCGGTAAGCTGTGCGCCGCATGCGTTTAAAACATCGCTTGCTTGGCTGAGCTCTGATCTGCCGAATGAAGGTGCGTTCAAAATATAGGGTGCATAGAACGAAACGGAAACCTGGCTTGCAAAGCTGTTTTCCTGGAAAGCATTGCTGCCGATAATATTCGTTCTTACATATTCCTCTGCCGCTGCAAAATCGGAATTTACGGAAGTTTTTGCAGCATCGTAAGCCTTGCTGAATGCCAAAATAAGCGGCTTAAGAACGTCTTTAGTGTCGTTGCAATATTTCTTTAAGTCTTTATTATCCGCATTTGCATTATCCATGCAGAATTTATAAAGGCTCCAAATGCTCATTGCAGCGTCATCGTCGGCAAGATAAGTATATTGCGCATAAACAAGGCGCATAGCTCTTTCCTTATCTTGGTCTGCCAAATCCGAGCGAATTGCGCCGGCATCCAAAAGAACGGCTTTGATAACCTCGTCGGAATCGCCGTTGCTGCCGCTCATAAGCTGGATAAGCGTTGGTGAAAGCTGCGCCAAAAGCTCATAAATAGGCTTTTCGGAAGCGCAAACCGCATCTACGTCAACGCCGAGATCGGTGAGCTTGCCATCTTTGTTGATAAGCTTAATGATTTCGGGAGCGTAGGTGTTGACAAGGTTGTTAAGCGATTCATATGTGATATCTACCGCTTTACCCTCGTCGGTAACATAGGTGAAAACATCGTCGCTCTTGTCGGCGGCAAATGCACTCATGCCGACGGAGCAGGTTGTTACCACCATTACCACAGCCAAAAACAGGCTGAGTAATCGTTTGCTCGTTTTCATAATCATCTCTCCTTTTTTATGATTTGGGAACATAAACATGCCCTCAGTAAGCGCACGGGTATTTGCTTGGCAAAGCAGTTTGTGAACGAAGTGTTAACAAATCGCCTTGCAGGGCGCAAAATGCCCACACGCACGAACAATACACTATATTTATACCAAATATAAAAGCGGAAGTCAACACTTTTTTTTGAATTTTTTAACAAACTGTGAACAAACAGCGGCGATTATATGTAAATCATTTCCTAAAATGGGCCATTTTTTGACCTGTCTTTCGTTATGCCTGCATAAAAACGGCGTTCAAAACAAGATATTTTCGGGCAAGTAAAACGCCCTGCCGAAATTGTTGATTTTTGAAAAATATTGTTGAAAAATATACAAGATGTTGTTGTGTAAAGGGTTTTGCATTTACGAAAACTACCCTCTGTAATGGGTTACGAAATTGTTACATAGTAATTTTTTTGTAAGAAATCTATGAACAAATTGTAAATTTTTCAGTGTTTAATTTGCACAAAATCGCACTTGTAATTTCGTAAAAACTGCTGAAAAGTTCGTTTCGACTTTGTTCGTGTTGACTTTTTTGTTGCCTTGTGTTTTAATATTTAATGAATGGAGTAATATTCGTTTTTGTAAACACCTGTTCACATTCGGTGCGCCGCAACGCACGCTTCCGCTCTGTTCGGATTGCCCGTAGGTCAGAGAGTCGGTGTGTGAACATTCTACGAATAAAACTTCATTGTGTTTAAAATTTTCACGGAGGTAAAAATTCTGAAAACAAAATTTGGCAAGAAATTGCTTGCTTTGTTTCTTGCAGTTCTGATGGCGCTCACTGCTTTCACAGGCGCTTTCTCAGCCTATGCGGCCTCCGCCGACCCTTCTTATCATGACGATGCACTTAAGGCAAATGCCTTGGCTTGGGTTGAGCTCACGGACGAGCAAACCTGCGCGGCTCTTCTTGATTATGTGGACGACATTCTTTACGATCTTAAAATGCCCGTTTCACTCAGCGGAAACTATGTTGTAGTTTCCGTTAATTTAAACGGCACGCTCGACAGTGTCAGCGGTCTTCTTGATATAGTTGATCAGCTTAAACCCACTGTTGATCAGGCAAACGGCTTGGGTAAAGATCTTAAAAACATTACCCTCAGCCCGCTCGCAGGTATGTCTTACACGAAGGTTGACGGCAACTGGCCGGCATGCGGTAAAGATTACAGAGCCAACAATTCCGCGAAAAGCATTGTCAAAGCCCTTTTGAATGTTGTTTATAACAATGTGTCAAACTGGGACGGCGGCCATGCAATCGTTAACCAGCTTCTCAGAGGCTCTTTAAGCCTGCCTCTCAACCTTAACCTTTACAGCATTCTTAACAATGCTGCAAAACTTGGTATGAAAGACGGCTATGAAAAGAACCTTGTTTATAACATTATTGTTAAGCTTCTCACCGAAAACACCACTTGGTACACAAGCGACGAAGCTACTAAAATGTATAACAATGAAAGCGGCTACGATCTTGACACCATGCTTTTCAGATCTTTGCAGAATGAACTTCTTCGCAAGATCAATGTAAATGTAACTTATGCAGACGGCACAAGCTCTCAGTCACGCTACGCCGCAGGTCAAAAAGACCCCGGCCTTTGCTACACTCCGGACGGTAATGTTTACCTCTTCCAGTATGACGGCAACGGCGACGGCGCAGATGATGCAAATCTTACATTGACACCGAGCACAACGCTCTTTAAGTTTTCTTACGATGCGTTGGGCATTGCCTGGAAAACGGTGCTTCAGCCCACCCTTAAGCTCCTCAACTCGGCGATTAAGGATTATGACTGGGATTATATGGAATGGTTCCTCGGCAAGGGCAAAACCTGGGATTACTCAAATCCTGCCGCCAACTATTCCGCCGCTAATGTTCAGGCTTGGGCTAAAGACTACGGTCTTAACCTTGACGATGTTAAGGCAGCTCTCACTTATGACAGAAGCGTTGTAGCAAACGCTGTGTATAATTGGAGAGATATTGATTCCACGAAGCTCTTTAACGAACTTCGCAGAAGCCCGCTTATGGTTTATTACTTCAAGGCGGAAACCGGTCCTCTTAACACAAACCTTAAGTGCACCGGCACTCCCAATATCGATGCGTTCATGGCAAATCAGTATGGCAATTACAGCAATATCCTTGCAGGCCTTAATGATTTCCTTGTTGCAGCGGTTAAGGATTTCCTTCCCGATTATGCAGGCGCAGCTTCTCTTCAAACAATCAATACGAATGATGCCAAAACAATCGGCAAAACTCTTGTTGCAAACGCACTGAAAGTTGTTCAGTACGTCGGCGATGCAACCGATAAGAACATTCTTTCTTCGTTCTATCACACAAGCGGCGATTCGGCTGTTCTTTCCGAGTCTAATCTCGAAAGCGCAATGGTTCCGTTCCTCATCGCTTGCCTTCAGAATAACATTCAGGATCTTAAATCCATCCACTATGATAAGTGGGATAAATGTGATGACGCAGAAGGCGTTGCAGCAGTTATTCTTCAGGAGCACCTTGCATTTATTCTTCCTCAAAACGACTATTCACAGTTCTTAACTGTGGGCAGCGACGGATATTATGATATATCTATGGAAACAATTTATGCAATGTGCCGCGATGCCGTTGGCTATGTTATGATGCAATATGTTCCGATCACCGATAAAAAAGGTACGGCATGGAGCATTTATAATGTTAAATCTGTTCAAACTTATGACGAACAGGTTGCCGAAGGCACAGATATCTTCAGCATTCTTAATTCCGTAATCGTATATTATGCAAAGGATAAGGGTGTTGGTCCTCTTCTCGGTTGTGCAGATTCAAACGGTAACAGCTTGATTACTCTGGACAATACACTTTGGAAGAATATAGATATTATCGCAAATAAGCTTCTCCCCGTTCTCGGTGAGCTTCAATTCGGCACAGCTTCAAAGCGTGGCGCACTTGATTCTCATGCGCTTATTATGGATGACCTGGTAACAGGCGCTCTTAATATCGCAAGCACCCACTCCGCAGACGGTGAGCAGGTAGGCGGCGTAACAAACTTTATTTACAGATTGGCAACAATCATTAACGCTCCCACTATTGCAACAAAGGGCGTAGACCTCAGCGTTTACGATGTTCTTAAAGAACTCCTGAACGGTTTCCTTAATGCCCGCAGCACAAATCAGCCGCTGTATGGCAAGAATATTATTCCGGATGTTTCCGGCGATAATGTGAATAAGCCGTTCCACAACCTTGTTCAGAGCAGCGTTATTGCAGGCACTTCCGATGATGCTTCCAATTTCGGCGTTATCTCAAGCGCAATTGTTAATATTGTTCAGTTCGCCGGCGTATTCTCCAGCTATCCCGACACTGTTTGGAAGGGCGCTATGTTCGTTGTTCAGTCCGTTGCAAGCTTGCTTAACGGATTCCTTCCTCAGCTTCAAAACTATAAGGTTAGCAACCTTGATGCTAAGCTTGCGGAAAGCGTTGCTAAAGGCTACACTGCAGGCAACACTCTGACAAATACTGTCAACCTGGAGAACCTCGGTAAAGGTATCAACCGTTTCACAATTAAAACGGATGGTTCCACCGAAGAACTCGGCCGCTCTTGGATTAAGATTAAGAGCATTAAGGCCGATAAGGGCACATGGACCTTTACGGGAGACACTTCCGCAACCCTCGATCCCGAGGCAAGAGGTTCTATCGGCATAAGCGGTTCTCTTACCGCAGATGAACTCGGCTCAACAAATGCAGCTGTTGTTACATTCACGGTTACATATCAAATCGTCGGCAAGGACGGCAAAGCATATTCTGATGAATATACAAGCGACTTTACCAGAACGATGTATTACTATGTATCCGCTCAAAAGGATCTGTATTCACAAACCTATAGCAGCGATTCTGCAACAGGCTTTGCTGAAACCCTCACCGGTGTAAACAAAAAAGGCACCACGATCTCCACAACGGATAAAATTGCCGGCGCGGCAAGATCGCAGGATTACCTTATTGTTCCCAATAATATCGCTGTTTCAACAGACGATCCGGCTGCGGTTTCCAACTCCACCGTATATCTTAACCGCGCAAGTAAAACAACTTCTAACATCAGATTTGAAGCTTATATTACTTCCGGCGGTCAGGAATATGTTGCAGCTGCGGCAGATCCCGCAACAGGTAACCTTGTTAATACATCTTGGTATGATTACTATCAATATGAGTACACCACCAAAACTTTGGAAGACGGCTCAACCTTAAAGGAAATCGTTTATGATGAAAACGGTAATCCTAAGGGTGCTTGGGTAACCGCCGAAGATAAGCTTCTCAGCAGAGCTGACGCTGTAAATCTTGTTGCAACGGATAATACGGTTCCCGAATGCAGGCAGCATATTGTTTGCTCTTTTGATGCAATCACAACCACAGGTGTAAACGGTTACATCCCCGCAAGCATCATTGCAGACAGAAATAACGACGGTTCTTATAACTGCGTTTATATTTCCACAACCGGCTCAGGCGATTACAGTGTGGCCATCAATAAGGGAATCAAGGGCAGCGCAACAGCTTCCACCGGTTCTCAGGGCCTTGTATTCTCCATCACTCCCGGCTCAATGTCCGCAACCAGCACAAAGCTCGACTTTGTTGAATGGGATAAAGACCACAGCATTAAGCAGGGCCGCAGCGATGTTAAACTTCGCGTTGTAACCGATAAGGGCTATAATCTTGCAACAAATCTTATCGTCGGCGATCTTTCCGATGTTCCCACATCCGAAAGCCTTTATAACACCGGCGCAGAGTTCCTGAATAACTACACGGCTGCCGATGCAAAGGCTCCCGAATATTATAACTATTATAAGGAAGCAGTTATGCAGGCTCTTTCCACAACTGCAACCGTGCTTACTGCCGATAACGCAGCAGGCCTCGGCTCTCAGAAAGCTAACTTTGCAAAAACTTCCAACACAACCAATGTTGTCGGCGAAATAGCATATGCCCCCGCAACGGCAGATGTTATGAGCAGTTCAAACTTTGCAAGCCTTAAAGCTTCCGCAGTTGTTAAGGATGGCGTATTCTATCTCACTCATTACACCGATGCAAACGGTGAAGAGGTATTCGCTAATCCTGTTTACGGTAACACCAAGCTCGCAGATGCCGATGTTACCAAAGCAAACGAAACCGTTTCCGTTATGGTAAACGGTGCCGCAGCAGATCTTGATGTTTACACGGTTAATGCAACCGGCGTTAAGGTTGTTAAGGTTGACGGCGTATGGCATTTCGTTAATGCCGCAGCTTATGAAACCGAATGGCAGGATGCAGGCTCGGGCACAGCTCCTTATTTTGAAGCTCCCTATCTTGCAACCACAACCACTCAGGTTAAAGACAGCGCCGGCTCTCTCGTTTACTCAGCTGTTGAATACACTCATAACAATGCCGATAACAAGGCAGTTGCCGCATCGGATGATTGGGTTGTAATGTATGCAAATACACAAAATCAAATCGTTCCCGGCACAGCCTCCAGAGGCACTGTTGCAGCAGTAAACGATAAGGTAACTTATGCTAAGGAGCTTCTTGATGCAAATCTGAATGTTTCCTATGCAACGAATGTTTACAATAATGTTTACGTTCTTAGAACCGGCCTTAATAATGTAAACTTCGATGTTGTTAAGTATGAGCAGATGGCAAGCGCAGGTCGCAGTGCAGAAGCTCTTATCAATGTAGATCTTTACAGGGATTATTATTATACTCCCGAAGGCGGCGAAAAAACGCTTGTATTCAGCTCTCTTGATTCTGAGAAAGATGATGCTCTTAAAGCATACAATACCGCCAATAATGCAAACCGCAGCTTCAGAGATTTCGAAGCCGTTGTTGATTACAGCAAGGCTGTCGTAACCTCCACCGCTTCCACCTTTGAACTTCGTGAAGCTCTTCGTAACTTCAACGATTATATGGCAAAGGTTCTTGAGCGTGGCTATGTTCCGGCTCAGATTGAGCAGGAAATCCGTTGCGCGGTTGCCGGTAAGAACAGCACAGGCTCTGCTTCGCTTGATATTTCAACAATTGATGCAGATCCCGATGCTAAAACTTACACTGTTGGCAACACCACTTACACAGCATCCTCCAACCCGGATGGCGTAACCTATTCGGATGAGAGCTGGTCTGCATTTATTGATGCACTCTATGATGCTGTTGATGCAGTAAACTTCCAGTCGGGCCTTTATAAGCACCAGGATATTTCCCCGTTCGTTCCTTCCGATAAGGATAACTACACGCTTTGCATTTCCAACCTCTATACAATGAGGCAAAAGCTTATGCTTGCAGAAAACGGACTCACGGAAAAATCCGCTGAACCTCAGCCGCCGGTATCTTCCGGCCACAGCGTATCTGCTTATATCGGCGCAATGACAACTCCTACGGATACAGAAGGTAAGTACGCAGTAACAGGCGCAGTTGTTTCCATTGATGTAAACGGCAAGGCTGTTACGGCAACCACCGATGATTCCGGTAAGTTCACTCTTACGGATGTTCCGGATGGCACTTACACAGCAACCGTAACCTATAAGTATGGCTTCACAAGAACCTTCACCATCACCGTAAACGGTGCTGATGTTGCTTCTTCAACCATGGTAGGTATCGTTGCCTGCAACTGGGATGGCAATACTGTTGTTAATGCAAAGGATAAATCGTCTTACTTGGCTGCTTCCGGCACAAGACAGGGTTCAGACGGCTACGATGTAGGCGTTGACCTTGACAGAAACGGAACAATCAACACCAAGGATAAAGCTATTTATCTTGCATTTGCAGGTTACAAAGATAGCGATATAAGCTATACGGATGTAACTGTTAAATAATAAGTGTGTGCTTTTGTTTAACATATATTGATTTTATCGGGCATTCGGCGGAGAAATCCGCCGAATGTTCGGCCGATATTCGCGTTATGCGAAAATTTGTTTTAACGGAGAAGCTGTAAATGCAACTTGAAAAATTCAAAAGGAAATTATCGGTTGCATTGGCATCCGTTCTTACCTGCACTTTAATCATATCGTTTTTTAATATATACGGAGCGGCCGCAGATGGTCCGATTTCTTCTGTTGGCACGCAGACGCCGGTAATGTTCGCGCAATTCACGGATTCCTCCGGCCAAACAGCAGACGGCAATGCATTAACGCCCGGCACATATGAAATGGTTTTGCGGGTTGATGATCTTGCATCAATCTCTCAAATGCAATTCACCGCTTCTTATGACCCGGCGCTCCTGGCCTTTTCCGATGGGTCTTTGCCCCTCGCCTCGGCCACCGGCCTGAATATAAATGCGGTGCAAAGTGAATTTTCAAACGGTTCCTTTGTGTTTGCCTATAATTCAGGCAATTATGATTCAAATTCGGCTCTCGCCGCAAACGGTGCCGAATTGTTAAGAATCAATGTAACTGTGTCTGATAATAACGATACCGCTGTAGATATGAACACTGCTTTGCAGGTAGACAAAAATCCGAATCGAACCTTTATCGAAGTGGATTACGGCGATGTAACCGTTTCGGGAACATCGTATTTCTATAAATGCTATGCGTTAAGCACGGCATCCGATTTTAACGGAGAGGTTCATCCCATGAAGTGTGACCTCTCTCCCGAATTGGCCACCGGCCATTCGGTTTCGGCATATATCGGCGCATTAGCTGCGCCGAGCGATGAATATGGCTCCTACCCCGTAACAGGGGCACAGGTTTCTGTTGAAGTCGGCGGCGAAACGGTAACGGCGGAAACGGATGAATCCGGAAAGTTCATTTTTAATAATGTTCCTGCCGGCTCTTACACCGCAACCGTTTCTTATAAATACGGCTTCACGCGCACCTTCACAATTGAAGTGGCAGATTCCGATGTTGAATCTTCAACAATGGTTGGCATTGTTGCCTGCAATTGGGATGGTAACAACACTATCAACGCTAAGGATAAATCGTCATATATAAGCCTCTCCGGTTTTAGGTCTGAGGATGACGGTTATGATGTCGGCGTTGACCTTGACAGAAACGGAACCATAAATACTAAAGACAAGCAAATTTATCTTGCTTTTGCAGGATATAGTTCAGAAAACCTTACTTACACAGATACTGTTGTTAGTTAAACGGAGGTAATTTAATGAAAAGCTTTAAAAAAGCTTTGGCTGTGTTGCTCTCTGTATTGATGGTGGCTTTCAGCTTCCCTCTCACTTCGTTCGCACTCCCGAATCCGGATAATGCAGACGGCAGATACAGCTATGACGATGACGTTGTTCTTCACACCTATGTTGTGGATTATGACGGCACCGATTCTTGGGGTTACACATCCAACTACTACTATGATGTAGTAGAATCGGGTGCAGTTCCCACATATGATTTGAAACACTTAAAGAAGTCTGACCTTAAGTCGGAAGACGGCACATTTGCACTTGTTGTTACAGTTGAAAATGTTGACACGGCAGACTGTCTTTCCATCATTTGGAAATATGCAAAAGGCCTTGCAAATAACGATGTTATCCCTGCAAGCTATGCAGGCAAAAGAAATAAGCTTACAACCGGTGAAGCTGCCGGTAGATCTTGTGTTCTTGGAACATGGGGCGACTCAAACACCGATATTGACGCTTCCGATGTAAGTGGTATCAACCTTCGTGCCAGCGTTAAGTCACTTGCTGTTATTCTTAACGCAACTCCTCATGAACCTTGGCCGAATTCTTATCAGCAAGACGAAGAAAATACCGAATCTATCTATAAGGGTCAGTTCCTTGCAGCTTTCGGTCTTCAAATGCAGACTGATGAAGTTGATTTAACAGAGGCACTTCCTCTTTACAATAGTTCGGGCGATACATTCATTAACACAACTCCCGGTGCCGATGATAAGGACCTTGTTGTTTATGGTGCAACTAATGACATGGAAACAGGTCCCTCACCCAGAACTAAGTTCATTATGCCTGAATGGGGTCTTCAGCCTGAAGAAACCTCAACAGATGTAACTTATACTTACAACTATTTTGGCGGCAGCAAATCAGAAACTGTTACTGTTCCTGCCGGTCAAGCACCAACAGCTCCGGAGAACACACCTGCAGTAGGACCCAAATCGGACGGCGCAGGCAAACACACCACCAAGACTTATTCTTGGCCCGCTTTCGTTGAAGGCACAACAACCTATGATGAAATCGAAACGGTAAACACCGTTGCTTGCGATATGCACGAAACCGAAGCTGCAGTTCCCGCAACTCACACAACACCTGGTAAAACAGCTGTTCAAACGTGCTCTGTTTGCGGCTACACCACAGGCGGCGAGGTAATTCCTGCAGATGCAAGTGCTCATGATTGGAAGGTAACAAGCCAAACCGATTCAACCTGCAAGGTTCCGGGCGAAATTCACTACAGCTGCGTATGCGGCGAAACAAAGACCGAGTATAAAGATCTCGATCCTAACAACCATACAAATATCGTAACAGACGATGCTGTTGCTGCAACTTGCGTTGCAACCGGTTTAACAGCAGGTTCTCACTGCGCAGATTGTAATGTTGTAATCGTTGCTCAGCAGCAAACTCCTATTGATAAGAACAACCATGTTGGCGAAATCAAAACAGGCGTTAATGCTAAGGAAGCAACTCGCGGCGAAGACGGCTACACAGGCGATTCTGTATGCGCAGCTTGCAACGATGTAGTTGAAAAGGGTCAGGTTATCCCTGCAACAGGCGTTATGATCACTGTTAATGCTTCCGATAAGGGAACAACAACTCTTAACGGCGCGGCTACAACAGGCGCAGCTCAAAAGGTTGCTTATGAGAAGGAATACACCCTCACCGCAACTCCTGCTGCAAACGCTAAGTTTGTTGGTTGGGAAGTAAACGGCAAGCTCGTTTCTAACCAGGCTACTTACACAACTGCTGCTTTCGCAGATGTAACTTACACACCTGTATTCGCAGCAGATGAAGCTAAGGCATTCAATGTAACATTCGTTGACCAGTTCAACAATGTTATCGCTAAGCTCAGCAATGAAGAAGTAGCAGCACTTGATGCTATGCCTACTCCTTATGAATATAAGGGCTTCACCTTCAAGGGCTGGAGCATGGATCTTGATGCAGTTAAGGCTCTCCAGGGTGCTGCAACAGTAGTTGCTTCTTACTCTAAGGATGAGGCTGCTTCCTACACCGTAACGGTTCCGGAAGGCTGCACAATCGCTGTTGGCGGCCAGGATATGGGCACAACGGCAACTGTTTCTCATGATGCTAAGGTAACTGTTAAGGCAGCTAACGAAGGCACATGGAAGATCAACGGCAAGGATGCCGCTTACGGCAACGAATACACATTCTTCGTAACAGCTGATGTTAACGTTGAATTTGTTGAAGGCGCTGTAACAGCTCAGCCCGTTGTAACCGCAGTTGCAGCTGAAAAGCTTGCAGCTAACAAGGCAAGATTCCTTGCAACACGTTCCGTTCCTGAAGATTACAATCTTCTTGAATCCGGTTTCGTATTCGGCAAGGATGTTGCTGACACAGCTTCACTCGTTCTTGAAAATGTAGGCAACGGCGCTTACATCTATAAGAACAGCAACACCGCAGCAGACGGCCAGTTCGCTCTTACTCTTAAGACAACTGCTTCTTCTGTTTCGGCTCGTGCATACATCATCGTTGAAAAAGACGGTGTGTCACAGGTAATTTACGCAGAACCGCAAACTGCTACTCTCGGTGCTTAATTTAGTTTAAGCATGAAATCGGCAGGGCTTCGGCTCTGCCGTATCAATAAAATAAACGGAGGTCTTTCATAATGAAAGAAGTTTACACAAAGCCCGTTGTAGAAGTTGAGCAGTTCCTCTCTGTTGATGTTATCACAACATCCACAGAAGAAGGCTACATTGAGTTCTAAGTAACTTCTGCAACTTGTTTTCCGCTTTCCCGCAAGAAAACGGAAATTTGCAAAATTAAATCGCAAGATTTGGGAGGGCGCTTCGGCGCCCTCTTTTTTTGCGCCTTTTTTGCTAAAAGCACCGTTGCAACATATATTGCCGTTCCCCGGCGCCGAAACAAGCACCGTGCCGATGCAATTTGCTTTTCAAACCACAAAAGGCATGGCGGTTGTTTATCCTTTTCCCCAAAAAGCAAGCGCATTTCGGGAATCCGCTATTCAGTTTAAACGGTGCTTTGGCAACAAATTCGCCTTTCTCCTCGCGGGAAGTGGCTCAAGCGCTCGGATAAGGGGGTGGAAACAAGTGGTATACGGCATTGCAACAGTGCTCCTCACAAGTTCACCCCCGTTTCGCCGCGAATTAACAACTCTTGCCGCTTGACCTTACAGTGCGTTTATGATAAAATAAAAAAGCGGCAAATGCCGCCTTGCTCCTGCACGGCTGCGCAGGGCTTGCCTTATTTATTTTGCAGTCGGAAAGGTTAATGCACCTAATGGCAAAAAATAAAAAAGCGGCAAAAGCCGCTTCCGTTGATAAAAAAATAATCAGGCAATCCGCAAAGGAAATGTTTGAAAATCATAAGGGCGGAATTATCGCAATCGCCGTGCTGGCTGTTGTTATAATTGCGCTGATTATCGCCGTTGCCTGGGCTTCAAGCGATTCAAATCAATATAAGCTTTTTAATCAATTCGTGCCTTCGCAGTTGACTGATGATGCCACGGGAATCACTTTCTATGCAGAAAAGAACCCCGATTTTGTTTACGATGCCGAAACAAGCAATGTGCTTAATTCATTGAAGTATTATTATTATCCGGGCGGCGACACCTCGCACGAAAAAATGTATCTTTCAAACGGCACCTATTATTCCGAGGAAAAAGGCAGCGTGCATGTTGATGTCGGCTTTGTTTTGGCCGGATTGAAAAATATAAATAAGCTCACCACCGGTCTGAAAATCGGTGCCGGCATTCTTGCCGCAGTTGTTGTGGCTGTGCTCATTTGGCTTTATTATCTTTCCTATAAAAAGCATGAGCAGGCCGAAAAGGAAAAAATCAGAAAGCGCTTTAATCAAAATCAAAAGCCCAAAGAGATTAAAGGCAAATCAAATAAATAATAAAAGGAGGCTCCTCGGAGTCTCCTTTTATTATTTCGCCGCAGCGAAACAGAAAAGCAGCCGGCGAAAATCGCCGACCGCTTAAAAATTTCAGTTGATTTTACTTTCTGTTTTATTAAACAAGCTTTCTGCCCATCAAAACGCCGTGAACGGAAGCCATCATCAAGCCTCTTGTCCATCCGCTTGAATCGCCGAGGCAGTGAAGCCCCTGAATGTTTGTGTTGAAATCCGTGTCCATCTTAACTCTGTTTGAATAAAACTTCAGCTCAGGGCTGTAAAGCAGGGTTTCGTCGCCCGCAAAGCCGGGCACAACATGGTCCATTGCGTGAATAAAGTTGATGATGTTGGTCATTGCGCGATAAGGCATTGCCGCCGTAATGTCTCCTGCAACCGCATCGGGAAGAGTGGGGCGCAGGTTGCTTTGCGAAAGCTCCTTTTGCCAAGTGCGCTTGCCCTCAAGAATATCGCCGAAGCGCTGCACAAGAATATGGCCGTCGCCGAGCATATTGGTCAGCTCGCCAACCTTTTGCGCATATGCAATCGGCTGGTTAAACGGCACGGAGAAGTTGTGGGAGCATAAAATTGCCAGGTTTGTGTTTTGGCTTTTAAGCTCTTTATATGAATGGCCGTTAACAACGGCAAGGTCGTTGTCGTAATTTTCCTGCGCCACAAAGCCGCCGGGATTTTGGCAGAATGTGCGCACCTTGTTTTTAAACGGCTTCGGATAGCCCACAAGCTTTGATTCATAAAGCACATCGTTGATTTTTTCAATAATTTCGTTGCGCACCTCAACACGAACACCTATGTCTACCGTGCCGGGCTGATGGGCGATACCGTGGTCTGCGCAAAGCTTTTCAAGCCAATCCGCGCCTCTTCTGCCGGTGGCAACAACGGTGTCGGCCGCATAAATTTCCTCGCCGTTTTCAAGGCGAACGCCGAGGCATTTTTCGCCGTCCAAAATTAAATCGCTGCATTGGCTGTCAAACAAAATATCAACGCCCTGTGCAATCAAATATTTTTCAATGTCAAAATAAAGGTCGTGTGCCTTTTCCGTGCCTAAATGGCGAATCGGGCAGTCAACCAATTTAAGTCCCGCCTGAATGGCGCGCTTGCGGATCTCCTTAACCTCTTCCGTGTTGCCGATACCTTCAATATGAGTGTCTGCGCCAAATTCAAGGTAAATTTTATCCGTGTAGTTAATCGTTTCCTGCGCCAAATCCTCGCCGATAAGCTCGGGCAGATTGCCGCCCACCTCATAGGAAAGCGAAAGCTTGCCGTCCGAAAACGCACCGGCTCCGGAAAATCCTGTTGTGATATGGCAATAGGGCTTGCAATTCATGCATTTGCCTGTTACTGCCTTGGGGCATTTTCTTTTTTCAACGGATTTGCCCTTTTCAATTATTATAATGCTTTTTTTGCTGCCTTTTTTTATCATTTCGATTGCGGTAAAAATACCGGCAGGGCCTGCGCCCACTATTGCAACATCATATTTTTTCATAATTTCACCATTTAAAAATATTTAAGCATAAAATTAGCTGCCTTTGCATTCCGTTGAACTGAGGAATACCTGGCAGCTTTGCTTACGGCTATATAATATCATATCTTATTTTACTTGTCAAACCCAAAAAGGTGTGATATTATTGTATGCGAAAAAGTTTGGCGTTTTTGGCGCGGAAACGGGGGAAATGAATATGAAAGAATATAATGTGCTGCAATACGGCGCTGCCGGAGACGGTAAAACAAATGATGCCTTTGCAATTCAGCACGCAATTGATGATTGTGCAAAAAGCGGCGGGGGCACGGTTGTGCTGCAAAGCGGCTTTGTGTTTTACAGTGATTCGGTGCGCCTTAAAAGCAATGTTAATTTGCACATCCAAAAGGGCGCGGTGCTTAAAGCCACTTCTAATATAGACGGCTATATTCGCCCCAATAAATTGATAAACGACCCGAAAACGGCGCTTATCGGCAACCCTGTAACGGGCAAGCCGAGCTTTGTTTTCATTTATGGTTTTGAGGCGGATAATTGCACAATCAGCGGCGAGGGCACAATTGATGCAAACGGCCACGCCTTTGTGCAGCGCAAGGATCAATATTATGTTACCGGTGAGTTTTATCCCCGCCCAACGGTGATTTACATAGAAAAAAGCAATCACATCACCTTTAAGGATTTTGTGGTTAAGGATGCCCCGTTTTGGACTCTTCATCCGGCGGGCTGCGATGATGTGCTTATAGACAGAATCAGAATTTTAAACGATCTTGATGTTGCAAACAGCGACGGTATAGATCCCGATCATTGCTCAAATGTGCGCATTTTGGGCTGCCATGTAACCTGCGCCGATGATTGCATTTGCCTTAAAACCTCAAAGGGCAACAGTGAATACGGCCCCACGGAAAATGTTATTATAGACGGCTGCACGCTTGTGTCCACCTCTGCTGCAATAAAAATCGGCACGGAGGGAGTCGGCGATTTCAAAAACATCATTGTTTCAAATTGCACCATCAGCCGTTCAAACAGAGGCCTTTCCATTCAAATCAGAGACGGCGGTAATGTTGAAAATGTTTCCTATTCAAACATAGTTATCGAAACACGCCGCTTTTGCCCGGATTGGTGGGGAACGGCAGAGCCGATAACGATAACAAGCTTTAACAGAGATGAAAACACAAAAAGCGGCAAGGTTAAAAACATTCGCTTTTTCAATATCACGGCGAAGGGCGAAAACGGCGTTTTAATTCACGGCAGCCCGGAAAATCCGATAGAGGATGTAACATTTGAAAACTGCCGAATTTGCTTAACCAAAACAAGCAAATGGCCCTGCGGTGCTTATGATTTGCGCCCGTGCCTTGATTGGGGCGTTGAAAAATATGAAAACTCGGCGTTTTTTATAAGAAATGCCAAGGATATAACCGTTATGAAAACAAAAACCTCTTGGGGTGCTCTTTGCGATGAATATGCAAGTGCAATCGATGCCAAGGATGTTGAAAACCTGGAGCTTATCAGGTTTGAAGGCAGCGCGGCAAGGGCTGAGGCAGAGGATATTAAGCTTGAAAATGTGCGCCTTGTTAAGTGATTTTGCGTTTATTGCGATAATATAAATTATTTTAAGATTTCTTGATTTATCCTAATTTATATATTATTATATAGTATATAGCGTTTTGAATATGAAAGTGCGGTTTAAATGAAAATACTTATTGCGGGGTTGGGGCTTATAGGCGCAAGCTTGGCCAAAACCATTAAGAAAAACACAAATCATTATGTTATGGGCTGGAACAGAACGCAATCCGTTTCCGAAAAGGCGCTTGAGGACGGCGCCGTTGATGAAATCGGCGAGCTTTCCGAGCTTATTCCCAAGGCGGATATCACCTTTGTAAATTTCTACCCGGATGCGATTGTTCCTTTTATAGAAGAGCATAAATCGCTTTTCAAGCCGGGCAGCATTGTAACAGACAGTTGCGGAATTAAAACAAAAATATGCCGCACTCTTGAAAAAGAAGAATTCAACTTCAGCTTTATCGGCGCTCATCCCATGGCGGGCAGAGAGGTTTCAGGCTATGAAAACAGCCTTGCAACCTTGTTTGACAATGCATCGTTTATCTGCACCCCCACAAATGCACCGAAATCAAAAACAGATACTTTAACGGAGTTGGCCCGTGAAATGGGCTTTGCCCGCACGGTTGTAACAACGCCGGAGCACCATGATGAAATGATTGCGTTTACTTCGCAAATTGCGCATGTGCTGGCCTGCTCTTATGTGCTCAGCCCGCTTGCGCCGATGCACACGGGCTTTTCGGCAGGCTCTTATCGTGATGTTTCCCGTGTTGCAAGAATAAACGGCCAAATGTGGAGCGAGCTTTTCATTGCAAATAAAGAGCCGCTTATTCGTGAAATAGACGATCTTGTTCAAAATCTTGAAAAATTCAGAGCGGCCATTGATAAAGAGGATTCGGCAGAGCTTGAATCGCTTATGGCAAGCGCAAATAAAATTAAAGAGGAGATCGGCTGATGCGAAAAATCAGGGTAAATGTCGGCGCGGGGTATGATATCCTCATCGAAAGAGGGCTGTTGCAAAAATGTGCGCAATATGTTAAAGCCGCAGTTCCGCAGGCCGCAACGCTTGCTTTGGTAAGTGATGATAATGTGGCTCCGCTTTATATGGATTGTGTTGTAAATCAGCTTAAATCGCTTGGCTTTAAGGTTGTAACATATGTTTTTAAGGCGGGTGAAAGCTCAAAAAACACGGCGCAGCTTATAAAAATCGTTGAATTTTTGGCGGAAAACGAGCTAAAAAGAAAAGATGCGGTTGTTGCTCTCGGCGGCGGTGTTTGCGGTGATATGGCAGGCTTTGCCGCAGCCGTATATTTAAGGGGCATAAAGTATATTCAAATTCCTACCACGCTTTTGTCGCAGGTGGATTCCTCCGTGGGCGGAAAAACCGCCGTTGATTTGCCGCAGGGCAAAAATCTGTGCGGCGCATTTCATCAGCCGGCATCGGTTATCATAGATCCCGATGTGCTCTCCACTTTGCCGCCGCATTATTTCAGCGACGGTATGGGCGAGGTTATAAAGTACGGCTGCATAAAATCGGCGTCTCTTTTTGATGCCGTTCAAAATCGTGATGCTCACGAATATATTGAAGATGTTATTTATGAATGCGTGGATATTAAAAGAGGCGTTGTGGAGCGAGACGAAAAAGAAGCCGGCGAAAGGGCGCTTTTGAATTTCGGCCACACGGCAGGCCATGCAATAGAAAAACTACATAATTTTACGGGCATTTCTCACGGCGAGGCGGTCGGCATCGGCATGGTTATGATTTCAAAAGCAGGCGAGTCTGCCGGAATCACAGAGCCCAGCACGGCAGACAAAATTGCCTCGGTGCTGAAAAAATACAATCTTAAAACAGAGGATGAAAACAGCCTTTCGGATATTATTTCCGCAATGGCATTTGATAAAAAGAGCACCGATTCCGGCATAAACTTTATTGTGCTTTCAAAAATCGGCAGCAGCTTCATCAAGCCTGTTGCCACGGCGGGTATAAAGAAGCTTTTCGGTGTTGAAGCTTGATTTTTGCGTGAATCGGGCTTATATGCGCCGGCGTTTAAGATTAAATTTGTTTTGTTGAGGCGGATGTTATGAAAACCGTGTTGTTAAAAAATTCAAGGCCAAACGGCACGGTAGTTGTGCCGCCAAGTAAATCTGCGGCTCACAGAGCGCTGTTTTGCTCGTTTTTGGCAGGCGGCGGCGATGTGTCGCCGATTATAGATTCAAATGATATGAAAGCCACCGTCGGCGTGCTTGATGCGCTGAAGGGCGGCAAAGAAACTCTTGATTGCATCGAAAGCGGCTCCACGCTTCGCTTTGCGATTCCCGTTGCGGCCGCACTCGGAAAAAGCGTTCGTTTTGTGGGCAGTGGTTTGCTGCCCCAAAGGCCGCTCGGCGAATATCTTCGCCTGTTGCCGATGCACGGTGTTTCCGTTAAAAGCGAGGGCGGCTTGCCTCTTGAAATAAGCGGAAGGCTTCAAAGCGGCATTTATGAAATTAGGGGCGATATCAGCTCTCAATATATCACGGGGCTGTTGCTTGCGTTGCCCGTGCTTAACGGGGATTCGGAAATCCGAATAACCACAGAGCTGCAATCGCAATCATATGTTGATATGACATTGCGTGTGCTTGCACTTTACGGCATAGAGGTGCGTAAAACGGATTGCGGCTATTTTGTGCCGGGCAATCAGAAATATGAAAAAAAGAATTTAACGGTCGAGGGCGATTGGAGCCAGGCGGCATTTTTTATGAGCGCAGCGGCAATCGGCGGCGATGTAACCTTGCAGGGGCTTGATTATTCCTCGGCTCAGGGCGATAAAGCCGTTGTTGATGTTATGCGGCAGTTCGGCGCCGATGTTTCAATCGGCGAAAACAGTGTTCGCTGCAAAAAAAATCGCCTTTGCGGCATTGATATAGATTGCTCCGATATTCCGGATATGGTGCCTGCAATTGCAGTTACCGCTGCATTTGCGCAGGGCAAAACCGTTATTCGCGGAGCGGAAAGACTTCGGTTTAAGGAGTCAAACAGATTGGCGGCGGTTGTTTCCAATTTGCGGCTTATGGGCGTTGACGCCCTGGAAACGGCAGACGGTATGATAATTACTCCCTCGGGCAATGTGCACGGCGCAAGCCTTATGGGGTATAATGATCACCGAATCGTTATGGCTTTTTCGGTTGCTGCAATGTTTGCGGCGGCAGACACGGCAATTTCCGATGCCGAAAGCATAAATAAGTCGTACCCGTCATTTTTTGATGATTACAACAGCTTGGGAGGAAAAGCATTTGTCTTCGATAACAGGTGAAAAAATCAAGCTTTCCGTGTTTGGCGAAAGCCACGGTTCGGCAATCGGCTGCGTTGTTGACGGGCTCCCCGCAGGCATTAAGCTTGATATGCAGGAAATAGAGCGCGAAATGGCACGCCGCGCACCGGGCAGGGATAAAACCTCCACGGCGCGCAAAGAGGCGGATTTGCCGCGCATTTTAAGCGGCGTTTTAAACGGCACCACCACGGGTGCTCCGCTTGCAATGATAATTGAAAACACAAACACACGCAGCGGCGATTATGAAAATGTGCACCTTGTGCCACGCCCCGGCCACAGCGATTATCCCGCTTTTGTGAAATACGGCGGGTTTAACGATATCAGAGGCGGCGGGCATTTCAGCGGCAGGCTCACGGCGCCGATGGTTTTTGCAGGCGCAATCGCAAAGCAGATTTTAAGAGCGCGCGGTATTCATATCGGCTCGCATATTTCGCAAATCGGCAATGTGCATGATGATGCCATTGATCGTGTTAATATCTCCCCTAAAACGCTTGAGAGTCTAACTTATAACTTTTTCCCCGTTCTCAGAAAAGAAGCAGAGCAGGAAATGCGCGATTTTATCGAAAAGGCTCGCCTTTCGGGTGATTCCGCCGGCGGCGTTATAGAGTGCGCCGTAACTGGGATTCCCGTCGGCCTCGGCTCCAATATTTTTTCAACGGTTGAAAGCAAGCTTTCGGCGGCACTTTTTGCAATTCCCGCCGTTAAGGGCGTTCAGTTCGGAGCAGGCTTCGGCTTTGCCGAAATGCTCGGCAGTGAGGCAAATGATCCTTATGAAATCAAAAACGGCAGAGTTGCTTTTAAGTCAAATAACAACGGCGGCGTGCTCGGCGGCATGAGCAGCGGCGCACCGCTTGTGTTCTCGGTTGTTGTTAAGCCCACTCCCTCCATTTCTAAGGAGCAGGACAGTGTGGATCTTTCCACCATGCAAAACGAAAAGCTTGTTATTAAGGGCAGGCACGATCCCTGCATTGTGCCCCGTGCCGTTCCGGTGGCAGAGGCAACCGCGGCGCTTGCGGTTTTGGATTTGATTATGCAGGATGGTATAAAAGGATAATTGCTTTAATGGATTTACTTGATTTAAGAAAACAGATTGATGAAATTGATGAGCAGCTTATTCCGCTGCTGTTGCAAAGAATGGATATTTCAAAAAAGGTGGCCGAATATAAAGTTAAAAGAGGGCTGCCTGTTTTGAATGAGCAGCGTGAGCGCGAAATACTTGACGATGTGCAGAAAAAATGCGGCGAGCAGGGCGACACGGTGGCAACGGTTTTTGCCGCAACGATGGATGCTTCCCGTGCATTGCAGCACAAAATCATCGGCGGCGGCAGGGAGCTGCGCGGGCTGATAGAGGCTTCGGAATGCAAGGCGGCTCTGGCTCCCGGAACGGTTGTGGCGTGTGCCGGCGAAAACGGCAGCTATGCGGATAAAACCGCACTTTCGCTTTTTAAAAATCCGCAGATAAAGCATTACAGATTGTTTGAGGATGTGTTTGAGGCGGTCAATAAGGGCGAGGCTCCGTTTGGCGTTATCCCGGTTGAAAATTCCACCGCGGGTTCCGTGCATGAAGCATATGATTTGATTTTGAAATACAGATTTTATGTTGTGGGCTCCTATTCGCTTGAGGTTAATCATTGCCTTTGCGCAAAGCCCGGTGTGGAATACCAAGATATAAATGATGTTTACAGCCATCCGCAGGCGCTTTCGCAGTGCTCGGATTTTCTTAAAAATTTCGATTTCACAGGCATTAACTACACAAACACGGCGGCCGCCGCAAAATTCGTGGCGGAAAATCCGCGAAACGATATCGGTGTGCTCTGCTCGGAGGAGGCCGCAAAAAGATACGGCCTTAAAGTGCTTAAAGCCTCCGTGCAAAATGTCAGCAACAATAAAACAAGATTTATCGTTATCTCCAAAAAGCTGATAATCGAGGAAAATGCGGATAAAATTTCGCTCATTTTTTCTTTGCCGCACACCACCGGCTCGCTTTACCGCGTGCTCGGCAGGTTTTCGATGGCAGGGCTTAATTTAACAAAAATCGAATCACGCCCAATCGGAAACGGCGATTTCAGCTATTATTTTTACATTGATATTATGGGTAATGTTAAGGATGAAAAAACGCTTGATTTAATTTGCGCGCTTTCCTCCGAGCTGCCCGATTTTACATTTCTCGGAAACTATCACGAGTATTGATTTCTTGAATCGGAGTGATGTGTGTGCGTAAAAGTAAGCGCCGCCAAACAAATTTAATATCTCTGATAATTGTGCTTGTAACGGTTGCCTGCATTGTGGCGCTTGTGATTGCCCTTGTGCATCAAGCCAGTCTTGAAATGCGATTTGATGCAATAATAAATTTTCTTAAAAAGATTGAAAAAGCGGTTGCGGGGCTAAACACGCACATGGAAATTTTGGTGTGCATTTTCGCTCTTTGGCTTGCTAAAACGCAGCTTCCTTTGCCCGTAAGCGTTCTTTCGATTATAGCAGGCATGGTGTTTCCGCTTTCAACCGCGCTGATTATAAATCTGTTGTGCAGCCTTATGTTTTTTGTTATAAAATATGAGGAGGGCAAATTTATCGGCGGCGGCTGGGCAATGATGATTTTAAATATTCATCAGGCCCGTTTTATAAAAAATTGGGTGCTTTTTAAGGGCAGCGGCAATCCGTATATTCTTGCCGTTTCACGCCTTGTGCCCACCGTGCCCCTCGGCATGGTTTCAAAGCTTTACGGCTCAATGCATTATGATTTTATCTATTATATAATGCTTAGCCTTTTGGGCTTTTTCCCGCGTATTTTTGTTTACACGAAAATCGGCGCCGAAATTTATAATCCTTTTTCAAAAAGGTTTATTTTGCTTGCAATTTTAATTGTGGCATTCACGGGCATTTCAAGCCTTGTTTTCAATATCTTTTACGGCATTAAATCGCGGCAAATGAATCAAACGCTGCTGATTTATTCGCAAAAGGAAAAATATAAAATCGTGCTTTGATTTAAAACCGATATGCCTATCCTTGCCGCTTTTTGCGAGGCGGCAACGGCTGTTATAAATATTTAAGGAGTAAAAATTATGAAACCACAGGAAATGATCCTTGCCCTATCAAAGGGTGAATTTGATGCGCAGCTCAAGGCGGTTTATGTAACCGATTCCGCGGTGGAGCTGCAAAGAGCCAGATATATAGATTTGGTGAATGAATTTGTCAGGGTGTTTGATGATGAAAGAGATGTTATCATCACCTCCGCTCCCGGCAGAACCGAGGTTTGCGGCAACCACACCGATCACAACAACGGCAAGGTGCTTGCCGCTTCCATAAATCTTGACGCAATTGCGGTTTGCGCAAAAAATGAAGACGGCATTGTGCGCGTTAAATCAAAGGGCCATGCCATGAATGTGGTGGACATCTGTGAGCTTTTGCCAAGCGAAAAGGAATTCGGCCGCTCCACGGCAATGGTGCGCGGCGTTGTGGCAAAAATTGCCGAAATGGGCTATAAAATCGGCGGGTTTGACGCCGTAACGGTTTCCGATGTTATGGGCGGAAGCGGTCTTTCCTCTTCTGCGGCATTTGAAGTGTTGCTTGGCACCACCGTTTCTTATCTTTATAATGACGGCATTATCGGCGCCGTTGATATTGCAAAAACGGCTCAGTATGCCGAAAATGTGTTCTTCGGCAAGCCCTGCGGATTGCTCGATCAAATGGCTTCCTCCGTGGGCACTTTTGTTACGATTGATTTTGAATCAACGGAAAGCCCAAAAATCAAAAAGGTTGATTTTGATTTTTCAAAAAGCGGCCATTCGCTTTGCATTCTTGACACGGGCGGCAACCACAGCGATTTAACCGATGATTATGCCGCGGTAAGAGCCGAAATGGAAAGCGTTGCAAAGGCAATGGGCAAAAATGTGCTTCGCGAAATCGAATTTGATGATTTCAAAAAGGCAATCCCGCAGCTTGTGGGCAAGGTAAATGACCGCGCTTTGCTTCGTGCGTTCCATTTTTATAAGGATAATAAAAGGGTTGAAACAGCCGTTTCCGCTCTTGAAAGCGGCGATTTTGAAGTCTTTAAAACCGCCATCACCGAAAGCGGTCGCTCGTCGTTTATGTATAACCAAAATGTTTACACTCCCAAAAATCCCACAGAGCAAAAGCTTTCGCTTGCGCTTTGCGTAACGGAGGATATTCTTGCGGGCAAGGGCGCTTTTCGTGTTCACGGCGGCGGCTTTGCAGGCACAATCCAGGCGTTTGTGCCCAATGAAATGCTTGCCGAATATAAGGAAAAAACAGAGGCGATTTTCGGCAAGGGCAGCTGCCATGTGCTTATTATCCGCCCTGTCGGCGGCACTCGCGTAATTTGATAAGGCATTAAATTTAAACAGTGGGGAAAGAAATATGAAATATGTGTTTATTGAAAATCCTATCGCAGGCAGAAAGGATAAGCAGCTTCTTTTCAGGCAGGTTCAGTCCGCTTTCAGGATGATTGATGATGAAATGATTGTTGAAGAAACATGCTATAAAGGCCATGCCAAGGAAATTGCGGCGGAGTATGCCGCAAAATACGGCAAGGATTGCGTTGTTGTTTCCTGCGGGGGCGACGGCACTATTCACGAAATAGCAAACGGCCTTGCGCACACTCAAACCCCCATAATGATTTTGCCTTTCGGCACGGGCAATGATTTTGCAAAAAAGATTTACGGCAGCAAAAAGCTGGATGCTTTTAATGTTGTTAAATCCTTCGGCTTGCACAACGGCAAAATAAAATACGATGTTAAGCCCATGGATTTGATTGATTATAACGGTGAAAAATGCGTTAATGTTATGAGCTTCGGGCTTGATACAATGGTGGAAACCATGGGCCGCAAAATTGCAGGCAAGGCAAAATTCCTAGGTCATCAGGCTTACAATATCGCCGTTTTGCCGGCACTTATGCACCTGCATTATCAAATAAATTTTGAAATAGATGTTGCCGATAAAGACGGCGATACTTTTAAATGGTCTCTTACCCCTGCGGATTACACTCTTTTTGCAATCTGCAATGCAAGCTATTACGGCGGCGGATTTTGCCCAGCTCCCAATTCGCTGATTGATGACGGACTCCTTGATTTTTGCCTTGTTGAAAATGTTAATTTGGCTCAGGCTCTGCCGCTTGTTCCTAAATACAGCGCAGGCACCGCCAACGAGGAAACCTCGAAATTCATACATAACGGCTATGCCGTGTCGGGCAGGATTTGGTCCGTAAACGGCGAACCGCTCCTCGGTAATTGCGACGGTGAAAACTTCGATTATCCCGAGGTTAATTTCAAGGTGGAAAAGCACGCGCTTAAAATTTGTATTCCCCAAATGTAATAAATGTTTGTTGCCCCGCAAATCTGCGGGGCTTTTTTTGCGCCTGCTTTCGGCAAACTTTTATTCATGCGCTTTTGCACGCTTTTTCTGCCGCCGAGCGGTGAAATTTTAGAATTTAAGCCCTCTTGTGTAACAAAAGATTGCTTTTGTAAAGCAAATGCGATTTTGTTAACGCCGCCGCTTTTAATTTGATTGACAGTGCCGCCTCCAAAGCCTATAATGATACTATGGGGTAAAAATTTATATTTTTTGCAAAAAATTCCGAATTCGGATTTCGGAATTATTTGTAAGCGCATGCTACTCGGCGTGCATTGGGGGTATTTTATGGCTAAGGTTAAATCCGCCCTGCCGGCGGAAAACACTTACACAAAAAAAGAAGCCGGGATGTTTTTAACCGGTATGTTCGGCCAAAATATGATATATAATATCGTGGCAACGGGGCTTTATTATTATTTTCAAAATGTTATTTGCCTGCCCGCCGTTGCGCTTGGCTGGATTTTTGCGCTTGCCCGCGTGTGGGATGCGGTAAACGATCCCATGATGGGCTCAATAGTTGATAAAACAAAATCAAAATGGGGCAAGTGCCGCCCCTATCTGCTGTTTGCTCCGCCCGCGGTGTGCCTTATCACATGCGTAGCCTTTTTAAACGGCAATTATGCCGCCGCAAAAGAAAGCGGCAATTCCGCTGCCATGGTTTTAATTGTGGCGTGGGCGGCAATCGCTTATGTGCTGTGGGGCATGAGCTACACGGTGGGCGATATTCCGCTTTGGGGCATTATCAGCCGAATGAGCGAAAATGAAAAAGACAGGGCTAATTTAATTTCCCTTGCCAGAATAGTTGCCTCCGTGGGTGCGGCGTCCGTTATCGTTTCGATAGTTGCGCTTTCACAGGCGGCAAACGGCGCTTTCGGGCTTGACCGAAATGCTCAAAAGGGCTTTATCGTTGTGGGCATGGCGACGACGGTGGTCGCTTCGCTTCTGTTTGAATTGGCGGGAATAGGCACAAGGGAACGCGTGCCGAATTCCGGCGAAACAAAAACTATGAAAGAGAGCTTTGCTCTTATGTGGCGCTGCAAGCCCTTCAGAAGAATTCTTATCAGCGGTTTGCTTCGCTCGCCCATTCAGCTTATGATGACGGTGGTTATGACCCTGTTTTCATATTATTATTGCGAGGGCGATCTCACCACCGCTTTCACTGATGTGCACCGCCTTGTGATTGTTATAATAGTAGGCGGCGGGTTCTTTGTCGGCCAGTTTGCCGCCACGATAATTTGCCCCGCACTTATGAAAAAGCTTGATATTAAAACAATGTATAATTTAACCGGCCTTGCAGGCTTGCCCACCGCTTTGGTGTTTGCAACATTTCTTGTTGCTCCCACGGAGCTTGCCAAAATCGGCTGGGTGGCGATAGACGGCGTGCTTTTGCTTTGCTCGGGCGCGGGCATCGGCGCGGTTAATGTTTGCCAATCCGTTATGATTTCCGATTGCATAGATTACGAGGAATATACAAACGGATACAGACCGGACGGTATTTTCTTCAGCGGTCAAAGTTTTATCACAAAGTTTTCGGCAGGCATTGCTTCCATCATTTCGGCTTATGTTTTTGCCGCCGTCGGTTACACGGATGTTAATATAGACGCCATGAATAAAGCTCTTGCAAACGGCGCAAGCTTTGCAAAGGATTACGGCGAATATTCGTGGGCAATGTGGTTTCTTATTACCGTTCCGCCCGCAATCGGAATGGTGCTTGCGATTTTGCCCACCCTTAAATACGAAATCACAAAGGAACAGCATCAAAAAATGCTTTCGGAGCTTATCGAGCGCCATAAAAAAGAGAAAAACACCTGATTTTATATGCATTATATTATCGAAGCCGCCGGCATGCGTGTCGGCGGCTTTTTTGTGCGCCGCGTTTTTTGCATATTTTTCTGTTGACAAGGCACGGATTTTATGTTATATATAAGTTGAAAACTGTATTATTTAGTATAGTACAGTGTAGGTTTTATGTAAAAAGGAGGGATGGGCTTTGTTTTCGATAGATGTTTCGGGGCGCGAGCCGATTTATATTCAAATCGAAAAGTCAATAATCAAATTTATAAATCTCGGCGTTTATGAAGAAAACAGCCCCTTGCCCTCTGTTCGCTCGCTTGCAATGGAGCTTGGCATAAATCCAAACACCGTTTCAAAAGCTTATAAGGAGCTTGAGCAGCAGGGCGTTATTTACACTATTGCCGGCAAGGGCGTGTTCGTAAACAAAACAGAGCTTGAAAGCGTGCACGAAAAAATCGCCTCTCAAATCAAGGCGGTTGTTTCCGATGCTAAAATGGCGGGAATGAATAAAAATGATATTGTTGATATAGTAAACGGCGTTTGGAGGAAAAGCGATGATTGAAATTAAAAATTTAACAAAGCGCTTCGGCAAATCCACGGCGCTTGATTCGGTATCCTTCACGGTGGGCGATGGCTCGATTTTCGGCCTTGTCGGCTCAAACGGTGCGGGAAAAAGCACGCTGCTTCGAATTCTTTCCGGTGTTTTAAAGGCAGACGGCGGTGAGGCGCTCGTTTGCGGCGAAAATGTTTTTGAAAATTCGGGCGTTAAAGAAAAAATCGCCTTCGTTTCGGATTTTCCTTATTTTAATCCTGGCGCAACGCTCAATTCCATGGCGTTTTATTTTAAAAACACCTTTTCGGATTGGAACGAGGGTGAATACGGCAGGCTCAAATCGCTGTTTAAGCTTAATCCCGAGCAAAAAATTTCTGCCATGAGCAAGGGCATGCAAAGGCAGGCGGCAATAATTTTGGCGCTTTCGCATAAACCGCGCCTTGTGCTTTTCGATGAAATATTCGACGGGCTTGATCCCGTTGTGCGCGAGCTTGTTAAAAAAATTCTTATTGAATATGTTTCTTGCACGGGCGCCACTGTGGTTATTTCCACCCATAATTTAAGAGAGCTTGAGGGCTTTTGCGATCATATCGGCATGCTGCACCGCGGCGGGCTGCTGCTTGAAAAAGATATTGATTGCAGCAGTATGGGCGTGTTCAGAATCCAGTTTGCAATGGAAGATGAGTCATATGCCGCGCTGAAGCCCAAGCTTAATATAGTTAAAGAACGCAGAGTCGGCAAAATGGCAGAGCTTACGATAAAGGGCAGCGAGGATGAAATTTTGGATTTGATAAAGCAATTCAATCCGCTGTTTTGCGAAATGCTGCCGCTCACTCTTGAGGAGCTGTTTATCAGTGAGATGGAAGAAGCCGGCTACGATATAAATAATCTTTTTGCATAAAAAAAGCCTGCCCGAAAATCGGGCAGGGCAAAAGCTTGGCAATCAAGCGCTTGTATCGGCGGTTTGCCGTTTTATTTCAGGCTTTTTTGTTTTCCATATTTTTGAATAAATTGCGCCTGTGCAGCGATCAAAAATCTCGGCAAGCAGCACGGTGATAACAAGCGAAGCAAGCAAAAATGCATATTTGTGCCTTTCTGCAACTCCAAGATGAGTAAGCAAAATCATCGGCAGGCGCTGAAGCATATAAACGCTGAAAATGTGGTTTCCAAACCATTCAAGAACGGGATTTCCGATTTTAACCTTAAGAGTCATCATCACAATTCCAAGTGTGAAAAGCACAGCCCAAGCTGTGTAAATATAAAGTCTGAAATTCGTTCTCATGCGAATGTTGTATGCTTCAAGATAGCCGAGAGCAACAACGGCAAAAACAGCAAAATAAATCAAATCGTTTTTCATTAAAACCTTTTCGATTATGTTTTTGAAGAAGGAATACCACATTCCGAAAGCATATAAAATAAGAGTGTCGTACCAAAAAGCATGGCCGGCTTTGCCCTTTGTAATTGCAAAAATAAGCAAAACGGAAAGCGCGGTTGCAAGGCATAAACCAAAAAGCTGAGCTTTCTTGTTGTTTCTCTTCTTTATAATGAGGAAGGATAAGTAAGTAACTACATAAAGCGCAAGCATAACAAAAATATACCAGTTTGAGTTGCCGACAGATTCCCAGCCTATAAGGGAAAGTAAAAGCTGCTTTGCGCCGAAGGTTTGGCCGATTGCGGCATTCAAAATAATAAACAGCACCACGCAAATATCCATGTTAAGCAAAAGCTGCGGAAAGCGCTTTTTGGGAATTGTGCCTATGTATGCTCCGCCCCTGTGCTTTATCTGCTCCATTATTCCGAAGCCGGAATAAAAGAAAAACATGGAAACAACCATTTGGTCTAAATACCGCTGAATTTTAACATACGGCAAATCAAATGTGCCTGTGGCATCAATATATGTCATGGCGTGGCCGAGAAAAATCAAAAAAACAAATATTCCTTTAATGGCAACGGTGCCGTCCTTGCTGATGTAATCTTTGTTAAATTCATCGTGCTTTGAAAAAGCCGCACCGCAGGATGTTAAAAGAAACAGTGCCGCAATGAAAAAAATCATAAAAATTCTCCTTTATATGCGCTATAACAGGATTTTAGCACATATTTGCGTTGAATTCAATATGCTTGCAGATGCTCAAAAGCAAAACGCCGCTTTTAAGCAGCCGATTAAATCGTTGCGGCAAAGATCAAATATACATAAATAAGACTGAAAATAAAATCCGATTTCATTCAATTTTGCGCCGGGCTTTGTAATTGCTTCGGCAGGGCGGTTTTTCATTTGCAATGCGCCGCGGTAATTGAAAATTTAAAACGGCAGGTTCGTTAAATGTTTTGCCGAAAACAGAGGAGGCAGGTTATGAACTCTAAAAATAATTTATTAAAAGAAAGCAAAAAAAGCAAGCTCGGCAATGTGCTTAAAATGAATTTCAGGCGCTATTTGCCCGGATTTTTGGTTGCCCTCGGCGGCTGCCTTATCGTTTCCGTTGTCGCAGCTTTTATTGAATACGGCTTTGCGCTTTCGGATGTTAAAATTCAAACATCGTTTGTAAGATACGGCGTAACGGATGTGTTTCAAAACTGTTTTACGGTAACCTTTTTCCTGGTGCTGCTTTATGATATAATAGCGCCTGCTCATTATTTCAGCGAGATATACAGTAAAAGAGCGTGCGATTCTTATTTTGCCGCTCCGATTAAAAGAGCGGATAGATTTAATGCCGCATTCATTATGGGCGCCGTTGTTAATATCGCGGCCCCTTTGTTTCCCGCAGCAACATTTTTTGCGTTTAAGTTTGGCGGCGTGCCGGATAAATTCGCATTTTCGATAGATGCCGAGCTTATTAATTATTACACTGTTTTTGCTGTTGCCGCTTTGCTTTCGGTTTGGGCGGTGTTTATGCTTTGCGCAGTAATTGCGGGCAGGCTTGTTCAATATCTTGTGCTTTGCGGAATTTCGTCTTCATTTGTGCTTGTTTCGGCGCTTGGCGTGGCTTCAAGGCTTAGTCTGGTTTGGGGGATAAAAGCGGATCTTAATGCCGTTGCCTCCATAACCCCGATCGGTGCGCTCTTTAGCGGAATAAATACGGTGGAAACAACCTACAGAGCATTAAAAATATGCATTCCCGTTTCAATTGTAACTGTTGTTTTGTTTTATGTTGCGGGCTTGCTTGCGTTTAAAAAGCGCCCGTCGGAAGTTGCGGAAAGCACTTTGTCCGGCAAAATCGTGCCTTATGCTTTCCTTGCTCTTTTTGCCTTTGGCGGATTTGTGTTTTTCCAAGCTTCGCAAAGCTTTCTTAAAACAGCTGCCGTCGGAATTGCCGCAGCCGTTATAAACGGGCTCATATTCTGTGCCGTTTTCTATAAGAAAGCCTATACAAAGCAAGGCGCAATCAGCGTTGCCGCAACAGTTGCCGTCGGCCTTGTGTTGCTTGCATTTTCTTATTTCCCTCCGGAAAAATCCTTTGTGTCTTATGTTCCTGAGGCGGGCAGTGTTAAAAGCGCCGTGCTTGAAGTGAAAAATTATTCACACGGCGATGCCGTGCCGCTTGTGCAATATATCGGCAATGTGCTTTATATGGGCTATTCAAACGAAGATGATTCTTACACAATTACGGAGCCTGAAAATATTGAAAAGCTTGTTGCGCTTCACGAAAAAACCGTTTCCGATGAAGCGCGCAAAAAAACCGCCGCTTATTACAGAAGCCTTGAAAACGAAGATGTTGATTATGTTGATTATGACGATTTAAACAGCGACGACGGCACAATCGGCTTTGCCGTAAAATACACTCTCAAAAACGGCAAAACCGTAACAAGAAGATATGAGGTTGCAAGTTCCGTTATTATTGATGAATATGTTGCCGCCGTTCAAAACAAAGAGGTGCTTAATCAAACATCTCTTAATGAAGAAAACTTCAAAAATATTTATTTCTCTTATTTCTCATATTATCAAAACGATGAGTTTGGCATTTATGAAGAAACCGAAGGGGAAACAGTCAATTTATCATCCGCTTATCATGATTCTTATAACAATCAGTTAACCGCAGAGCAGGCGGAAAAGCTGCGTGAATTGCTGATTGAGGATAGGCTCAATGAGACAAAATATGAATTTATTGAAACGCAGGGCGAGCTGTTTTCAATAGCTCCGCCTTATTACAGGCAAGTGACTCCGGCTGTTGCGGGCGTGCTTTGCAATTATAAATTCTCTCCGGAGCTTTCGCAGGAAAAGCAAAGCGAGCTTGCGGCGGTTGCGGAAGAAAAGCGCAGCAGCATTATCAGAAGCTATGAGGCAGGCGAGCAGGACTGCATGGATGAAAACGGCTGCTATCTGTTTGAAAGCAAAAGCTATGAGATTTTGCCTTATGATTCAAACAGCTGCGAATATTTGAAATCGCTTGGTTTGAAGTTAAAATAACGGCACGGAAAATCAGGGGTGCCTTAAAAAACAAAAACGGGAGTGTATCCGAAAGGGCACTCCCGTTAATTTTTTGCAAAATTATTTATTTAGTGTTGTAAGAATAAAGGCAAAAAATAAACGCACTGCGGCGTGAATCGCAGTGCGTAAAACAAATCAAACTATCTTAAAAGAGAAAATGCCACATCAATTGCTCCGCCGAGCAGGCGTGATGTTTTTCTCATTCCCAAAGTTTCGGTTATCCACAAAATAATAAGAGCCACAAAGATTGCTATGAGCAGGGTTTCCTTTTTCATAATTATCCTCCTTTTAACGGCTTTTTGAATTGATATTTATTTATCGCTAATAATATTATAAGCGATTTTTTAAATAAATCAATAGGCGTTGTATAATAATTTTGCCGCGGCGTGATAATTTTTTGTCAATATATATAAAAATAACAATTAACGGTTGAAAATCTAAAACGTCTGATTTATAATACTACTAATTTGGATTTTCGGAGGGATAAATGATGCACGGTGCAGAATTGTTGAATATTGCAGCCCCCGTTGCGGCCAAAATAGATTGGGCACAAACGGCAACGGTTGTTATTTCGGGCATAGTTATCGTTATGCTTGTTTTGGTTGTTCTTATTTTCATTTTCAAGGGCTTCGGCGCAATAATGTCAAAAACGGGCAAATCATCAAAAGCAAAGAATAAATCGGCTAAGGCTCCTGCGGCTCCCGCAAAAAAGCCTGCCGGCTAAGGCACCCGCTCCCGCGGCTCCTGCGGCAAGCGGCATTGATCCTGCGGTTGTGGCGGCAATTTCGGCAGCCGTTTCCGCTTATGAGGGCGGAGCGCCGTTTACCGTAAGAGCAATCAGAGTTAAAAAGCCGGCAGGCAGAAATCCTTGGGCGGCGGCTGCGGCTGCTGAAAATGCAAGGCCGTTTTAACAGCTGATCTGAGGACTTTTATTGTGGAAATTTTACAAGGCGTTTGGGGCGCTATAACCGATATTGTTTCAAACAGCGGTTATGCCTATTTCTTTACCGCAGACGGCGGTTATAAAAACTTAATCATGATTTTCATGGCTTTCATTTTCCTGTATCTCGGAATCAAGAAAGGCTTTGAGCCCTTGCTTATGGTGCCTATCGCATTCGGCATGCTGCTGGCAAATATTCCCGGCGCAAACCTTGCGGTGCAGTATCATGATTTGCAGGGCTTTATAGATTTAATGGCAGGCAGAATGGTGGATGAAACCACGGGCGCGGTGTGCACGCCGGGGCTTATGGATTTCCTTTATTTCGGCGTTAAGGCCGGAATTTACCCGCCGCTTATCTTCCTCGGAATCGGCGCCATGACGGATTTTGCTCCGCTTATCGCAAATCCCTCAAGCTTTATTCTCGGTGCTGCTGCTCAGCTTGGCATTTTCTTCACTTATGTGGGTGCAATTCTTCTCGGCTTCACGCCTCAGCAGGCAGGCTCAATCGGCATCATCGGCGGTGCAGACGGCCCCACGGCAATCTTCGTTACCAGCTGCTACAATGCGCAGGCACTGTGGGGGCTGTGCGTCAAGGTGTTCTCGAATGTGATCGTTGTGGTGCTGAACTATGTGTTCAGCAAGTTGTTTATTTTCAAAAAGAAATAACAACACAGAACAGATAGAAACCCGAAACAACCAAACCGACGATGATAAGGAGGGCTTTCTTATGACAAACAAAATCCGCGGCGGTGCATTCCGTCTGACCGGCCTGATCCTGGGCATTGTGGGCGCAACGGTCAGCCTGACGGCCATTGTATTTTCGACCATCGGCCTGCACCAGGCGCACCTGTGCAAGACCTGTAAAAAAGGAGAAGAATTCAAATGAAATACACCAAGGAGGAAATCCTTTCCAAAGTTGACCACACCCTGTTGAAACCGGAGGCTACCTGGCCCCAGATTCAGGCCCTGTGCGATGATGCCATCAAGTATCATACTGCATCCGTCTGCATCAACACCTGCTATGTCAAGCAGGCTGTGCAGTATATGGCGGGCCGTGTTGCGGTGTGCTGCGTGGTCGGCTTCCCTCTGGGTGCAATGGAT
>ERZ779898.146-NODE-146-length-34708-cov-4.389404_pt1 | contig 34708 bp, 35 predicted proteins | sample MGYA00511902_ERZ779898 | MGnify/ENA primary metagenome ERZ779898 (study PRJEB29588, sample SAMEA2144588) | human gut metagenome | biome: human gut; feature: human-associated habitat; material: faeces | place: Denmark | collected 2008/2010 ...
CGGCAAAAGACACGGTTACGGGCAAGCTACCGAGCGATAAAAAATCCCCTCAAACCGGCGCAAGCGGCATGCTTGCATTATGCGCGGCATTATTACTTGCAAGCGGTGGCACTGCCGCGGTAATATCAACGCGCAAAAAGAAAAAATTCGGCAAGGCCGAATAGCAAAAGTTTTCCTGCCGAAGCAATCATATTAGGCAGGGTTAAATCAAAGGCTTTATCGTTTTAATGCAATATTAAACAAGCAAGAATTCATTTAATCGATTATGACTTATGTTATTTCCGACCTTCACGCTTGCCTGCCGAAAAGCCGAAAACGATACTTGCCAAGTCATTTTTACGAGAATGATTTTTGTAAACACCGAGCAATGTGGCAAACAGAAACGGCAGATGATTTCTCATCTGCCGTTTATTTTTTTTACGATAACCTGTTGAGCAATACGCAAAATTATATTATATCGTGTTGATTGTTATATCTGCCGCCGGTTAAGATATTATCCGCCGCCGAGACAAGCTGCTTTAAATCCGCATTGCTTTTTATTATTTTTGACGGTGCCGAAACAGCCGCCGAAACAAGATTGTAATATGCGCTGCCGCGGGGATAAATATTCACGGAGCCGTCAAGCGCAGAAAGCCAAATTTCGCCTATCATTTCGCGAAGCGGCTTATAGCGATATTCAAGTGCCTGCGCACGGGTGATATTACCTTGCAAATGCATAGCTTTAAGCAATTTATACACATCCCAAACGAGCGCCGTGTCAACCTTTTTAAGCAGGGGCTTAATAATGCCCCAAAGCGGCAAAAGCTTTTGAGGATTTATTCCGAGTGCCTCAATTCTTTCGGAAAACTGCCTCTCATCCCTGCATTCGGTTATTCTGAAAATCAAATCCGTGGCATGGCGGGCAAGATAGCTTTCGGCATCAACCTCGCGCCCGTTCACAAGAAACGATTTTAAATGCCTGACATTGTATTCAAGTCTGCCGTTTTCAAGAACGGAAACATCAACAATGGGTGCGGGATAGCCGCTTAGGGCGCCTACATTAACCTCCGTTATCTTGTTGCCTGCCGGGCTTGTGAAAGAATCGGTGTGCTGAATATGGCTGTGGCCGACAAACATATATTTAAGCCCTGCATCCGCAAAAAACGAAGCGACCTCCTCTCGGTTTTCAACGCAGGTGGAGCCGCCCGTAAGCAACGGCGAAATATGGGGCACAAGCAAATGATGTTCTATGCCGATAAGCGTGCAGCCGCATTTTTTTGCATCCTCGATTTGCTCGGTTATCCAGCGGCGGCAATCGGCGGTGAAGCCTGCGTGGTCGTTTTCGTTTTTATCGTCGTTAAGGCACAGCACGCGCACCTTTTCCGAAAGCGCAATAACAAAACAAACGGTGCCTATTTTTGTGATAAAGGTGCTTATCGCCTGCTTGGGACCGAAATCCTCATAAAATTTCGGCAAGTCACGGCTTTTCATAACGGGCACATCGTGATAAACACTGTCGCCGTCAAAGCGGCGCGGATTTTCGTCACAGCACCAATCATGCGTGGCTGTTATCAAATAAACCGGCTTGCTTTTTTGAAGCTTATAAAGCTTTTCGCGAAATTCAAGGTGAGAAACCGTTTCGCCGTCGTTTGAAACATCGCCGAGGATGAACACGGCATCTGTATCCGACTTTGCAATATCGGCAAATGCGGCATCAGTGATTTCCGCCGTTTCTGCAAGGCATTTTTGGTCTGACCCGGAGCGCAATTCATATGCCTTGCCGCAGGTGCCGAGGGATTTGGAATAATAATGAGTGTCTGCAATAAAAGTTATTTTCATAAAACCACCGTTTTAAAATACAGGCTCAGGAGCCAAAAAGCAGAATTTAAAAAGTTAATTTCAGCCGTTCGTTTTGCCCGAAATAAAAGCGGCGGGCGGCGCAGTGCACCCCCCGCCGAAAGCATAAAAAGCAATCAATCGTTTGCGGCAACAGATTCCGACACTTCGGCTTCTGCGCCTTTTTCGGATTTGAGCTGCGCGCGCCTTTCCATAATTTCCTTCATCATTTGGCGATGACCGTCGCCCGTAATATTATAGAAATGCATCGGCACAAGCATAAGCAAATAGCCTATTGCCGGCACAAGAGTTGTGAGCAAAAACAGAGCCATATTGGTTTGCGGATTTTGCACCATGGAGCCTTCTGTGTGCTGCATATAGCCCGTGAAGCCCAAAATTGCAAGGCCGATTGAAGATGAAAATGTGTTTTCGATCTTGCCCGTGAAGCTCATTATGGAAAGCATAATACCCTCAACGCGGGTGCCTGTTTTCCATTCGATATAATCAACCGTTTCCGCTTCCATTTCCTTTTGGATAAGGTTTTTAAATTCAAGCGGAATTGCCGTAAGCCCCGTGAAAAGCACAACAAGTATGCCAACGAAAAGTGAAACACTTGTGCCCTCGGTTTTATTCATAAGTCCGTTATAGCAGGTTACGGCAAAAAGCACATGCAAAATTATAGCGGCAACGCAGCAGCCCTGATAAAACCTCTTGCTGTCTGCCTTTTTACCGAGCGATTCGATGATTTTGGGAACGAGTATTCCCGCAAAAAGAAAGCCCGGAAACTTAACAACATCAATAAAAATATTATATTTTCGGTTAAACATAAGATCGGCAACGAAATAAAACGAAACCTGCTCCGCAATTTTGCAAATAACAAAAAAGACATTTCCTAAGAAGAGCATGAGCAAAGGTCTGTTTTTAAACAGCAGAGCAAAGCAATCCTTAACGGCAGGCACATCTTCCTTGTGCTCTGCCCTTTCCTTGGTGTTTTTATAAGTTAACCTTGTTAAAAACACAATTCCTATTGCCGAAATAATTGCCGAGGTAAGATACGCCTGCGGTGTGTGATCCTTGAAATAAGGCAACAGTGCCGCACCTGCAACGAAAACCTGCGGCAACGCGCCAAGAACGGAGCGAACAATTGAACTTACACCAAATAGCTTTGTGCGCTCTATTCCGCTTGGCGTGATTGAAAACGCAAGTGCGCCCATGGGAATATCAAATGCCGTGTAGGTTACATCAAGGCCAACAAAAAGGATAGTGGTATAAATAATGTTAAACAGCGGTGAAGCATCTGCACTGCCGATGAAAAACAAAATCATAACAAGCGAAACGAAAAGCGGTGCCCATTTGATATAGGGGCGCATTTGCCCGTCCTTAGTTCTGGTTTTATCAACTATAACGCCCATAATCGGGTCGTTTATTGCATCAAAAATTCCGCAATAAAGCCTGATTTGCGCCGCCACGCTCATCGGGTCTTTAAGCTTTTTGAAAAGCACGTTTGTTAAAAAGAAATTTATGTATTTTGACGAGGTCATGCTTGTGTTCATTCCCTGTGCGCCGCGCCCCACCGCATATGAAAGCGTTTCGCGCCAGGTTAAATAAGTTTCCTCGCCAACATCTTTTTTTATGATTTTACTGTTTAAAAAATCGTTTATTTTGCCCATTTAATCTTTTCCTTGCCTTTCGGCTGCAATATTTTTATAGCGGATTTTAAAACCGCACACACCGCAGGCAGCCACAGCGATGCACAATAACAGCTAAAGCTTATTTTTGCAAATTGCTTTATATATGCTGCTTATTTAATCTTTGTGATTTTGTCCTTCTTCACGAAATAAACATTATCTGCAATATCCATCATTGCCTTATCGTTCATGGAATCCGTGTAAAAATTCTCTATATGCATTCCGGGGAAAACCTCGTTAAAGATTTTAACCTTGTTTTCAAGAAAACAAAGGCGCTTGAATTTGCCCGTTTCCTTATCTATGCTTGAGCCGACATAATGCTTTATGCCGATTCTTTTTGCTATTTCATCAAGCAAAAAATCCGTTGATCCGGAAACTATAATATCGCTTTCTTTTTGCACGGTTTTATACCAAGGCTTGATTTTATGCTCGTTTTTATTCCAAAAATCAACAACGGCGGCGGAAATATCGCCGATTTTAACATAATATCCTTCCAAAAATGAAGCATATGCACCAATCGCCTCTTCAACCGTGAAAAGGTGAAGCCCATCCTTAATCGCAATCACAATCAATTTGGGAATATAGCGCCAAATTCTTACATCACGGCGCACAAAATAAAGAATGAAATCCACAAGAGTTTCGCCATCATAAATAGTGTTATCAAAATCGTAAACATTAACGTTCATAATACTACAATCCGTTTTTCAAATCAAAGTTAAGTTTTTGAGAAAATTTAATAAAAAATAAAATTTTTCCATATTTTAATATTAGCAAACTCCAAGCACAAAATCAACAAAAAAATCAGCATCCTAAAAATAAAAGCGGCTTACCGGTTTTAAAGCAAAAAATTACAACTGCATAAATTATTTTGTTAATTTTTTATCAAATCTTGACATCCGGGCAAACTACATATATATTAGAATAAGTATATTTAAACAAAGGGAGGCAGCCTAAACTGCCAAAACGGTAATTGAAAAATGAAAGAAAAATCCATTAAAACCGATGTTGTAATAGTCGGCAGCGGAGTTGCGGGCGTTTTTGCCGCGCTTTGCCTGCCAGAGGATAAAAAAGCCCTTGTTATCACCAAAGAGGATCTTAAAGAATGTGATTCATATTTGGCTCAGGGCGGTGTTTGCGTGCTTAAAAACATTGATGATTTTGAATGCTATTTTGAAGACACAATGAAAGCAGGCCATTATGAAAACGATCCCGAAAGCGTTAGGGTTATGATTGAATCTTCACCCGATGTTATCGGCACGCTGGTTAAGCTGGGTGTTGACTTTGACACCAATAACGGCGGCGATTTCAACTACACAAGAGAAGGAGCCCACAGGCAAAACAGAATTTTGCATCATAAGGACGAAACCGGCAAAGAAATCACGGCAACCCTGCTTGCAATTGCAAAAACCAAGAAAAACATCACCTTTGTTACAAACACAACGATGATTGATATTATAGAAAAAAACAACACCTGCTACGGCATAGTTGTTGAAGACGCAAACGGCGAAAGAAGCGCAATTTTTGCAAGAGATGTTATTTTGGCAACGGGCGGCATAGGCGGTTTGTTTAAAAACTCCACCAATTTCCCGCACATCACGGGCGATGCCTTTGCAATTGCACTTAAGCACAACATTGAGCTTAAAAATATAAACTATATTCAAATTCATCCCACCACGCTTTACAGCAAAAAAAGCGGACGGCGCTTTCTTATCAGCGAAAGCGTAAGAGGCGAGGGTGCAATTTTGCTTAACGAAAACGGCGAAAGATTTACGGACGAGCTTCAACCCCGCGATGTTGTTACCGAAGCCATTTGCAAGGAAATGGAAAAATTCGGCACGGATCATGTTTATCTTACCCTGCCGACGATGACAAGTGAAGAAGCCGCACAGAGATTTCCAAACATTTTTGAGGAATGCATGGAAGAGGGCTATGATATAACAAAAGACAAGGTGCCCGTTACACCCGGCCAGCACTATATGATGGGCGGAATTAAAACAGACATAAACGGCTGCACATCCATGCGCCACCTTTATGCGGCAGGCGAAACGGCCTGCAACGGAGTGCACGGCAGAAACAGGCTTGCATCAAACAGCTTGCTTGAAAGCCTTGTTTTTTCAAAGCGAGCAGCCGATTTAATTGCAGGCGACGATTCTGAAAAGCCGCAATATGAGCCTGAAATTGATTTTGCCGAAATGCCGCCGAAGGCAGAGCGTGAAAATGAATTCAAAAACATTATCATGGCCGAAATCAAACGAAAGGATCCCGAATTCTATGATAAATGGTGTAACAATGAAAATCAATGTTGACGATTATATCATCAACACTCTTAAAGAAGACATCACAAGCGAGGATGTTTCAACAAACGCCGTTATGCCCGAAAGCAGACAAGGCAAGGCAGAGCTTATCTGCAAAAGCAGCGGCATAATCTGCGGCCTTGGCGTTTTTGAACGCACATTCACACTGCTTGACGAAAATGCAAAATTTGAAACAAGCGTTAAGGACGGCGATTTTGTTGAAAAAGGAATGCTGCTTGGCGTTGTTTACGGCGACATCAGAGCACTGCTTTCCGGAGAACGCACAGCGCTTAACTATTTGCAAAGAATGAGCGGAATTGCCACAATAACCAAAGAATATGCCAAGGAGCTTGAGGGCACGGGCACAACTTTGCTTGACACACGCAAAACCACACCCAATATGCGCCCCTTTGAAAAATATGCGGTAACCGTGGGCGGCGGCAAAAACCACCGCTACAATCTTTCAGACGGAGTTTTGCTTAAAGACAACCACATAGGAGCAGCAGGCTCCGTTACAAAAGCGATTAAGGCAGCAAAAGAATATGCGCCATTCGTAAGAAAAATTGAAATTGAAACCGAAACCTTTGAGCAAGTGCAAGAAGCTGTTGAAGCAGGAGCAGACATTATTATGCTTGATAACATGAGCACCGCACAAATGGCAGAATGCGTTAAATTTATTAACGGCAGAGCACAAACCGAATGCAGCGGAAATGTTACCAAAGAAAGGCTTAAAGAAATTGCCGCCACCGGTGTGGATTTTGTTTCCTGCGGTGCACTCACCCACTCCGCTCCGATTATGGATGTAAGCCTTAAAAATCTTGTTCCCATTGAATAAATGATAATTATTTTTTGATTTAGCGGTAATAAGCAAATAAATATTACGGAAAATCAATATGAAAAAATGTGTTAAGCATTTTGCGCAAATTCTTTGTTCAATCTTATCCGCCGTTTCGGCAACGGTTGCTTTTTATTTGATAAGCGGATTAGCATTAAGAAATTCCACGCAGGATACATGGCTTACGGTATTAGACATAATCACCGCCATTTTGGCACTTATTTTTAATTTGCTTTTCGCACTGCACTTCTGCGGCAAGCTTACAAAAGCGGCAAAGAAAAAAGCATAGCCGCCGCAACAGCATAATATATTTAAATCATCACAAATAAAAAAGCCACTATCATTTTGCATTATGCAAATGATAATGGCTTTATTTTTTTATAATCATAATAATTTAAAACACCTGCAACACAAAAGCATTCGGCAATCATAATGAATGCCGAATGTGCTTAAATTATTTTGCAAATATAAATTTTGACAACACTCTGCCGAGAAAGCTTGGCAAAAGTGTTGGCATTGCTTATTTTTCCCCGAAGCACACGGGGAAATCAAATATTAAGGCTTTTCTTTATGCCGAATAAAACTGCAACGCTTTGCTAAATAAGCGCAACACCGTTTGCATCAGTGTTAATTTTACCCGTCAAAATCATAATTCCATCAACAAGGGCCCAAATTCCTATTGCAACAGGACCAATGCCGAAAGCGGCTGCGCCCAAAAGCGAAACCACAAGCTGAATAATTGCTTTTGTTGTGAACCCCAAATAAAAATTATGAATTCCCAAGGTTCCCAAAAAGATTGCCAACAAGCCTGCAGTCAATTTTGATTTTTGAGCAACCGGCGCTGCGGTGGGCGTAACCGGGGGTGCAGCTCCGGGAGCTTGGGCACCGAGAGCAGCTCCGCAAGCGGAACAATTTAGTGCATTATCTGGGTTATTAAGGCCACAATTTGGACAATACATATACATACCTCCGTTATTATATTTGGACATCTGCCCGCATTATTAAGTACAAAACAATGCATTGTGAATTATCAATAAAAATTTATTATAAATTCAAGTATGTTTTGTTAATTTTATCTTATCAAATAAAACATAGGCTGCCAATACACATTTAAGAATTCGTCAATAAATTATCAATATGCATAAAGGATAAAATGTAAAACGCTTAAATTCGCCGCTATTTCCGATTATTTCAAGATTTATCTGCATGCCGGATTAACAAGCACTCGGCTTTACATAAAAAAACGGTGCCGGCTTACAAAATCAAAGAGTGACGCCGCTTTTAAAAAATTGTGCTTTCATGTATGCCGTTTATTTCATTTTAGTTTGCAAGTCGCATGCCGTGCTCAAAATCAAATCAAAAAGTTGATCTTCTTTGCCGTTTCGAGCATTGCCGGCATTTAAAAGGCTCAACACAATATGCCGTAACACCGAATTGCTGAATAATTGATTGAACAAAAAAGGAATAAAGCGTTCTGTGGCTTTATGAAATTACACTGTTTTCTAACACAGAACACACCAAACATAATTATTTAAAACACAACAGAAATATGCACTGCATATTGAATTAAACGGTGAAATTTGATATCATATATTGACGCGAGGTGAAAATATGAGATTTAACGACACCAAAATTCAGCCGAGGCAATTGAGTCCCCTCAATTTAGCCTTCATAGGCGATTGCATATATGAAATTCTTGTGCGCGAGGCGCTGGTTTGCGAAGCAAACAGGCCGGTGAACGAGCTGCACCGCGAAAGCGTTAAGTATGTGAGCGCAAAGGCGCAAACTGAGGCTTACGCCAAAATTAAGGACATGCTCACCGAGGAGGAAACGGCGCAATTCAAGCGCGGCAGAAACGCTAAGGTGGGCCATTCGCCAAAAAGCGCCACAGACGCCGAATACCACACCGCCACGGGAATTGAAGCGCTTTTCGGCTATCTTTATCTGAGCGGCAAAACAGAAAGAATAAAGCAGCTTTTTGCCGCAATAACGGATTAAAAGCGACGTATAATTAAAGCATATATAAAATAAAAACCTCCCGAAATTCGGCCGAGCCGCCAAAGGCTCCGCTTTCATATCGGGAGGAATTTTATTTTTTAAACGGATTCAAAAGAATCGCTTTTTTCTTTTTTGCCGCCGAGCACCCTTTGGGCCTTGCCCGCAGTTATAAGAACGCCCTCTAAAACAAGGGCGGCACAGCACGGCACAAAAACCAATTTCACTTTAAAAACAAAAGCCGCAATTATTGCGCTGCAAATTACAAATAATATAATGCAGGAAACCTTGCGAAAATATTTGAATTCCTTTTCGCCGAGCGGCTTTTCGGGCGTGTCCAGCGGGCAAAAAGCAAAAATCAGCACCGCACACACCGCCGCGGCACAAAGCAGGGCTGTCCTGAAATCATAAATTTTTGAAAGCCGAATAACCCCAACGCATGCCAAAAGCGAGAGCGCGGAGGATATTTCGCACCTTGCCTCCGTTGCCGCATGATAACCGCCGGCAAATTTTCTGATTGCCGCAAATGAAATATAAAAAATCACGCTTTCAACAAAGCAACCGAAAATCAGCCCCAGAGCGCACGAAAAAGCAAAAAACATAACCTGCGATATTATCATAAACAGGCCGTATATGTAAAGCTCCTTTTCCTCCTCGGAAATGCCGCCGCTTTTGAGCATTTTTTCGGTTATCCTGAGCGCCAGATTATTTATCATTTTCTATTTTGCTGAATTTTTTAAGAGCGGCGGGTGCTTTCGGCTGATAAATATTTGAGCATGTGGTGCTGTTTGCGCTTGTTTTGAGCGCGCTGTTCACTGCTTTATCAAGAACCGCTTTTGTGAATTTTTTCATAATAGCTTACGCCTCCTTTCCGTGTTTTTGATACACACCGAAATAATAACAGAAGGCTTTTTAATGCGCAACCGCTTTTGCAAAAACGCACTGTTTTCAATACCAAAAAACACAAAAGCAAACAAAAAGAAATATTATCTGCTCACTTGTTCAATAATTCTTACCATATGCAATACTGTAACCTTTTTTGTTAGTTTATAAGCAATATTTATAATGATAAAATTATTATGGTGATACTAATGGAAATCAATCATAAGGATATCGGTTTTCGCATAGGAGAGAGGCGCAGAAAGCTGAATATCAGCCAAAAGGATTTGGCAGAGCAAATAGGAATTTCATCAAAATATTTATCAAATATAGAAACGGCAAGGCGGCATGTAACCCTTGAAACGCTTTCGGATTTATGTAATGCGCTCGGCGTTACGCCGGATTATTTTTTGCTCGGCAATTTTAAAAACGACACTGATACCAACATAACGGATAATTTAAAGCTCTGCTCCGAGGGTGACAAAGAAGTTATAAAAGAGCTGGTTAAAATTTGCGCCGTAAAAAACAGCGGCTCAATCAAATAAAAAATTTGCAACACAGATAAAAATGCTGTAAACTATAATTAAAGGTTTGCGGCATTTTTTGTTTAAATCGGGAAGAAAAATCCGCACAAGGAGGATTGGTTTATATGGTAAGTATAGCTGTTTGCGACGACGATCGCGAATATATAAACGATGTTGAGCGGCATATAAGCCAATATTTTGCCGAAAACGGGCTTTCGTACAGCCTTTTCACAACCCAAAACGGAAACGAACTTGTGGAAAGCGACACAGAGTTTGATATTGCTTTTCTTGATATCGAAATGCCGCAGATAGACGGCATTAACCTCGGCAAGCAGCTTTTAAAGAAAAATCCCGACATAGTTTTGATTTACATAACCGCCTACAATCATTATTTGGACGAGGCAATGGATTTGGGCGTGGCGCGATTTTTTGACAAGCCCATAAACAGCGAGCGATTTTACAAAGGCCTTGAAAAGGCAATCACGAGAGTGGATAACACCGAAATCAAATTCTATTTGAAAGATAAATCGCAGGGTGTTGCCGCCGTTCGCAGCCGCGATATTATTTTTGTTGAAATCAAAAGCAGAAAAGTGAAGGTTATCACAAGAAACGGCGAATACGAATCGCACGACAACATCAAAACCTGGCGGCAAAAGCTGAATAAATCGTATTTCATAATTCCGCACAACAGCTTTATCGTGAACACAAACTACATAACCTATTATAGCAAAGACCGCATCACGCTTTGTGAAAAATATTCCATTCCGATAGCATATTCAAAGCGAGCCGAATTCAAGCGCCGCTTTTTAATGCTGCTCGGCGAATAAATAATTCAATATGCCGAAAGAGCGGCATATTGGGCTGCTTGATTCTTTGGCGCATATGCCTGTGGGCACGATGCGGATTTCCATTGCCGATTGCGGCGGGAAGGCTTAAATTTCTATGCAACTTTTCTTTTTGGCGGTTTACTTATTTGAAGCGCTGATTGCATTTGTTTATTTTTTCGACAACTTCAAGCTTAAACGAAGCTTGCCGGCAACATTTGCGATTTTAACGGTGCTTTACCTTGCCGCCTTCGCAGTAAATATTTTAGACAACAATATAAACATAATAAACGATGTGGCGTTTTTCTCGGTTAATATGATATTCGGCATGCTGTGCTTTGAAATATCGCTTAAAAGCTGCATTTTTCATTCATCGTTTTTACTTGCCGTTATGTTTTTAACCGAGCTTGTGGCCGAAGCTGGGATTTCCGCACTTTTAAAAATCCCTATAGACGCTTATAAAACCAATCTTGCGGCGCTGTTTATAATCGGCACAATAAGCAAAATTTTATATTTGATAGTTTGCAAAATCGTTTCCTCCCTTTTTTCATACAAAAAGATTTCGGAAAACGCGCGCAAGCGGCAGGCAACCCTGTTTTTATATCCTATAATAGTAACGATAACGCTAACATTATTTCTCTACGCCTCCACAAAATATAATTTTTCAAAAACGCTGAATTTGATTTGCGCAATAGTGTGCTGCGTTTCGCTTGTGTTTTGCTGCTTTATCTTTATTTATAACAATGTTATTCAAAGGCAGGAAGCAGAGCTTATTACACTTCAAGCCGAGCGGCAAAGAAACGAGATAAACAAAACCTTTTACGATTTGCTTGAAAAGAAAAACGAAGAGCAGCGCATTTTGGTGCACGACATGCGCCACCATTTTTCGGCAATAAGCGGCATGGAAAGCACCGAGGAAATCAAAAGCTATCTTTCAAAGGTGCAAACAAATCTTGATGAATACCGCTACATAGGCAAAACAAGCAACAAAATGCTTGATTTGATTTTAAGCAAATACGATTTTGTGTGTGCCAAAAGCGGCATTAAGTTCAATGCCGAGGTTAGGGCTTCAAACCTTTCGTTTATCAATGACGATGATCTGGTGGCACTGCTTTCCAACATGCTGGACAATGCTGCCGAATCCGCAAAAGGTTCAGAAAACGCATATATTGATTTTTCGGTAAAAAACGAGAAAAGCTTTGTTGTTTTAAATGTTAAAAACAGTTGCGCCGTTGAGCCGAAAATTATCGGCGACTCGCTGCAAACCACCAAAACAGACGGCGATATGCACGGTTACGGCACAAAAAGCATTAAAAAAACCGCAAAGAAATACAACGGCGTATGCGAATGGCATTATAACGAAAACGAACACAGTTTTTTATGCACGGTGCTGTTTAACAGAAGCAATTGAAATACCGCGCACGATTCATTTTTGATTCGGAAAAGCATTTCCCGATTAAATGAATTGTGCGCGGTTTTTTATTTTATAAGTTTAAAAGCTCGAATTTGAACGGCAAAATGCGTAAAATTGCATGTTTTCGATTAAATATAACCGATATTGAAGTTATTTGGCATTTGGCTAACTTTTGCTTTAGAATTGAAAATTCGATGTTTTTTTGTATCAAAATCGCAGTGTTTTTGCATTTGTGCTGAAATTTATAAGCCAATATGATATAGTCTATTGGTATGGTGAATGGACCGCCATATGCAGACACGGAAACACGGACACCCCGTTTCCGTTTTGCGGGGCACGCGAAAGCGTGCCCCATTTTTAGATAAAAAACGCATACGCTAAAACACATGCTTTCACCGCCTGTTAGGCGGATTTTTGCGGCAAGAAAAATATAAGTCTTGCCTGCTGCCACATGGAATGCCGCAATTGTTTTATTTTGCAGCGGAAAGGCAATGGAAAATTATGAACAGAAACGATTTTATCGCAAAAGCAAACGAATGGATACGCGGTGCCACCGGCGGTGCGCTCGGTTTCAGCGATAACGACCTGTTTATAATCGAGCACGAAGAAGCACCGGGAGATTTCATTTTTGAAAACGAGGATTTCGTGGCAGGTAAGTATTTTTATCAGATTGTGCCCGTTATTGACCATAACGGCGAAACCGTGCCGCCCGATATTTCAAATAAAGAATTGCGAAATCCCAACCGTTGCCTTAATTTTTATATAATAGGAGTCGGCCGCAAGGTTTATGTCACCCGCACCGAATATGAGCTTGAATATTACGATTCCGTAAATTACGAAATCCTGACCGCCGAAGAATACATCAAAGCCTGTGAAGAAAATTGATTTTCGGCGCCGCTCCCCTTTCCCGCTTCCGTTCTTCGTTCTCGATTACAAAGCATATTTTTAATTCAAAAGCACTCGCAACAGTATATTTTCAATAACGGCATGCAGAAAAGCAATCGGTTGCGTGCTGCGTTTTGTGATATGCTTTTGTTGCGCCGCGGTTTAATAGTAATTCCGGGATGGGCATACTGTATCAAAAATGTATGGCTTTGATTGTCGTATCCTGTTTTGGAATGAACTGTGTCGCAACGGATATCGGAGTTATGTGCTTTATGTGCGTGGCTCCGGCTGCGCACTTTTTTATTTTAGGAGGAGTATATGAATATCGCAACCGACCCATACGAAATTTTAGGTGTTAGGGAAAATGCCGATATTGAAGAATGCACCGATGCGTATAAAAAACTCGCAAAAAAATATCATCCCGATTTAAACCCTAACGATGCAATAGCAAGAGAAGCTATGAAAGAAATCAACCGAGCATACGATACGATTAAAAAATCGGCAAACAAATCATACTGCGATGAAAGCCAAAGTGCCACAGATGCAGCCAAAGCGCAAAATCCAAACACAGGCAATAACACTAAGAGCAAAACATTTTCAATATACATTTACCCAAACTACAACAAAAATAAATACAGAGCATATACTGTATTTTCACTTGCATTATTTGCAGGCTGCATATATTTATTGCTTGAATATGTTATTAAATATTGCACTTACGAAAATTTATTGAATTTTTTCAACTCTCCGTTCGGAGGAACGGATTATATTGCCGCCGACTTAACCAGAGTTGTGGAATTTTTGCCGAAAATCAATATAGAATTATATGTAAAAATACTGTCAAACCTGCTTCTTTCCTGTTTTGTTATGATAACGGCGATTTTTTTGCTTACAGCGATTTACAATATTTTTTATATATTTGCTTTTAAACGACAAAGGCGACTTGCCGCCGAAATAACGGCAACCGACAAAATGCAGCAAACAACCGTTGCGCCTCCTACTGCTTCCTATAAACGCCTTATAAAAATTATGAAAGCGGTCAACATCACATATTCGCTTGCCACATATATCACACTTTTAACCTGTGCGGTTGCAGCCGAAATGTACGCCGTTTTTCAATCGGCAGACTTTTTCCCGATTTCTTTTAAAATATATAAAATCCTTATGATTGCGATTGCAATTATAATGTTTGTTATCACATCGTTTTTTATTTTTGAAAAGCGCGACAGAATAGTAACCGACCGTTGCATTGTTTCCGGATATAATATGGAAAATCTGGACACATTTATTAAAGGCTTGGCCGTGAGCTTTGTGCCGATGATTGTGATATTGGCTTTAATATTTTTTATAATTCGCATTGCTGCAATTGCTTTAAGCGCAGGCGCAGATTCCGAAAAAGGCAGCTATTAAATATATGAGCAAAACGAAAAACACCGCCGTTTGACCGGCGGTGTTTTTCTAAGGGGTAAAAATTTATGTAAAGCAATTGCTTGCTTTGGGGCAAATTCAGAGCATTAAAAATGCTCATATATAAACGGAAAGGCTTATTTTTTATCCGAAATCTTCGTTACGGGGCGAAGCGAATTTTTAAGCAAAGCTCCTTTAATAAAGAAGTAAGCCACATCTTTGCCTACGCGCTCGTAATTGACATTCAGTATTTTTTCGGACACATGCTTGTTAAAGAATGTAACAAGCGGGCCGGTGCAGAATGCCGTGATAACGGTGCCAATTCCGATATTTTTTATTTCCGAAAAGTTTCCCTTGAAAACAGCTGCAAGGCCGCCGCTTACGGCAAGGCCGATAAGCACAACGCTTACATCGGTTATTACTCGGGTAACCTTCATCGGCACTTTGGTTTTTTGGGTGATCATGAATGCCAAAGTGTCATAAGCTCCGACGCCGACATTGGCCGTGAAAAACAGGCTGCTTGAGAAGCACATTAAAACAACTGCCACAGCAAGCAAAACTATTCTTTCGGCAAACGCGCCGCTGACAAGGGGAGAGAGAAGCTTTTCAAAAAATTCACAGGTGTAGCCGACGAGCACCATATTAAATGCCGTGCCCACACCGATTAAGCCGCGGTGAGCAACTATCAGCGCAAAAATCAAAATAACCGTGTTTACGATTAACTGATATGTGCCGAAGCTCATTCCGACAGCGGATGCAACACTCATATTCATCGAAGTGTAAGGATCCACTCCGAAGTTTGAAAGAGAAAACAGCGAGATGGCGAAGCCCATAAGAAGAATTCCGGCAAGCGAAAGAATTGTGCGTTTCACCATATTATGCTGTGAAAACATATCTTTAACATAGCCTTTTGCTTCAATTGCAAAGCTCTTCATATATCGACACCCCCGACTCTTTTTTCCTCTCTTTGTGCACTATTATATACTGTAATTTTGAAAAATCAAGTTTTTTGTAGGAAGTTCTATATATTAGCCATATTGGTAAAGCAATCAACTTGCATTTTGTGCAATGTGCTCAATAATCAAGGCTATTTTTGGCATAAGTGACAAAAGAAAAGGCCGTTTTTATGATAAACGGTCTTTTTTGATATTATTGCTGTGAATATTTCATTCCATTTGCTTGCCGAGAAAAGCCGCCGCCACCTGCACCAGCTTAATTTCCGTTTCTGTGGGTATATGGTTTTCATCGCCCTGCATAAGAGCCACGGCTCCCGAAACATCGCCGCCGTAAACAATCGGATACACCACATTTGCCTTGCGCTGCAGCCCCTCAATGGCATTCATCGGCGGCACATCGCGGGTGGTGATGTGCACGGATCTGTTTTCCATCAGCTCCTCCAGATTTTTGGTGATTCGGCGCTCCAAAACCTCTCTTTTGCTCATACCCGAGGCCGCAATAACATGGTCGTTATCCATTATGGCAATCGGCAGGCCGCCGTTTTTGTGCAGCACCTCGGCATATTGCCCCGCAAAATTTGAAAGCTCCCCTATCGGCGAATATTTTTTAAAAATAACCTCGCCCTCGGCATCCGTGAATATTTCAAGCGGGTCGCCCTCGCGAATACGAAACGAGCGGCGAATTTCCTTTGGAATAACAATTCTGCCCAAATCATCAATTCGGCGCACTATTCCTGTTGCTTTCATAAAGAATTTCTCCCTTAATTTGTAATTTTCTCTGTTATATTTTGCACATAATCATTCGCTCTATACTGCTATTCAGTCGTGATTTTTTGGAAATTTTTATCAATCGGTATGTTGTAAAGCAACGAATGACTGCCGCTTATTTGGAAAACGATATTTTTAAATAGGATTTGCAAAAAAGAGGATAAATTAAGCGAATAACGCACAAAATCCCCGAACCTTAAAGGCCTGGGGATTTTTGATGTGATTTATTTTTAGGTGTTTGCACCGCTTGCCGAAACAAATGCAAGCTTTTTTGAAAGCGCAGATTTATAAATGAAAAAGGCAATAACGGCCGTGGAAATTTCCGTTATCCAAAAAGCGCTCCAAACGCCGTTTGCGCCAAAGGCTTTGCTGAGCAAAAATGCCGCCGGCAAAATGATAACCGCATATCTGCAAAGCGAAATCGCAAGCGAAGCCACTCCGTTTCCGAGTGCCTCAAGCGCGCCGCTTGCTGCCACGCTGACGGATGAAGCAACAAATCCGATTGCAATAATACGCAGTGCATAGGTGCCGATTTGCACAGCTTCGGTGCTGTTGCTGAACAGGCCGATAAGCTTATTCGGAATCACAAGGCAAAGCAATGTGCCCACCGCCATTACGCCGACGATAAGAAGCAATGAAACCTTATAAATTTCTTTAACCCTTTTCGTTTCGCCCGCGCCGAAATTATAGCTCAGCACGGGGCGCATTCCCTGCACTATTCCGTTTGCCGTTAAATAAAGAAAAGTTTGCAGCTTATAATAAGCGCCGAGCACAAGCACATACACCTGCGAAAATGCGGCAAAAATCGAATTTAAAACGGATATCATAAGCGAGGGCAGCGCAAGATTAAGCGATGCGGGAATGCCGATTGCATACGTTTTGCGGCATATTTTGCCCACACTTTCCATGCCCTTAAATCCGATTTTAACGGCCTTTGGCTTAACGGCATAAACAATTATATAAATAATCAGCGACGCGGTTTGCCCGATGCCCGTGGCAAGTGCCGCACCCTCTATGCCCATTTTCGGGAAGCCGTAGCCGAAAATCATTAAAGGATCAAGCACAATATTTATTATGCACCCCGCCGCCAGGCTTACCATGGAAACAGACATTTTGCCGGCAGCCTGAAAGATTTTTTCAAAGCTCATAGAGGCCGCCTGCGGAATGCAGAAAAGGAAAACGATATTCGTGTATCTAATCCCGAAATCGATAATTTCGGCATCAGAGGTAAACATTTTTAAAAACGACGGCATAACGGCTAAGCACACAATCATAAGCACAAGCCCGTGCAGCATATTCATAACAATGCCCATTGTGGCGGCGGTGTTTGCCATGCGCTGCCTGCCCGCACCGAGATAATAGGCCATAACGGCATTTATCCCAACGCCGAAGCCCACCGTGATTGCGATTATCAGATTTTGCAGGGGATACACAAGCGAAAGCGCGGTCATTGCATCTTCGCTTATTTTTGCAATAAAATAGCTGTCTACAATATTATAAAGCGAATTTATAAGCATTGAAACCGTCATAGGCAGAGCCATAGTTATAACAAGGCGAGTGACGGGCCTTGTTTTCATAAAGGATTGATCAGCATTTTCGCTCATTTAAAATCACAGCCTTTCCTGTTTTAATAGAATTGCATAAAAAAACGCCACACAGCCGAAACTGCGTGGCGAAAATCAAAGCAATGCTTTGGAAAAATCCACTCCGTTTTCAAAACGGTTTTGGGATATATATCCGAGCCGCATAAAAGCAGCGGAATTGTAAACTACCGAGCGCCGAATAAATCAATCTCTGCGGGGGCGGCGATGATTACCGTCTCTGCGAGGCTTTCTCGGAGCTTCATCAATGTCGTTTTCAGGTGTAAGACCGTCAAGCTCAATAAGAGCGTCTCTTCTTGAAAGATTGATTCTGCCCTGATCGTCTATCTCAATGCACTTAACGATGATTTGATCGCCGATATTAACAACATCCTCAACCTTATCAACGCGCTTAACATCAAGCCTTGAAATATGAACAAGACCTTCCTTGCCGGGAGCGATTTCAACAAATGCGCCGAAGTTCATAAGCCTTGTTACAACGCCGTTGTAGAAAGCGCCTACTTCGGGATCGGTTGCGATAAGCTTAACAACATCTCTTGCGCTGTTGCACTTTTCGATATCGATACCGCTGATGAACACGCGGCCGTCCTCTTCGATATTAACCTTAACATCAAAGTCGTTTTGGATTTCCTGAATAACCTTGCCGCCCTTGCCGATTACATCGCCGATTTTGTCGGGATTGATAGCAAGAGTAACCATCTTGGGAGCATACTTTGAAAGCTCTTTACGAGGCTCGCTGATAACGGGAAGCATGATTTCATCAAGAATATAATTTCTTGCCTTATGAGTTTTTGCAAAAGCTTCCTTAATAATTTCGGGAGTAAGGCCGTGCACTTTAAGATCCATCTGAATGGCGGTAATGCCGTCTTTTGTGCCGGCAACCTTAAAGTCCATATCGCCGTAGAAATCTTCAAGACCCTGGATATCAACCATAGTCATGAAATCGCCGTAAACGCCCTGATCACCTGTGATAAGGCCGCAACTGATGCCTGCAACGGGAGCCTTAATCGGAACACCTGCTGCCATAAGAGAAAGAGTTGAGCCGCAAACGGAGCCCTGAGATGTGGAGCCGTTTGAGGAGAGAACTTCGGATACAACACGAATGCAATACGGGAATTCATCAACGCTTGGGATAACGGGAAGAAGAGCCTTTTCTGCAAGAGCGCCGTGGCCGATTTCTCTTCTGCCGGGGCCTCTTGAGGGCTTGGTTTCGCCAACGCTGTAGGACGGGAAGTTATAGTGATGAATATATCTTTTTTCCTGCTGCTCATCAAGGCCGTCAAGCTGCTGGCAATCGCTCATGGGGCCAAGGGTTGTTATTGAAAGAACCTGAGTTTGACCTCTTGTGAAAAGGCCTGAGCCGTGAACTCTGTCAAGCAAATCAATTTCAGCATTAAGCGGGCGGATTTCATCAATGCCTCTGCCGTCTACACGCTTATGCTCATCTTTAAGCCAAGCACGAACAACATGCTTTTGAACAAGATACATAATTTCATCGATTTTAGCTTCGCAGCCCTCGAATTTTTCGTCAAATTTTTCATGAACCGCCGCATAAATCGGAAGCAAAGCTTCGTCGCGAACGAGCTTATCATCGGTATCGAGTGCTTTTTTAACATCCTCAATGCAGAAATCTTCAATTTCTTTAAGAATTTCCGGATCGGGATTGGAGGATTCATAAGCAAACTTCGGCTTGCCGATTTCATCAACGATGCCCTGAATGAACTTAACCATCTTTTTGTTTTCCTCATGGCCTGCCATGATGGCGTCAAACATAACATCATCCGGAATTTCGTTACCGCCGGCTTCGATCATGGCAACAAGATCTGCCGTGGAAGCAACGGTAAGAGTAAGATCGGTTTTTTCTCTTTGCTCAAGTGTGGGGTTAAGAACTATTTCGCCGTCAACAAGGCCCACATTTACGGAAGAAATCGGGCCGTCCCACGGGATATCGGAAACTGCGATTGCAGCGGAAACACCGATTGCGGCAGTAACCTCGGGTGAGCAATCAGGATCAACAGACATAACTGTTGCAACAACGGAGCAATCATTTCTTAAATCCTTGGGGAAAAGAGGGCGAATAGGTCTGTCTATGCAGCGGCTTGTAAGAATAGCCTTTTCGCCTGCTCTGCCCTCACGGCGGAGGAATGAGCCGGGGATTTTGCCCACTGCATACATTTTTTCTTCATAATCAACGGAGAGGGGGAAGAAATCAACGCCCTCTCTGGGCTTTGCAGATGCAGTTACCGTGCAAAGCACTTCCGTTTCGCCGTAGCGTGCAAGGAAAGCGGCATTTGCAAGGCCTGCCATTTTTCCTGTTTCAAGAGAGAATTTGCGGCCTGCAAATTCGGTTTCCCATTTTTTGAAATTCTTGAAAAACATAAATTTACCTCACTTTTATTTTTTATATTCCAAAGGAGGTGCAATAGTAATAAATTCAGCCTGCAATGCGCTTGCCTGCTCAATTTACTACTATTTACGCCCCTCCTTACGGTTTGATTAAAGCCCCTTTGGGGTGTTTTTAAAGATAAAAAGCAGACGGCATATTTCGCACTGCCGTCTGCAAAAAAGATTATCTGTCCAGAGTGTCACGGATGCCGAGCTTTGCAACAAGTGCACGGTATCTTTCGATATCTGTCTTATAAAGGTAAGCAAGAAGATTTCTTCTGTGACCAACCATCTTAAGCAGACCTCTGCGGGAATGATTGTCTTTCTTATGAACCTTAAGGTGAGCTGTGAGCTCGTTGATTCTTGTGGTAAGAACGGCAATCTGAACCTCCGGAGAACCTGTATCGCCCTCGTGAGTAGCATACTCTTTCATAATAGCTTGCTTTTCAGCCTGTGTCATTTAATTTCACCTCTTTAAAAATATTAGCCGATCGGCGAAAAACACAGAAACGGGAAGGTGAAATCGCAAAAGCGCTTACACCCGAATCCGAGTAATTCGTATTCAGCGAGGAAATTATAACACAAGCAAACGAATTTGTAAAGCATAAATTTATATAACAGTTAAGTGCAGCACAAAAAAGCATAAGTATTTCGCCTTACAAGCATATTAAAAAGCTTTAAAATTTTAATATTTCGTCAAAAAGCAAATTTAGTGCTTGACTTTATTTTATAATTGTTATATACTTTTTACGCCGCTTATTACAGGCAGTGGCGAGCAATCGCCCTATAAGCGCGGATTTCGCCGCCCGTTGTAGCGAGTCTTAATAAAGGAAGGTAAATTCAATGTACGCTGTTATCGTAACCGGTGGTAAGCAATACAAGGTTTCCGAAGGCGATGTGCTTTATGTTGAAAAGCTTGGCGCAGAGGCAGATGCCGAAGTAACTTTCGATAATGTTGTTGCCGTTAATGACGGAAAAGGCATTAAAGCAGGCAAGGATTGCGCAAAGGCTACCGTTAACGCAAAGGTTCTTAAGAACGGCAAAGGCAAGAAAATCACAGTATTTACTTACAAGCCCAAAAAGAACGAAAAGCGCAAGATGGGTCATCGTCAGCCCTATACAAAGGTTGAAATCACAGCCATCAACGCTTAATTGATGATTAACGCAAAATTCTTTAAATCGGGCGATTTATACACAGGCTTTTGTGTGGAAGGCCATTCCGGCAGCGCAGAATCGGGGCAAGACATTATTTGCGCTTTCGTTTCAAGCGCCTGCTATATGGCGGCAAACACAATAACCGAGGTTATAAAGCTTTCGGCAACAGCCGAGCAGAGCGACGGCTATTTAAGCCTGAGCATTAAAGAAAACCCGATTGCCGCACAGGATATTCTTTGCGGCTTGGTGCTTCATTTAACCGAGCTTCAAAAGGATTATCCCAAAAACATTAAAGTGATTATATCGGAGGTGTAGTAATGCTTAAGTTAAATTTACAGCTTTTTGCTCATAAAAAAGGTATGGGTTCAACTAAGAACGGCCGTGATTCCGAATCAAAGCGCCTCGGCGCCAAAAGAGCAGACGGTCAGTTCGTTCTCGCAGGCAACATTCTTTACCGCCAGAGAGGAACTCACATCCATCCCGGCAACAATGTTGGTATCGGCTCAGACGATACTCTTTATGCTCTTGTTGACGGCACCGTTAGATTTGAAAAAATGGGTAAGGACCGCAAAAAGGTTTCCGTTTATCCCGTTGAGCAGTAATTGAAGCCTAACCGGCATTATTAAGGCGCACGATTTTTTCGTGCGCTTTTATTTTTTGCTTTTTAGGCGGCAAATTTCTTTAAATCAGAATTAAAATATGGTATTATATTTAAAACATATTTATAAGACGAAAGGATTAAAAATCATTATGGTTGCCGTAATAACGGGCGCTTCAAGCGGAATAGGAAAAGAAACGGCAAGGCTTTTTGCCGCAAAAGGCTGGCAGGTTATCTGCCTTTCGCGCACTCCGTGTGACATCAAGGGCGTTAAAAGCCTTCGCTGCGATATCACAAAGCAGGAGGATATTGACGCCGCTTTTTCGCAAATAGAAGGTGTTGATTTGCTTATTAACAATGCCGGCTTCGGCGTTTCGGGCTGCGCGGAATTTATGGAAATGAGCGAAATCCGCAGCCAATTTGAGCTGAATTTCTTTGCGCATGTTGCCGTTACCAAAGCGGCGCTTCCGATGCTGCGCAAAAGCAAGGGCAGAATCATATTCACCTCATCCGCCGCAGCAATATTTTCCATCCCCTTTCAATCATTTTATTCGGCAACGAAATCGGCAATCGAATCGCTGACCTGCGCACTCGCAAACGAATTAAAAGCCTTCGGAATAAGCGTTTGCGCGGTGCGCCTGGGCGATGTTAAAACGGGCTTTACCGCCGCAAGACAAAAGGATTTTGCCGGAGATGATGTTTACGGCGGCATGATTTCAAAATCAGTTTCTGTTATGGAAAACGACGAAATTCACGGTATGAAACCCGAAGAAATAGCCGCAGCTGTTATGAAAGTTGCACAAAAGAAGAAGCCTCCTGTGATTGTGACGGTTGGCACGAAATATAAGCTTTTCTGCTTTCTTGCAAAAATACTGCCGCAAAACACCGCAAACAAAATCGTAGGCTCCATGTATATGCCGAAATGAACAAAAATAATATCAAAGCCCGCACGATTTTCTGCGGGCTTTTTTGCCGCCCGAAAAAATAAAAAAATTCTTAAATAGGAAATAAAAATTTAAAATTTATGTTGACAAGCATTTTTATATATGTTATATTTTATTCACGGTTAGTTGGTACTAACTTTTATTTTTGCGTTTGCGTTAGTCTTTTCTAACCGCGCGAAATCGTTTCGGTGAAAACTGAAGGAGATGTTTATATGTTTCTCTCTATGGCAGATTACGGAGAAAAGAAAACAATTCAAAAGGTTACCGGCAAAGACGAACAACGCCACCACCTTGAAAATCTCGGCTTTGTTGAGGGTGCGGATGTGGAGGTTGTTACAAGCCTGAACGGGAATTTGATTGTTAATGTTAAAGGCACCCGCATTGCCATAAGCAAAGCAATTGCAAATAAAATAATTGTTTGATTATTTTTAATTTTAGGAGGAGTTTCAATGACTTTAAAGGAAGCCAAAATCGGCTCAACCGTTACCGTTAAAAAAATAAACGGCACCGGCGCGCTGAAAAGAAGAATCATGGATATGGGCATCACGAGAGGCGCTCAAATCTATGTACGCAAGGTTGCCCCTCTCGGCGACCCGATCGAAGTAACCGTCAGAAACTACGAGCTTTCGCTTCGTAAGGAGGATGCCGCAAACATCGAGGTTGAATAAGCCTCTGTTTGCGAAAAACCATTATTTTTTTACATAACGGTTAGGCGGTGCTAATAAATGTTAGGCTAAGCTAATAATTGTTAGGCCTTGCTAACGAAGTGCGCCGCCGATTTATGAAGGAGGAAAATACATGTCTTTGAAAATAGCGCTTGTAGGTAACCCAAACAGCGGCAAAACCACCCTTTTCAATGCGCTCACAGGTTCTAACCAATTCGTCGGCAACTGGCCCGGCGTTACGGTTGAAAAAAAAGAAGGTAAATTAAAAATCGATAAATCCGTTACTCTTACGGACTTACCCGGTATTTACAGCCTTTCACCCTACACACTTGAAGAAGTTGTTGCAAGAAACTATGTGCTTGACGAAAAGCCGGACGCAATTCTTAACATAGTTGACGGCACAAACCTTGAAAGAAACCTTTATCTTACAACCCAGGCTCTTGAGCTTGGCGTGCCGGTTATTGTTGCAATCAACATGATGGATGTTGTTAAGAAAAACGGAAGCAAGATCAACATCGACAGGCTTTCCGAGGAGCTCGGCTGCAAGGTTGTTGAGATTTCCGCTCTTAAAGGCACAGGCGTTAAGGAAGCCGCACAGGCCGTTATCGCCGCTGCGCAGGACGGCACCAGCGTTATTAAGCACAAGTTCAACGAAAAGGTTGAAGCTTATCTTAACGAAATCGAAGCAAAGCTTTCCGTTGCCGAAAATCAAAAAAGATTTTATGCTATCAAGCTTTTTGAGCGCGATGATAAAATCGGCGAGATGGATTCCAACCTGCCGAATGTTGACGACATCGTGAAGAAAGCGGAAGCAGAATTTGACGACGACAGCGAAAGCATCATCACAAACGAACGCTATGAATACATTGCTTCAATCATCGATTCCTGCTATGTAAACAACCTTAAGGGCAAGCTTTCAACATCCGATAAAATCGACAGAATCGTAACAAACAGATGGCTCGGTCTTCCGATATTTGCCGTTATCATGTTTCTTGTTTACTACATTTCAATGGTAACAGTCGGCGCGGCTTGCACAGACTGGGTGAACGACGGCGTGTTCGGCGACGGCTGGCACCTTTTCGGCAGAGGCACGGCTCAATATGAGGAGGCTGCCGAGGATTACGGCGACACAGACCAAATTCTTGACGCTTTCATCGCAGAATACGGCACAGACGATATCGCAAATGCAATCGATATCGAAAGCGAGGATTACAGCGACGCAACGGCAGAAGCCGCTTTGGCTCAGCTTGATGCCGCAACTCCCGCAGACGCAAGTGTAACTTATGAAACGGAAGATGAAGAAACACTTGAAACAACAGAGCATCCCGGCGCAACCAAGGCAGACCTTGAGGACGCCATCGCTCAATATGAAAACACGGATTACAAAGAAGCATACGGCGCTCCCGATACTTCCACATATGGCACTTGGGTGCCCGGTATTCCCGCACTCCTCGGCGATTTGCTTGATAAAGCAAGCTCACCCGATTGGCTTTCCGGCCTTATTCTTGACGGTATCGTTGCCGGCGTGGGCGCGGTTCTCGGCTTCGTTCCGCAGATGCTTGTTCTGTTCCTTATGCTTGCATTCCTTGAGGCTTGCGGCTATATGTCCAGAATTGCATTTGTGCTTGACAGAATTTTCAGAAAATTCGGCCTTTCCGGTAAATCCTTCATCCCGATGCTTATCGGCACGGGCTGCGGCATCCCCGGCGTTATGGCTTCAAGAACAATTGAAAACGAGCGCGATCGCCGAATGACGATTATGACCACCACCTTTATCCCCTGCGGCGCTAAGGTTCCCTTTATCGCAATGATCGCAGGCGCAATCTTCGGCGGCTCGGCAATCGTTTCCACATCTGCTTACTTCATCGGCATGGCCGCAATCATCATTTCCGGTATCATGCTCAAGAAAACAAAAAGATTCTCCGGCGACCCGGCTCCCTTCGTTATGGAGCTTCCGGCTTACCACTGGCCCACAGTCGGCACCGTTCTTCGCTCAACCTGGGAGCGCGGTTGGTCTTTCATCAAGAAAGCCGGCACAATCATCACCCTTTCCACAATCTTTGTTTGGTTCACAACTTACTTCGGCGTTGTTGACGGCCATTTCGGAATGCTCAGCGAGGATCAAATTGATTCCTCAATCCTTGCCACAATCGGCGGCGCACTTGCTTGGCTCTTTAAGCCCCTCGGCTGGGGCAACTGGCAGGCAGTTGTTGCATCCATCACAGGCCTTGTTGCAAAAGAAAACATCGTTGGCACAATGGGTATCCTCTACGGCGCAGGCGATGCCAATGTTTACACAACACTCGGCAGCGTATTCAACGGCGTAACAGGCTATTCGTTCCTTATCTTCAACCTTCTTTGCGCACCCTGCTTTGCAGCTATCGGCGCAATTAAGAGAGAGATGAATAACGCTAAATGGACTTGGTTCGCAATCGGTTATCAGTGCGGCTTTGCATATGTAATCGCCCTCATCGTAAACCAGATCGGCTCCATGTTCATGGGCAACGGCAATGTATTCGGTCTCATCGTTGCAATCGCAGCAATCGCCGTAATCGTTTACATGCTTGTCAGAAAGAATAAGTATGATAATAACGAACTTACCGTTAAAGCAAAGGCAACAAAATAATTGATTGCCGCTTTTTAAGAAGGTGAATTTTATGTTAAGCTTTTTAAAGGCTAATTACTTAACAATTATTATTATCGCGGTTCTTGTTTTAATCGTGGCGCTTATCATAAGAAGCCTTGTTAAAGATAAGAAATCCGGCAAAAGCTCCTGCGGGGGCGATTGCTCCTCTTGCGGCGGCTGCAAAGCCTGCGGTGCGCCGAAGAAAAAATAAGTACTCTCGGCATAACGCCGATGAATAATTACTCCTTTAAAAAAATGATGCCCTCGGTTTTCCGAGGGCATTATTTTATACTGCACTATAAAAATAAGCGTATGCACCTAACAATGCACACGCTTATTATGCTATATTGTTGGCTACAAATCGGCTTCAAATCGGCTTAAAGCTTGCTGCAAAAAAAGAAAAAGCCGCAATATCAGAGCAAAAAGAAAAAGCCTTAAATTCCGCATAAAGCAAAGGAATTTAAGACTTTTTTGGCGCAGATGAAGGGATTTGAACCCTTGAAACGGTTATCGCCGTTTACACGATTTCCAATCGTGCTCCTTCGGCCAGCTCGGACACATCTGCATATATTGGGCGGAATCTTTTCCGCCCATATAATTTACTATATTTTCGGCAAATAGTCAAGTACTTTATAATAAAATCAATCCAAAACCTGATAATATGCGGAAAATCTGTTTAACTTAGTTTCAAACTTATCCTTAGGCTGCTCCTTTGGCACCTCAATAGGATAATTGCCTGTGAAGCAACCGTCACAATAATTAAGGTGTGATTGCTCGGCAAGCTTATGGGTGGCATCAATTGAAAGATAGGCAAGCGAATCAACGCCGATTATTTTTGCGATATCCTCCACACTGTTATATTTGCAGGCGATAAGATTTTCCTGGCTGTCAACATCCGTGCCGAAATAGCAGGGATATTTAAACGGCGGCGAGGAAACACGCATATGAACTTCCTTTGCGCCCGCCTCGCGAAGCAAAGCCACAATTCTGGCGCAGGTTGTGCCTCTTACTATTGAGTCATCAATCATAATAACTCTTTTGCCCTCTATATTCGGGCGCACAACATTAAGCTTTATGCGCACAGCATCCTCGCGCTGATCCTGGCTGGGCTGAATAAAGCTTCTGCCGATATACTTATTTTTAATGAAACCAACGCCGTAAGGAATTCCGCTTTCCTTTGAATAGCCGAGGGCAGCATCAAGACCCGAATCCGGAACACCGATTACAATATCCGCATCAACCGGGCTTTCCTTAGCCAAGAACTCCCCTGCGCGCATTCTTGCCTGCTGAACGGAAGATCCCTCTATAACGGAATCCGGCCTTGCAAAATAGATATATTCAAACACGCACATTCCGCCCTTGCATTTGCCGCAATGGCTTGTATCCGACGAAACACCATCCGTGCTGACGGTTACAATTTCGCCGGGCGCAATATCCCTGATAAATTTAGCGCCGATTGTATCAAGCGCGCAGGATTCGGAGGCGATAACATAAGCGCCGTCATCCGTTTTGCCTATGCAAAGCGGGCGAAAGCCCATGGGATCCCTAAAGCCGATAAGCTTTGTGGCAGTCATCACAACGCATGAATAAGCACCGTTTAGGTGATTCATAACTCTGGAAACCGCTTCCTCGGTGCTTTTGCACACAAGGCGCTCCTGCACGATGGCATATGCGATTGATTCCGTATCCGAAGTGCCGTGGAAAATTGCGCCGCCAAGCTCAAATGCCTTTCTCAGCTCTGCCGCATTAACAAGATTTCCGTTATGAGCCAATGCCAAATTACCTTTTATATGGCGAATAACAAGCGGCTGCACATTATTCGGATTATCTCCGCCGCCCGTGGTGGAATAGCGCACATGGCCGATTGCCATGTTGCCCTTGCCGAGCCCGTCAAGCTTTTCCTTTGTGAAAACCTCTGGCACAAGGCCGTCGCCCCTATAATGGGAGAAAACGCCGTCGTCATTAACGGCGATGCCGCAGCTTTCCTGCCCTCTGTGCTGAAGCGCATATAGCCCCAAATAGGTTGAGCGAGCCACATAGGTGGTTTTATTTTCAAATATTCCGAATACACCGCATTCTTCGTGAAGACTGTTAAACATATTTATAAAAAGGCCTTTCCGGCTGCCGAATATTTACCGAATATCACCGTGCACGGCAGCCGAATGGCACGGCGGCGGTATCCCTCTCTTATATCGTTATATGATTATACAACAATTAGTTCGGCGTGTAAAGATTTGCATACGGTCTTGAAGTGGCGGGAACCAACTTTTTAAATTCGCCGCCGATTATTTCGCCGTAATCCGCACCGAAATATTTGCAATATTGCTTAACATATGCTTTAAGCTCTTTTTCATCCTCCGGCGTCAGCTCGCAAACTTCAATATTGGGCGAAAGATTTTCTTTTGGGAATTTGCCCCTGACGATGATTTTGCCGCCGTGCATACCGGATGCGCAATGTGTGCCGAAAAGCTTTTCGCCGCGCGGAACATTCAGACCGAGCAGCACAATAGTGCCGCCTGCCATATATTCGCCGAGAAACGAGCCTGCATTTTGACCGATTACAATAACCGGCTTCATTTGCTCAAATTCCTTCATATGAATTCCGCCGCGGCAGGCAACATTATCTTTGATATAGATATTGCCGTCTCTCATGCCGTAGCCGAGAGCGTCGCCGCTGTGGCCGGGAATAACTATTTCGCCGCCGTTCATTGTGTTGCCCACGGCATCCTGACCGTTTCCGAACACAACAACTCTGCCGCCGTTTAAATAGCAAGCCATATCGTTGCCGGGAGTGCCGTGCACCTCTATGGTTTTGCCGGAATCAAGCGCGCAGCCGATATATCTTTGACCGTTTACATTTTTAACCGTTACTTTATTCTTTTTAACAAGCTCGTCTTTAATAAGCTCGTTTACCTTTTCATATCTTTCAAGGCCTGCTTCAATACTCATATCCGTGCCTCCTTATTCGCCCGCGTGCTTAATGCCGAGGATTTCAAGCTCTTTTTCGCTTAATCCTATTCCGCGCAGCATCAATCTGTTTCCCTTGAGGGAATCAACGGAATTTATGCCCATACCGCCCATAATCTCTTTAATTTCGTGATTCCAGGCATTAACAAGATTGACAACCCTTTTATACATAATTTCCGGATTGAGCCTTTTGGTGAGCTCGGGTTTTTGAGTGGCAATGCCCCAATTGCATTTGCCGGTGTTGCAGGTTTGGCACATGTGGCAGCCCATTGCAATAAGCGCCGCAGTGGCGATATAGCAAGCGTCTGCGCCGAGCGCGATTGCCTTAATAATATCCGAAGAGCAGCGGAAAGAGCCGGCCACAACAAGTGAAACGGTTGAGCGAATGCCCTCGTCGCGCAGCCTTTGATCCGCGGCGGCAAGCGCAAGCTCAATCGGAATGCCGACATTGTCCCTGATTCTTGTGGGAGCGGCACCGGTGCCGCCCCTGAAGCCGTCTATAACAACGATATCCGCGCCTGCTCGGGCATGTCCGCTGGCATAGGTTCCCGACGCAATAGCGGCGATGTTGTGAACCGCGGCGATTTTAACGGCAACGGGCTTTTCACCGTTTGTGGCTTGCTTGAGTGACCATATAAGCTGGCGCAGATCCTCAATCGAATAAATATCGTGGTGCGGTGCAGGTGAAATTGCATCCGATCCCACGGGAATCATGCGGGCATTTGAAACCTCCACATTAACCTTTTCGCCGGGGAGATGACCGCCGATGCCGGGCTTTGCGCCCTGACCGATTTTAATTTCTATAAACCTTGAATTTTCAAGATAATCCTTATAAACGCCGAAGCGCCCCGAAGCCACCTGAACAACGGCATCTCTGCCGTAATCCGTTAAATCGTTGTGAAGGCCGCCCTCACCCGTGTTAAACAGAGTGCCGAGCTCCCTTGCCGCCATTGCGAGCGATTTTTGCGCATTAAGGCTGATTGAGCCGAACGACATTGCAGAAAACATAATCGGAGTTTCAAGCACAACCTGCGGCGGCATTTCGGTGAGGGATTTGCCCTTTTTCTCCACCAGCATTTTCTGCGGCTTTCTGCCGAGAATTGTGCGGATTTCCATAGGCTCGCGCAGCGGATCGATTGAGGGATTCGTTACCTGCGAGGCGTTAAGCAGAATTTTATCCCAATAAATCGGAAACGGCTTGGGATTGCCCATTGCCGAAAGAAGTGTTGATCCCGTGTTTGCCTGGCGGCAGATTTCCTGCTGATACTGCGGAGTCCAGTTTGCATTGTCGCGGTAATCGCAAACATATTTTTCTATTCTGAGCGCACCGACGGGGCACATTGAAACACACCTGTGGCACGCAACACAGTTATCCGACTTTGAGATAACCGTTTTTTTATCTTTAGGGGAATAAAGATGGCAGCCGTTTGAACATTCGGTTATGCATTTGCCGCAGTTAACGCACAAATCCTTATCCCTTATTACCGTAAATCTGCGGGGGATGTAATCAATCATTTTGCACCCTCCTTTTTATCAAGCTCAAGAGGAACGAAAACGGGCTTTGCACCGCTGACGGACCAAACTCTTTCGGGATCCGGGCAAACAATTCTGATTGCCGATTCCTCGGAGGCAAAATATGCCCTTGTGCCCTTTGTGGCCGCAGTAAGCGAGCGAAGCTTTAAGCGATCGTTGATGGCAAGCAGACCCTTGTTTGAGCCGAGAATAACGGAAAATGGGCCGTTTACCAATGCAGAGCCGTAAATAGAGCGCAGGGTGGTGAAATATTCTTTCTTGTCCTTAGGCATTCGGTCTATTTCATCCCATTCGGGAGCAGTGAGCACATCCGCTGCAACCTCTATCGGCAGACCGTGGTGGCGGATAAGGTGGTCGAAAAGATATGTGATAACCTCCGTGTCCGTTTGCATGGTGCAAACATAGCCGAACTGCTCAATATATCTTCTGTTTGCATCGTATGATGAAATTTCGCCGTTGTGCACGATTGACCAATCAAGGATATTAAACGGATGCGAGCCGCCCCACCAGCCCGGTGTGTTTGTGGGGAAGCGACCGTGAGCGGTCCACAAATATGCGTCATATTGATCAAGCATATAAAACTCGCCCACATCCTCGGGATAGCCAACGGCCTTAAAGCAGCCCATATTTTTGCCGCTTGAGAAAATGAAAGCGCCCTCAATATTTTGATTGACTTTCATAACACACTGAACAGTGTATTCCTCCTCATCCATTCTGGCCTCTTTCATACGCACCTTATTCGGCTTTGCAAAATAGCGCCAAATATCCGGACCGTTTGCAATGGATTCGATTTTTTTGGTTGGGATTTTTTCCGAAACATCAACATTAAAGTGCTTAAACAAATAATCCTCGCACAGGCTTTTTGCCTGCTGGCTTTCGTAAAACACATGAAAAGCATAATCATCCGCATGATCGGGATAAATGCCGTAAGCCGCAAATCCGCCGCCGAGACCGTTTGAGCGATCATGCATCAAGGCGATAGATTTAATGATTTCGGAGCCGTTGATTTTTCCGCCCTTGCGATCGATAATTGCCGCTATCGCGCAGCCGGACGGAATTCTTACCTGCCCTTCTTTTAGCATAAAGTACTCCTCCTATAATTATTAAATACCCTATGGGGTAATTATAAAACTATAAAAGCCCATGCGCAATAAAATAAAAAGAATTTCATCATTTTATAAAAAAACAAGCTTTGAGCGCGCCCGTTATATAGAATATTTAACGAAAGGTTTTTGTAAAAGGGCACACTCCGTAAGGGATAATTGCTCAATAAACCAAACAAACGGCGCTCTGCCGCAAAGCAAAGCGTCGTTTGTTTTTTCGTTTTAAATGACCGATCTTTTTCAAAGAGCCGAATTAAAAGCAATGCGATTTAAGTTTTCCCTTAATCAAGTGTGTTTTTTCATATATTCAAGCATATTGCTGTTTGCCGTGCGATTTGAGCGGCTGAAATTATGCCCCGCGCCGCTTATCGTAACAAGCGTTGCAAAACGATAAACCTTAACAGCGCGTTCGGAAAATTTTATCGGCACCTGCATATCCATATCGCCGTGCAAAATCAACACATCGCCCTTAAAGCCGCCGATTTTATCAAACACATTTATCTCGGCAAGGTCATTCATCCAATTTATGCCGAACCATGAACCCATTTGCGACCACTCCGCAGCCTGTTCCTTATCGATAAGCGCGGGATAAAGTAAAATCAGCCCGCTAATCTGCGAGGCCTTATCATTCGCCGTCATTGCCGCCACACAGCCGCCGAGGCTTGTGCCGAGCAGGAAAACGCTGCTTGAATCTATATAATCAAGCTTCCTGATTTCGGAAAGCACTGCCTTAAGATCGCTTATTTCCGTGTAAAGAGTCATATCCGAGGTGCTGCCGCCGCTGCGTGTGCTTGAGCTGCCGCCCCAAAAATCAAAAATATAAGCGGCATAGCCGTTTTCGGCAAACATTTCGGCATAAGCGGAAAGCGAAGATCCGTTCAGCATATAGCTGTGCGCCAATATAACGACGGGCAGCTTGCCGGAATAATTATCGGGAGTGTACATTTCGCCGTATAGCTTTTCGGAGCCGTTTTTGCAATAGAGCACTTCCGATTCATACCCGCCCGAAGCGGAGCTGCCGGAATTGCCCGATGATGACGAGCTGCCCGATGATGAGCCGCCGAGCGAAAAGCTGTTTCCGCCGATTTCTATTTCTATGCTCGAAGAGGTTTTTTCCTCCTCGGTTGTTGTTTCCGCCGCCGTTGTTTGCGGCGCAGCGGTGCTTTGTGCCTGAGTTGTTTGTGCGGAAGTGCTTTGCGAACCGACCGATTTGCCTTTTCCCGTGCCGCAGGCGGTAAAAGAAGTCGCAATCAAAGCTGCGGCAACAATAAATGCAGATATTCGCTTTGCTCTTTTCATTATTAGATTAGCGCTCCTTTCACAATGTGAATTAAGCTTAAACTCACTTCCCGTTTTAACGAATTTTCTTTAAAAAGCAGATCTGACCGACCCGCTTTCAACGCCATTATACACCATCTGAAAGCGGCGGTCAACAACGCGCAAAACACATTTTTAAGACTCGGCAAGCGCATTTCAGACAAGCAAAATAATTTTGTTCGCGCATCGGTTTTTGATGTTAAAAATGAACAAACGGTTGCAAAAAATCGCCGCGTTTCAAGCCCCTTATTATGCGAATTTAACAAAAAATCATTTGTTTTTACAAGTAGCAAAGTGATCCCTAACGCCGCAGTTTGTTTGACGAAAAAGTTTAATTTGTCTATAATTAAGGCATATTTGCGCAATTATGTGCATAAATCTTACAAAAAGCACAAGGGAGGTTTTGCTTTATGGAAAGCACCAAAAACGAAAAGAAAAAACTAAGTAAAGGAAAAAAGGCGCTGATTATAATCTTGGCGATAATAGCCGCCATTGTTATAGGCGAGCTTATTTCAATCAACTGGCATTCAAATCCGGAAAATATTGTTAAATATGAAACGGATAATCCACACATTGTAGATTCGGATCTTCCGCTTGTAAGCGCTCACAGAAGCGGCGGCGGAATTGCACCCGAAGAAACAATGATGGCATTTAAAAACTGTGCGGAAAATCCCGGTTTTGATGTTGATATTTTTGAATTTGACCTCCACATCACAAAAGATGATGTGCTTGTGCTGTTGCACGATGATACGCTTGACAGAACATCAAACAGCCAAGAGGTTTTCGGCCGCAAGGATGTTCGCCCCGAGGAGTTTACCTATGACGAGCTTCGTTCGCTTAACATGGGCGCAAAATTTGAGGATGAGGACGGCAACATGCCATATGCCGAATTGGAAAACGACGCCGTTCCGGACGAGCTTCGCATTTTAAGGCTTGAAGATGTGCTTGACTACCTGATTTCAACAGGCGAGCACAAATATATAATTGAAATAAAAAACAGCGGCGAGCTCGGAATGAAGGGCGTTGACATTCTTTACAACATAATCAAAGAGCGCGGAATACTTGAGGATGTTATTTTCGGCTCCTTCCACGAAGAGGTTTCTCATTATGTAGACGACAATTACCCTGATTTCAAACGCAGCGCAACCATTAAAGAGGTGCTCAGCTTTTACAATGCGGCAAATCTTAACAAAAAGAATTTTGAAGCAAAATATGTTGCCCTTCAAATTCCTTACAACATGCCCTTCCGCCTTGCAGCAAACTTAGGCACGGCAAAGGTTATAAATTATGCACATGAGCATGGCATAGCAGTTCAATATTGGACCGTTAATAACGAAAAAGATCTTGCTTATCTTTCACAAATGGGTGCAGACTGCATTATGACGGATTATCCGGACAGATTATATAAAATAGTCAGTGAGCAAAGCGAAAATGCCGCATAATTAAAAAAGTAAAAAGACTTAACAAAACAATTCTGCTTACAAACAGCAAAAACTGCCGACACTTGCGTGCGGATTTTTATTCCGAACG
>ERZ779898.157-NODE-157-length-33660-cov-5.620711_pt1 | contig 33660 bp, 56 predicted proteins | sample MGYA00511902_ERZ779898 | MGnify/ENA primary metagenome ERZ779898 (study PRJEB29588, sample SAMEA2144588) | human gut metagenome | biome: human gut; feature: human-associated habitat; material: faeces | place: Denmark | collected 2008/2010 ...
TGTGCCAGTGTTTTTAGTGGCGGCAGACCCCAGACCGCTAATCTTTCCTACGCTAATTCCGCTTGGCATGTCGGATGCGCTGATGTTAGCAACCCCGGTCACGATGCCCTTGGTGTTAACAGTGACCTTTGTGTACGTGCCAGCCGTAAAGGCCTGCCCCGCCAGGGCAGTCGTGATGGCCAGATTGGAAGAGCCGTTAAAGCTGCCGGAGCCAGTTACGTCCCCGGACAGGCTAATAGTCCGTGAGGATGACAGCCGATCTGCGCTAGCCACGTTGCCCACAGAGGCGGTACCCGTAGAGCTGTCAACGGTGACCTTGCCTGTCCCACTGGATGACTTAATACCGCCCAGAGTATCGCTGGTGGCCGTAGGCAGACTGTAGACTACGACGTCCGCTCCGTTAACGGTCAGGCTTCCGTTGGTGCCGCTCTTACTGATGGCCGCTCCGGACCATGGCAATGCAGACCACAGGTTGGTTCCGTCGCCAATTTTGATTCTTCCTGAGTCGGTTTCTACGCCCGGTTCGCCGACTGCTAAAATTCGTGTGCTGGCGGCCCACTGAGTAGCGCTTCCAGTTCTGAGCTGTAAAATTACATTTTTTAATGTCTGTGTAGCCATTATGCTTTCCCTCCGTTGATTACTTTTATTTCATGCCAATCACTTGCTATTGGCCTATATGCCAGATTTTCTTCATCCCATAGATAACTTATGTTTTCTCCCATGTCCACATACAAAGACTCCTTATCCCCTAACGAAGGGAAATCGGCCTTCTTGGCAAACCGTTTAATGATGTGTGCGGCCTTCCCCTGTGTAACCCCAGCGTGCACAGCAATGGCACGCGCAGACACTTTCGCATCAATAATCTTCCCCATCTTTATCACCCCGCATCCGGCTTAATAACGAATGCGTACGGGCCGTAGGTCATCACATTCTTCCCGTCTGTAATTTCGATGTCGTAAATATACTCTCCTGCTTTCAGATCCTTCGTGAGTTCGTGGTTGATGAAGAGCTCTCCCGACTGCAATGGTACCGATGCCAGCAAAGGGTATGTCAAAAGTCCGTTCTTCCTTAAGTGAAAGACGGCATTATAATCATTAACTCTTTCACCGTCAATTTCTACGTCAAAATCAAAGTTAAGAGTGCCCGTATCTCCTCTCGTGAGCTCTATGGCGCAAGTTTTCTCGTGAAATGCAAACATGGTATCACCCCACGATTTCGACCCACAGACCTCTGTCTGCCATTGATTCCGGCTTGTTGGCTGTGGCGGTTACCTGCAGCAGGTTCTTGTGGGCTGTATCTGATGTGTTGTGGCTTGCAAGGTCAGAAGCGGTCACAAAGCCTTTTGTATCAACACTTGTCACTACATCGTCAACACTTTCAATGGCAATCGTCATGTGTAGTGCAATGCTCAGCACGGTAGCTCCACCTTTGGCCTGGATGTAATCAGAGTCGTTGGCGGTAGCCACGCAATATAGGATTTCTCCTGCGTCCGGATCATTCGCAAAAAGACCAATTTCCTTCAGATAAAATCCTTTTTCCAAATCTGCATTGATAAGGACCGACTCCACGTCGCACCGCCCGTTAGAATCCGGCGTCACTGCAGATATGTCAAGAACCTTTTTAGGGCTTGCCAAGTCTGTCATCGGTTCTATGCTTGATGGTGTGCCATCCCCAACTTTCATTTTTGTAAACTGAAGCTTGCATTTCCCGGCTTCGACCTTTGCAGCAAGCGCTTTCCCGAGGTTCGTTAAGACTCCTCCTTTGAAATCAGCCATTTACTTTTACCTCCTTGAAAATATATGTGGGAATTGAAACTGCCTTGTCCATAGCTGCATGCTGCGGCCCTACGTTCTGCATGCCAACCTTGATTTCTTTGTGCATGATCACCGGCACGGCCAGATGCTTGATTACCGTTTTCTGACGCTGAAATGCAACTCCGTCAAGCCAGGAACGCACATTTTTCGCTTCATAAATGGCATCTACCAAGCTCTGAAGCTTGTCGCCGCTTGGAATAGGTCCAAAGCTTCCATTGACTCTGAAATGAAATGGGCTCCCTCCATATTCAAACCACTCTTCTACTTTAGCGTAGCCCAGAAGCACTTCGACCACTGATTTTACAGCCCAGGATGTGCCTTTATATTTATGATCCTTTATTGCATTCTTTACCAGTTCCCTTTTCTGCGAAATGTCCAGGTCCTCACTGTATGTATCTACGTGAAGTTGCCAGGCCAGTGAATTTACTACCGGTTCCGGAAGCTTATCAATCCGACTCATAATCAACTCGTTCACCGTTTCGGTGGTGACCTTGTTTATAGAATCGGTCGCTGCTTTAGATGCATACACCACATTTTTATCGGCCTGTAGAGAGGAAGGAAGGATTTTTGAAATTTCCGTTTCATTCAGTTTCATTCACTGCTCACCCCTCCGAAGGTAATGGCTGGCGTACCGGCCACTGCTATTTTATCCGCATCCACTGTCGTAAGTGCGGGAGATGTGACGGTTACTTTTTCAGCTCCTGCCTTTACCATCAGGGCATAGAGTTTCGATGGATCAATATCCCTTCCCAGCTTCTCCCGCTGCCAAAGAATGTAATCATCCACCGCCTGCTTCACGGCGGCCTGAATTTCAGAAGCGTGGGCTTTATTGTCGCTGGAAATAGTATAGGATACAGAGACATCATAGCTTACCGTGGTGGGCGCAGATACGGTCACATGGTCCGTCAACGGTCTGACTTTCTCTGCGCTGCATACCTCCAGCACTTTATCCAGTACTTCCTGCTCCGGTATCACTCCTCCGGAAAGTAAAGGCACAATCAGCACCTCGCCGGCAGATGGGGAAGAGACATATACGTCAGAAATGTCCGCATTTGCAGTTTTCGCCCAGTATTTATAGGCCCCGTAGGATCCTGCATCGGAAAATGACTCAGGAGCTTCATGAATCCTTTCTCTATAGGAGTCGTCCGATTCCGTGTCTCCGCCACCTGCAGAAACGGTGGTATTGGATACATCGCTGACATAGGGCAGTGGATCTACTAGCTTCTTCAGTGCTCCAACAGCAAGGCCATTCCCTTTCTCCCCGTTTTCTGTGCATGTAGCTTTAACTATGCCTTCTTTTTCTCCAGACGGGATTATCGCATCTTCATTCGTCGCGAAATAGATTTTCTCATCTCCGCCGGTAACTCTCGTGCCTTTCGGGATGGTCATAGCCCCGTTTTCAGTAGTAGAAAGGGTAAACTTCAGCGTAACTGATGCGGGCCGTGCTTGAATCCTCCCCACATCCAGCAGCGCCCCCAGGTGGTCCAGGTAATCCCCTTCGGCATAAGCGAGGAGATTCATTTTTCCCGTATAGTCGATGAGTTCCCGCTGGTGGATAATGACATCTGCGATTGTCAGGAGGAAGAGCCTGATAGGATCTCCCCGGGCAAGTGTCCTTCCTGATGCCTCTTCGTATTTTTTCATGATTTCCGTTTTGACAGTTTCTGCATCTGCGTCCGCAAAGGAAATCGGATTCAGGTTACTCAGTTCCATTAATTCTCACCTCCACTTTAGGTACCAACACTCCATCCTGGCTTCCGCTGAATGATATGGATGAAATTGTTACGCGGGGCTCATATTTCTGTATCGCTTTCATAATTTCTGCGGAAAGTTTTGCCCTGGCCACCGGGATCGGTTTATCCACGTAGCTGCCATCTATTCCGAAATCACGGTCCAGCGGTACAGAACCTTTAACCGTGGTCAGAATGGTCCTTACGTCCTGCAGAATCTCTTCTATTTCTGTATCCGGAGAAAAGTCTATCGCTTTCAGAGGATCTATCAAATAATTCATAACAGACTCCTCCATGCACTGCCTACGGAAATATTCAATGTCTCATCTGCGTATTCCTTCAGTGTTACATTCAATGTCGTGGAAAGAGCATGACCAAAGCGGCTCCACAAAGTTGTCTGCTCGGATACGCTTTTGACAATCCAGAATCCTTTACCTACAGGGCTGTTCCCAACAATGAAAGGAACCACCACCCCGTTATCCCTAAGCTTACGCAGCTTATCTGCTTCCTTTTCCGGATTCACGCCCAGATTCCTCCTTAGGAGCATTTTGAATGAAATTTCATTCAGGCCCGGCCCCACGAATTCAAGCAGCGGTTTGCCTCCCATTACGTCGTGCTCCTGCCATCGGCTTTCTGCCTGGCGGCTATACTCATCAAATGTCCTCACTCGAGCCCGGGATGAGATGAAAGGTATATCATCTAAAAATCCAACTATCATGTCATCCTCCTATAAAAACGTTCGGAGATCCCCGGGCTGCACTTCCTCCGCAGCTTACCGGATCTCCGATGCGTGCTGCCGCCTTCCCATTGATATATACCGAGCTGCTTCCGGATGTAATGTTTCCACTGTGTGAAGGATGCACATCGCATCCATGCGGTGCGTATGTATCGCCTACCCTTCCGGCTCCCTTTCCGTTGATAAAGACATCTCCGCTGGCTGATACCAAAGCCGTCGGCGGGCAGGCATCATGCCCCGTATCGTTATCTCCCAGTCTTGTAGCTTTCGGCATGGTTCCCTCCTTAGTTGATGTTGATTACCGGCGCTTTCAGTACGATTTTTTTGGATGCGCTGATGGTTATCGTTCCATTGTCATATTGGATAAGGCTCCCATCAGGGAATCTGACCGATCTGACAGAAGCGTCACTTTCTGCCGGCGGTTTCTCCCCGCTGTAATAAGCACCGATAATAAACCCTGCATTCATCCCGTTCCCGGAAGGATTCGGGAGAAACAGACAGACTACTTTTGTATTCACTTCAGGTACGCAGTATCCTTTTGTTCCGTATGAACCCAGCTGCAGCACCGGAAGCTCTGCACTCACCATATTGTCTTTGTCTGGGAAAGTTACCCTGGCAGTGCAGGCAGGACCATTTACGCTGGATACAATTCCTACTCTGACCATATTTTTCATCTGGCTAGTATCCATTGAGGCACCTCCGTAAATCAATACTGGTGGTATAGCCGTTCCCCATATCGTGTTTAGCGCTGGTAATGATGTACTTCCCGTCAAATTTGCCGAATCCCACTATATTTACCGTCATGGCGGCCAAGAGGTTGAAATCTCCTATGGCGTCAATACTGATGGACCATTCATCCCGATTCTTTTCCCGAAGCCTCTTCTTTGCCAAACGTTCCGCTTCCTGGATGGACTTTACCTGCTCCTTTACCTGCAGTGTGCGTCCTTCCTTTTTGTCCGGGTCAGTGAACGTGGCTTCTATGTTGCTTCCGCTTTCCGTATCATTGCACTGTACGTGGCAGGCTTTGTAGATATCCCGGGTTAATGCATGGAGCCTGTATCCGGTAATTGCCGTCACATAGTGCATACCTTCCTTCTTCTGGAATACTGTCCCGGGATTGATGATGGTGATATGGGGTTCCTCTTTTTCATAATCCGCCTCATCAAAAATGACGATGCGGTTATTGCAGACCTTCAACGCAAGTCCATGGTCTTCGCAGAGCTTAAGGAGGAAAGAAAGGTCAGATTCTTCGGTCTGTTCCACCCTGTCCAAGGTAGGGTTCTCATCCGATTCATAGGAAAGTTCCATGTTGGCGCCTGATGCCACATCATTGGCTATAGTCTTAAGTTCTGCCTTTTCCCATGACCTTGTCCTGTCTACGCCTCTCAACTCGTTGTTATCCGGAACAGATACGGCTTTGATTTCCACCTCATGGGGCGGTGCACTGGCTTCAATGGAATCAACTGCAAAAAGTCCTATATCCAATGCCTGCATCCCGGATGCCAGCGTGTCCCAGTTTAGGGATACCAGTTTTACTTTTAGCACTGCCCCACGGTCAGGGAACCAGTCAGACGTCCACAGTTCCTGCCGGTCTTCCAGTGTGATGGATAAATCATCTGCCTGTCCGGATAAATTGTCTGTATAGGAAAGAGATTTGAGGTATGGGGCAATATCCTTTGTGATATTTTCCCCGTCATATGTTATAGATGGAAATATCTGACGTGGTTCCATCATCGCCTCCATGGCGGGAGCATGTCCGTTTTCGGTGGCTCCCAAAGAGGAATGACAAGCGTAATTCCCTCCGGAAACACAACCATATCTATATATTGGTGGTTGGCTTCTATCAGTTTATTCATGCCTGCTTCATTCCCATACACTTTCTTTGCGATCGAATCCCACATGTCTCCCTGCACTGTGATATAGGTATTACTCATAAGAATGCCTTCTTTCGTCCATCCTAAGACTCTGCAGCATACGTTTCAGCTCATAGACGGTCGGTTTCATTGCCTGCTGGATAACTGCAGCATCGGCATTCCCCTGGATGGTGATAGTCGGGTTAAATACCACATTCATGCTGGGCGCATTTCTGGCCGGCATCACGCTTCTCTCTGCGCTCCCCAGAAGGCCCAGGGCCTGCCCTGTTTTCGTCCAAAGGCCTGCCGCTCTCCGGCTTCCATCAATCGGGATTGCCGCTTCCGGACTGTCTTCCGCAAAGGTGGTAAGGAATTCTCCTCTTGGATAGATGCCGCCGGAAGCATTCGAATCTGCATTTTCTCCATGCATTTCGTCCATGGATTCCCTATGTAGCCTGACAATGGTATCAATCGGATGGGCCAGAAAATCCCTCAGGCTCTGCCACTTGTCCATCGCCCAGTCACAGATTTCCCCTATCTTTTCTTCAACATAATCGCCAAAGCCTGCTACAGCATCCTTCGCCCCTTCCCACATGGAAGAAGCAAAGGCACTGATTTCTTCCCAATTGCTGTATAGGACATAGCCTATCGCAATCAAAGCTGCAACCCCTGCAATAACAAGGCCGATGGGGTTTGCGCCCATGGCGGCATTCAGCAGCCACTGTGCTCCAGCCCAAATTTTGGTTGCTACTCCTGCGGTTCTGGCCCATTGACCAAAGAGGTATACAGTTTCAAATGCGCCTACTACCGAGCCTATCGCCCCAACCGCACCCACGAAAATCCCGAGTGCTGCTGTAGCAAATCCCAAGGCTTTAATAAGAGTTTGGTGCTCCTGAGCAAGGTTTGATACAGCTCCTATAGCACTGCTCAGCATTTCAACAGCAGGAGTAATAACAGGTATCAGTCCCTGCCCAATAGCAATCTTTGATGCGTTCAGCCGGTTATTCATGAGCGCCAGTGAATTAGCTGTTGTCTTTGACCTGGTATCAAATTCGCCTTCCATGCTTCCCGCATACTGGGTGGCATCGGATACTTTATCAAAGTTTTCCTTCAGCCCATCCAAGTTCGAAAGCAGCGGTGCAATGGCCCCCAATGATTCTTTTCCAAAGAGGTTGGACAGGACAGATGCCTGGTCTACCTTGTCAAGGGAAGCAATGGCATCCAGCACCTGCAGAATGGCTCCTTTCGCATCATCCTGCATGTACTGTGCCATATCCTGGGCATTGAGTCCCAATTTGGCAAAGGCTTCTGCCTGAGATTTCGTTGCACTGTTACCTGCAGTCAGGGTAAGAATCATATTCTTGATACCCGTTGCAGCCACATCAGATTCGATGCCGGACCCTACCATGGATGCCCCCAGGGCAGCAATTTCTCCGGAAGCCACGCCTCCAATTTCGCCCAGTGGACCGATTCTAGTTACAACGTCAGAAATCAAAGGAGCACTGGCAGCCGTTGTATTCCCAAGATAATTGATTTTATCCGCCAGCCCGACCACGTCATCCTGGCCCATCTTGAAAGCTGTACGCCACTTGGCCATCATGTCGCCTGCCTGGTCAGCAGAAATATCAAAGGCCACTCCCATCTTGGCAGCCGATTCAGCAAAGCTGGCCAGGTCTTCCCTGGCAATGCCGGACTGGCCGCCGGCTGCCACGATTTTTGCCAGATTATCTGCAGTCATTGGGATGTTTTTGGACATTTCAATAATATCCTGCCCCATCTCTTTGAACTGATCTTCTGAATCAAAATCCACTACTTTCCGAACATCGGCCATACTGCTTTCGAACTGGACAGCTTCTTTGCTGGCTTCCGACAGGCTGCTGGCAATAGATTTGCCAAACCCCCATGCCTTTGCACTGAATCCGGTGGTTCCAATCGCCGCAAGGCGTTTCCCTAGGTTCCCCGGTACTTCTTTTCCAATATTCCCCAGGCCTTTCATTTGAGAAGCCAGTCCGGAGATTTTTCCCGATGCAGAATCAAAAGCTGTAGTGAATCCGTTCCCCAAATTGGCATTGATGGTAAAGCTGAACGTCTTCATTCCTTTTGGCATGGATTTGCCCTTCTTCCTTTGCTATAATCAAAGTGGGTGATGGCTATGTTTATAAAAAGCATGATATTCTGTACTATCATTGCCGTCTCTATGGCCGCAGGCATAGTGGGTATGGTAGTTGGTATGATTATTGCATTCATTCTTTTTCTTATTGGTGTCCCAAGTTCATATACCAATCCAATAGGTCTTGCCCTGGAGGCCGTTTTGGGAATTGCATTTTTTATCGGTGCATTCCTGCTGCTGTCTCCATTTACCAAAAAACTTATTGAATTCTTGGATCATCATGGATGGACTTGCTGATAATTTCAGCATATTCACCCATTTCTGTGAGTGTACAGGATAGATAATAGCTAACTGGCGTAAAGGTGGACACAGCCATCTTCACAGCCAGTTTTTTTATTATCCGACAGTCCCCCTGTTCACCCACTACCCCAATAAAAAACTTGTAGCCTCTTTAGCAATGTTTTTGAAGTCAGCGGCTCCCAGTTCAAAGAGGTCATCCACAGGGCAGCCGATAGCTTTGGCGGCAATGATTGCCTGGTACTTCATAGAAGCAAGTACAGAAGCCTCCCCTACCCCCATGGCTCTGGCTACTTTTTCCGCCTGGATCATGTCGTTTCCTGTGAGTTTCTCGAAATCAAGATTCACTTCTGTAACCGGTTTACCTTTGACGGTAACCGGCTTTTTCAGTTTGATTACCTTTCCCATTCAAGTCTCCCTTTCTTTACAGACCAAGGGCATCACGGATGTCGGCCATATAGTCAACTCCATCAATGACGCAGATGTAATTAAATTTATCAATTTCCAGTACGGTTTCTCCATCTACAGTGATTTTGATGTAGGTCACTTCGATGGTATTCTTGGTATCTGTTGTAGCCCCCATATCGAGCTTACCAAGGTCTGTGCTCTTAGGTGTACCTTCCACCACGATCTTTACAGGCATCGTCTTCAGGACATTTTTAGCGCTGTCGTGTCCCTGGCAGGCCCCTCTGAGGTCCAGATGGACTCCGGTGGGTTTTGCCAGAACAATATTGGACTTTACCAACGAGCGCCAGTTCAGTTCCAGTTCCATACTTCCGAAATGACCGATAGTGGGGTCGTCAATTTCTCCGGCCACCCCCGCCCCTTTAACAGTTTCCGTAATGGAATCCAATTTCGGAAGGGTTACATCAGAAATACCAAGAAGGTCATCCCCGTCCTGGTAGACGCGAAAGTTAATCAGTTTTTCCGGTACCATTCATTGGCCTCCTTTCTCAGCCGAACAGGCTGTTGAAATAACCGGTATCATATTCGATTACATTGTCGATTTCCCTTGCCGGTGCCGGCGGTGTGAAGTAGGTATGGAACTTGATTTTCCCGTCCAGCAGGTTCGTTGTCGGATTTTCAGATTCGAGGAATTCCACCCTTGCCCCCAGCAGTACTCCCTGAGCCACCAGACCATTGAGCCGGATGTTTTCAGAGTCGATGACAGTCTGAATGAGGCGCTTGGTAATCGGCTTGTCTACCTTTACCCAGTAAGTCTGGATAAAGGTCTGAGCGTGCCAGTAAAACATACGTTTAATGGAAATGAAGGCATCCTTTGCGTCTGTATTGGAAGGGTAACAGCCTGTACGGTTGCCCCAGCATACCCAGCCTCCGATGAAATTGAGGGCCGTTACAATTCCCTGACCATTCAGATAATTGGCCTGTTCCGGCCCCATGATGACTTCACTTCCGTCTTTAAGGCAGAGTCCGTTGATACTCATTGACTTATTAGATGGAGATTCATAAGGAATATCTTCGTTATCCGCATCTACGGAAGCAATGACGCCCATCACGTGGGTAGACATGTGATATACCTTGTCTCCCATCTTTACCATTGGCCAGCAGACGATTTCGTTTTCTCCGGTATAGCCGTTCTTATTCTTCCAGGTGGACACATCAGTATATTTCTTCACTTCGTCTGTAGGTACATCTGCAATGACCATAGCTTTGAAATGTTCATTGATGTTCAGCGCCTTAGCCTTCATGATAGCTGCGACTTCCGGAATGTGCGACCAGCCCGGTGCCAGGATGAGCCCCGGTACCAACCCAAAGAGCGGGAATACCTGATCAATGGTTTCGAGGCCTTTGCTCTTTCCTGTGGAAGTATCAATGCCGCCGATGATATCTTCTTTCGTTACCTGATCAGGCTTCAGCGCATCGTATGAAACGAAGGCAGAGCCTTTTCCTTCCAATGCGCCTCCTTCCAAGGCAGTGATGACGAGTTCTTCGTCATCGTCATATTCGGCGGTATAGTCTTCATCCCGTTTCAGAGGTTCCCCGGCTTCTAGTGCCCTGACCTTTAATGTGCCCAGCATAACCGGTTCTGTAATTACCGCCTTACCGCCGGTGAATGAAATAGACTGGTTCTCTGTAGACTCCCTGTGTTTGCCGGGATCCAGCACGTTCACCAGTACTACTGGTCCATGTCCATAAATAGCAAACTGGCTGTATACCGCTTCACAGAGTGTGTATTTTTTCCAATCTTTGCTGTAACCAAATGCCTTGACCGCTTCATCATAGCTGTAGCAGAGTACAGGGCGGTTTACTTCCGCCGGGCTCTCTGCCAGGTGAAGAGGCGCTGTGCCGAAAATCACGGGCAGGCCTGCCGTAGTATTTACTGCAGGGACAATGCTCGTAGGCAGTTCAGACGTATATACGCCATGTCTGTATGCCATTTTTAAACCTCCTTGGCCTTTTTATAAAACAATGCAAGCGGAGTTTCTTTTTTCTGAAGCTCCTCTGCTTTCTTTCTATAATCGCCTACATTAACAAAAAGATTTCTGAACCATACATGTTCCTTTACGATGGACGCAATGTCCGGAGGCAGTGGTCCAATGAAAATCTGCGCATGCTTCAACCTGCTCCCGGAAAGAGACGGGCCGATGTAAATTTTTCTATCACTCATCCGTTCTTACCTCCTGCATTCCGGAGAAATCCAGTTCCTGTTCCGGCTGGTCGATGGTATAGGTGGCATGGATCATACCCTGCCACTGTGGATAAGGCTGCTCATCGTAGATTTCACCTTTCAACGGGAGTTCCAGATGATTAGTGCCTCCTCCGATATATGGATTTTTTAGAAGGCACTGCCGCACATGCTCCATAAGATTGTACAGCTGCCTCCAGCCATCCTTCTTATCCCTATCGCAGATTGAAAATCCGATATCTACTTCTACCGTTCCGAATAAACCGTTGATTTCATCCTTGAAAGAAGCTACCTTGCAATAGATAAATGACGCTTTTTCCTCTGACGTGTCCGGAACATGGGGAAATCCGGCATAAACAGTAATAGGCGTCCTGCCTGCTTTCTGTTCCGTATCATATTCCTTGACCGCTTCGCGGATAAGCTCGGCCAGTTTTTCTACAACTACTACGATGGTCATCATTATCCTCCCAATAACTTTGCCATTCGGTGTTCCACTTCATGAGCGAATCGCTTGTTGTAAAAGGCCTCCGCATCTTCACCAATCTGCTCCACCACCTGATTATTTTCAATCATGCTCGGTACAGACGGCCCATATGGAGTCTTTAGCGGGTATCTGGATTTAGCCGTTCTCATCATTGGCCCTTCGTATCCTTTGGGGAAACTTTTGAAGAATGCCCCTTTTACAGGTTTCAGCCCGCCGGCCTTCAGCACCTTGGCTTTCACAGGGCCCCGCCTTGCGTTGACCATTCGGAAAGAGGCAAGCGGCATTGGCGCCCCCTTGGAAACAGCGGCTCCCGCCAGATTCCCGGAGGAAGCCTTTCTGGTAGAGAAACTGCTTTTGATACCCGCTGCTTTAGCCAGGTATCTCTCGCGTACCCTCACAGATGACCTAGACTTGATTCGCGTCAGTGTCCTGTTGATGGCGGCTGAGGCGGCTCCCCGTACTTCCTTAGGTGCGAGGTGCAGAAGGGCCGCCGCCATTTTCACATTGCTCTCATCAAATTTGATATCAATCATCTGTCATTCGCCACCAGAAGAATTGTCAGCATTCCCATATCATCATTCACCTGTTCCACCATGTATTCATGGTCATCCAAGTCGATTACCATACCGTAGACAGGTACCTCTTCCACATCCTTTTTCATGCAGTTCACCATTACATGGCTTCCATACACTCCAGGATAGATTTCTTTCACACTTCCACCGGTGGTGGCTTCTGCCGATGTAAGCACATTCTGCACCACGGATTGGACTTCTTTTCCATTAATGGTATGCGTCGCGCAAAATTCATCCGGATTCAGAAATACGCTTTCATTATCCTTTTCCACCTGGCTTTTGAAGGTATTCATTTGACTACGGCGCCTTCAATATCCGGCGCCGGAAGGTCCGTATCTCCAGGTTCTTTTCTCTTTGCCATTCTCTTTACCGGAGCTTTTGTTCTGAAAGACGGGACTTCTACAAAATCGGGATTTTGAATGAGGCGGGCGCCGCTCTTGTCGTCCACCTCAACCTCTTCCCCTCTCCGATAGATTTTCCCTTGGAATGAAATGCAGTTTCTGATAATTTTTACAATCATCACCGCCTCCTATCAGCCTTTGGTCTTAATAACAGCCCAGTCGTTTACGCATTCCGGAGCAAGAATGCAGCGGGAATACATAGCCAGCGCAACAGTCTGGTCGTCCTTGCTTCCAATGTAGTATGGAACATAGGGAGAGACGAAGGTGTCGTATCCGTTTTCCGCTTCATTCACCAGGGTCACTGCCCCATGGAGCTGGCGTCCTCTTCCGGTAATAGCAATGACTGCATCGTTATCCCCAATGAACGGCTTCTGTTTGCCATCATCATCCATATAGGTTTCGCCGTAGGTGTATACTTCCAGATTCAGTGCCTGAATGAGACCCACACGGGTTACCTGTGGAGAGATGATTCGCGGAGCAAAGGAGAAAATGCCAAGATTGTCGCGGGAAGGTACGGCCATCCACTTCATAATTTCATCGTTGCCCAGCATGTAGTTAAATACATTCTTGCCGATGACCATGGCAGTCGGAATCTGGCCTGCATTCTGCTGGATGATTTCAGACATGCCCTTGATATCGCTGTAGATGGAAGCGCCTGCCTTGTCCCAGGTGGTGGATGGAGTAAGGATCTGGTCGAATCCATAATCAACGGAGTCAATCAGTTCTTCCTTTCCATCATCAGCATAGCCTACGATATCGCATTTTCCGGTGGTTAAGATATCCGCAGCCATCTTGTTCTTGCGGTTAATGATTTCGTTCTGCAGATCCACCAGGTCTTCTGCCTGCATATCGGCAGCCCTTTCCGCCGGAGTCTTGGTGGAATATACGCCTTCGCCGAATCCGCGTTCAGCAATCACGTCCGGGTCAAGCACACGGCGCGGAGCCATCATGGGCGGCTTGTATACTGCAGATTCTACAGGGTCCCGCTTCATATTTACCCCTTTGGTACCACGCACTACAAACGGAGCCAGTCGGCGTGCCGCTTTGCGGTACTGCACTTCGACCTTGGCGGTTGGCGCAACGGCAGGAATGCGCGGGAAAAATGTATCAAGCAGAAAGGATGCAGGCGGAGTCGCCCGTTCCACTGCCTCGATAAGACTGATAGTATCTCTGTAATCAATAGACATTGTGATGGTCCTCCTTATTTCAATGCGGTCATGTAAATATTCTTACCACGGAGTTCTTCTTCGTGGGCTTCCACAGTATCTCCGGATGCAGCAATGAGCATTTCACGGTTAAATCTGCCTGAAATATATACGATGGCCTCGGTGGCCTTAGCATCAACATCCTGCGCAAGGATGCAGTCCGCCACCCCTGCTTTGATAGTTGCGGCAGCAGTGCCATCGGTAGTAGTCAGCAGGGTACCTTTCTTCATTGCAGTCCCTGCTGTAATCTTTACGTTTTTAGTAAGATGAACGACTTCCGGGCCGGCCAAAAGACCGTTCAGTTCCATGTCTACTTCTTCTCTGATAGCCATTATTTAGTCCCCCTGATTCTGTTAATGCGGTTCACTACATCTGCAATGTCCGCCTGTTTCTTTTTCACTGCATCTTCCATACCGGAAGACGCCGGCGCAGCACTCACGCCCTCTGCTCCGGAACCAATGTTATCCCGAATCAGTTTACCGATAGCCTGGATGCGGGCATCTTCACTCGGTTCATCTTTGATGGCAGACAGCACTTCAACGAAAGGCTTCGCTTCCTCAGCGGTTTTACCGGTTTCCCTGCACTTATCAATGAAAGCAATGGCAAATTTATTAGTGCACTTCGCCTTCATTTCGTCCAGTGCCTTCACACGCTGGCGTTCTGCCACGACTTTGGGATCTTCTGCCGGTTCGGTGGCTTTTGCCTGTACGCCGATACCGAGAAGTTCCTGGATTTTGGAAATAAGCTCTCCATTGGTCATTTCCTTTTTCTTCTCCTTTGCTTCTGTAATACACTGCATCTTCAGTTTCCCTTTTTCGCTGAGAGGCATGGAAACTGCATTCATGCAAATCAACCCATTCTCTATTTTCATATGGACGTCGTAGTCCTCATCAATTTCATCTACAAACCCATTGCCCATGGCGTCTTCGGCGCTCATCCACGTTTCCTCATCCATCATGTCGGAAATATTCTGCACGGAAGATTTGGAACCGCATCTGGAGGCATATACACCTACGATGGTGTCCTTGATCTTGTCCATGATCCCTGCCAGTTTGGTCAACCCTTTTTCATCCATGTAGGAAATAACCATTGTCTGCGGATTGTGAATCATGAAAATAGCATTCTTCGGCATCACCACGGAGTCTGCAGCGCAGGCAACCACTGTAGCCGCACTGGCGCAGATTCCGTCAATATGGGCAGTCACCTTCCCTTTATAGGACTTGAGAAGGTTATAGATGGCCTGAGCCGCAAATACATCTCCGCCTGGACTGTTGATTCGAAGCAGGATATCTTTCCCTGCGCATTCTTTCAGATCGTCGGCGAATTCCTTCGGGGCTACGTCTGTATCAAGCCAGGACTCTCCGCTTACGAGCTGGCCGTAAATCAGAAGCTCTACCGGCCCGTCAGCTTCATTCCTGAATTCCCAGAATTTCTTCTTCATTTTTCCTTGTCATCTCCTTTATCAGCCAGCACCATGGGACTTTCAAAGGAAAGCCCCAGCGCTTTTTCGCGCTGTTTTTCATAAGCGATGGTTTCGATATTTTCTTCGTAATTGGTTCCGGTCATTTCCGCCGCTTCCTTTGTCCTGGTAGAGAGCCCGTAGGCTACACGCAGTGCACTGCCGTTCACGTCTTTGACCGGGTCCAGAATGCTCATGGTTGGTCCGAACCAGTCAGCTCCGCACCATGCCTGCCGGAGTCGGGCATTTTCAAAAAATCCCGGAGCCTGTACCCTTCCAATGGCCACCGCTTCCGCCAGCCAGTTTTCATATATCGGCTGGCAGAAATCATTTGCAAACCATTTTCTCCGGAGCTTGTACTCTTCCCATGCCTGCAAGAGCGCTGCTCTGGATGCGGAGTAGGAGGAGTTAAATGATTTCAGCAGCACCTCATAGGGCTGCCCAATTGCGGCCGCAATCTGCTTTATCAGCTGTGTCACAAAAGGCTCGAATGTGCTTTGGCTGTTCGAAGCATCCACAGATTTGACATCCACACCTCTGGGAAGAGCATTCAGCGTTCCGGCCGCCAGACCGTATTCATTAACATCGACTACCGGCTGTCCCGGTTCCTGCGGCCCCAGAATGGCGTTCAAGTCTGCTCCGGTGTTCGTGCTGGTGAAGAACAGGGCAAAGAAGCTTTTGATGATTGCGGAAGTGAGTTCCGCCCTGGTGTATCTGGATACCTGTTTCAGTGTCTCAAGCACCGGCGCTAAATAAGGAACACCCCGATACTGCTCTGCCCGCGTATCATGGCAGATTTGAAGTATGTTCGGCCGTCCGGTTCTCGCACCGAATGCTTCCACTCTCGTCCATGTAGTTGGCTGAAAATCCGTCGGGTCATAAGGCACCTTGCTACTTATCCAAAAAGCCTTGATTTCTCCGTCATCAGCAATTTCCACTCCATTGATAATGCGGTTCCCGTTTGGCCCGCGCATTTCCACTGCCCATGGCCCGAGCGTTCCCATGTATCCCTGACCTAAAGGATTGGATACGCGGTTTGCTTCAATAAGTTGAATTCTGATGGAATAGGGCATATTGAAATCAGGCGCTTTCCGCCGGAAAAGAGCAAAAGCGTCGCCGTCAGTCAAATAGGCTGTGTAAGCGATGTGCTGCAGATCATAGAAATTATTACGTCGGTAAAGGTCGCACTGTGAAGAAGAAGCCCACAGGTTAAACTCCCTGGCAGTATTACTTTCCCATTCTTTCGCCTTTTCAGCTGTTAACCCAAGGTCCTTGAAGAATATCCTGGGAGACAATTTAAGCCCATCACCGATAGCATGTAAGGCCGATGTATTGATAGCTGCAGCCCCTACAGCGCTGTTGATTGCCTGATCTGCGCTTCGGCCTCGAAGCACGGAAAGGCTGGTGTCAATATCCGCCTTCGCCGATGAACGTACCGGGTTCCAGGCCTTCAAAATGTTGCTTGTTCTCCCCCCGCCGCCTTCTGAATATCCGGTATTTTTTACCCGGATATCTGTTTTCCCGGTTGGAGAACGAATCCGGTTCCTGATGCGTCCCTTTCGCTTACTCATTCAATCCTCCCCTTTCAGTCTAAAAGCACTACCCGTTTTATAGATGCGTTCCGTGCTGAATCATCATCCTCGAGCACCGCGCCGCCATCAATCAGGTCCTGGATAACCTTTTCCACTGTGGCAAGGTTTGCCCTTGTAAGCGTCCGGTTTCCTATTGTGTAGGACTGCCCAGCAAGGACAGCCTCTTCCGCTTCTATGTACTTTTTCAGCCTTTCATTCTGCAGTTTGCTCATATTCCCTCACCATATATCCACCTGTCGCCGTGTATGCAGGTTCTTTTTCTTCTTTGCAATGGCTTTAGTCGTTGTGTTGGCAGAATTTTCAGCCGCTTTCCCCAGCGCCATGGCACTTTTTTCTTCCCACCCTTTAGGGATGGACTGAATGCATGCCAGGTTATATACGCGAAGGTCAAGCGGTTCATTCCTCACTCCCTGGGTCGGTTCCCAGACTTCACGAATAATCCCGTTCTTCCTTACTTTTTTCTTGTGCTCAGAGATAATCCCTTTGAAATACAGGCTGTCATAACCCCTGTTCTCTGCGATTCCCGCTTCATCTAAGGGAAAATGGAAGTACTTCGGACCAGGTTTGGTAATTGACAGTCTCGCCATCACCATTTCCTTGCCATCATCGACCCCCAGACGGACCAGAGGCAGAGTAGAATCCTCAGCACGCCCCAGTTTATTCCCATACAACGGCATACCAGGTATGCCGCCATACCCCTTGATTGCAAACCTCTCTTTAGCGAAGTTTTTACGGCAATATGCGTACACGGAGGATGAAAAATGACCGCCAGAATCAATGAAAGTCCTTACGACCTTCAGCTTTCTCCCGTTTTTAAAGGAATAGGCATGGTCAAGCACCATATCCAGCTGTTCCCATGTCTCTTCCGCTCCCGGGGATCCAAGGATGATTCCCTTTCTGATTCCCCAGGATTCTTCCCCTGCGCCCCATCCGCAGACTTCATATTCAAGCCGGTTATCCTGTGTATCTACAGAAGCCGTCAGCAGAAGCACCCCATCAGGTAGTTCTGCTCCGTACCGTTCACGCCTTCTCATGAAGATATCTTCGTCCTCGAAGGCTTTGGGCATGGTATAGGATTCTCCAAACCTTGTGTTCTTGATAACCTTCTCCCGTTCCGGATCTCCTTTTGCTTCCAACCATTCCCTCATGACTTCCTTCCACGAAATCCATGGAGAAGAGAAGGCGTTGATGAAAAAGGAACGGCATCCGTTTTTCAGTGCTTCCGGATTGGTAGTGACATATTTTTGGGGAGCCTGCTTCATCTGCCTTTCTGTGAACTTGAATCCGCAGTACGGGCAGCGCCATTTCACAGATTTTACAAGATATGTCTTCCTTCCCAAGGCACCCTTAACCTGCTTCGCGTCCACATCCATATCCGTGTACTTCAGCTTCGAATATTCTCCGCAGTTTGGGCATTGGTGGCACCATTCTTCCTGCGTCCCTGCTTCATATTCCACATCAATGCGGCTTGCCCCTGCATTAGTTGGCGTAGAGAACATCCCCATGACGCGGTTCCAATAGGTGGTCATACGCTTGGCAGCCAAGTCTATCGGGTCGCCTTCCGTACCGGCAGAAGCAGGAAATCTATCCACTTCGTCGCACAAGAGTATTCTTACAGGGCGGGAAGCCAGGCCCGCCGGAGAATTAGCGCCGGCCATAACCAGGCGGCCACCCGGAAAAATCTTGTTCAGGATTGTATTGTTGCTGTCCCTGGTCTTTACATCAAGAAACAGGTCACGCAACACCCGGGTGTCCCGAATCATCGGCGCAATACGCGTTTTTGAGAAATCCTGCGCCATTTCAATAGTTGGTTGAATCATCATGATAGTGCATGGATCTAAATGAGCAAATCGGCCTATCACATTGTTCATGATATCCGACTTCCCTATCTGGGCACATGACTTAACCACCACACGATGAATTCCGGGCTGCGTAAAGGCATCCATGATGTCCTTCTGGTAAGGCGCCCTGGATGTTTTCCATCTTCCCGGCTCTGCCGACGTATTGGAAAGCATACGGTATGTATCTGCCCACACGGAAACGGGCGTTTTTGGCAGTGGCTTCAAACCATGGTGAGAAACGTATTCCCATAATGCTTTAGCCGATTTCATCGTCGTCCTCCTCTTCCTGCTCAATTTCTTCATTAAATAGGTCGGGAGAATACTCCGATAATTCGGCCAATTTCTCTTCTATTTCCTTAGTGATAAGGCTGTAGATCTCCTCCTTTGACTTTCCTTCCAAAAAAGGGGCCAGCTTGCTTGGCATTCCAAGAAGCTGTGTTCGGAGGTTGGCTGCCATGGCAGTCATTACGTATTCCACAACAGCTGCTGAGTAGGCATTCTTTCGCATTTTATCCAGCTTCAGCTCTGCAATTTCCCGCTTTGCCTTCTCATGGAGCGCACGCTCTTTATCAAAATCTACATCTCCACCTTCTGTGCCGTCTGTTTTCATCCGACAATACTGCTTGATGCCTTCCACAAGGAGGATGGAGCCCTTTTCATCTACAGGAAGGACACCTTCCTGTACAAGCTGGCTCACTCTCTGCCGGGTGATTTTAAGTGCACGGCCCATTTCGGTCTGCGTAGTAGTGACGGAATTGATGCCTTTGGTTATTTTCATTCCAATGCTTGCTTTTTTTGCATGAGATGATGTTATTTTATTTTTTACTTCTGTAGCCTTCAAAAATAACCACACCCCATTCCATGATTTTGTAAAGCAAGCTTTGAAAAAAACCTGTACCTAGACTTTTTTCGGGGTCGCGGGACCGCAGGCCGTAAAAGTTGACAAAAGGACCCGTTCATTTTCTCGCATACAATCAAAAAGGACGGGTGTTATCCGTCCTGTATTTCACTTCCAATCAACCAACGCAAAAGCACGAGCCTATCGACATCAGCTCGTGCTCTTGTGTGAAAACCCTGAATGATTATGAGGTGACAACCGTGTGTGATTCTCTTGCCTCAATCTCACACTATCATTCTACCACACCATTTACTCTATTTTACTATACTCTTTCACCTATTCGGGTTTCATCGCGCTCATCTGAAATATGACTCCCTGAAAAACGGTTCCAGGTCTACCAGTGCTTCCCCATGGATTTTATAGATATTCGACTCAGCGAAATGCATTTTCTCTGCTATATCTCCCCATCGTTCGCACTGGATGTATCGTCTCCTGAGAACTGCCCTCCGGACTCCGTCTTCTTCCTTGCCTATGAGCTCCTCCCCCTTTGTCCTCAACTCTACAAGTACCAGGTAAGCCTTGTTCACCTTTTCATAATAGGCCTCCAGTCTCTCCACGATTTCTTCCAGATTCGCACAATGTCCGCTCTGTACCTTTTCGCCCATCTGGACGCCTCGGAGGTTATGGGCCTCAAACTCCAGCCGTCGGAGCTCTTCCTGCAGAGATAGATAATCGGCCTGCTGTTTTCTGATCGAATTCAGAAATCCCTTCAGCTGCTCTATGTTTCCCTTCACCGTTTTCCTCCCTCACGATTACCGCTATTCACCAGAAACAAGCTCATTATGAAAAATGTCACAATACTCCCTATGAACCCGCCTATGATAAGCCAAACCACCACCATTTTACTCCGCCTTCCTTGCTCTTGCTCTGGCCTGCGCTGTCCTGCCTCCTTTGGCCCGAAGTGCGTCCAGCTGCTTTTCCGTTCTTCGAATGGTCGGCGCATCTTCTGCTTTGGCTGCTCGGATAGCGGCAAGCGCCTCTTCCATGGTAAGTCCATTCTGTTCCTGCCATCCATCTTCCATAAACTGCTTCACCAGTTCCTGGTGCCTTGCCCTGGCCTTTGCCCATGTGTGTTCTATGACCTGGTCATGCCACTGGGTATCCATGATGCCTTTCTTGTCGGATTCAAGCCAGTATACTACTTTCAATGTGCCGCTGTATGGGCCTACTCCTTTGGATGTGATGACTTCCCTTTTCCGGTTCCCTTTGTACAGTCTTGTAATCATGACCTATTTCAGCCTCCATTCATCTGCCATCAGGATTTCTATTTCCTTGATTTTCTCCTTAAGTGCATCCATATCAGCGCGGTCAAAGTATCCGCCCACCATTGTGCCATTTTCTCCATTCACTTCACGGAGCCCGTGAATGAATGCGGCCACATCAGCCCAACAGAATTTGAGGTTTTCTTTCCGTCGGAGGATGAAATCATTTTCCGCGTTGATTTCATTGATTCGATTTTCCAGGCACATCCATGCGGAGGCGGCGCCGCAGAAGAAGGCTACCGCCACCACAACCAGCTCATCTGTAATTTCCATTTTTAAACCTCCTTTCTCTTTCCGCACGCAGACGACCAAGCAGCTTCATCCATTCGTCCTTATCCATGTCCATGCCATATTCCCTCTGTCTGTCGATGTCGTCAATCATGATGTTGATGTATTTCAAGTCAAGATTTCGGATCATGGGAGTGATGTAGTCTACCGTAAGGCTTACGATGTAGGTCATCCTCCCCAGCGCATAGCGCTCAGCGGAAACAAGCATCTCCTGGAAATCGTCGTCTATCGGCACAGTTTTTTGTCTATACATTGCATCCCGCCTCCTAATCATCGGCGAATGCGCCTTCATCCTGAATGACAGGGCATTCAGTCATGTCAATAATAATGTTAGCGGCGCCACGTTGGGATGTCATCTGCGCAAAAATCCAATCCATAACCCTTTTGGCCTTATAGTGTTCATTAAACTCTTCGGTAATTGGGTCCCTGTTGGATTCCGGATCATAGGCATTCCAATCGTGAGTTATCATAAGCTGGTTGAATTGTCCGATGTAAACACTTTTTACGTCGACGTTAATATTGCCGAAAACATCTTTAATAATAAGCATTTTAATTTCTCCTTTCAGTACCATTTTTTGATTTCAGCACAGGCTTTCTTGATTTCCTCATTTGAAACTTTCATCACAACTTCACCTCTCCTGTAACCACCTTGCTCAATCCCACTAAAAGAAGCTGTGCGCAGTCACGGCAGAAGCAGACTGTCCTGCCACAAGTGCCTTTTTTATTTGAGATTCTGATGGCAATAACATCTTCATGACTTCCGCAAGAATCACAGCCTTTATATCTCAAAGCGCCTTCCAATTTATTAATTTCAATCATCTTTATCATTCCTTTCCAATATAGGATCCATATCTCCCAATGAATACCATTCCAATAGCAATTAACACGATTTTTTCTCCTCTTTCTTCATACACTGTGACTTGATAAACACTGTCCACCGTGTGGTTCCTCTCTTATCTCCAAGAAGCGGCCTGTATGGTGACAATTCAATAACGTCCTTATGTGGAATCTGAACATCTGACCACTTGAATAAGAGCACTCCGTTGCTTCTTAAAACTCTGAATCCATTTTCAAAACCCTTCCGGATTGATTCTTTCCAGTCCTTTTGGAGCACTCCGTATTTTGTACGCAGAAATGAATTTTCCCCGGCTCGTAAAAGGTGTGGAGGGTCGAAAACTACCAATGAAAAACCCGTCCAGTAGCTCCCGTCAGATATATTCTTCATATCCGTGAAATCACCGATGATTGTCGGTGAAACTTCCAAATAACGATTCTCCGGGTATTCAAACAGTCCATGCCGTATATCCTGGAATATTACCAGTGGGCAATCTTTTTCGTAGTAGAAAAGTTTTCCACCACAGCACATATCCAAGACGTGGCGTGCAATGTGCCTCCCCATGTTTCCTCCTTTCTGGTTTATGCAGCTAGAGCTTCATTCCCTTTTCTTTTTTGGTTCCTGCCCATTCTTCTCTTGTCATTTCTTACCTCAGCTTGTCCCTCAATTCCGGAGGCACGCAGCCGGAAAGCATGAGCTCTTCCATGCCCGGCCTCCTGTCCTCAAATTTCCTGGCATACTTTTCCTTTCCGGCATCATCCACCTTGCACATCCCGCGGGAGTTGTTCTGCTTCATAGCTTCCCTTAGGCGCTTTTCCTGCTTACTTTCCATGGCTCACGCTCAGAATGGAATGTCTTCATCTTTACTGCCCGCCGGAAATGGAACATTCCCCTGGTTAAATGGCAGATTCTCCTGTTCCATTGGCGTCTTATCCGGCCTTGCCTCTCCAAACTGTCCGAAGTTTCCGTGCTGATTTCCCTGCTGTCCGCCGGAATACTGACCATTTCCATAGGACTGCCCATTGTTCGAAGGAGCCTGCAGCTGTCTGCAGATGGTTTCTGCTACTACTTCGGTCACATATCTCTTTGTCCCGTCCTGGGCATCGTAGGAGCGGGAGGAAATACGGCCTGCCACGAATACGCGGCTTCCTTTCTTCAGTTCACTCCTTACGGCTTCCGCCAGCGTGCCCCATGCCACGATATTAATCCAGTCGGTGAGTTCTCTCTGCTCGCCCTGGGGCGTGGTGTAGATGCGGCTCACTGCTATGGAAAAGGATGCTACTGCCCTGCCTGTTTTGGTAGCGCGAATGATGGGATCTCTCCCCAGATTTCCTAAAAGCTGTACTGCGTTCATTTTTCCTCCTGCCATGACAACACTTCCATGAGATTCGCCAGGTTGGTTCTTCTGGATTTCGTGGGCTTCAGCGTGAGCCCTCCCAGATTTTCACTGCCATGGCCATAGATGTACATGAGGGCGATGGCGGCCAGTCTGGCTTCTGAGATGTTTCTTTCTCTCTCTGCCGCTGTCTGCACTTTGATTTGTGATTCTTCCCTTTCGATGTTCATTCTTCCTCCCCCTCCGGCTTGAAGAGGTTCTCTTCTTTCCGGATGCCCTTGATGTAAAGCCATGCTTCATCGAAGATTTTTTCCAGGATTTCAGATTCCCGTTCATAGATGGGCAGCCACATGGACTGGAACCATGTGTAGCTCACATCCCCGTCTATGGTCTCCACACCGGAAATGGCATAGTGCGTAAGCATTCCTGTTTTCCTGTCATACTTCAGCTTGAGTTTTTTCGGCGCCCTGGCGACTCCTTTCTCCAGATAGAGCTTGTTTCCGATTTCATCAGTCCAGTGGTAGACAAGGTATTCCAGGGCCAGTCTGAGCTGGTCTCTCGGCTTGTCTTCCGATTCGATGGACTTGGCAGTCACTCCATGTTCCACATAGGAAATCTTGACTCCGCCATCCAGGGTGATGGACTTGAAATCAATTCCGTCTTCTATCCTTTCTGCACTCCTGTCCTGTTCTTCCATGATGGTCTTGAAGATTCCCTGGTACCGCGTAATCCGGTTCTCCCTGTCTACTCTTGCGTTTCTGGCCTTCAGTTCTTCTTTCTCTTCCATGATGTTCCTCCTTTTTCTAAATCCGAAGCGGGTAGTTTCTTCTTGCATCCGTCCGGATCATTGTATATGTCTGGTACGGATATCCTTCTTGTCCGAAGGTGTCCCGCTGGCTGTCTTTGATGATTTCATAGCCTTTGATGGGCTTCGGGTTTTCTGTCCACCACTTGGCGTAGACTATTTCTATTTTTTCTTTTGGCTTTCTCAGGTTCCGGCTGGTGGAGTACCGATGTCTGAAGATAGGTTCTTCCCTCTCTCTGCCTTCTATCCCATTTTTCACGATGTAGGCGGCAAGCTGATGGTATTCGTGGGATCGGTCCAGGTGTCTGATGTTCACCCTGGGAAACGGGCAGGCTGCTGTACCTACTGTGTCCTGCCATGCTTTCTCAACGGCTGACTCTGCTCCTTCGAAGTCTTTGTTCAGAACCATGTGGAGATGGATGCCTCCTTTGGTCCCGATGGATCCGGTCTTGATACTCTTCAATTCTTTTTCGTGCTTCTTGTAGATTCGCTTCACTCTTCTCATGAATCGGTCTACATCTCTTCTCACCTCCTCCGCCGTCTTCCTGGTCTTCGGCGCATAGGTGAAGGTGCACCACAGGTCATCGGGTTTGAAATTCTCTTCCAGGAGTCCATAGACTTTCCTTTCAGCTCTCTTGTTCTGCCAGCGCATGACCTTTTCTTCTGTTGGATGGATCCTCACTCTGTGCTGGTCTTTAGTCCCTATCCTCCCTGAAATGTATTTATCAATCGTGATGGTAGGTCCTGCTATCGTTGTTTTTTTCACGTAAGCAGGTCCTTTTTTGTAATTCGTACTACGTTTCCGCATCCCTGCACCCCTCAAACGATTCTTTTCGATGGCCCTTCATTTTCTCCGATGGCTCCGCAGTATATTTATGCAGAATGTCCTGAAAATGAATACCTTTAACAAGGACGCCAAGACGCCGCATTCTTCATTTTTTCGCCCGGCGTCATGGCTTTTTTATTCTTTTATCCGGGGTGCTTTGGTGCTATACTATATATAGTGTTATAGGGTTACACCCCTTTGGGCCCGCGCTTACCAGAGCGCCGGGCCCTTTTTATGTCTATACCGGCAAGACTGGTGGTCTCCGCTCCATTGTCCATACTTACACTCGAAGCAATGCTGGTAGCATACAGTTCCTTCTTTCACGGGGCAATGGATTCCGCCATGCACTCCCCGGAAGCAGATACGGCAGATTGTTTCATCCTCTCCCGACGGAGCGATGGGATCTAAGTCTACCCGGATGTTCTTCCTTTTCCCTGCCTGAAGCCAGGCAGTCCCTGTTTCCTCTCTGCAGCCCTGGATTGTGAGCCCTCTTCCTGTGTCAGCGACGAATCTTCCTTTCTCCCCTGTCCACTGCAGGGCATCTGCCGACATGAGACGCATATCCTTCAGGGTATTCCTGATTTCTACCTTCTCCTGGCGTATTTCCCCATTCCTGTCTATGAGTGGCAGGGTTTTCAGTACATGGCCCACTTCGGCTTTTTTGGCAGGCAGCCGTTTCGCTTTTTCTTTTCCATTTCTTTTTCTGCCGCACTGTAAAGAGCTTCCAGTTCTTCTTTGTGCTCGCTTCTCCATTTCTCCACCTCCTCGCAGGAAAGATAGGCCATAAATTTAGCCTCCAGTTCCTTTCTTTCCTTCCGGGATGAGCTATGCACCCTGTCATGGAGTTCGAAGGAAAGAAGAATCAGGTTATCTTCCCTGTCCCCGCCTCCGTGGGATCTCCATTCCACATGGTGTATCTGCCCGCCGCAGGTCGGCGGGAGCTCCCCGATGATATTGAAATATTCCCTGGCCCGGGAGACGTATCCTTCCCTATCCCGCACCAGGCGCTTCATCTTGTCATAGTTATTCTTTGAAAGTTTGAATCTCCACAAATCTGCCCCTCCAATCCCGCATGATTCATGCCCGCCCCTCGAGATGGAGCTTTACCAGGCCTTTTCTTTCGGCATACGCTTCCAGGTCTTTCTCCGCTTCTTCCGGAGTCTTCCTTCTGGGCAGGGAGTTGATGGTTCTCCATTTCCCTTCTTTTGTCTTGTAGCTTCCCCGGTAATAGGCTTCGCCCCCTCTGAACCATTCCTTAACTACATACCTTTTCCCGTTGTCTTCTTTCCACATCTGATAAAATGGACTTCTCATGCTTCCTTCATTCCCTTCAGAAATTTATTGATGAAATACTGCTGTCCCTTACCTGTCACCTTCACGGTCTTAGTTACCACGTTCACGCCGTCGCCATTGATATATGTCCCTTCCTTGATTTTGAAAAGGCCCATTTCCATAGCCTTCTGGGTTGGCATATTGCAGGAAGAGCCCTGCTTGACCAGGTAACCTTTCTCCCGCATCCATGTGAAGAGCCGGTTCTGCCCGATGTTCACCCCGTTGCCCCTGAGAATCTTTGCCAGTTCCCCGATGAGGATAGTGGAACGGGAAGCGGAAACGGCATCCGCAAAGATAGCCTTCGGCCTCATTGCCTCCTTATCAGCCTCCAGAGCCTCGATTCTTTCCTTCTGCTTCCGGATCGTCCTCTCTCCAATCTGCAGCGCCCTGGCCATGATTTCCTCATCGCTCATGCCACTGGCCGCCGGAATGTAACCTCCGGTCTGCCGGATGGCTGGAAGCACTTCACTGGTGACCCAGCGCTTGAATTTTCTGGCATTTGGCAGCTTACTGGAAAGAATGAGACTGTAGAGCCCGGATTCGTTGATAAGGATAACCTTCTGCATTCCTCCAGGGGTCTGTATTTTACCGACCCCTTTATCTTCATCATCTACGTGGCTGCTGATTGCGTCTGCTGTTCTTTGATACTTCAAAATCTCAGCAATATCTTTCCCCACAAACCACGGGTTCCCGTTCACAGAAACTGCCCGTACCTTCCCGAATTCCGGATTGTCAAAAATCCGGAGAATGCTCTTCGTATTTTCCATGTTGTCCTCCTATCTGAAACTGTGTGTTTCCATTACTACCAAAAGGAAATCAATGGGGAGCCTGATGGCTCAGGCCCTCCCTTCATTTTCTTTTGATGGCCCTTCATGCTTTATCCGGAATGCCCTTGTTATCAGCTCCTCCGAGTACGTCCGGTTCTGATTCGATGATTTTCAGCACATGGATCCCGACTTCGGCTTCCATATACCCTATGGCATCCCTTAGGCTTTCGAAGGCCTTGTGAAACACAAGCTTTTCCCATTTCGGTTTTCCTTTTTTCTCTCCGCGAATGTACGGAGGCACCTGGAAGACTTGGAACCTGCCACCTTCCAGCTCATTACATTTTTTTGCGGTCAGCAGGTCCTGGTCTTTCCATATCTCTGCCATGGATTCTTCCATATCCCTTCTTATCATCCAACCCGGTTTCGGTATGTATAACAGAGCCAGGTAGTATTCCTTACCTGTCATGGCCTTTACCTTTAGCAAGAGCACTTTCCTATACATGATTTCTTCGATTCCCATGTTTCCTCCTTCCTGCCGCTCCCCAGCGGATGGAGCAGTCCCGGTGGCAGGGGCGTATCTTTCCACCCTGCCATGTGGGCCGCGCCAGGCATTCTTCTTCTGGCACTATCTCCTTTCCGCAGAAGCAGCATATGAATGGTTTCTTACTTTCTTTTCTCATAGGGTTCTTCTTCGTGATATAATTGAATAAAACAATTTTCTTGTTTTAGGCTCTGACGTGTACGAGACGTCAGAGCCTTTTTCCTTTATCCCAAATGACCTTTGATGATAAGTTCTTTCAGCATGGTGATAGGTGCATCGCCTTCCACGCAGATTGTCTGCGGCCCTGAGAAATAGCGCTGTATGGTAATCGCCACGATGTCACCGCCTGGTCCTTTCTCCGGTTCAAAGCGGCTCACATCTACTCCGGACTTGACACACATGTCCAGGAACCTGTCCAGGACATATTCCTTCAAATCGTTATCTCTCTGAATGGTTTGCCGCTGTATCAGATACTCATCCAGATAACTGATATGACCTTCATCATCCCTATTGAACATTTCTCTCATGGTCTTCCTCCACAAGTAATTGCATAACCATCATCAGTGCAAAGCGCATGCCTTTGTTAAACATCCATAAATCGTTGTTTCCATTTTTTGAGGCCTGGTCTATCATGTCTTTGGACTTGCTATCCCATTCAATGAGTATCTCTTCTATTTCATGCTTATTCATTCCGTTTCCCTTTCCCCAGGCGTCCTTTGGTAATAATGGCCGCTACAATTTCCAGTGCAGTCTTGCCGGGGAATTTGACTCTTCTTTTCTTCCCGCCTACATACTGGATAACTACAGAATTCATCGCACAGTCCGGGCCGTATTCCGGCTGGATATCAATTACCTTAGCTCCAGTCTCATAGCACATCTTTCGAAGATGCTGGAGACATTTTTCTTTCTTTTCGTCCTCGTTGAAAACGTCCCAGTCTCTTTCAGAACCTATCATCACAGTTCCCTCGCCGCCTTTACTCTTATCACCAGCTCCGTGCCCGGCTGCAGGTGGCCCGGATCTGAAATCTTATTGTCCTGCATGACCTGCCAGGTCAATTTGGACATGTCCTCCTTATCCGTGGCCACCTTGGACACGATGCCCCAGAGTGTGTCGCCTTCTTCTACTGTGGCTCGATACTCCACCAGCTCGGAGGCCATGGTGTCCCGGTAATAACCATAGCCCACGGCACCGGCAGCCAGCAGCCCGCAGAGAATGCATCCGATTCTTGTCCATTTAATCCTTCTTACCAGCGGTTTCATGATTCCTCCTCAGCTTGGCTCCTCGTTTTATCCGGATGCCACAGCTCATGCTTTACGTCCTCCTCATATACAAGGGCTTCTCCGATGGACATGATGCCCAGGTACGTGATGGTGTGGAAAGCGGTTTCGGCCTCATTGTTGAGTTCAATGGCGTAGAGCTCTTTGGCCTTCCACTCATCCATATCTTCTGTGGTCTTGACTTCCAGGCTTTCCAGGTAGGAAATCCTGTCGGCCAGTCTCTTCTTCCTTTCCTCGTAGTCTCTGAGGATGTACTTTGCTCTTTCTTTCACTTTTTCCATTTTCATATGTGGGCTTCCTTTCTTATTTGATTTCACTACACTTCCCGACTGCTATAATTGGCTTAGGTGTGTTCTTGCAGAAGGGAGGTGAGAAAACTATGGTTATCTATCTTTACCACTCAAAGGTTGGTCTCTTCCGTATCTACCCTTGGAACGGCCGATGGGCCTTGGAAATTGAAGGTGAAATCTACGGGTCTTATCATTCCCCTGTTGCCGCAGCGGATGATGTGTATCTTCATGAAACCGGATATGACCCATGGGATCTTCGCCCTGATGGTCCTAATGACCCACCAGATTTATCAGAATGGGAAGTCTTCCGCGTCTGACGGATGGGCGGCTGCCGCAGCAGCCGCCTTTTCACTTGGCTTTTCGAACCGGGCCAGTACCCGGATAGCATCATTGATGGCCAACAAATCTTCGTCAGAAAGAGGCTCTTCCTGATCCAGTCGCTGAAGTATCTTCGCCTTGTATTTCGCTATGATGGTGTCCATGGTTCTCACCTCCTTTTCCTTTACTTTTACAAAGCCTTCGGCGGGCTCTCTGGGCTTCTCTCCATCGGAGATGTGGAATTCCCCGGTACAGGGATGTGAAGAGGATTTCTTCAGCCTTCCTGCTGATCTTCAGCACTTCCTCCACCTCTTTGAGGCGGCAGGCTGAGAGCACCCAGCCCGCTTTCTTCTTTTTCTCCTGCAGTTTCATCTTTCTATGCTTCATGCCGCTTTCTCCGTCCCTCGAGAATTCGCAGCCCGATTTTTGAGGTGGGCTTGATGCCTACCCTGAGGCGGGCTTGATGGTTGAGCCATTCTCTGAAGGCGTCTACGGGAATGATTGTTTTACTCTTCCCCCGCCCTACGCGGATGGCGGGGAATGTTTCGTCCTCCGCTATCCACTCATCGATCTGCTTCCTGCCCGTGTGGGCGAGCCGCGCGGCTTCGTCAATGGTCAATGTGAAAGGCTTTACCTCTTCCATGGTTTTCTCCTTCCCCCGGCAGGGTTTTCATGGCCGCCGGAAATATTTGTTTATACGGTTAAACCGTATCATTGCGGCAAAAAAATAAGGTTATTATAAGGAACGTGATAGGCTTCTTCAATCTTTCGGAGCTCAATGACATCCGGATAAGAAATTCCGCGTTCCCAGTTAGAAATAACATCTTTACTTACGCCAATGTGTCGGCCAGCTTCTTCTTGCGTAAGTCCAGCATTAACTCTCGCGGCTTTAAGTGTTAATTTTACGTTATTCATTGTATCCTCACCTCCTGTTGTTTTCTTCATGATAATACGGTTTAACCGTACTGTCAATGGATAAACCGTATTTTTTGCGGAAAAAGTTGATTTCATACGGTTTTACCGCTATAATGCCATATAGATGGAGGTGCTATTATGAGTGCACTTGGCAATAAGCAAATTATGGCTAGAAATCTTAAATGGTATCTTGAGAGGTCTGGGAAATCGCAAAAGGATTTTTGCCGGGATCTCGAATTTAGAGAAACAACCGTTTCAGACTGGCTTAACGCCAAAACTTATCCAAGAATAGACAAGATTGAAAGGATGGCCAATTATTTTGGAATTGACAAAGCAGATCTGGTAGAAGACCATACCTACAATAAATCAGATATCCCTGTGTATAAGATTCCAGTTGTTGGGAAAGTTGTGTCTGGAACTCCCATTGATGCCATTGAGAATATTACCGATTATATTCGTGTCACTAATCCTACCGCAGCAGATGGCAGCTATTATGCCCTGCACATTACTGGTGCCAGTATGGAACCGGAAATGAGAGAAGGAGACCTTGTAATAGTTCACAAACAAGACTACTTCGACAATGGAGATATCTGTATCGTTCTGGTTAATGGATATGAGGCCACGGTGAAAAAGGTACAGAAGAATGAGAGCGGCATCACTCTTATCGGATTCAATCCTGTTGTCTATCCCCCGCATTTCTATAATGCCCATGAAGTTGAATCGCTTCCCGTCCGAATCATTGGCAAGGTTGAAGAAATCCGCCGGAAATACTAATTCCTCATACTAATCTAATAAAAATCGCTTCGAGCTCCTCGAACGCACGATTTTTGCTCTTCGGGATTTTCGAACAGTTCGGAATTTCCGAACAGTTCAAAATAAACTGTCTGGATTTCCGACAAGTTGATGGAGGATGATTTTGCGGACGTCCGCAAAATGGCTATTTCTGAAACTTAGCGGCTGTTAAGTCTTGGATTTCGTGGTTTTTGAAACTTGCAAGGTTTCAAGTTGGTTGCAAGTAGTTTCAAGTACCATTTTGCCAATACCCGTAAAATGGGCTTCCCCGGGGCTTTTTCGGTTGTTGATCATTGCAAGTAGTTTCAAGTACCATTTTGCATTTTTTGCAAATTGCAAATTCAGACAAGCCTATTGCGCTTTATAGCAAAGTGATACTAAAAGTAAAAAGCCTCACCCATACGCCAATATGGATGAGGCTGGTGTCCGGAGGCTCTGCCAAGCTTTCCGGACGGTTGTAATAGTCCGTCGGGCTGATTACTCTTTTATTATAGCAGAATCAGCCCCTGTTTTACCTTAGGAGGCTGATTTTATTATGCCCAAACGCAAGAATTCAAATCTCTATGAAGTGACCGCCCAGATGGACGGGAAGCGCCGCCATTTCTACGGCCGCACGAAGGCGGAGGCCATAGCGAAGAAGAAGGCTTATGTGGAAGCTATGGAGAAGGCGCCGCTCTCCATGGAAAATTTCACCCTGGGAGAATGGTGCATGGCGTGGGTGGAGGAAATCAAGCGTGATGTATCGCCCCAGACCTACACATCCTACAGGCTGACACTCCGAAAGCACATTGCCGGGGCGCAGATTGGCCATGTCGTCCTGACGCAGCTCACACCGTCCATGTTCCGGTCTTACTGGCAGCAGCTGCTTGATGCAGGGCTGTCCGCCCGGACGGTGGTTTATGTGCACACATTGACGAGAGAAGCCCTCAAGCAGGCCGTGGAGGACGGGGCTATGATAAATAACCCTCTTGACCATGTGAAACGTCCCAGAATCGAAAGGACGCCTGTTTCCGCTTTGAATAAGGACCAGGTGCACCTGCTCCTTTCCTCCATTGATGATGAAATGTATGGGCGTCTAGTGCGCGTAGCCCTGGCAACCGGAATGCGCCGCGGGGAGCTCCAGGGACTCAGCTGGGCAAATGTGGATTTCAAAAGGAGAACCATTTCCGTCAATCAGTCAGTCATCAGGAAGGACGGCCATGAGGTTGTATCTCCGAACCTGAAGACGGCCAGTTCTCGAAGGACCATCACCATTGATGAGGGAACATTGGAGGTTCTGCACCTCCAGAAAGCCTACTGTGAAAAAATGAGGCTGAAGAACGGGTGGCGCGCATCGACGCTCGTCTTCCCCCGGGACGGTAAAGCAGAAAGGCCTCTGACGCAGAACTATGTCTCCAAGAAATTTTCCATCTACTGCCACCGCATCGGCCTTGCTGGATTCACTTTCCACAGCCTCCGCCATACTCATGCCACTATGCTCGTGGCCGCCGGTGTGCATTTCAAGATCATCCAGCACCGCCTTGGGCACTCTTCCTTTGCGGTGACCATGGATACATACAGCCATGTCACTCCTGAGATGGACCGGGAAGCGGCGGCCGCTATTTCGGAAATCATCTAGTCAGAAGCCAAAGTGTCGTACAAGTGTCGTAAAAATGGCACGAAAAATTGTTCTTTGTCGTATAAAAATGGCAAAGTAAAAGAGCCTATCTTCTTCGATGGGCTCTAGCTTTTGTGGCGGAGAGAGGGGGATTCGAACCCCCGTGACGGTATTCGCCGTCAACATGATTTCCAATCATGCACCTTAAACCGCTCGGACACCTCTCCATGCTGCTTATTCCTGGCCTTGCGGCCAGCGCCTTGTTGTTTTCATCAGTGGTTGACTGACTTATGTAGTATACCAACGGATGCATCATATGTCAAGCATTTTTTGAAAATTTTTTTGATGAAATGATTTTATAGCTGGAAAAGGTTTCCTGTGGTGGTAAATCCCAACCGTCCCGCGCCGGATAGGGAACTTTTTCACAAATAATTTCCCATCGCTATGAAACACAATGATCCCATACCAGGCAGGAAACTTTTCGTCAGAGTTTTCCCATGATAATGAATCCCTGCTCCCCCGCGCAGGGAAACGCGCTCCATAAAAAATACGCGGGAAAATGATTACCATTTCCCCGCGTATTTCTTCGCCTGTTTTCTCGGCTTATGCTTTTTCTACAGAACCGGCTTCATGGCTCTGGCGCAGGTTACGGCGCCATGCATAGAGACCGTAGTACAGGAAGGCGCAGGCAGCCGAGCCGACTCCTACCAGGGAATAAATGCCGGAGAAGCCCAGGGGACCTTTGAAGGCGCCCAGAATGTAGGGGCCTACGCCAAGACCCAGATCCAGCATAACGAAGTACTGTTTCCTCTCTCAGCGAATGCATTTGGCTAAGCCTG
>ERZ779898.181-NODE-181-length-31671-cov-3.412955_pt1 | contig 31671 bp, 27 predicted proteins | sample MGYA00511902_ERZ779898 | MGnify/ENA primary metagenome ERZ779898 (study PRJEB29588, sample SAMEA2144588) | human gut metagenome | biome: human gut; feature: human-associated habitat; material: faeces | place: Denmark | collected 2008/2010 ...
GCACATATGAACATGGATGTGAATTTGTGCCGGTTGCCGGGAAAAAGAAAAGGGTTCGCAAAATTCTTAGTGCCCCTTGCAGTTCTTATGTGGCATTCGCACTCGAGGAACTGCACAGATATTCGAACTGAAAAAATTATAGTATTTTTCACAATTGTAGAAGAATAACACAAGAAATAGAATCAGGAGGAAAACAAATGTTTCGAAAAGACTTTGTATGGGGCGTTGCCAGCAGTGCCTATCAGGTAGAGGGAAGAGACAAAAACGATGGCGCAGGAACCTGCATCTGGGACACCTTTACCGAAGAGGGAAGAACCTTCGAACATCATAATGCCTATGTCAGTGCCGATGACATGCACCGTTATAAAGAGGACTATGCGCTGATGAGAGAACTTGGTGTGAAGGCATACCGTTTTTCCGTAAGCTGGGCGAGACTGATGCCGGAGGGAACCGGAAGAGTCAATGAAAAAGCGGTGGCACTCTATCGTGATATGATTCTTGAAATGAAGAAAAACGGCATTGAGCCATATATGACACTTTATCACTGGGAACTTCCGCAGGCATTGGAGGATAAAGGCGGCTGGCTCAATGAAGAAATCATAGATTGGTTTGCAGAATATGCAAAGGTAGTAGCAGAGAATTTTACTGATATCTGCGACAAGATTTTTACTTTGAATGAGCCACAGTGCTTTATCGGACTGGGATATTACCGTGGTATTCATGCACCGGGAAAGAAAGTCACACCAGAGGAAAGCTTCCGGATTGCCCATAATGTATTGCGGGCACATGGAAAAGCGGTTATTACTCTCCGGAAATATGCAAAGCAGCCGATACAGATTGGCTATGCACCAACCAGTGGGGTGGCATATCCGGCAAGTAATTCCCCGGAAGATATTGAAGCTGCAAAGAAGGTATATTTTGGCTTTTATAATGATGTCGACAACTGGACCTGGAATGTATCCTGGTATTCCGACCCGGTTATTTTAGGACATTATCCAAAGGAAGGTCTTGAGAAATACAAGGAGTATCTGCCGGAAATCACGAAAGAAGATATGGAACTGATTCACCAGCCCATTGATTTTTACGGTCAGAATATTTATAACGGATATCCGGTTCGTGCAGGAGCAGATGGAGAGCCGGAATTTGTAGACCGTCCGGCAGGATTCCCAAAGACTGCCGCAGAATGGCCGGTGACACCGGAATGCCTATACTGGGCAGGAAAATTCCTCTACGAACGTTATCAGCTTCCGATTTATATTACGGAAAATGGAATGTCCTGTCATGACAATGTGGAAGCAGATGGCAGTGTACATGATGCCAACCGTATCCAGTTCTTAGATGAGTACCTTGGCAATCTGCAGAAGGCGGCGGATGAAGGAGCAGAGATTGCCGGTTATTTCTTATGGACTTTTTTGGACAATTTCGAATGGCATGAGGGCTATTCCGAACGGTTCGGAATTATTTATGTGGACTTTGCAACCCAGCAGCGTTATGTAAAGGATTCAGCATTCTGGTATAAGAAAGTCATGGAAAGCAATGGAGCAGCGTTATCCTGCAACCAGCCGGATAGAAAAATCCGGATAGAGCGTGGTGCTGCAGAAGTAACAGGTGCAGGATTTAAGGTAGAGAGGGAAATGGATCTGCTGCTTTCTGACAGCACAGATGTCATTTATGTGGCATCCGGCAGCGGTCTAATTGGCAGCATCTGGGTAGATACCGGAGACAGACTTACGATACCGGAGGGCATCCGGAAGATGCATTGCAGTGGAAAAATGACACTGGTGCAGGCGTAGCATGAAAAAATAATTGTTTCTTCTAGACCAGAGAAGATGAGAATAAAAAAAGTTTCTTTTATTCCGATGAGCAATCAGAAGGAATAGAAGAAACTTTTTTTGTGTACAGATACATTTAAATGGATTTGAATTGATGGAATACATCCGTCCAATGGGAATTCCGGTGATTTTTCTGACTGCAAAGGATTCCCTAAAAGACCGGATGCAGGGGCTGACCTCCGGGGCAGAGGATTATATGGTAAAGCCTTTTGAAGTGGTAGAACTTTTGGCACGGGTTAATATTGTGCTGCGCCGCTATCATAAGATGGAGCAGAAGATTACTTTTATGGATATTGAATTAGACAGTGAAAATCAGGTGGTGACAAAGGCAGGAAAAGAAGTGGAGCTTACGCCAAAGGAATTTGAGCTCTTAGAAATTCTGATGCGCAACCGGAATATTACACTGTTCCGGGAAAGAATCTATGAAGAAATCTGGGGAACGGAATATTCCGTAGAGTCAAGAACCTTAGACCTTCATATCCAGAGATTACGGAAAAAACTGAATCTTGGAGCGGAGCTTAAAACAGTATTTAAGGCAGGATACCGGTTAGAGGATAAAGCATGAAATTTCGATATAAAGTATTAATTACAAATTTAATCCTGCTTTCAGTCAGTCTGGGACTGGTGGGCTATCTGATGATACATAAGAATTTTGAACTGGCGAAGGAAACACAGATTTCTAATGCAGTCATTCAGAATAATCTGGTGCAGTCCTCGGTGGAATATGAAGTACTTCAGGCGTTGAACCGGGAAGAGTCGGTAAAGGGCGCACTTCCAGACATTGGAGCACAGGTCAGCAGCGGTATGCGGGCAGAAAATGTGACATTTTTTATTTATTATGGGGATAAGCTGGTTTATAACGAAACAGAAGAAAATGCCAATTTAAAGAAAGTCTGGGAAGCACAGCAGGAGGATGGAAATAAGAACTATGCCATCTTTGAAGAGGACGGTCATTATTATATTTATGTGACGGCAGCCAGTAAGGTAGGGGATGAGAACCTCTGCATCATCAGCAGAAGTGATGTGTCCGATGCCTACGCATTAAGAGACCGGGAAATCCGTTATTTCCGGCTGATTCTTTTCGTTTGCCTTATGATAGAATCTCTGCTTATTTATGTTATCAGCAGGTATCTGACCAGACCATTGGAACAGTTGAACCGGGTGGCAGAGGAGATTACCGATGGCTCTTATGAGACGAGGATTACAGTAAAGAGTCAGGATGAAGTAGGACTTCTGGCAGAAAACTTTAACCGGATGGCAGAAGCAGTATCAGAAAAGATAGGAGAGCTTCAGGGAATGATACGGAAAAGGGATCAGTTTGTAGCAGACTTTACCCATGAGATTAAGACACCGATGACTTCCATTATCGGTTATGCAGATACCATGCGTTCCATGGAGCTTCCAAGAGAAGAACAGTTGCTGGCATTAAGTTATATCTTTTCCGAAGGCAAACGGTTGGAGCGGATGTCGGGAAAGCTCTTTGATTTGATTTATTTAAGAGAACATGAAATGGAAAAGGAAGCAGTTCAGGTTGAAAATGTAAGCAGTGAAGTACTTAAGGTGGTGACACCGTCCTTTGCGGCAAAAGGGCTTGTTTTAAAGGAAAATATCGAGCCGGCAGTACTGTACGGAAATAAAGAACTTCTGGTGACTGCACTGGTGAATTTACTGGATAATGCAAGAAAAGCATCCAAAGAGCATGGTGTCATTGAATTTAGCGGAAAGAGAATACAGGAAGAAGAAAATCCATTTTATTATGAACTTTCCGTAAAAGATTATGGAATCGGCATGACCAAGGAAGAGACAGAGCGGATTTGCGATGAATTCTATATGGCAGATAAATCTCGGGCAAGACAGGAAGGCGGAGCCGGAATCGGAATGTCATTAGTGGCATTAATTTTAGAACATCATCAGGCGGAGCTTATCATAGAAAGTGAGCCAAAGAAGGGAACGAAGACGCGGATATGTTTCAGAAAAGAAGGACAGGAAAACGAAAAAGAAGAAGAACAAAAATAAAGATAAAAGGAAGTGTCTGCGGAATGATAGCAGGAACACTTCTTGTGGTACTGACAGGAATTTTTCTGCCGGGAATTCTGATTGAAGGACAGGAGCGTAAAGCAGTGGGAGAAGTGCAGGCAGTTCCGGCGCAGTACATAGCTTCCGATTCCCTGCTGGCAAAGGAGGCATCGGAAAGCCTTAAGCTTAATGACCGCATCCAGCTGATTACCGGGCAGTGGGAGAGTGAGACACAGGAAGCCTATTCCTATGAGATGACTTTAAAGGATTACGAGGCAGCGGCACTGGCAAGAGACAGTATGGAAGCCATTTATCAGAAAGGGCAGTATCCTTCCGATTTAGCTTCTTCTTATGCCAACTGGTATACCTGGGAAGCATTTCCGGAGAAAGCGGTGGATACAACATTTCATACCTACAGTGCCTACTACTGGAAACTTATTTTTACAAAATATGATGGCACAGAGAAGCATGCGGTATTTCTGTTAGAGGATGGCACCGTTTTGCTGGCGGAGGCAGAAGGAAAAGATATTTTATCGGAGACGGCAGCAACAGAGGAAACTTCCTCATCTGGTAAAGATGATGGCGAAGAGAAAGAAAAAACAGTGGAGAAAGAGCTGGCAGAACAGCTTTCCTATACCGGGCTTGATGTGTCCGGAATGAAGGTAAAATCCGATATAACACAGGAAGAAAAAGATGCCGGCTACCGATACTTTGAATTATATGATAAAACAAAATTTATCTATGGAATCAGCACAATATCCGATAGCCAAACGAAGCATAACATGGTAAAATAAAAGGCGAAGGTAAGGGTATTTTGTGGGGCGTAAATAATCGCCTGCAATGATTGAAAAAAGGATGATTGCAGATGAAGCAGGAAGACTTCTGGATGGGGGATGCAGACTTTTTTGCAGGCATGATGAGTAAGGTAACAGATTTGTCAAAGAATCTCTATCTTCTGGTAACGGATTTGCAGAAAAATCTGACATTTGTGCCGGAGAAAACGGCAGAATTTCTTGGAATGGAAGCCGGATACAGTCTGGATTTTTATCAGAAACTGACGGCACATGTCCATCCATATGATGTACCGGAATATGAAGAAGCAATGGAGAAACGTCTTCTTAAGAAGGAGGCACTTTCAGAACCTCTTTATATTCGTATGGGAAAAGAGAAACCGGATTATATGATGGGCTTTTCTGTGGATGTATTAAGAAAAGAGAACCGGGAATATCTGATTGTTGTACTGAAGAATGAAAATGCGCTTCAGGAGATTGATGCGCAGACGGATTTATATAGTCAGGTCAAGTTTGAAGAACATATCAAAGATTATCTTGCGACCAGACGGAAAGTGGCAGTCCTTGAAATCGAATTTGACCATATGAATGACATGAATATTTTATATGGAACGAATTACAGCGAGCAGATGCAGCGGGAAATCGGACTGCGTTTCATCTATATGATGGATGCTGATACAGCAGTATATCGCATGAACAGTTCCAATTTTGCCTTTATCTTAAGGGATGCAGACCGGGAAGAAGCGGAAGCATATATGGAAAAGATAAAGGACACCTTAAAGGAAAATGCATATATTGACGGGCATTTTTTTGAATTTAAAATCTATGCCAGCGGGCTGATTTTAGATGATTATAAGGGAGATATTTCCACGGTTCAAAGTAAGCTGGAATACACCTTGGAGAAAGCAAGGGAACGCCGCAGCACCGGCATTTTATTCTTTAATGATTTAGTGCTGTCCTATGGCGGCATGGATTTGGATTTGATGAAAATCATTCATCAGTCCGTATTGAATCATTGCGATGGATTCTACGTGGAATATCAGCCGATTGTAACTTCTGAGGATGGAAAAATAATGGGTGCGGAAGCACTGGTGCGCTGGAAGAAGGAGCCTTATGGAGCAATTCCACCGGGACTTTTTATCGACTGGCTGGAAAATGATCCTTCCATGTATGATTTGGGAAATTTTGTTCTGGAACAGGCTTTGTGGGACAGTAAAAGCTTTTTGCAGCAGAAGCCGGAGTTCTTTATTAATGTAAATGTATCGGCAAAGCAGCTGGAGCGGCCGGATTTCTGCCGGGTGGTATTAGAACTTCTGGATAAGACGGAATTTCCGGTAAGACATCTCTGCCTTGAGATTACGGAGCGGTGCAGAAGCCTTCCGGTATCGGTAATCAATGAGCGGATGGCAGTATTAAGAGGCTATGGAATCAAATTTGCCATGGATGATTTTGGAACAGGAAGTTCATCTTCTGCCATGGCACTTGAGATGCTGATTGATGAGATTAAGATTGATATGAGCTTTATCCGGAAGATTCTTGTAAATAAAAAGAATAAGGCGATTGTCCAGAGCATGGTGGATTTTGCCAATGCAGCCAATATCAAGAGTTGTCTGGAGGGCGTGGAAAATAAGGCATTAGAAGATTATCTCCGGACTGTGGGAGCCACCTGGTTTCAGGGATACTATTATTCCAAACCGGTTGGAGCAGATGAACTGGAGATACTTCTTTCTGCTAAGAAATGACCTCTTTAAGGATATAATAAATGCGATAAAGTTAATTGTAATAAGGAACTTTATCGCATTTGCTATTAGATGAGCCGCATTGGAAATGGTGTAAATTGGAACTAAAAAATAAACTGGAACTTATCACCGATACATAGCTGTTTGCAAAGATTCGTGATAGTGTTGTCAACATCGTGGATGGTGCTTGATATCCGGAGTAGAGGATATCCCTTACTGATGTTTAAAGACTTAGCCTCTTGGGCATTAGCGAAAACAATATCAAGTGTTTTGCGTGAATGATCCAGAATGATATTGTGTTTTCTTAGTATTTCATACAAAGATGAGTCGTTTAAATCTTCTCCAAATAAAAAAGAAAAGGATTCAGGAAATTTATTGAACTCTAAGATGACAGGGACATTATCCATATAACGGATTCTTTCCACTACAAGTATTTTATCCCCTTCGTGTAGTGACATTTCAGTTAAATCCCGTTCAGAAGGATCTTCCAATGCAATTTTTATGGTCTTAGCTCCAGGTGTTGCGTTTTTCATCCGGCACATATCAGAAAAACTTATGACTTCCGTAATGTTACGCTGCAATTTTTTCTCAGCTACAAAAGTCCCTTTTCCTGATTTCCTTTCTAAATATCCGGATTCAGATAAAACGGCTAATGCTTTTCGGACAGTAACTCTGCTCACATGGTATGATTCACTTAATTCATTTTCTGTAGGCAGACGACTGCCGGCTGCCCGTTCTCCGGCGTCAATTTCTTTTCGTATTTTTTCCTCCAATTGTTTGTACAGTGGTGTGGCAATGGTGTTGTTCAGTTTCATATAAATACCTCTCTCCTAATATAACTTTCACAAATATTATAAAACAAATTTGCAAAAATGTATATATTGTATTATATATATTGACAGAATGTATTGTATTGTATTATAGTAAATACATAGAACAAATAAATACATTATAAAAAAGGAGAGAAAAAATGGGATACGGAAGTAAAGACATTAAAAACATTGTGAAAGAAATTTTAGAAGAAAAAAAAGACATCGGTGGAATTAAAAATATTTATTTTGTGGGATGTGGAGGATCACTTGGTGCACTTTATCCGGCAAAAACATTTGTGGAAAGAGAATCACAGGTTTTGAGATCAGCCTGGATAAACAGTAATGAGTTTGTACATAGTACGCCAAAGGACTTTGGAGAAAATTCTATTATTTGTCTTGCCTGTCACAAGGGAAATACACCGGAAACGATTAAGGCTGCCAGATTAGGAAAAGAAAAAGGAGCGGCGGTTATTATTCTGACATGGCTGGAGGAATCAGAAATTATAGAATTTGGAGATTACATTATCCATTATACATTTGATGCAAGTCCTGACCATCTTGCAGGGGATATTGATTATGCAGGAGAAAAGACACAGTGTGCATTGCTTGTGGCAGTGGAATTAGTTGCACAGACGGAGGGATATGCTAATTATGATAAATTCTATGAAGCTTTAGGCATGATTAGCAATATCATCAGAAATGCACGTACACATGTAGCTGCCAGAGCAGAGGCATTTGCAGAAGAGTATCAGAACGATTCAGTGATTTATACAATGGGAAGTGGTGCAGCATATGGAGCTGCCTATATGGAGAGCATCTGTATATTTATGGAGATGCAGTGGCTTGATTCAAGCAGTATTCATACCGGTGAATTTTTCCATGGTCCATTTGAAGTTACAGATGCAAACCGTCCGTTTATGATTCAGATATCAGAAGGCTCAACCCGTGAATTGGATGAGAGAGCACTTACATTTCTGAAAACATATGCAAAACGTATTGAGGTTCTTGATGCGAAAGAGCTTGGCTTATCCACAATTGATGCATCAGTAGTAGATTACTTTAACCATGCACTGTTTAATAATGTATATCCGATTTACAACCACGCACTGGCAGTAAAGCGTGAACATCCGTTAACAACCCGCCGCTATATGTGGAAGGTAGAATATTAATGAAAAAATTCTGTGAAAAAAAATATGTATTGTTTGACTTTGATGGAGTTATAGCAGATACAGAAGAGAGTAATGGTAATTATCTGGGCCTGGCATTAAAAGAGTTTGGAGTGGAACTGACACAAAAAGACAGGGATAGACTAATTGGCTCACATGATTCCCATATTCTGCTGGGACTACTGGAACGCTCGCCGGAGAAAATAACAATGGAACAGCTTTTGCAAAAAAGAAAAGAAATAGGAAATACATATGAAAATGGCTGCATTAAGCCGATGGAGGGATTACTGGAGTTTATTGCCGGCTTGAAAAAACAGGGGAAAAAGCTGGCAGTGGTTTCTTCGACCTCTACACGGCTGATTGTAGTAGCATTGAACCGGATGAAAATGCTGGGTTTGTTCGATGTGGTGGTATGCGGAGACATGTGCCGGAATAGAAAACCGGATCCGGAATGTTATAGAAAGGCAATGCAATATTTAGAAGCAAAGCCGGAAGAATGTATTGCAATAGAAGACTCGTTTATTGGTATACAGGCAGCAAAGGCTGCAAATATAGAGGTAGTTGCGTATACAGGAGCTGGTGAGAATCAGGATGTAAGTCAGGCGGATTATGTTATTTCTTCATACATTTAACTGCTTGAGTGAAAGAAAGAGAAAACAGAAGAATAAAAAGTATTTAATTGTATGCCCGCCAGTGCTCCTGGCGGGTTTTACTATGCACAATTAAATTGATATTGATGTACAAAAAGTGAAACAAAAAATTGTGCATAATGTCGAAAATGTATTTCTTTATTAACACAAATGTATGGAATATATATAATACAAATAGATACAAAATAAAACAATACAAATAAAAATAAATTAACACATTTGGGTTTTAAAGTAGTGCACATGCTTTGGAATAAATAAAAAAGAGGAGGTAGATGTCCATGTTTTGGATTGAATTTATTGTTTTAATGCTGATTATTGTGTGGGGAACCAGAAAAGGTGGAAGTTTCCTGGCAATGGCTGGCGGCATCGGAATGTTGATTTTCGTATATATCTTTAGAGTGACTCCATCAGATCCACCGATTACTGTTATACTGATTATGTTGGCAGTAATTACCGCAGCCTGTACGATGCAGGCGACTGGCGGATTGGATTTTATGGTACAGCTTGCAGAAAAAATATTACGGAAAAATCCGAAAAACATTACTTTGGTAGCACCTTTTGTAGCGTATTTATTTACATTCTGTTGTGGAACCGGACATATTGTATATTCGTTACTTCCGGTTATTAATGAAATAGCATTGGAAAATGGAATTCGGCCTGAGCGCCCGATTTCTGTTAGTATTATTTCATCCCAGCAGGCAAATACCGGATCACCAATAACAGCTGCAACAGTAGCTATTGTGGGTTATATGACTATTTTTGAAAAAGTAAATCTGGCAACAATTATGCTGGTAGCAATTCCGGCAGCACTGATAGGAGTGCTGATTGCAGCATTGTCTGTATATAAGAAAGGCCTGGAGTTAGAGGATGATCCTGAATATCAGCAGAGGGTTGCAGATGGACTGGTAAAAGATTTTAAAAAGAAAGTAGAAGGAGAAAAACAGGTAACCAAAAAAGCAAAGATTTCTGTTGCTATCTTCCTGGTTTCTATGGTAGTAATTGCAATATGCGGTATTTTCCCGGCACTCCGTCCAACATTTAGCGATGGTACACAGTTAGCAATGACATCTTTAATCCAGATTATTATGTATGTAGCTGCCGCAATTATTGTTATTGTAAGTAAAATTGATAGTAACGACATTTTAGAAGTACCGTTGTTAAAGACTGGATTCTTTGCTGTTATTCTTGCAGCGGGACTTTGCTGGCTGGTAAATACCTTTGTTGGAGCACAGACAGACTTCATTACAGAAAATTTGTCAGCATTAACAAATAAATATCCTTGGATTTATATTATTGCAGTATTTCTGGTAGGTGCACTGACGAGTTCACAAGCGTCTACGACAATGATTATGATTCCGATTGCAATTGCATTGAAACTGCCGGCTTATATTATCGTAGGTGGATGGATGGCATGCTCATCCAACTACTTTATCCCGGATTCCAGCCAGTGTATAGCAGGTCTTGCTTTTGACACGGCAGGTACTACGAAGATTGGAAAATTCATATTTAATCACAGCTATATGCGGCCGGGACTTGTATGTACAATTGTATCGGTATTAGTAGCAACAGGAATCGGATATTTTGTTTTCTGATAAAAACCGGTGGTGGCAAAATAAAGAAAACAGTAATAGCACACAGCCTGTGTTATTCTGACAGGCTGTGGGAACTGCCACCTCATGATGGATTGCCAGATATACATAAATATTAATAATGGCTATCTGAAAAAATGAAAGAGCGAATCTGGAAAAATAATTGCTTGTTGCAAAAAGAAGAGGTGAGGGAGTATGGGTGAAAGAAAAATTGAAAGAAAGGAGAAAGAAATAAAAATGAGACAGCCTAGAATAATTGCAATTGGAGATGCAGTTTGTGACAAATATCTTTCCAGGGGGAAAATGTATCCAGGAGGTCAGTGTATTAACACATGTGCATATGCGCATATGAATAATGCAGAAAGTGCATTTTTAGGTAAATTTGGAAATGATGAAGTAGCAGAATGCATTCAGGCAGCACTGAAAAATATGAATGTAGACTTTTCACATAGCAGGAATTATGTAGGTGAAAATGGATTTGCATGTGTGACACTGAATCAGGGAGATCGCGTATTTATCGGATCCAATCATGGAGGTGTGGCAAAAGAGTATCCTTATGATTTTACGCAGGAAGATTTTTCATATATAAGAAAGTTTGATCTGATTTATACAAATCTGAATGCCTATATAGATGATGACATAGAAGAAATTGCTTCTTTGGGTCTTCCGGTTGCATTTGATTTTTCAAATCGATGGACAGACGAATATCTGAAAAAAATTTGTCCGCATATTAAAGTGGCGATGCTTTCCTGTGCACATTTAAGCGATAAAGAACGCGAAAGGGAAATGAATAAAGTAAAAGAGCTTGGAGTCCCATTTGTTCTGGGAACAATAGGAGAAGCTGGCTCATACATTTTATACCATGGTGAAATGATGTATGAAAAAGCTGTAAAGGCAGAAAGCATTATGGATACTATGGGTGCAGGAGACTCTTATTTCGCGACATTTTTGACATATATTTTACGGCATAAAGACCCGGAATTTTTTAAAGAAGAAAGTAAAGATGATGGGAATGCTAAAGAACTTTTAAAGAAAGCCATGCAGGCTGGAGCAGAATTCGCTTCAAAGATTTGCGGTGTCGAAGGAGCGTTTGGGTATGGAATGCCAATTGCAGGAAGAATAATTGATAATAGAAATAATTAAAAAGGTTTAGGGAGGAACAGTATATGGATATAAAGCCGACAAGTTACAGATATGATGGAGAAGGAATAGAATGTGCATATCGGAATGAAAAATGGGTTGTTTGTATTAAAAATTGGAAACCGAATAATGACATTGATGGGTTAGAACATTTAGAGATACATCATACGACAGATGAACAATTCATTTTGATTTCTGGAAAATGTATTATTATTACAGCGGACAGAATAGATGGAAAGTTTAATATTGAATTAACTCCGGTGGAGAAAGGAACTTTATACAATGTACCGAAAGAGCGTTGGTTTTTTACTATTGTAGAAAAGGATACCAAAATGATGTATGTGCAGGATGCCGGATGTAGTATGGATAATAGTGAGTATTGTAAACTGAGCCAGGAAGAAATTTCATATATTCAGAAATTAGCAAGACCAATGCTTGCAGAATAATATAACAACAATGTATTAAAAATATTTATAGGAGGATTATCAATGAAACCAACAGAAATCAAGAATGTAATTACAGAAATTTTAGAAAGCAGAAAAGAAGAAGGCGGTATTAAAGCATTATATTTTGTGGGATGTGGTGGCTCTAATGGAGCACTTTATCCAGCGAAAACATTTATGGAAAGAGAATGTGCAAATATTAAGTCAGCACTAATTAATAGTAATGAATTTGTATATAGTACTCCGAAGGATTTGGGGAAAAATGTAATCGTGTGTTTATCATGCCATAAGGGAAATACACCGGAAACAATTAATGCAGCGAAGCTGGCAAAGGAAAAAGGTGCAGCTGTAATTATTCTGACATGGAAAGAGGAATCAGAGATTACCCCATTTGGTGATTATATTATCAATTATACTTTTGGGGATAATAAGGATATTGCTGGTGAAAAAATTATCTGTGCACTTCTGGTGGCAGTGGAACTGTTGAATCAGACAGAAGGGTATGAGCATTATGAAGAATTTATGGATGGTGTTGGACGTATTGATGGTATTGTGAAACATGCATGTAAGCATGTGGAAAAACGGGCTGAACTGTTTGCCAAGGAATATAAAGATGATAAAATTATTTATACTATGGCAAGCGGAGCGGGTTATGGTGCAGCATATATGCAAAGTATATGTATTTTTATGGAAATGCAGTGGATTCATTCTTCCAGTATTCACAGTGGGGAATTTTTCCATGGACCTTTCGAAATTACAGATAAAGAAGTACCATTTGTGCTTCAGGTTTCTGAGGGAACCAATCGACCGTTGGATGAACGTGCATTGAAGTTTTTGAAGACTTATGCAAAACGGATTGAAGTAATTGATGCAAAGGATTTAGGGCTGTCTACAATTGATGCATCAGTCGTAGACTATTTTAACCATTCCTTATTCACAAATGTATATCCGGTTTATAATAAGGCTTTGGCTGAGGAGAGACAGCATCCACTGACAACACGACGCTATATGTGGAAGGTAGAGTATTAAAAACTTAAAAAATGATGTAAACATACAGCATGTCAGATTTTGATGGAAAATTTGAAGTACATTACAAGGAAAGCCTGGAAATGATAATGATTTCCGGGCTTTCTGAGCTTTGACACATGACCTGAGGAAGAAGGAACGGAATTGAAAAAAACAATAGGTATTATTGGTGGCATGGGACCGATGGCTACCTGCGATTTAATGAAAAAGATTTTTGAAGTGTCAGATGCAGACTGCGATCAGAACTATGTGCATGTTTGTGTTGATTGTAACACGAATATTCCGGATAGAACGAAAGCTATTCTTGAAAATGGAGAGGATCCTATACCAGAGATGGTAAAAAGTGCAGTAAGTCTGCAAAATATGGGAGCAGATTTATTGATGATACCTTGTAACACAGCACATTTTTTTTATGACCGGTTAAAAATATTTACTGATATCCCGATATTGCATATGCCCCGCGAGACAGTAAAAGCTTTAAAAGAGCAGAATATATCATGTGCAGCCGTATTGGCTACGGATGGCGTGATAAAGAGTGGGGTTTATGAGAAAGAGCTTCGGGCACAGGGAATCAAAACGATTTATCCGGATGCAGAGCAGCAACAGAAAATTATGGCAGTAATCTATCAGTGTATTAAAGCTGGAAAAAAGGATGTAGAAAAGTACGGACTTGACGATATTTTAAAATCCTTGATTAAACAGGGTGCGCAAAGTGTGATTCTGGGATGTACTGAATTACCAATTGCTTTTTCCTTGGCAGGAATCAGAGAAAATATAGTTGACCCGACGGAGATTGCAGCAAGAGCTGCATTAAAATTTCTGCAATTACCAATACATACATTATAAAGCAGCTGTATTTTTATGAAAATAAATGATACCGGAAAAGGACTGGATTTCTATTAAAACCTGCTTCAGGACTTCATTCAAACTCCCTTCAAAAAGTCGCAACAAACATTGACAATCCGTGGGTTTGAGGACTATACTAATATATAAATTATAAATACCAGACAGGTTATTACAGAAAGAGAAAGGGAGGTATATGATAACAGGAAATTATCATATATTTTCAGAGCCTTTTTGAATATTTCTGAGGGGGAAACAGATGATTCAAAAATATTATAACAGTATTCTGGAACAGGTTTTTGCACAGATTGGAAAGAAAGAACACAACATTGTTCTGGCAAAATACAGTAATGATTTTTCATTAAAGCAGCTGGAAATATCAGAGCAGATAACAAATAATAAAAAGGTTCATTTTGCAGCCCACGAATTCCGGGCAGAGAAATTATCGGGAGCATATGAGCCGTTTCTGGATTTGATTTTGGAACTTTTCGACCAGCAGAAGGAGATGACATTTGATGAATTTCTGGACAAGTGTAATGTCTATTCCCTGCAGCGTCCGATTATTGCAGCATACCGGGAGACCGGAAAATGTATCCGGAAAGAGAGTTTATTGTATACAGAAGTTGACTATGAGCGGGAGCGGATGCATGATGCTATTGTGGCAATGCTTGTTGAAGTTTCTAAGATACAGCCGTTTATGCTTTGGATTAACCGTGTGCAGTTTGCCGGAATGGGAACCATAGAAATAGTCTATGAACTGTTAAAGGCAGAGCATACAGAGAATATCGGAATCGTTCTCGGCATGAATGAGCAGCAGCGGCTGCCGGAATATATGCTGCCGGGCTGGGAAAGCGTAACGGAGGAATTGGACAATAATGTTGCAATATTCCGCATTGGAAATGCCGGAGAATCCCAGGAACAAAGAGATGAGGTTATTACAGCAGAAAGTATTGAAGATGATATCAGAACATTACAGAATCTTGTTTTTTTCATGGATTTTGAACAGGCATTGTTTTATCTGGAGAAAGTAGACCGCAGAATCAGATTTGAAAATTTTACCGTATCGGATGAAGTGAAATACGAACTCTGGCAGTTCTATGCATATGTATCGGTATATATGAGGGATTTGCCAAAAGCACTGGAAATAAGTGAGGGTATCTTACAGCTTGCAGAGAAGAAAAAGAACCGCAGGATGCGCTTTCATGCATATTATATCCGCTCTGCAATTTATATGTATCAGTCAAAATTGCAGGAAGCCACTGAATGTGCAGGTGTTGCAAAAAGTATTGCAATAGAAGGTGGCATGGAGCGCGGTCAGTTTGAAGCAGAGCTGGTAGAAATACAGGCGAAGATGGCAGGCTGGAATAATATTTTCTTCTGTGCACAGAACGTGGAAGTCAGCGATGCCATGATTGAAAAATTAATGAAATATGACTACCGGAATCATCTGGCGTACATTTATGTATATGCCTATGACAATAAGCCGGAGATTGTAGCAAAGGCATATTATTCCGAATCCCAGCTTATTTATTTCAGTAAGGGAATCAGACTGGCAACAGAAATTGGCAATACACAGCTTATTTACAATGCATACCAGAAGAATATTATGCTGGCGTCTACCAACGGTATGTATCCGATTTCATTGCTGTATTCGGTAAGAACTTTCGAAGCACTGGACAACAAACGTTCTGTGGAAAGTGGACGTATTTTCTCGGGAATCGGTTATACCTTAACGGCATTAAGACAGAATGATCTTGCAAAGCGTTATTTTCAGAAAGCAGTAGAAATTTTATATAATCTGGAATTGCCGGAGGATATTGCGGAAGTATATTACAATATGGCAATTAACTGTATTGCAGCAGAAGAATTCAAGGAAGCCAACGAATATCTGATGCGCTGTATGAAGACCATTGAACGTCTGCATTTGAATAGTCTGAGGGTCTGCAATTTAAGCAAATTGTATGGACTCTTAGCATTGTGCAATCAGAAGATTGGCAACCGTTTCAACTGTGAACAGTACCTCAATAACTGCAAACAGTTCTTAAATTACATAATTGAAAAAGAAAAGCTTCAGAATGATCTGGGAATCATCCACGATTATGCACGTTGTGATGATGATATGTTCCTTTATCATTTCACACGGGCATTACTTGAAATGGATTCCGGTAATGATTCGTCTGCATTTGAAGATTTTAATTGTGCAGAGACACATCTGGTGCGGACTGAGGGGAACCAGTTCTTCTGTTATCAGCTGTTCCGTAAGGACAGGATCCGTTTTTATGGGCAGACAGGAAGAATGGAACTTAAGAGCAATGAAGAGGCAATCTTAAAACAATATCTTGAGGATAATACCCATTCTCTTACAGATGAAGAAATTAAGGTATTAGAGCCATTGGAACAGTATTTATTAGAAGAACCTCTTCATGTGATATCTACCCTGGAGATGGAAATGCAGCTGAAGCAGGAAAGCATTAACCGTGCTTACAAGCAGGAACGACGTCAGATGGATTTTCTGTCGACATGGCAGAAGACCATTGATGTGACGGATGTTTCGGCAGAAGTAATGGTAGAGAATGTGATGCGGACATTCCTGTATCACTTTAATTTGGACCGGGCATTATATATACAGTATCATGGAAGAAAACCAAAGGTACTTTATGATAATACAGAAGCCAGCCTTTCTATGAAGGAGCAGAAGTATTTAAAGGAAGTGTTCGAAAAGACACAGAGAGGGTTTGTTGTATCGAAAATCAGCAGTAACTATTCGGAACATCTGAATGTGGTCAAACTGTTTAATGAAGATAATGTATGCTCCCTTGTTGCCATTCCATTCTTTGACAATGGAAAAGTAACAAGCATTATGATAGCATATATTCTGATGAAGGATAACTGGCATTCCTCTGTCAGCCGGTATATGTTAGATGAGAGTGATATGCGGATTTATGAGCTTTTGTTCCGGGAGGTACAGTATGCACTGAATCGTCTCTATGCATATGAGAAGCTCTATGAAATGAATGCTGCATTGTATAAATCTGCAGTAACCGATCAGCTGACAGGAATTCTCAACAGGAAGGGATTCTATCAGAACATCGGGGAAATTATCCGGAAGATTAAAAAGGGCCACATGAAGCATGATTTTGGTATTATGTTTATCGATCTGGATAATTTCAAAGGATATAATGATACCTTTGGACATGATGTGGGAGATTTGCTGCTTAAGTCCATGGCAAATATCTTCAGCAGGGTCTGCAGGGACAAGGGCTTTGTGACACGTTTCGGTGGTGATGAATTTATTATTTTCCTCTACACCGGAGAAAAAAAGACCTTAGAGGCTACCGCAAAGGCTATCTATAAAGAGATTAAGAAACAGGATGGGTTCAGGGAACTGATTGCAAAAGAAATCGGACAGCCGGTTGAGCTTGATGATAAGAAATTACTTTCCTGTTCTATTGGTATTATTTCTTCCAATCAGGTAAAGAAGGCAGAAGACATTGATGAAATGATTAAAGTGGCAGATGATCTTCTGTATGCAGTAAAAGCAGAATCCAAAGGAACGTATAAGTTCTTTGAAGAACAGGAACAGAAGTAAAGCAAAGGAAACGGGAAAACGTATGGTAATGAAGCTTCCAGAGCATGTTAAGTTTATAATTGAGAAGCTGCAGGAAGCAGGCTTTGAAGGATATGCAGTAGGAGGGTGTGTCAGAGACACCCTCCTTCAACGTGTGCCTCAGGACTGGGATATTACCACTTCTGCTTATCCGGAAGACGTAAAAGAAATTTTTGGGCGCACCATCGATACCGGAATTGAGCATGGAACGGTAACGGTAATGCTGGATAAAAAAGGGTATGAGGTGACAACTTACCGGATTGATGGCGAATATGAGGATGCCAGACATCCGAAGGAAGTAACCTATACAGATAATCTTTTAGAGGATTTAAAACGCAGGGATTTTACCATTAATGCCATGGCATATAATGAACAGCGGGGACTGGTGGATGCTTTTGACGGAGCAGGAGATTTAAAGCGTGGCATCATCCGCTGTGTAGGAGAACCAAAGGAGAGATTTGGGGAAGACGCTTTAAGGATGCTTCGGGCAGTGCGTTTTGCGGCACAGCTGGGCTTTGATATAGAAGAAGAGACAGCAGAAGCGATTCAGGAGCTTGCACCGATGTTAAAAAAGGTCAGTGCAGAGCGTATTCAGGTAGAACTGGTTAAGCTTCTTACCTCAGTCCATCCGGAGGAGATGCATACCGTATATGTTACAGGAATTGCGGATGTGGTACTGCCGGAATTTTCGGTGATGATGCGTACACCACAGAATAATCCCCATCACTGTTATACAGTAGGAGAGCATACCATTGAAGTGTTAAAAGGTGTGGAAGCAGACAAGGTGCTACGGCTTGCAGCATTATTTCATGATGTGGCAAAGCCCGACTGCCGCAGTACAGATGAAGATGGAATTGACCATTTCTACGATCATCCGCAGGTGGGAGCAAAGAAGACGAAGACAATTTTACGCAGATTAAAATTCGACAATGCAACCATTGATATGGTCTGCCGGCTGGTGGCAATTCACGATATTAACCCGGCACTGACACCGGAGTCCGTACGAAAGGCAATACAGAAGGCGGGATTAGAGTGCTATCCGGTTATATTTGAACTGAAGAAAGCAGATATTTTAGCCCAGAGTGATTATCAGAGGAAAGAAAAGCTTGAAGCATTGGACGGATATCATAAGATTTATGATAAAATAATCAAAGATGCAGACTGTCTGACACTAAAAGACCTTGCACTTAACGGACGGGACTTAATAGAACTTGGTGTGAAGCCCGGTCCGCAGATAGGGAACATTTTGGCAAAGCTTTTAGATGTGGTAATTGAAGAACCGGAAAAGAATACAAAAGAATATCTGACAGGTTATACTTTAAAGAACCTCTTCATATGATAGAAAGACGCATAAAGATTTGTGCGAATTCGTCGTATGGAGGGGTTTTTGTGTATAATTTATCGAGCCAGTTGTTAGAACAGTATCCGTTTGAGGTGACCGCCATCCAGAAAGGAAGGGGAACCTATATCTGCACGACATCAGAGGGCGGAAAAATAATAATAGGATCTTTTCGCGGGTCAAAAGGCAGAGCGGAAGCTATAGAACATGTTTTGCTCCGTCTGAAAGAAAAAGGAATAGAAGCAGATGAAATCATACATACCAGGGAAGGAGAAATTTTAGCCCAGGAGGTGGATGAAACATGGTACTATGCCAGAAAATATATGGAGGGCAGGGAGTGTGAGACCAGGAGCCGTGATGATGTACTTGCTGCGGTAGAAGAACTGGCAAAGCTGCATCTTGTCCTGCAGAAGGTGGAGGATGAAAATTTAAAAATTGGCGGACAGGATTATGCCATGGAGGTATTCCGGCACAACCGGGAGCTTAAAAAGGTGCGCAATTATATTCATGGAAAGCATAAAAAGAATGAATTTGAAATGATATTTATGCGCAATTATGAGATTTTCTTAAAACAGGCACTGGACGTGGAACATCGGCTGATGAAACCAAATCCGGGTGAAACGCAGGGGCAGAGCGGAAAGCAGAGCCGGGAAGCAGCAATGTATGGAATCTGCCATGGAGACTTTAACCAACATAATGTATTATTTACCCATGGTAAAATTATAATTACAAATTTTGAACAGGCACATTATGATGTGCTGGTAGGGGATCTGGCGCATTTCTTACGGAAACTGATGGAAAAACATAATTTTAATATCGGGCTGGCAACGGATATGCTGGCAGCTTACGAAAAAAGACGAAAATTATTACCAGAGGAATGGGAGCAGCTTTATGTAAGGATGGCATACCCACAGAAGTTCTGGAAAGTGGCAAATCACTACTTTAATGCCAATAAGGCGTGGGTGTCCGGCAGAGACATTGAGAAGTTGAACCGGGTTATCGAACAGGAAGAAATCCGCCAGCAGTTTTTAAGAATGTTATTTTATTTTGTGGAATAATCATGTATAATCATGTACAGGCAATTGCCGGAGGAAAAGAGCATACAGGAGAAAAAGAGGTGCGAAATGAAGCAATCAGGGAAGCACTGGCTGTTGGCTTTGGTTATTTTCACAGTATTTGTGGCCTTGAGCGGCTGTGGAAAGAAAGACGATGGGCCTGTCAGCATGAAAGGCTATGCATCAGGTGTTGAGGCAGCAACGGAGGAAGAGACACAGGCAGAGGAAAGCAGCCTGTATACGGTAAGTGGTGTTGATACAACACTTTCAACAATGACATTTCTGAATATTGACACGGGACGTTATGAACAGTATTCTTATACAGACGGGACAATTTTTAAAGACAGACATGGCAGTCTGATTTCGGCAGCATCCATGGTACCGGGAAAAGTGGTTACTTTAACACTACGGGACAAAGACCTGATATTAGAAAAGGTGGAGCAGTCGGCAGATGCATGGGAGATGGACGATATCGGAAAATTTTCCTATAATGAAGAAGATAAGATATTTACCATAGGAGACACAAAGTATTCTTATGATGAAGAATTACAAGTGTTTTCCGGAGATGCAGCCATAGAATTGTCCGCAGTTACCGGACAGGACACCTTAAGAATACAGGGAATTGACCGGAAAGTGCTGTCAGTGTCCGTTACAACAGGACATGGAGTCATCCAGCTTGTAAATACACAGGCATTAGAGGGCGGCTGGTTAAGCCTGAATCATAAGAATTATTATAAGATCACGGAGAATATGCAGTTAGAGGTGCCGGAAGGAACCTATGAATTAACCGTTGCCGGCAATGGCTACGGCGGTTCCACAGAGGTAGCTGTAACAAGAAATGAGCAGATTTCCGTGGATGTAGATTCCATAAAGGGTGAGGATCCGAAATATTGTACTTTAACCTTTGCGGTTGATGTTGCAGGCGCTTTGATGTATATTGATGGTAGTCAGGTTGATTATACACAGCCATTACAGTTGCAGTATGGCATCCATTCCATACAGATTACTGCAGATGGATATGACACCTGGTCAAAGCGGCTATATGTAAATTCGCCGGAAGCGCAGATAGAGATTGCGTTGTCAGGTGATGATACGGGCAGTACAGAGACAGAATCGACGGAAACTGCCGGAAATGAAGAGAACACAACCGTGGAGCATAAGCATTCCGACAGTACATCGAATTCCAGTGGAACTAACAGCTCCAGTGGAAGTTCATCCGGTGACTCTGATGCATATAGGAAGGCATTGAGTGAAATTATTGATACATTAACCAGTAACAATAATTCTTCGACAAGTACATTAAATCAGGTAGTTAACAGTCTTACGAATTAGTGGGAGAAATGAAAGGGCGAGACATCCGAAGGAGGCTGCCACTGGCAGGTTCTTTTGGTAAACAACATAAATGAAAAGCAGGAGGAAATCAGGAATGGGTTACAAGGAAACTTACGAAGCATGGCTTGAGGGAGCGTATTTTGATGAGGCAACCAAGGCTGAACTTCAGGCAATCAAAGACAATGACAAGGAAATTGAGGATCGTTTCTATAAAGATCTTGAGTTTGGTACAGCAGGATTACGTGGGGTAATCGGTGCCGGTACCAACCGTATGAACATCTATACTGTCCGCAAAGCAACACAGGGTCTTGCAAATTATATTTTAAAAGTAAATGCACAGGATAAGGGTGTGGCAATTGCCTTCGATTCCAGACATATGTCACCGGAATTTGCAGATGAATCCGCACTTTGCCTTGCAGCAAACGGAATCAAAGCATATGTATTTGAGTCATTAAGACCAACACCGGAATTATCTTATGCAGTCCGTAAATTAGGATGCACTGCCGGAATTAATATTACAGCAAGCCACAACCCGCCAGAATACAATGGATACAAGGTATACTGGGAGGACGGTGCACAGATTACACCACCTCATGATACCGGAATTATGGATGAAGTAAAGAAAGTAACTGATTACAGCACTGTTAAGACCATGTCCTTAGAGGATGCCAGGGCAGCAGGCCTTTATGAGACTATCGGCGCGGCAATCGATGATGCTTATATTGCAGAGCTTAAGAAGCTTGTGGTACATCAGGATGCCATTGATGCAGTAGGCAAAGACCTTAAGATTGTATACACACCATTACATGGAACAGGAAATATCCCGGTCCGCCGTGTGTTAAAAGAGCTTGGCTTTGAAAATGTATATGTTGTTCCGGAACAGGAACTTCCGGATGGAGATTTCCCAACCGTAAGTTATCCGAACCCGGAGGCAGAGGAAGCATTTGCATTGGGACTTGCACTGGGCAGGAAAGTAGATGCAGACTTAATCCTTGCAACTGACCCGGATGCAGACCGTCTCGGTGTATATGTAAAGGATTCTAAGACGGGAGAATATCATTCCTTAACCGGAAATATGTCCGGCTGCCTGATTGGCGATTATATCATCGGACAAAAGAAAGCAATCAACGGCTCCCTGCCGGCAGATGGTGCATTTATCAAATCCATCGTATCTACCAATATGGCAGATGCCATTGCAGAATACTATGGCATTCAGTTAATCGAAGTATTAACCGGATTCAAGTTTATCGGTGGCAAAATCTTAGAGTTCGAAAAGACCGGAAAAGGAACCTACCTCTTTGGTATGGAAGAAAGCTACGGCTGTCTGACCGGAACCTATGCAAGAGATAAGGATGCAGTGGTAGCATCTATGGCGTTGTGTGAGGCTGCTGCATATTACAAGACCAAGAATATGACTCTTTGGGATGCAATGCTTGCCATGTATGAAAAATATGGATACTATAAAGACCATGTTGAGTCTATTACATTAAAGGGAATTGAGGGTCTGGCTAAGATTCAGGAAATCATGGATACACTGCGCAGCGAAACTTTAACTGAAATCGGTGGCTATAAAGTTGAAAAAGTACGTGATTACAAGAAGGATACCATTACAGACCTTGCAACCGGAGCAGTAACAGCAACAGGACTTCCAAGTTCTAATGTACTTTACTATGAATTAAACGATGCTGCGTGGTTCTGTGTAAGACCATCCGGTACCGAGCCGAAAGTAAAATTCTACATTGGTGTGAAGGGTTCATCTATGGAAGAAGCAGAGCAGAAATATGAAGTCCTTGGAAAAGCAGTTTTGGACAAAATCAATAAAATGTTATAGACCAAATTGTATGCCTTAATTTACCGTATTTTCCTTGACAAATAAAGGAAAAACAAGTATAAATATATTCGTAGGTAATCTTGGAGAGTGTAGACCTCAAGAAGAATTATAAAATCCAGAGGAGGAATTTTAACATGAACAAAGCAGAATTAGTATCAGCTATGGCTGAAAAAACAGCTTTATCTAAAAAAGATGCAGAGGCAGCTTTAAAAGCTTTCACTGATATCGTAGCTGAAGAATTAAAAAAAGGTGAGAAAATCCAGTTAGTTGGATTCGGTACTTTCGAAGTATCTGAAAGAGCTGAAAGAACAGGAAGAAACCCACAGAGCGGTAAAGAGATGGTTATTCCAGCTTCTAAAGCACCTAAGTTCAAAGCAGGAAAAGCTTTAAAAGATTTAATCAATAAATAAGTTGATAAAATGATTCTGATTAGAGGTGTAACGAAAGTAGAAAACTGCTTTTGCTACACCTTTTTTATTGAAATTCGAAGGAGAAAGAGATTTATTTTTCACTTTTTTAAAGTAAAGCATGTACAGGAAAGAATGCTGCGTGAAATCAGAATGCGTGGTAATTTCAGGGCTGCGTTTTTTCTGGCAGAACCTGTCTTTCCGGTTGCTTTGACGGAATGCGGCGGTTGTCCGTCTGCTGCGGATACGACACTCGCCAGTAAGGGCGGCTAGGCATTCTTTTAAAAAAATTGGCTGTTCCGGCAACCGGCGCAAAGTCGCATCCATGCTCCAATTGCACCTCGCTGACACATCCCTGTGTCAGCGTTGCCGGTTGCTCCAAAGAATGCAAGCCGCCCTAACCGTCTCGTTCATGTATCCGCATGCAGACGAACAATCCACCGCATTTTGTCAAACATTGGAAAGACTGGTTTTATCAGAAAAGAAAAAACGCAGCCTTGCAATTACAACATTCTGATTTGGCAGGATTGTTTCCTGTACATGCTGTGCTTGAAAGAAGGAAAAGATATCTGTTTTCCTTCGAATTTCAAAAAGAAAGAAGGTAAGCAAATGAGATTAGACAAATATTTAAAGGTAACCCGCCTGATTAAACGCAGAACCGTTGCCAACGAAGCCTGTGATGCCGGACGTGTCACCGTAAATGGCAAACCGGCGAAAGCATCCGTCAATGTAAAAGCAGGTGACATCATCGAAATCATGTTTGGCCAGAAGACGGTGAAAGTAGAAGTGGTTGCAATCGCAGATACCACCAAGAAAGAAGAGGCAGGAGAATTATTCCGCTATCTGTAAAAGAGTAAAAACGCATAAAAAGAGAAACAGTCTCATATATTTTGGAAAGGACTAACTTTCGGGTAAAGGAGTATGAGACTGAATGGAAGAATTGAAAACAGCAAAAGCACATAAAGTATTGTTGGCAAACCGGAAAAGTGCAAACTTCAGCGGAGTGCTGGATGTGCTTTCTTTTGATGTAAATGAGATTTTACTGGAAACAGAACAGGGAATGCTTCTGATAAAGGGAAATGACCTTCATGTAAACCGCCTGTCCTTAGAACAGGGGGAAGTGGATGTCACAGGGAAAATTGATGGCTTAACCTATTCTGATGTGGAAACTTATCACAAAGGTGGCGGAGAATCCTTCTTAGGCAGGTTGTTTAAATGATAGAAATCAGCCCGGAAATTTCCGGTGAAGCCTTAAGGTTCCTCTTGTTCATGCTGGCGGGGATATTATTAATCTTAGCCTTTGACCTGTTTCGGATTCTGCGCAGGCTGATACCTCATAGAACCGGAGTGGTTGCAGTGGAGGATATGCTGTACTGCATCGGAAGCGCCATATTTATATTTATTATGCTCTGTCGGGAAAATGACGGAGCAATCCGGGGCTTTTGCATGCTGGGCATGAGTGTTGGGATGCTGTTATGCAATTATGCCATCAGTCCATGGCTGGTGAAGGGAATCGTAAAAGTATTTAAGAAACTGTTTCAAGTAGTGGTGAAACCATTGCGGGCAGTATTTCGCATGGTGGCAGTACCCTTACGTTTCCTGAAAGGGAAAATCAGAAGATTATTACGAAAATTACAAAAAACGTTGAAAAAAATCCGTAAAACTATTAGAATGGTGTTATGTAAACTATAGATGAGGAAATGAGTATGACAAATAGTCGAAGAAAAAGAAAACAGAAACGAAACGGAAGAATCTGTATCTCTTTGATTGCGATAATGTTCTTGGTGATTATGTCAGTTCAGATTGTTAAGCTCTACCAGAAGGAGCAGGAGTATACTGCCAGAGAGAAGGCACTGACGGAATCTTTAGAAGATGAAACAGAACGTCAGAATCAGCTGGATAATTACGAAGAATATACCAAGAGTCAGGAATATATTGAAGACCAGGCAAAGAGCAAGCTGGGACTGACCCATGAAAATGAGATTATCTTCAAGGAAGACAAGAAGTAGAACAGCTTCGAAAACATAAAGACCATAGAAAAACTTAAAATAGACAAACCATTCCGCTTTTTGCCGAAAACTTTTTTGAAATGAGACAACGGTTTGACAAAGATTTCGGACAAACATTTCTATAATAGCTTCTGCTGTCACAAATGACAGGAGAAGGAGGAACAATGGAAATGAAGAAATTGAGAACGAAACAGGCGGTAATATGTTTTATAGGGGTAGCAGTGTGTAAATTAGGATTTGCAGGCTGCTACCCTTTTATCCCGGCATATTTTGCGGCAGCTTACCTGGAACGGGGCGGACGGCTGCTGCTGGGAATCGGAATGTTTCTTGGAATGGCATTTATGCTGCCGCTGACACTGATGACAAAATATGTAATGACACTGCTGGTAACCATAGTAATCATCAAGCTGGCAGAATGGGTAAATAAAGGCTGTTATACCTGGATAGCTGCCTTTGGCGCAGGCTGTTCGGCAACCTTATTATCTGTATTTGGAGAAATGTTAAACGTAAGAGACGGAATGCGGACGGAAATGGCGGTCTTAGAAGGAGTCTTTATATTTGCAGCCACCATGGTGTTAAGCCGTATCATACATAGCTTCCTGGAATTCACATTTGTAAATCAGCCAATACCGGAGATAAAGAGTAATGAAGAAGAAAAACTACTGACCTATGCAAAGTCCTTTCAAAGCCTTTCGGATATATTCGGGCGGATGAATGTGGAACATACCAGTTTCTCGGCAGAGGAAATGGGCAGGATGCAAAATGAGATAACCGGGAAAATGTGTGTTTCCTGCGACCAGTGTGCTCTTTGCTGGGAAAAGGATGACAGCCCCATGTACGGCTATTTGTCGTCACTGCTGCAATCTATCCGGGAGGCGGGAAAGACAAACCGCGATATTGAAAAGAAAATGGAAGAATATTGCCCCTATATGCAGGAAATGACGGCGGAGGCTCTTCGGATATTTGAAAAAGCTTCTTTAAATATGGCGTGGTACAACCGGCTGGTAGAAAACCGTGAGGTCATAGCCGAGCAGCTGGATGCCATGGCATATATCATGGAGGATTGTGCAAAGAAGCAGAAAAATATTACAGAAGAGTGCCGGTCAAATCTACAGGACATAGCTTACCGGGCAAGGGAGCGGGGCATAAAAGTGATTGATGAACAGCTCTGGGAAAAGGAAAACGGCCGCTGGCAACTTGTGATGAAAGTCATGGTAAAAGATGGCTGTGTCACTACGAGAGAACTGACAAAGGCAGTAGCCGGAGCACTGAACCGGCGCATGATTCCGGAGAAGGATACCAAGACGCTGATTGGAAAAGGCGTCAACCTCTATACCTATGAAGAAGAGCCGCGGTTTCAGGCAATTTATGGCGTAGCCAGGATGGTAAAGGATGGAGCAGCCGTTTCCGGGGATAACTTTTCTTTTTTGGAGCCGGAAAGTGGAAAAATGGTCATGTGCTTATCGGATGGCATGGGTTCTGGAAGTCTTGCCTGCAAGGAAAGTGAAATGGTCATTGAACTGGTGGAAAAATTTCTGGAGGCGGGCTTTGATGTGGAAACGGCAGCCCGCATGATGAATTCTGCCATGGTGATGAAAGGGCAGGAGGATTTATTTTCCACGGTGGATATCAGTGAACTGGATTTATATGACGGAACCTGCCGTTTTTATAAAATCGGAGCGGCGGCAACCTTTATCCGGAGAAATGGCATAGTGGAATGTCTTATTTCCACCAGTCTTCCGGTGGGCGTGTCTTATAAACTGGATATGGAAAAAAGCGAAAAGGACTTATATAACGGAGATTTCCTTGTCATGGTATCAGATGGTGTGCTAGAATATTTACATGTGCCGAATCCGGAAGAAACCATGCAGGAAATCATAGAAAGCATTGAGACTAATAATGCAACAATTCTTGCAAAGCGCATTTTAGAGCGGGTGTTACTTTTTACCGGAGGAAAGGCGGCAGACGATATGACGGTGCTTGCCACCGCAATTTGGGAGAAATAATATGATTCCTGGTGTAGAAGCTTTTCTGGAACAATATCATATGATTGAGCAGTCGGATGTAGTGGTTGCCGGAGTGTCCGGTGGTGCAGATTCCGTATGCCTGCTGCTGCATCTGCTGGAATTGAAAGAAAAACTTTCCTTTACGCTGGCAGCAGTCCATGTGCAGCATGGCATCCGGGGCGAAGAAAGCCTTCAGGATGCAGCGTTTGTAGAGGAACTTTGCAGGCGGTATCAGGTGCAGCTATTCCGCTATGATTATGATGTGCCGGAATATGCAAAGCAGCATGGATATTCGGAAGAAGAGGCGGGAAGAAATTTACGATATGAGAGTTTTCACAAAGCGTTAGAAGAATTGGGTGCGCCGGAAGGGAAAATTGCAGTTGCCCATAACCGTAATGATCTGGCAGAGACCATGCTCTGGAATATGATCCGGGGCAGCGGCATGCGTGGCATGGCTGGAATTCCACCGGTGAGAGAAGGCATTATCCGTCCGCTTCTTCATACGGCAAGGGTGGAAATCGAAAATTATTTAAAAGAAAAAGGTGAAAGCTACTGTACAGATGCTACCAATGCATCTTTGGATTATACCAGAAACCGGATCCGTAATCAGGTACTTCCGGTGTTGGAGGAACTGAATGCCGGAGTTTATACCCATATGGAACAGCTGGGGGATGACATCCGGAAGACACAGGAATATCTGTCTGCTGTAATAGAAGAAAAAAAGGCACAATATGTAGAAAGAGATTTCCGAAAGACGCAGGCTTTCCTGATAGCGGAGGAGCTTTTAAAAGAACCGGAAATCCTGTATACAAGCATTATAAAGGAGTGTATCTGTGAGACGGCCGCAAGCAGTAAAGATATTACAAGAACCCATGTAGAACTGGTACAGAAACTTTTTGCCATGCAGACGGGAAGAAGCGTGAACCTGCCTTATCAGGTGGTGGCAGAGCGGACTTATGGCGGTGTGCGTCTGCAAAAGTGTGAAAAACAACCGGAGCATAAAATTACAGAACCGGTAGGAATGCTATCCAGTCAGTCTTCCAGTCAGCCGGTCGGACGACAAAGCGGTCAACCAGCCGGTTGTTGTGGGATTTCAATAGAAGAACATCCGGGTTTTACCTGTCGGATTTATAAACGGGAAGAGTTACCGGAAGGAATTTCTAAAAAAAAGTATACGAAATGGCTGGATTATGATAAAATAAAAAATAGTCTTTTGATTCGGAACAGACAGCCGGGCGATTATTTTGTGCTGGATGAGACGGGCAGAACACAGAAGCTGAAGCAGTATTTTGTAAATGAGAAAATTTTAAAAGAGCAGCGGGACACTATTCCGTTGGTGGCAGACGGTGCTCATATCCTGTGGATTGTGGGATACCGGATCAGTGCATATTACAAAGTAAGCAGTACAACGAAGACGATTTTGGAAATACAATATTATGGAGGAAGAGAAGACAATGAGTGAGCAGATTCGTGTATTACTCTCAGAGGAAGAACTTGATCGTAAAATTGCTGAATTAGGAGAAAGAATTAGCAAGGATTATGAAGGTGAAAGCGTTCATTTAATCTGCATACTGAAGGGAAGTATATTCTTTACCTGTGAACTGGCAAAGCGTATTACCGTGCCGGTAACAATTGATTTTATGTGCGTTTCCAGTTATGGCGCGTCAACCGTGTCCAGTGGAAAAATCACCATAAAGAAAGATTTGGAAGAATCTATTGAAGGTAGAAATGTAATTGTCATTGAAGACATTATTGATACAGGAAGAACACTGCGTTATCTGCTGGATGATTTATCCACCAGAGGACCGAAGAGCTTAAAATTGTGTGCAATGTTAGATAAACCGGATCGCAGGATAACAGACGTTGCGGTAGATTATACCGGTTTTGAAATTCCGGATGAATTTGTAGTAGGATATGGTCTTGATTATGACCAGCGCTATCGCAATCTGCCATACATTGGCATTCTTGATTTGGGATAGGAAGGAGTTTGCGTGAAGAAATCATATAGAGGATGGGGCTTTTATATCAGTCTGATTGTAGTTGTGGTTTTGGTCTGGTTCTTACTGGAAGGGCAGCATCTGAATCAGGATGACTATAATTATGCCCAGTTTAAACAGGAACTGGCTGATGATGAGATTAAATCTGTAGAAGTGCAGCCAAACAGAGTTTATCCAACCGGAAGACTGGATATTGTCAAAACGGATAAGTCAGAAGAGACCTTATATGTGCTGGATGTCAGTGAGGCTCAATCGCTGATGGATAAGGAAAAATTTACTTCTTATGTGGTGAATGATATTCCGGCAGAAAACTGGCTGATGAATTTATTGCCGCTCTTACTTGTGTTTGGAGCAATGTTTATTCTGTTTATGATTGTTATGAACAATCAGGCAGCAGGCGGTGGTGGTGGCAGCAAGATGATGAATTTTGGAAAAAGCCGGGCAAAGATGACCACCGATGAGAACCGCAATGTAACCTTTGAAAATGTGGCAGGACTGCGGGAAGAAAAAGAAGAATTAGAAGAAATCGTAGATTTCTTAAAAGAGCCGAGAAAGTATACCAGACTGGGAGCGAGAATCCCGAAGGGAGTTCTTCTGGTGGGACCTCCCGGAACAGGAAAGACTTCAAGAGCGTTGCGTAGAATGGTGGAACATTTTTATGCAACATCATCTATGCAGATATTGTTACTAGCTTATACCAACCGGGCTGTGGATGAAATATGTCAGTCACTTTCTTCTATAACCTCCGGTATAGATTATATACGGGTGGGAAGTGAACTTTCCTGTGATGTACGTTTTAGAGGACATCTGTTGGAGAATATATTGGCGGAATGTAACAGCAGGCGGGAGGTGAATACCCGTATGACAGATTGCAGAGTGTATGTTGGAACCGTGGCCTCTATTGCGGCTAAAGCTGAACTTTTTAAATTAAAACGTTTTGATGTAGCCATAGTGGATGAGGCTACCCAAATATTGGAACCCCAATTGTTGGGTATTCTGTGTGCCAAGTTTGCCGATGAAAGAAATGCAGTCGGTAAATTTATTTTGATAGGTGATCATAAACAGTTACCTGCCGTTATTTTGCAGAATAGCGGACATTCTGAAGTGCATGATGAGGGACTGAGGAAAGTCGGACTTTTTAATTTAAAAGATTCTCTGTTTGAGCGGCTTTATCGTTTTCATTTAAAAGAAGAATCTCCTAAAGCGATAGATATGCTTTGCCGTCAGGGGCGTATGCATCCGGGAGTGGCTTTTTTTCCCAATAAAGCATTTTATGCTGGAAGATTGGAAGCTTTGGGACTACCTCATCAGTTGGAACACATAGAGGCTCCAGTACGTTTTATTCCTTCGGAACAGGATTTGGAGAGCATTTCCGGAAAGACAAACCAATATGAGGCACGGATTGTTGCCGGTTTGGCCAGAGAGGTGTATCTGGCTTATGAAGAGGAATTTGATCCGAATCGAACGTTAGGGGTCATTACTCCTTATCGAAGTCAGATTGCTTTGATACGTAAAGAGCTTCAGACATTGGCTATTCCTGCTCTGAGTAGGATTTCCATTGACACGGTGGAACGGTATCAGGGCAGCGAACGTGATGTTATTATTTATTCTTTTTGTGTGAATCACCTCTATCAATTAAGGTTTCTGCCCAACCTGACAGAAGAAGACGGCGTACAGATTGACCGTAAGCTGAATGTCGCTTTAACGCGTGCACGCAAGCAACTTTTTATCACAGGAGTCCCTGAAATATTAAATCATAATTCTATCTATCAACATCTTCTGAAAACTATTTATTAGGGAAAACACACCACAGACTACTTAGATGTGTAGTCTGTGGTGAATTCTTTAATTAGGCATCAACCGGTTTGTATTTGGGAACCAATGCTTTCATGATAATCCAACCAACTAAATAAGCTACGGCACATACACAGAATATGATGAAGTAGCCGGCAGGTTTCCCTTCGAATCCCATAAAAGTCATATTCGTTTCTGCTGCATAGTCAAACAGTCTGCCTGATCCCATATTAATGCAGAATGAACC
>ERZ779898.182-NODE-182-length-31581-cov-3.883303_pt1 | contig 31581 bp, 24 predicted proteins | sample MGYA00511902_ERZ779898 | MGnify/ENA primary metagenome ERZ779898 (study PRJEB29588, sample SAMEA2144588) | human gut metagenome | biome: human gut; feature: human-associated habitat; material: faeces | place: Denmark | collected 2008/2010 ...
GCACAAAAACCCCGCAGACCACCTGTTTTCAAACAGATAATCTGCGGGTTTCCTGCTATAATCCTATTTCGAATTCTATTTCCGGTTCTATCTATATTATATCTTCATTTATAACACTATCACAGCATATCTCGACTTTTCTGTTGCTTACTGGTACTTGCTGGTTGCCTTCAGTCGGGTCAGGGCACGGGATAAGGATGCTCTGGAATGATAGTATTCCTGGATGCTCTGCTTCTGCCGCATCTGCTCCTCGGCACGTTCTTTTGCTTCTCTGGCACGGGCAACGTCAATCTCTTCCGGATGCTCTGCAGTTTCTACCAGAAGCGTCACACGGTTGTTGACGATTTCCACAAAACCCATGCCAACTACTGCATATTCCCAATTTGCAGTACCTTCCGGCTGAAAACGCATTTCACCCTCATCAATGGCAATGACCATATCTTCATGGTGTGCTAAAATCTCTTTCTGTCCGTCATATTCCGGAACAATCAGAGAACGGCATCTGCCGGCATAGAATACCCGGTTTGCTGTAATTATTTTTAAATAAAATGTATTTCCTGCCATACCTGTACCTCTATTCTAAAGATGATAGCTTCTATGCATTCTGGTGTTCCATCTCTTCTGCTTTACGAATGACATCTTCTACTGTTCCTACGTTGAAGAATGCATTTTCCGGATACTGATCCATATCACCATCGATGATTGCCTTGAATCCACGAATGGTTTCAGCTAATGGAACGTAAACACCCTTTACACCGGTAAAGTTCTCAGCTACATGGAACGGCTGTGATAAGAACTTCTGAATCTTTCTTGCTCGATATACCAGTAACTTATCCTCGTCTGCCAGCTCTTCCATACCAAGAATTGCGATGATATCCTGTAACTCTTTGTATTTCTGCAGAATCTCCTGTACTTTCCGGGCTACCTGATAATGTTCTTCTCCAACGATGTCTGCCTCTAAGATACGGGATGTAGATTCCAGCGGGTCTACTGCCGGATAAATACCCTGCTCTACAATCTTTCTAGAAAGTACGGTGGTCGCATCCAGATGTGCGAAAGTAGTAGCCGGTGCCGGGTCAGTTAAATCGTCTGCCGGTACATAGACTGCCTGAACGGATGTAACAGAACCGTTCTTTGTAGATGCAATACGCTCCTGCAATTCACCCATTTCAGTTGCCAGTGTCGGCTGATATCCTACTGCGGAAGGCATACGTCCTAACAATGCAGATACCTCAGAACCTGCCTGTGTAAAACGGAAAATATTGTCAATGAAAAGAAGCACATTCTGGTGTTTCTCATCACGGAAATATTCTGCCATGGTAAGTCCGGTCTCAGCCACACGCATACGTGCTCCAGGCGGCTCGTTCATCTGACCGAACACTAAGGCCGTCTTCTCTAATACACCGGATTCCTTCATTTCTGTCCAGAGGTCATTACCCTCACGGGAACGCTCTCCAACACCGGTGAAAATAGAATATCCACCATGCTCTGTTGCAATATTACTGATTAACTCCTGAATCAATACGGTTTTACCTACTCCGGCTCCACCGAACAATCCAATCTTACCACCTTTTGCATATGGTGCCAAAAGGTCGATAACTTTAATACCGGTCTCTAAGATTTCTTCTGCCGGATTCTGGTCTTCAAATGCCGGTGGTTCACGATGAATGACCCATTCCGGTGCATCCTTCAATGGTTCGCCACCATCGATTGCTTCTCCTAATACGTTGAACAGTCTTCCCAATGTCTGCTCACCGACCGGAGTTTTTATTCCGCTTCCTGTAGCGGTTACTTCCATATCACGGCAAAGTCCCTCACTGGAAGCTAACATAATACAACGTACCGTATGATTTCCGATATGCTGTGCCACTTCCATGATACACTTCTTATCGCCGTTTTTCACTTCAAGGGCGTCTTTGATTGCCGGCAATTCTTCGTCTTCAAATGAGACATCCACTACCGGGCCTAACACCTGTATGATTTTTCCTGTCTTCATGAAAAAGCCTCCTTATCACTGCCTCTTTTTCCGTTTCTGAGCTTTCGCTCCTGCAATGACCTCGGTTATTTCCTGGGTAATTGCTGCCTGTCTTGCACGATTATATAAAATATCCAGCTCATGGAGCATATCTTTGGCACTTTTGGTTGCTGCCTCCATTGCCATCATTCTTGCGTTCTGCTCGCAGGAATAAGACTCAACTAACGCTCCATAGATGAAACCAACTACATAATCCGGTACAATTCGATCCATCACCGCCTCCGGAGATGGTTTCAATGCCAGTTCCTCCATCGGAATATCTGCAGGCAGTTTCACGTTAAAGCTTGCTTTCTTCAGTGGGAGCAGCTGTCTGATCTGTGTCTCCTCCTGAATCGCATTGACCATGCTGGTATAGATGATATAGACTTCGTCTAACTCTTCTTTCCGGTACAGTTCCAGAAGTTCCTCTGCAATATTTCTTGCACGATTCAGTGTCGGATTCTGTACGGTATAGTGGAACTGCTTATCAATCTCAATTCCACGCTGTTCAAAATAGTGACGGCCTAACTCACCTAATACAAACAGTTTGTTATTTTTATGTGCTTTCAAATGCTCCTCTGCAAGCTTTAATACATTATGGTTATAGGAGCCTGCCAGACCCTTATCTGCCGTAATAACAATATAACCTACCATCCGTTCTTCCGGCTTTTTCTCTTCGTTGGTCTTAAAATAAATGTCCTCAATATCCGGAAGATGTCTTAAGATTCTGCTCATTTCCGACTGCAGGGTAAAGAAATAAGGTTCTGTGTCAGAAAGCATTTTCTTTGATTTCTTCAGCTTCGAAGAAGAAATCATATACATTGCATTGGTAATCTTCAATGTATCATTGATACTCTTCATCCGATCCTGAATTTCCTTTGCATTTGCCATAACAACACCTGCTCATTCCTATTGATTTCTACTGTCTTCGAATTCTTTTGCAGCCGCAACAATCTTATCGGTCAGTTCATCGGAAAGCACTTTGGTTTCTTCGATTTCCCTGCCGATTTCCGGATGCTTCAAATCCATATATTCAAGAATCTCATTCTGATACTGTTTTACATTCTTTGTTTCTACTTTATCAAATACACCATGGTTTGCCATACACAGTGTCTCTACCTGCTCATGCAGGGAAAGCGGATGGCAGAGTGGCTGTTTTAAAAGCTCCATCAATGCTTTTCCATGCTGTAACTGTGCCTTGGTCATATCATCAAGGTCCGATGCAAACTGGGTAAATACTTCCATCTCACGATACTGTGCCAGGTCGATACGGATACTTCCGGATGCCTTCTTCATTGCCTTGGTCTGTGCAGCACCACCGACACGGGATACGGACAAACCAACGTTGACTGCCGGACGCATACCTGAGAAGAAAAGGTTACTCTCTAAGAAAATCTGTCCGTCTGTAATGGAAATGACATTGGTCGGAATATATGCGGATACGTCTCCTGCCTGTGTCTCAATGATTGGCAGTGCGGTAATGGAACCTCCGCCCAATTCATCACTTAAACGGCTGGAACGCTCTAACAATCTGGAATGTAAGTAGAATACGTCACCAGGATAAGCTTCACGTCCCGGAGAACGCTCTAACAGCAGAGAGATTGCACGATATGCTACCGCATGTTTGGATAAATCATCATATACGATTAACACATCTTTTCCCTGATGCATAAAGTATTCTGCCATTGCAGTTCCTGCATATGGTGCGATGTACTGCATGGATGCAGGATCACTTGCAGTTGAGGAAACCACAATGGAATAATCCATTGCATCATGCTTGGTCAGTGTAGATACAATTTTTGCTACACTGGACGCCTTCTGTCCGATGGCAACATAGATACAGATTACTCCTTTGCCTTTCTGGTTAATGATGGTATCTGTTGCAATGGAGGTCTTTCCGGTCTGACGGTCTCCGATAATTAACTCTCGCTGTCCTCTACCAATTGGGAACATGGAGTCAATGGACAAGATTCCTGTTTCCATTGGTGTATTTACTGATTTACGTTCTACAATGCCCGGTGCTTCCTCTTCGATTGGACGATAATCATCTTCCTTAATATCGCCCTTTCCATCAATCGGCTCACCTAATGCATTGATAATTCTTCCAACAAAGCCTTCCCCTACCGGGATTCCGGCTTTTTTCCTGGTACGAACCACTTTGGTTCCTTCTTTGATTCCGGTATCACGGCCGAATAAAATAACACCGATTTCATTCTGTCTGATATCCTGTACCATTCCTTTGACACCGTTATCAAATACAACAATTTCACCATACATTGCATGGTCAATTCCGTAAATGGTTGCAATTCCATCACCAACCCAGATTACGGAACCGGTCTCACGACTGGATTCATCCCAGTCAAATTCTTCTATCTCGCTCTGGATAATCGAGATTATGTCTGCAGCACTAATTGCGCCCACAGGCTTCACCTCCCTGTTAATTTTCTTTCCAACTGACGTAAGCGGCCTTCATAGCTTCTGTCATATTCTTTATGATGAACCTTAATGATATATCCGCCTAAGAGATTCTCATCTTCCTTTTCTGTCAGAACAATCTCACAGTCGGGATATTTCTCTGCAAGAATCTTTCTTGCCTCTGCTTCTTCTTCCGGCTGTGGTGTGCCTGCACAGGTCAGTTCTGCACGCAAGATATGATTCTGTCTGTCCCAATAGAGATAAAATGCATCCAGGATATCCTCTATTTCTCCGATATAACCCAGTCTGCACATCATCTTGGTATAGTTCACAAGCACCTTGGATAATCCGGCATCCTGATAAATTTTCTCTATCACGGCATCCTTCTTATGTATGGAAATCACCGGACTTGTGAGAACCTTAAGCAGTTCCGGTGTAAGCTCATAAAGCTCCCGGAGTTCATCTGCCTCCTGTCTTGTGGCACCCAGCCGATACAATACCTTTGCGTTATTTACTGCTTCCTGTGTCATGAGCATCACCTGTTTTCATAATTTTCCGTGCAGCGATGACTGCCAGTTTGGCAATCTCAGCCTGAGCTGCCTGCTGTGCCTTTTCCTGCTCGTTTGCAATATCTTCCTTGGCTTTTTCTAACATATGCTCAGTCTCTTCCCGGGTCTTCTCTACCGAGCGTGCATGTTCTTCTTCTGCTCTTGCTCTGGCATCAATAATAATCTGGTCTGCCTCCGTTCTTGCATCCGATAAGCGTTCTTCATAATCTGCCTTTAATTTTCTGGCATCTTCTTCGCTTTTCTTTGCATCGTCGAACTGCTTCTTTACCATTTCTTCTCTTGCCTCAATCACATTCATGACTCTCTGATAAAGAAATTTACGAAAGACTACATATAATACCAGCAGATTTACAACGGTCCATAAAATATTCCAAAAATTAATGCTAAGCATTTCCCGTACCTGCCTTTCTATAATCTTTCTTTATTATTTTAAGAAGAGGATGATTAACAATGCGATAACGAATCCGTAAATAGCAGTTGCCTCTGCCAATGCACATCCAAGAAGAAGTGATTTGCTGATTTTGCTCTCTGCTTCCGGCTGTCTTGCAATTGCATCTACTGCGGATGATGTTGCTTTTCCAATTCCAAGTCCTGCTCCAATACCTGTTAATACTGCGATACCTGCTCCGATTGCTACTAATAATGTTGATGACATAATATGCACTCCTTTTCTTTTCTACTTTTTTGTTTCTCTTTTTGTTTTTTCTTCCCTATTCGGTTGCTTCTTTGACGAACAATGCGGTCAGAAATACGAATACATATGCCTGAATCAATCCGTCAAAAATGTCAAAATAACAGCTAAATACTGCTGGCAGAATTGCCGGTACTACCATTTTCAGCAATTCCATAATGACAAATGAACCTAATACATTTCCAAAAAGTCGCATACACAGCGACAATGGTTTGATAAAGACCTCCAGAATATTGATTGGAAGTACTACCGGCATCGGCTCTGCAAAACTCTTAAGCCAGCCCTTCGTTCCTTTCCTGCGGATACCCGCCATCTCAATCAATATGATACTCATCAGGGACAATGCTGCAGTAACATTCATATCCTTGGTCGGTGGTTTAAATCCCAGCAGACCGATTAAGTTGGCAATTCCGATATAGATTGCCACCGTCATAAGATAAGGAATATACTGCTTTCCATTCTCACCTATGGTATCCCGGAAGAAGTTATTCAACCCGTTTACAGCCGTTTCCAGAATAATCTGTCTGCGTCCCGGATGTTCCACACTTAAGTTCCTGGTCAGGAGTATGCACAGCACAATAACTACTGCCATGATAATCCAGGTTACTACTACGGATTCATAAATGGGAATGCCTCCGAAAATCGGAATTGTAAATACCGTTTCACAGTTCAATTCTTCCATCAGGCTATTTACCAGAGCATCCATCTGTCTCACTTCCTTCTGCTGCTCTAAGGCATTTTTAAATCGTTAAAATTCTAACAAGAAAAAAATGCAAACGCAACCGTTTTCTTTCTGCAAAAATAGGTCTGACCATTTGCCGTTTTTTCGTGTAAATATTCCATATTCTTCTGCAATTTTTGCCAGTTTTTTGGTTGTTTTTTTATGCAATTTGTACACTTGCGTCAATTTGTATATTTTGGCATTAAAAAAATGCAGAAATTTCCTGTTTTTTCACAAACATTTTCTGCATTTTTCTTATTCTTTATAGACTTTATACAATTTTAATCATTAAGCTTACTTCACCAGAATTCCGTGGTGTTCCTCCATATAACCGCCGAAAATGGCATTCTTATAGCCTAATTTCTTAAATGCTTTTACCGCCTTTTCGGACCGGTAGCTGTAACTTCCTATAATATAAAAAGATTTTTCCTTATCCGGGAATCTCCGCAAAATACGGTCTTCCGTTATCTTGTCCAGCGGAATATTCTTTGTTCCTGCCACATGTCCTTTCTGGTAATCTTCCTTTGCCCGGCAGTCAATTATAATTGCATTTTCCGAAGTATGCGCTGCATTGATTGCTTCATTTACAGTCAGACGTTTCTTAAAAATACCCATTCTTCTGTTCCCTTCTTCTTTTGTTATGCTTTTGCCTGCATATAAATCCGGATGTTTTCTTCTAATAAATCCAGATCCACCGGTTTGGCAATGTGTGCATCCATCCCTGCTTCCATACAGGTCCGGATATCTTCCGCAAAGGCATTGGCAGTCATGGCAAAAATCGGTATTTTCGCTGCTTCTTTCTTCTTAAGTCTCCGGATTTCTTTCGTTGCATCATAGCCATTCATAACAGGCATCTTAATGTCCATTAAAATAATATTATATCGTCCTTCCTCCGCTCTTGCAAACATTTCTACTGCTTCCTTGCCATTTACTGCCCGGTCACAGTCTGCACCTTCCATTTTTAACAGTTCTTCCAATATTTCTGCATTTAAATCATTATCATCTGCTATCAGAAAACGCATTCCTTTTAATGTCATTTTTTCTTTTTCTGTTGCTTGTCCTTTTCCCTGCAATTGCTGCTCTTTTCTTGCCTGTTCGATGCACCGTTTAAAATTTGTCACAAAAAACGGCTTGCTTAAAATACTTTGAATTCCAGCATAACCCGCTGCTTCTTCTATCTCCTTACAATCATAGGCAAAAAGCAGTAATACTGTTTTCTCTCCCAGAATCTGATGCAATTTTTCTGCTGTAGTAACACCATCCATTCCCGGCATCTTCCAGTCTATAATTACAACATCCCAACTCTTTGTTTTTCCAGTTTCTACCATCTGTTCTGCCATATGAACCGCCATTTCGCCGGAATCTGCTGTCTGCACATCAATCCCAAACGGATGCAGCGTATCCATAATATATCTTCCTGATTCACTCTCATCATCAACCACCAGTACCTGGCTTATCTTCTGCAGTTTCCACCAGTTAACCTTCTCCTGGTACTTTATTTTCCGGAAATTCAAAATCACCTCAAAAGTAGTTCCTTTTCCAAGTTTACTCTCCACATGAATGCTTCCACCCATTAACTCCACCAGACTCTTGGCAATTGGCATTCCAAGACCCGTTCCGGAAACCGGATTAACAGTGCTTTGCACTTCCCGGCTAAATGGATCAAAAAGATTCTTAAGATACTCTTCACCCATCCCCTGTCCATTATCACTGATCCGGAACTGATACTGTGCAAAGTTTCCCTTTTTCTTTGGTACTTCGGTAATATCAAATACTATCTTACCGCCCTTTGGGGTATATTTTACTGCATTGGATAAAATGTTCAGCAGTATCTGCTTCAGACGTAATTTATCTGCTTCCACTTCTTCTGTTTCTATCCGATGTACATGAATCATGAATTCCTGCCTCTTCTCTCTGGTCTGTGAACGGATGATCATATCCAGTTCTTCCACCAGTTCAGCAATATTCGTGTTCGTAATATTAAGGACCGTTTTACCGGCCTCAATCTTCGACATATCAAGGACATCATTAATGAGTCCAAGCAGATGTTCCCCTGAATAAGTCAGTTTTCTTGCATATTCCCGGACACAATCCGAATTTTCAGCATCTCTTGAAATCAGTGTAGCCAGTCCCATAACCGCATTTAAAGGAGTCCGCATATCATGGCTCATATTGGATAAAAATACACTTTTCGCTTCATTGGCACGCTCTGCCTCTGCTTTTGCCGTATTTGCAAACTGCACCGTCTCTTCCAATGCAGTATTGACTTCTTCCAGCTTCTCTGCTGCTTCTGCCTGCTGCATTGCATTTCGTCTCGCGTAAGCTACCTTATTCTTTTCATTATAAATCCATAGAATACTGATACCCAGTGCTGCTAACATTGCAATGATAATGCAGGTCACTGTCAGCCAGATATGCAGCATCATAATCTGATAATCTGCCAGTACATTCTGCACAATCGTACTGTCCACTTCACAGGCTATCATATACTGTGTTCCTTTTAATGCACGATACGAAAAATAGTCGGACTCATTTTCACGTTCCAGGGTTATACACCCGGAGCTGCGTTCTGCATAGTCCGACTTCACTTTTTCATAATCTTTCTTATTCATAATCTTTTGTTCATGGTAACTATCAAACAGATTATAATTTATGGTTACTTCACCCGGCTCATTATTAATGCTTGCGTATGCCACTTCTCCGTTTTCATCCATGACATAGATATTAGCCTGTCCGTTATAAGCAGACGTTACAAAAAGATCGTTAATAATCTGTGGCCGGAAGAGAAATGCAATTGCTTCATATTCTTCCCCATTGACCAAAAAAGAATCTACTGATTTTGCAATTATAAAGATTTCCTCTCCATCCTTCCAGGTGCAGTACTGGGCAATTCCTTTATTCTCACCAAATAATTCCGACAATCCATCCTGCATCTGTATCCTGCCATTCAGTCCACGCATGCACAGATATTCACCTTCATCATTAACAAAGACAATATCCCGCACCATATTACTTTCCATAGAGTCAAAATAGTTCTGGTAATCTTTCAGTTCTGCTTCCCTTTCCCCATCCCCGAACATATATTTTTCAATAGAATCTATCTGTTCATAAGTAATCTCCAGACGGTTCCGGTAAGCACGCTCCATCTGTTCCATCAGTTCAGATAAACTCTGTTTGCTGTTCTTATCAATGTATTGGTTTGAACCCCCAAGGTCTTTTGACATCCATCCAAATATCAAAGCCATAACCACAATACATACAATTAATACCGTAAAAACCTTTTTTTCCTGCTTTTCCTTTTTCATCCCACATAATACCTTCCAATCTGTTTCAGCTTATCAGACTGGTTCCTGCAAATTTTGTCGAAAAAGCAAGATGTCTCTGCCTAATTAAATCTTTCCTGAAGTCCGTTTTTCCCTTAAGTCCTCTACCAGCGCATAAACCTCCGGTCTCCGTTCCTTCAGATGTTCGTCTAACGCATGCCGGCGTTCTTTAAAGCGCTCTGCCAGTTCCGGATGTTCCTTTGCAATACGCTCATGTACTTCCCGTCGATGTTCCTCTAACCGCATAGCCAGCGTTCTTTCATCTTTACCGGAAATATTAACAATCTCTTTCAAATGTTCCTCTAAATGCTCCAGCCACTCATCTTCGTCCAGTTCTTCCATATGGGACCAGCTTCCATGTAACAGCTTTTCCACATCTCCTGTCTTTTTCAGCTGTTCTATCTGTGCCACAATCTGCCGCTCTATAGCATCTTCAGTTTCCGAACCAAATGCCCAGACAAATTCCTGCACCCGGTTATCCGCCCGCTTTCTTGAGGCACTGCGCTGTTTATTGTCTACACCGCCCTCCAGCGGATAAGGACGTTCATAACCCATATCCTTTAAAGCAATATGTATTGTTCTTCTTGCGCTGCCCTCTTCTATGATGTGTCCCAGACCAAGCTTTCGCATCTGTTCATTCAAATCTGCAATATGTTCTGTAATATAAAAACAGATACCACGTTTCTTAAGGCCCTGATACAGCATTTCCAACTGATCCGCCGCTGTAATGTCCATGGAGCCGATAGCACTGGCATCTAAAATGACTGCCTTCGTATCCTCTTTTATATTGTCTTCAATGTCCCGCTTTAACATCTGCACATTAGCAAAAAAGAGATTACTGCTGAACCGGTATATCAGAACGCCTTCTATCGCATGTATCTGATGACTTTCTTTTAAATCCCGGAAATGGCGATGTCCCGGCTGGATTCCAAGAAAACATCTTGATGGCTTGGCAGTACGGATAATCATCTCAGTAAAGGAAAGTATAATGCCAATCAAAACGCCATTGATGGTTCCAAGCATCAGCACGCCAAAGAATGCTCCTAAGAAAATGAAGAATTCTGTACGGCTGACCTTCAACAATCTTGCAGCAAGCTCAAATTCCGTTGCCCCAAGTAATGCAGAAATTACAATTGCCGTCAGCATCGGAATCGGAAGATAGCCGATAAATCCGGTTCCGCAAAGCAACAATACCAGCATGGATAAACCGGCTATGATTCCAGTCAGCTGTGTCTTACTCTGATACTGTTCTCCCATTGCAGTTCTTGAAACAGAGCCATTAATAGGACAGCAGCCTGTAAATGCTGCCAGGAAATTTCCCATGGAGAATGCAAAAATTTCCTGATTATCATTCATTCGATATCCATTCTTCTGTGCGAAATTATTTTCTGCCAGAAGCGTTTCTGCCATAATGACCACTGCCACCGAAAGGCTGATAGTTACTACCTCTTTCATCGGAAGCATGCGGATATCCGGAATCACAAACTGTGGAAGTCCCGGTTCTACTGCAGACAGCGTCTGGATCCCCCATTCCCTCACCGGAAAAAATTTTGTCATTACTGCTCCTGCTGCCATTAAAAGCACTGCCATTGGAAATTTCGGCATTACTTTCTTTGATACAAGAAGTATCAGAAGGGAAATGCCGCCTAAAATCAGGGATGGCAGATTCACCTTCGTCTGCCCGATATGCTCCACCAGCTCAATGAGTTCTCCAACGCCGGCGGTACCGCCCATTAACTTTGGTACCTGCATCAGAATAATCGTGGTGCAGATTCCGGTAATAAATCCACCCATAACCGGTGCCGAAATATAGTTCACCAGTTTTCCTGCTTTCATAAAATAAAACGCCAATAACCAGACTGCCACAAAGAAAGTAAGTACCGGCACTGCTGCAATTGCTTCACTGCTTCCACTCTCAATACCAAGTCCCACCAGTGCCGAACCGATTAAGGCTGCCGGTGCCGCATCTACGCCAAAAATAAACTGTGGTGAAGTCGAACACAGTGCAAATATCAGAATTGGGAAAATGGAACCATACAGACCATAGACTGCCGGAAGTCCTGCAATCTGTGCATAACCCATAGCTATCGGAATGGAAACTGCCATAATAATAATACCGGCCAGAATATCCTTTGGAAAATTTTTCTTATCATATTTACGAATGGTAGCTGCAAGTTGTATGCGCATATTATCGCTTCTTTCTACTATATTATTTTTTATTATACGGCAAATAAGATGATTGTACAATTCTTTTGACAGCCGGCTTTCTGCGGGTGAGCTATAAATTCCCGGCATTATAAAAGGACAGGCTCTGATACAATGCCTGTCCTTTCTGTTCTAATTATTCTGTTCTGTTTATTCCATTCTGATTATTCATTTTCAGTTGCTTTTCTTTCTTCTGAAAACAAACATTCCGCCACAGCCTGCTGCAAGCAATGTCATACAAACTGCAATTGCAGAATTATCACCTGTCTTTGGTTTACCGGATGTCTTTACGGTTGGCTGGCTATTTGCTGTTGTTGATGCATTTGCTGCTGTTCCAGCCGCACCACCGGAAGCTGTACTGTCACTTCCGGAAGTTGTACCACCATTTCCTGTGGCAGCCGTATCTGCCAGCTTTTCTGTGGTAATAAGATAAGTAGAGCAATGACTCTGTTTTACGGTCAGATATCCTTCTGCATCTACTACTCCCGCATCAATATTTAAAATCGTTCCATTGTCAAATAAGCGGCTGTAATATAAGGTCTTTCCGGCATACTGTGTTCCCACAAAAATACGAATCTGTGCTTCTGCCGGAAGCTGTCCGGAATAATTATACTTAATCTGTTCAATGAAAATATTCTTATTGACTGCACTTGGAAGTGCACCCAGCTCACTGTAATCTTTTACAATCTTTACTCCAAAATCATAGCTGGAAACATTGTCAACGGCTGACATGGTTCCTTTTCCAAAGGTAAAGGAAAGCTCATCATTGGATTTGATAACAATGTCCTTTGTCTGATTCTCTGCCAATATCTGCTGGAAGCCATTGTCGGAAATAGCGGTATCTCCATCTGTTACATCCACTACGCCATTCACTACAACCTGCTTCGGGGTAAATGAAATCACATCTGCTTCGGAATGTACATTGTAAACATTCTCTACTTCTTTTCCTTCAAATTCATAACCATCCGGTAAAGTATCCGGTGCAAGTGCCATATTTTCTACAATTTCTTTCATAACCGGATGTGCAGTGTCCATAAGATATCTGGTTTCCTGTGTATTGTAATCCGTATAACTCATAAGAATCGGACAGAGAATCCGGTAAGAATTACCAGCCTCATAATAGGTTCCTCTGTAAATATAGGTATCTCCCGTATCCAGTTTCTTTACCAGACGGGCATCGCTGCCTCCACTTGCCATCGTAGTGGAATAATAGGTTGCCACCTCTCCATTTTCTGTATAGGCAGAAATATCTGTAAGCTTATCTTCTACAGTTATTGCTACCTCTGCACCCAGAGCGGCACATTCCTGTAATTTTTCAATCCGGTAGGTCTTATTTCCGGACATATCGGTTACTTCTGTTATAACAAACCGGCCTTCTTCTCCAGTTTTTGTATACACATCACTCTGGACCGGACTGATATCAGTTCCAAAATAACCACCATATACCTGAATCTTCATATCATTAACCTGTCCCTTTGCCACAATCGGTGATGATGTATAATTCCAGGATGAACCAAACGGACATCCGTCAGCTCCACGATATACCGTTACTGTACTGTCCCCGGAAACCGTCAGCAGAGACTTGCCACCTTCTGCAAATAATTCAATACCATCCGGGTTCTTTCTGTTTTCATTGACGGTAAGGCTTCCGGAACCACAGATTGTCAGGGAGCCGCCCCAGCCGCCATGCCAGATTCCAAGGTTCTGCAGCTTATTACTGCCTACCAGATTCAGTTTGAAATCATCTCCCATCATGTTGGTATAAAGTGCAACATCCGGATGGTCATAATTGGTTAAGGTCAGCGTATTGCTTGTCTGGTCATAAGATACTCCGTCCACTGTATTTTTCTCATTGGCGGAAAATACAACCGTATCATTCAATTGAATATTGGCAAATGCAAACTCTCCCTCGATGCATGGGCCATTTGACGCCTGTACCGGCATCATGGATGGAACCATCATCAGGGATGCTGCCAGTGCCAGTGCGCCAATACATTTTAAAGCACGTTTCATTTTCATAAATCTATCCTTCCTTTCTTCGTATTATAAAAACACTATAAGGAAAACGATAGATTCTGTGCAGTCTACATCCGTTTCAAAATGTGAGAAATTTATCTCACCCGGCTTTTTTGCCGCATTTCAAGCTACTAATCCTGCTTGCCTAATGAAGTCTTTCTCAATGCTGCCGCAATAATAAATGCATACACGCCGCCAATCAATGCGGTAACTACCTGAGTCAGTGAGAACTGAAGCTGCAATACCCTTAACATTGGTGCCATTTTCTCCGGAAGCATATTGGGTAAAATAATCAGGGAAATTACAACTCCCATAAATAATCCTTTTAAGATAGAACCGATTACAATAGAAACCGGGAATCCTGCTTTACTACCAAGCTTACCCTTAAGCAATGCTACGCAAAGCACCAGGATGACATTTCCTGCCATAATGCATGGGAACATTGCCGGAATGGCTGCCATTACCGGGCTTCCGGTAATAAAGAATGCAGTAACCGGTGTAATAATACTTAAAATAATTCCGCATGCCAGTCCCGCATACAATACAGTTAAGATTAATGCTGCATTGATAACTGGTCCTGTTATGTATACACTTAAATTTTTAAAGAACTGACTTGCAATACAGATTGCAAGCATAATTGCAGTAACTGTAATTTGTCTGGTTTTCATTTTCATGATGTCTTTCTCCTCCTGTGCATCTATATTCGTAGGAACTGACCTGTTCCATACCAACGCAATCATACTCCAATGAAAGCTAGAATGCAACCGGATGATTTCTCATCTGCGATTCTGTAAACCATTTTTATAATTGTTCCAGTGTGCTCTTTACACTATTTGCGGCACTTAAAATCACATTGGACGATGCTGCAATCTCCTCTGTTGCAGCGGCAAGATTCTGAATCCGGTTGCCGGTATCATTTACAACATTTGACAGCTCATCCGCATCTTTGATAATCTCCACAATGGATTCTTTTACCTTTGCCTGGCTCTCTGTACTCCGGGATGCCGTATCCTTGGAATTCATAGCCAGTTTATTTATCTCATCCGCAACTACTGCAAATCCTCTTCCTGCTTCTCCGGCACGGGCTGCTTCGATATTGGCATTCAATGCCAGAAGGTTCGTCTGTGCAGCAATGGAGACTACTTCCTGATTATTCTCTGCCATAGATTCCAACAGCATATCAATCTCCTGCATTCTGCCAGTCAGCTTCTCACAGAATTCAGACACATTACCAATTTCCTCGGATACTGCACTGCATTCCGTCGCATTGCTTTCGTTTCCATTCACCATATCATCCACAGAATCATAGAGTGATACAAACAAGTCATTGACTGTCTCCACCGTTGTTTTAATATTCTCCTGCTGTTTCTCCATTGCATCTTTTTCTGCCTTGATTTCATCAGCAAGTTCTAATGCTCTCTTCTTCTCTTCCTCTACGATATCCTTTACAAAATGAATACAATTTTCCTTCTTATTGAAGCCATTATAAATAGCAAATGCCATCTTTTCACAGCTTTCATAGCCACAGCATTCGCAGTCAATGCATCTTGCTTCCTTCGTCTTCTTGCCCATCTCATCATAAATCTGATTCAGTTCCTCTGTAGACGGAAGTTTATAATTACACTCTTCGGAGTGGTCTGTATATTTTCTAAGATAATTCTCCAGTTTTAATTTTGAGAACTGCTTATTTAATTTTGCAAGCCGCTGTGCCGGAGTCAGTTTTCTTGACCAGGCACTGTTCTTCGTATTCTTCTTACAGTTCTCCTGTATCTGATGGATATTATATAAAGCTGTATCTGTTCTTGCAATTTCCTCTTCGACACCGGTTCCATAAATACAACCCATGCCACAGTTTAATGCGTCAATGAATAATTCCTTATTCATGCCCTTTGCAATTTCTTCCTTATGCTCCTCTAAATAACAATATGTGTGCTTCTCTCCTTCTATCTGGCGTATATATACATCGTCCCCTAAGAACCAGTATACATTTTCCTTTAAGCCACCCGGCATCGGATAGATGGAACCAAGTCCATATTCAATTTCATCACTGGCAAATGCGCCTGATATATTATGTTCTCTTACATATTTCATCAAATGATCAAATGTCACATTATACGATACATAGCCTTCTGTATCCGGGTCATGAATCTCTGACCATTTTGCAACACATGGACTGATAAATGCCAGTTTATCTGTAATTCCCATCTCCTGCTTTGCATAAATTGCGCTGCACATCATCGGACTGTGTACCGGGAATAACTTTGGAAGAAGCTCCGGTAAGTAGTGTTCAATGTATCCCACAATTGCCGGACATGGCTGGGAAATTCCACCGGTAAAGTTGTATTTCTTTACATAATTAAGATATCCCCAGGTTGTAATGTCTGCACCGAAAGATACACTGATTATACGGTTCACTCCAAGATTCTTTAATCCTCCCAATACCCTCTCATAATCTCCAGGATAATTTGCCTTGAACGCCGGAGCTAATAGTATGGATATTTTCTCACCTTTTGCAAGGTCTGCAAAGAATTGCTCCGTATCATCTTCAAATTCTCTTGCACCATGCTTGCAGGCATCCATACATGCACCACAACCAATGCACTTTGCCGGATCTACCTGAATCCGCTCTGTTCCATCTTCTTCTGTTACTGCCACACATGCCCCCGGACAAGGACACACGCGAATACATTTGTTACACCCAATACAGCTGTCATTGGTAAAAACCAGACTCATTTCAAGCACCACCCTTTACTTATACTTATACTCATACATTACCTTTTTCAATTTCAACAAATAATATCCCATATTTGTCTATTCGTTAATAATATTATTTCTCAGCAAAATTGTCAAATATTCACACTTTCTCACAGGATTTATTCTTACGATTTTTGTCAATTTTCGACAATTTTTGTGCAAAAAAATAATCTTTGCAGCTATTGTCCGATAGAAGTTCGCAGCTACTTCATCAGAAAATGCTCCCGCTCAGGGTATTGCTGCCGGAATGCTTCCAATGCAGCTTTCTGCAAAACAGCAAATTCTCTGTCCATATGAAATTTATGTGGCATTGTAAATGCAATTGCACTTATCTGCTCTGCAATTTTTTTAGCAATTCCTTCCTCTGACAACTGTCCCATTCCAAATACGAAAGAGGTGAATCCTCTTCCCTTTTTACTCACATCCATAAATGTAAGAAACGTATTTTTTAGTTCTGCCTGAAGTATCTCCTGTTCCACCCGGTTTCGATTTTCTACATCCAGAAGATATAACCCATTTATGATTTCTACTGCCTGTTTCTTCCGCTGTCCCGAAAAATCTACTCCGGTACTTTCCGAAAGATATTTCATCTGCATCAGATAACCAATAAAGGTATCCTCTTTCTTTTTCTTCTTTCCATATCGAGCATATAAAAGCTGCTCCCGGAAAGTATCTCCTTCTGCTTGTTCCGTACACCCGTGCTTCTGCCATAGTTCCATTCTTTTTCCAGCATTAACTTCCTGATAAAAATCATTCAGCCACTTTGAATCTTCCTGCATAATATTTCCTCTTCGTCACTATTTTATAAAATCTTCAACATTACTGATGTCAACTTTACGATACTGGGATACATAGTATTTTTCTTCCTGCAGGCTTTGTATTTCCTGATTTTTTCCATCATAAATGTCCACTGCAAGCCTTGCCATTTCTTCAGCCTGGTCTTCCTTGTCATTATATACGGTTCCCTGCATGGTTCCATTCTGTATTGCCTCTAATGCATCTTCCAATCCGTCAATGCCAAATATAATCGGCCACTCCTGCCGATTATAACCGGCATCTTTATAAGCTTCAATTGCCCCTAATGCCATTTCATCATTGTTGGAAATAACCATCTCCACTTCGGTCCCATACTGACTAATAATCTGATTCATTCTATTTTCCGCCTGTCCCCTGTTCCAGTCTGCAAACAGGTAGCTCAGTTTTTCCAGATTGATTCCCTGTTCTATCAGTGTCTTTACCGAACTGTCTGTACGACTGATGGCATCCTGATGTCCAGCCTCTCCCTCCAGTAAAATATACTGAATTCTCCCATCCTGATTCCTGTCAACCTCAGGATGATTCTTTATATAATCTGCTGCAATTTCTCCCTGCATCTCGCCAGACTGTTTTGCCTCACATCCTACATAGTATAGTTGATTCCACTGCGACAAATCCTCCGGAACCGGTTCTCTGTTAAAGAAAATGACAGGAATATCATGCTGTCTTGCCAGTCTGATAATGGTTGTCGGATCCGTTCGATCAACCAGATTTACACATAAAATATCACACCCGGCATCTATCATTTCTTCGACAATTTCATTCTGGGCTTTCTGATCATTATCTGCACTTCTGACAGATGTTATAATCTTCCGTTCTTCTGTTTCCCGCTTCTTTAACTCTTCCTTCAGTTCATCCACCGTGGCGTTAATAAACGGGTCATCATGCGTATAGGTAACTACACTCACCCTCAGTGTATTTTCTATCCGCTTTGTCTTCTGATTGCATCCGGGCAGCACCAGTATCAGTATTATCAGTATTATCAGTATTATCAGTGTTACCGTAACCGCCATTGTCCTTCTTCTTGTTCTACTCATATGAATACAAAAACCTTTCCAGATCTTTTGAATACAAATCTTCTTTATTGATTATTCTGACTTCTGTTTTACAACTGTTCATTTTGTAAAAGGAATGCCTTAGCTTTTTTGCAATCTCATTCATACTCATATACCCCGTCTCATAATCATCCGGTACGACAAGACATTCTATATTCTGATTATCTAATAACACAATTGCTTTTTCACTGCTTCCAACTCCATAAATCTTTGCACCGTGATACTTATTTTCTTCTGCAGCCTCACCCACTTCTTCTAATGCCCAATTGTCCAGAATCACCAGATAATCCACCTGTTTCTTAGATGCAATAATCTCACTGGTGTTCTGGTTTCCCCTGGCATAATTGTACTCCCAGGAAATTTCACAACCACTTCCCTCCAGACCATCTTTCAACCCTGCAATTCTGTTCACATTTTCCTCTGTCTCTGCCTTTCCAAGAATGACACCAATTTTTTTATTCTCCAGTTGTTCTTCATCATCCTGTATTAACCGCTCCGCAAGCATCTGACCAATCTTATAATTATCCGGTTTTACCGTTGCATAACCAGATGGCTCTTCTGCGTAGGTATCCTCATTAATCAGTATAAACGGTCTCTCTCCCTGCAGCCGGTTTAGCATAGTCTTTGTTTCTTTTCCCGGAGCCGGACAGATTACAAATGCATCTACATTATTCTGCAGTTGTTCATTAATCAGTTCTTCTTCATCCTCCATGCTTTCAATTAAATCTGTATTACAAATGATCAGATGCAGATTATTATTTTCTGCAGACTGTTTTAACCCATTCAGCAATGCATCCCATCTCTTATCTCCGGAATCTTCCACAATAACCGCAACTCTTTTCATAGACTCATTATCTGAAAAAATCCTGATTATAAAAAATGCAGCCAGTACAATAAGCATCAGTTCTGTGAGGATAAAGGTAATCTTATTTTTTTTCATCTTCTACCCTCTCTCTTTTTCTGTTCTGATTTTCAAGTTCTCCACGTTTTTCCTCTGAATAAGGAATTGCCGGGATATGTATTACAGCCTTTGTTCCTTCATCCGGCTCACTGTAAATTTTTAATCCATATTCTTTGCCAAACATCAGTTGTATTCTGGTATGCACATTGATAAGCCCAACTCCCGAACCATGCTTTGGAACTTTTTCACTATTTGTCAGAAGATTATCAACCACTTCCTGGCTCATGCCCATTCCATTGTCCTCTACCGACAGGAAAATATCATTTCCTTTCTGCTCACCGCGGACAATAATTTTGCCGCCCTCATCTTCATCCATATTTCCTACTCCATAATAAATTGCATTTTCAAGCAATGGCTGTACTACCAGTTTTACAGTACAGCATTCCTCTACGTTTTTATCAATCAGAAATTCCACCTGAAAACGGTCTTTATAACGAATCTGCTGTATATTCATATAACTTTTGCTATGTTGTAATTCTTCCGAAATCCTTATCACTGTTTTTCCTTTTGAAAGACTGATGCGAAGCAGTTTTGCCAGTTCCGAAATCATAAAAACAGCTTCTTCATTCTTATTTGCCTCTACCATCCAGGTAATGGATTCCAGTGTATTATAAAGAAAATGTGGATTAATCTGGCTTTGCAATGCATCCATTTCACTTTTTCTCCGCTTATTCTGCTGCCGGATAATTTCTTCCATCAATTGTTCTATCTGCTTATATGAATTCTGGACAGAATATGCCAGATGCCTTATCTCCGAAGTACCCCCTATATATATTTCAGTCTTTTCTCCTGTTTCATAAGACTTTACGGATTCATCCAATTTCAAAATCGGTTTTGAAATCTTTTTTGCCATAATTTTATTCACAACAAAAAGCATCATCAGAAGAATAATTGCCGTGGCAATTATATAATACCGGAACTTATTAATGCTTGCCGTCTGCACCCCCTCCGGTACAACTCCTACCAGTTTCCATCCGATATAAGATAGACTGTTCACTACTATATTACTTTTTTCCCCATTCACAGAAATCTCATATGTACCATCTGCGTAACCAGCAGCTGTACTGCTATCTTCTGTAAAAAATCCCCTGTCTATTTCTGCTTTTCTTGGGTGATAAAGAATTTCTCCATCATCTGTACATAAATAATAATACGTCTCTCCCGCTGCTTCATTCAGGTTATCTAAAACCTCTTCTATCATGGAATACTTCATATCAACCAGCAATACTCCACTGTCCGGAGTGTCACCATGATTCATATCCACCAGGCTGCTTAAAGACACCACCCAGTTATATTGATATGTCTCATTCCCAAACAAATCCTGAATATGGGGTGTTGATATATGTATATTTTCTATCTCATCTGTAGCGCTTTTATACCAGTCCTGCTCTGTTACTTTCTGATTCTTTTCTCTGGTAGCTACTGGTTCTGCTGCAATAATTTTCCCATCACTGTCATAAAGGGCCATACTCTGCAGCTTATCATTATTTACTTCATACAACAGACTGAACTGCCTGCTGAATTCCTGGTCAGAAATATCATATTCCTGTACGATATTATAATTAACAGCATTACAAATCTGTCTCATATTCCGCAATTCATTATTTACCTGATCCACTGTACTCTCTATCCGGCTTTCTGCATTGGAAATTGCTGTTTCTTTTACTGACATTTTAAAACGGCTATAAATCAGTAATCCCATAACTATTGTTGTAACAATGGTCATGGCAGAAAGAACTGTCATAAGCAGTGACTGTATATCCATCCAGGCTGAAATATTCTGCATCATATTTTGAATTATATTCCTTTTTTCGTGCTTTTTCTTTCTGTTTTTTTTCTGATTCATAGCTCTCCATATTCCTATTCTGGTGATTTTCTGTATTTTGACGGAGATACTCCAAATTTCTTTTTAAACACATAACTGAAGTAATTTGCGTCCAGATACCCTACTTTTTCTCCAATTTCATAACTTTTATCATTGGTTTCTACAATAAGCCTGACTGCGACATCCATCCGGTAATCCGTCAGATATGTAATAAAGGATTTCCCGGTTTCTTTTTTAAATATCGTTGAAAAATACGAATTGGATACACCAAGCACTGAGCATACCGTATCCAGGGAAAAATCAGGTTCCATATAACGCTCTGCCACAACATTCTTTGCATCTGTAATCAGCCGCCTTGAAGTATTATTTCTTGCACTTTTCAACTTTTCACTAATTGCCACTGCTGCTTTTTTCATCCACTTCATCAGAGTTGCTTTATCCAGTTCCGGCACCTTTTCATAGAGATTTTCTTTTTCTTCAAAGAAATCATTAAAGTCCATAAAATTATTGGCGCAGAACCGGTAAAAAGCACCTACCATCTCCATAACTGATAAATGATACTGATTTACTGTGGCAGCACTTTTATGAAGTTTTTCCACTTCCCTCTCTACTGCTGACTCAATGTCTTTTACATTTCCAAGATAAATCGTTTTAAACAACTCATGCATTTTTGTATCTTCTGACTGTACGGCTACCGTCTGCTCCCGTGGAACTACTTCCGCAATATTTATAGCCCTTGCAGTTCCATAAAGAACCCGGTAGGATACTGCTTTTCTTGCACCTTCATAAGAATTACTGATATTCAAAAGACTATCGCAATATCTTCCAACACCAGCCGTTACAACTGCACCAATCACACGGTTCGCCCATCTGCAGAATCTATCGCAAAAATCTGTCAGTTCTGTTGCCTTATCTTCTGAATCAAGCGATACTATCAAAACTGTATTCCCAAGATACATAAATTCCTGACAGTTGAGTTCTGATGCAATTCTTTCCTTTATTTCATGCTCGACAGACATGGATAACAACAATGGATTCATTCCTTCCGGCACATGATGCTCTGAAGTATGAAATACCACGCTGCAATAATAGGGTCCCTCCAGTGGAATCTGATAAGCAGATAAAAATTTCTCATATTCTGTCTCATTTACCCTGCCTTCAATTAACGAAACAAAAAAATTCGTCCTTAGCACCGGAAGTGCATCCTGGAAATAATTTTGCAGTTTTTTAACATTTAATTTTTCTTCTCTTTCCCGGTTTAAAGTCTCTTTCAGTCTTTCCATGCAGTCAGATAATTCAACTGCATTTACCGGCTTTAACATATATTCTTCAATTTCCAGATGTACTGCCTCTTTGGCATATTCAAATTCATCAAATCCTGTAAAAATAATAATATGTATATTTGGATAATCATTATTTAACTTCTGCGCCAGTTCCAGGCCATTCATATAAGGCATTTTTATATCGGTTATCACAACATCCGGCTGTATATTTTCTACCAGTTCCAGGGCTTTCACTCCATTGGTTGCACTGCCTGACACCTCAAAGCCCAGTCCATCCCAGTCCATCTTATGTTCCATTGCCTGGATTGCTTCTATTTCATCATCAACTAAAATCACTTTATACTTTTCCATATGACGTTCCTCTTTCAGCATGTTCAGCTCTTTCTTCTCCTGCTCTTATTATATCAGACAAATGTCTTTTTCTGAATACCTGATATTGTTTAGGCCGTCCATTCATCTCTGACGATGAGCGGGCGGCCTATGGTGATTATATGTGAATGATTCTGATTACGAATTACTTATTTTTTCTGTACATATTTCAGACAGTCAAGTGTTACTGCTGCCAAAATGATGATTCCTTCGAAAATAAACTGAAGATTTGTATCAATACCCAGAATAGTAAGGGAATATGTAAGGGATGTAAAGATAAGTACACCAGTTACAACTCCGGAAATCTTACCAATACCACCGGTAAAGGATACACCACCAACTACGCAGGCTGCAATAGCATCCATATCCCATCCTTGTCCATATGCTGCACTACCGGAACCAACCATTCTGTTACATTCCAGCCAGGAACCAAATCCATACAGGATACCTGCCAGAATAAATGCTCCTAATGTTACTTTAAATACAGATATACCGGAAACTGCTGCTGCTTCAGGATTTCCACCAACCGCATACAGATTCTTACCAAATGTTGTTTTATTCCAGATGAACCATACTACGATAATTGCAACAACAGCCCAAAGGATAATTGTCGGGAATTTTCCAATCTGCGGAATAAACATAGCCGGGATTGCAGAATCAATAGCTCCGAAGGAAACACCTTTTGTTGCATATGTTACAAGTCCGAAAATAATCAGCATGTTTGCCATGGTTGAAATAAACGGATGCATCTTGAACTTCGCCATAAAGAAGCCTGCCAGCATAGAAAATGCTGTTGTAAGTACAATACAGACTGCCAATGCAAGAATTGCTCTTGCAGCAACCGGGATACCGGTAAAGTCAAAGATATGGCCAAATACACCACCTGTATTAATTCCATTATGCATGATGATGGTTGCTGTTACCATACCCATACCAACCATACGTCCAACAGAAAGGTCAGTACCTGTTAAAAGAATCAGTCCTGCAACACCTAATGCCAAGAACATTCTTGGTGAAGCCTGCTGCAGAATATTTAAGATGTTTGTCGTTGTCAGTAACTGTGTATTCTTTACAACCGGTGTAATAATACATAAAGCAATGAAGATTAAAATAATGACAATATACAATCCATTTTTATAAAGGAACTGTGTGGTATTAAAGGTATATTTGTAATTTTCAAATTTCTGTGCTCTCTTCTGTGCAAATGTATATCTTGACATACGGAGTAAGTCAATCAGATGATACTTATGTGCATATGCATCATGCCTTCTGTCCTTAATCTCCTGAAGTCTGGACTCATGTGCCATCTGGGCATCAAATAATTTATTCTTATAAACATACTTCTCGTCTTTTTTCTCATCTGCATCGCTGAGTCTGCTCATATTCTGCTCATGCTCTGCTTTGATGGAAGCACATATATTTTTGTATTCTGCATTTTCAGCTTCTTTCTCAGCTTTGCAGCTATCAGCAACTTTCTGATAGTAATCATTTTTATAATGTTTTGCAAGATAACCTTCTGCATCTGCGATAAGCTTTGATACTTTGTCTTTATTCGAAGACTCCACCGCTTTTGCCTTTTCTAAGGCTTCCTTGTCCTTTGCAATCATTCTGCTCTTTTCTTCTTTTGTTAAATTCTTATTTTCCTTTACGATTGCAATGTGATTTTTTAAGCTGCGCACCTTATCTGAACCATCCTTACGAAGTTCATCAATCTGTGCCTGTATTTTTCCTACATATTCATCAATCGGCTTCAAAAGCTCTGCCTCTGCAGCGGATGAAAGAATAATACTACTGTCTGCCATATCCAATGCTCCTTCCTGATTATAAATATTTCGCACTGAGTCTTAATAACTCTTCCTGATTTGTTTCCTTAGTATTAACAATTCCGGCAAGATGTCCATTTGACATAACACCAATCCGGTTTGTGATTCCAAGGATTTCCGGCATCTCAGAGGATACAACAATGATTGTTTTTCCCTGTTTTGCCATATTGATAATTAATTCATATATTTCGTATTTGGCACCTACATCAATTCCTCTTGTAGGATCGTCCATCATAAATATATTTGGTGAGCGCTCCAGCCATTTACCAAATATTGCCTTCTGCTGATTTCCTCCGGACAAACTGGAAATCATATCATCTGGTCCCATACATTTTGTATGCATGACTTTAATTTCTTCTGCCGTCGCACGAACCATATCATCATTGGAAAGTGCGAATCCATTTTTATAATGATTCATATTGGCGATTGTAGTATTAAATGTAATATCTGCTTTCAGGAAAAGTCCATTTGCTTTTCGTTCTTCTGTAATTAAAGCAAATCCATGATCCATTGCATCTTTCGGGGATGTAAAATTCATTACTTTTCCATTATAAATTACATTTCCTGCCGCTCTGGTACGCATACCAAAAATAGTTTCCAATAGTTCCGTACGACCGGCTCCAACCAGACCATACAGTCCAAAAATTTCTCCTTCTTTAATATCAAAAGAAATATTCTGTAATTTTGGTGCATACTTAGTTGAAAGATTCTGTATAGAAAGAACCGTTTCACCAGGCTGGTTATCTACCGGTGGAAAACGGTTATCCAAAGAACGGCCAACCATTGCAGAAATCAGTTCATTCATATTGGTATCTTTACTTGCCTTTGTCATAACAAGGCTGCCATCCCGAAGAACTGATATTTCATCACAAATTTCAAAAATTTCATCCATTTTATGTGAAATATAAATCAATGAAATTCCCTGTTCTTTTAACTGCCGCATCATCTTGAAAAGTTTTGCAACCTCCGGTGCTGTCAGTGATGAAGTCGGCTCGTCTAATACGATTACTTTGGAATGATAAGAAATTGCTTTTGCAATTTCACACATCTGGCGCTGTGATACAGACATTTTTTTCATTGGCTGTGTCAGATTAACAGTAATACCAAGTTTACGGAATAAATCGGAAGTTTCCTTTCTCATTCTTCCTTCGTCAATCATTCCCAATGAATTCTTCGGATAGCGTCCTAAGAACATATTGTCAATGACACTGCGCTCCAGACACTGGTTTAATTCCTGATGAACCATTGCGACACCATTTTCAAGTGCATCCTTTGGGCCAGAAAAATTAACTTCTTTTCCATCTAATATTATTGTTCCTTCGTCCTTTTGATAAGTTCCGAAGAGACATTTCATCATTGTCGATTTACCGGCACCATTTTCACCCATAAGTCCCATGATTGTTCCAGGTCTGACATTCAGATTGATATGATTCAGAACCTTATTTCTTCCGAACGATTTGCTCATGCCGTTAATCGATAAGACATATTTATTCTTATCCTCTGCCATAATTCTACTTCCTTTTCTTTGAAAAGAAGGACACCATTTTTATCTGATGCCCTTCTGTATCTATGCTGTTTTCTTCCGGGCAATAACCTTATTTTGAAAGAAGTGATGTATAAGATGATGCATTGTCTGTTTTAACCATGTTGATTGCAAATGCATCATACTCACCCGGGTTGCCGAGACGGTTTGTAATGTTAGACTCTGTCTGTCCATCAACACCGATATAATCTACTTCAAGGTTCAAAAGTTTGTCATAGTTCTGAAGAAGTGGCTGATAAGTTGAGCTAAGGAAGTTATCGGAAGCATTGTAAATATCAAGCCATACCTTCTTGCTTGGACTCTTGCCTGCATCCAGCTGGTTGGATACTTTGCTATAAACCTTGGTTGAGTCTGTGAAATCCTGATAATTATCAGCTGTAACAGCTATATTTAATGCATAGTAAGATCTTTCTTCTTCACTATATCTGTAATCTTCTCCTTCTGTTAAGCAGTTTCCTGCATCATCCGGAGTACCGATACCGGTATCAATGTCTACTCCATCTAAAGCATTACGAAGCACTCTTAATGTCAGGTAAGCCTGAACATCTGCATGCTGTGAAATTGTTCCGCCATATCCTTCTGCGATAGCTGCAACAGCATCACTATTTGCATCGTATCCGAAGGTTGGTACTTTGTTATCTTTTGCCCATGCATTAAACATTGACATTCCCATACCATCATTATTAGAAACAACTACGTCAATCTGGTCACCAAAAGATGCGGTCCATGTTCCGATTGCATTTCCTGCTGTAGCTGCATCCCATGTTGCACCAGCAGAGTTCTTCATCTCCTGTGAAGCAAGTTCACGAATTGTATAAGTCTTTCCATCTACATCCAGTGTTGCATCCTGAACAACTTTTGCAGAACCGTCTACGTTTGTACCAGCCGGTGTTGAATCAATTGCTCCATTTGCATCTACTCCGGTTCCAAGTGCAGAACGGACACCACGGGTACGTGCAATAGAGTCGTTATGTCCGATGTCTCCGATTGCAAGTACATAACCAATTACTCCGTCTCCGTTACGGTCAATGGTCGCTGCATTTTCTTTGATATAATCAAGAACCATCTGTCCCTGCAGTTCAGCACCCTGATTTGCATCAAAGCCTACATAATAGGTATCTTTGTTGTAATTTAATGCATCCATGTCAAGTTCTCCTGTGGAGCTGTTGGATGGCTGACGGTTAAACCAGCAAAGTGGTTTATCCTTGTTTGCTACGCTGCTGGTGCTTCCTGCGTCACCAGAGCCGCTTCCTCCGGAAGAGCCACATCCAACCATGGATAATGCAAGCGTTGCTGCTACCAATACAGTTAATAATTTTTTCCTTCTCATTCTTTTTTCCTCCTGGTTTGCAATTTGTTGATTTTGGTTTCTCCGAACCTGTCTCATCGACTAAATTCATTATAATCACAAACCAATCTGTAAAGAATAGAATTTTTTTGGATGAAATAGCAAAATATTTTGATAATCTGTAATTTTTATATGTATTTTGACGAACAACTATGCAGCTGCACCATCATTCTGTTGGCATGTATGCAGGAATGCCTCTGCCAGCTGCTGGTTCTGCTGTGCCTGTTTTCTGATATGATTAACCACGAAAAAAGGCAGGAAAAATAAGGAAAGGAAACCTAAACACAATGCGATGGCACCGACTAATAAATCAATCGGAAAATACGGGACTACAAACCAGCCAAATTTTGCAATGTTCCATGCCCATTTTGCCGCTATTCCAAAACCACCCACTTTGCTGTAACAAACACAGCCCATAACAAATCCTATCATAATAAAAATCGGATGGAATGCCAGCACCATTCCGATACCTCCACAGACCGTTCCGGCAATTGCCAGTCCCCAGATTTTCTGAATCTCATATAACTGTGTCTCCACTTCCCGTTTTACCTGCATTGCATAACCATAATCGTTACCAAATTCTACTTCTTCATAAAGATTTCTTTTGCCATAATATTTTCCTCTTTTCTCCGATGTTCCACCGGTTTTTATTATTGTTTTCACTTATATGACGGAATAATATTATGGCAGGTTTTATTTTTTTTAAAATTTTTTTGACAAGTCCTTATGGCTTTCTTCCGATTACCTGCTTTCCACACTTCCTTTGTACTATGCACACAAGGCTTACCATACCGGAACGGCTGAAAGATTTGAGCGTCACAGAAAAAAGAATGTCATTGCAGGAATTGTCTGATGCCACCGGCATCCCAAGTTCCACACCCGGCAACTATGAGAAAGATGAAAATGTAGCTATGTCACTTGGCAATCTATTGACGCTTGCAGACTTTTATCAAGTAAGCACCGATTATCTTCTTTGCCGAACCGAACTACGTGAACATACAAATCAGTCAGTATCCAATCTGCATCTCAATGATGATGCAGTTCAAATACTGACTGATGAAAAATATAATCCACGGTTATTATCAGAATTACTCTCTCATGAAAGCTTCCATTATAAAGTTTAGGTTTCATGTACAATCGACAGCCCAACTTAACTATCTGCTTTCTACTATTGTATATGTTCCTGATTCAAAATTTACATATAATGTTGCAAATGCACTATTATATTCCCAGCGGATTTCCAGAGACCTCTCCCCTCCGGAGATTGCTACCTCTGCGCCTTCCGAAAATGCCTTATGGGTATTTCGCATGCGGATTAACGCAAGCTGTTTTTGAACCACATCTTTTTTCAACCCTTCCGTGATCTGATCAGTGGAAAGATTTGTCCGGTTGATTTCCTTATGTCCGGATTCTCCCGCGCGCTGCACCGCTTCATGGTCATTTTTTCCGGCAAACAGATCCAGATACCAGATTTGCGGTTTGCCCGGCATAAACATCTGGATTGCCCGCGCCAGAAGCATTTTTTCATCCGACTCTCCCAATGCACTGTAGTACGTGGCATTTACCTGATAATACAGATTCTTTTGTCCATGTAAATTTTTGACCATGCCTCCGCGGGATACAATCCGGTCAATTAACGACTGGATCTCCTCTTTTGGAAGCAGTCCCTTTAAATCCAGAAGCGGGATGCCGTCGTGACAGCCAAGCATGTTGACCGTGGAGATCTTCTTTTCCACAATTTCCTTCGCCCATGCCGCAAGGTATGTTCCGCGCCTGTTCTCAATCGCATCAATGACCAGTCCCGGCAGGAAAAAGTCATAGGTTGCATAGCCTTTTTCTGCAAGTGTCTCATATATTTTTTCATCATACGCTGCGTGGATCTCCGGCAAAAGCGTAAGTCCCAAAGGTTCTGCCAGCGCATGGATCTTCTGTAAAAGTTCCCACGTTTCCGGATCATTGAGGAAGTTTTTCTTTCCCGGTGTCTTCGGCGCATAGGCAAAGGCATCCAGCCGCACAATCGCCGCGCCGTAAGAGGCTATTTTTTCCAGTGTTTCACGATAAAACTCCCACACTTTTGGTGACTGAATGTTTACATCCATCTGTCCGAGATACTGTCTGCCATGCACTTCCTGATAAAAGGTATTCCAGTACGGCACTTTTTTTCCATCCGGAAATTCCACCATCAGGATTGGCAGCCCGGGTTTGCGGAAAAACATCTGCTTCAGGCAGCTTTCATCCGGCTGGATATAGCCTTCCTCAGTCATGGTTCCATGCCCTTCCCAGAAATGGTTCCAATCGATGAAGAAATCGCGGTACGCAGAAGCCTCCCCTTTTTCCACAAGATCCCGAAACTGCGGGGACTGTGCGGAAGCATGGTTTAAAATAAAATCGAGTTTCAGATCAATTCCCATATTCTTTAACTGGTCAAGGTCTTCCCGGTCGGCAAGCTGCTCATTCAGGTCATAGTCGATCACGGAAAATCCCCGGTCGAGATCGGAATGGTACAGGCTCGGCAGAATGTAAAAAGAAGAAAATGCATCCTGCAAAGCCTCAGTTTTCAGCAATGTTACGATATCTCCCAGATTTCCTCCAAGGCTGTCGGGATATGCATTGAGCATCGGTTTATGGTTCATAAACTCTTCCGTCCTTTCCCACGATTAATCCTGCATTTTTGCGCTGCACTTCAAGTTTTTCCTGTTCCAGTTCTACCACGCGGCAGATAAACGGGCTTGCGGCATTCTCATCGCGATTTCTGCGGATGCGCCGCTCCCTGGTCTCCTCCGGGGAACTTTCCAGAAAGACGGGCAGATCCACACCATGTAAATCGTCACTGCCTCCGTGTGTCCACTCCAGAAGTAATACGGATATTCCGGAAAAATCGGTTTCTTCCGATGAAATCTCGCCATCTTCCCGTCCCATATGCCGCAATGTGATTGAATCTTTTCCCTCATGAAATGCCGCAAGCACTTCATTGATCCGGTCGAAGTCAATCTCTTTCTTTGTCCCGAGATATCCACGCAGTCCGTCTTCCCCGGCTTCTTTATACACACGCAGCCGTTCTTCATCATTGCGTTTTGGAATCCGGTGTGGATAATTATCGCCCGAGAGCAGGTAACAGCCCTTGCCGTCATTTAAAAAATACTGCTGCAATGCCGTGGCAAGTGTTGTTTTTCCGGAACCGGAGCCACCGTAAAGGCTGATGACCACTCGATTTTTGGCATTCCTGTCACACCATTTCTGCACTTTTTCATATAATGTTCCAGCCTCTTTCAGTTCTGTAAAAGCAAACTGATATGCCTCATATTCTCTGGTAAACGGTGGAAGCGGAATTCCCGCATGCATCAGTGCTGCACCGGAATACTGTCTGCCGCTCTGTTCTTCCAGATACACGGCATCCGGTTTTAACCCACGCAGGCGGACATAAACGGTCGCCTGATTTGCCTCTGCCATAAGACGCACTACGCTTACCAGTGCATGATCCTGTTGCTCTGAGACGGACATCCATGCCGCAATTTCATCCGTAAACGGATCCGACAGCCGCCAATACGTTCCCTCGTTAATGAGCATTTCATACTTCTTGTATGTTTTGATCTGCTCCCGGATCTGCTGCTTTTCCTCATCCGATAAAAGCGCCGGGTTTAATTCGTAACCGAAAGTTCCCGCCATCGCCGTCACCCCACGGGTATGGAAACTTGTCACCCGTCCGGTCTGGTGATTTGGCACCGCCGAAACATGCGCCCCCATCGCGGAAACCGGATAGAAAAACGAAGTTCCGTACTGGATTCTTGTGCGGTTGATCGCATCGGTATTGTCGCTGCACCAGATCTGTGGGGAATAATAAAGCATTCCC
>ERZ779898.200-NODE-200-length-29971-cov-2.909212_pt1 | contig 29971 bp, 29 predicted proteins | sample MGYA00511902_ERZ779898 | MGnify/ENA primary metagenome ERZ779898 (study PRJEB29588, sample SAMEA2144588) | human gut metagenome | biome: human gut; feature: human-associated habitat; material: faeces | place: Denmark | collected 2008/2010 ...
TATGAAAAATATAAAGTAATTCAAGATAAAAATTACATTTCCGACTTTGATAAACTGTTAAATGAGACTAAAGCAATAGAAAACAAATAAATTATACATGGTATACTACTATAGAAAGAACTCCTTTATTTTATGATTTTTTATATTTTTATAGGTATATTATACCATGAGTTCTTTCTTTTTTTATGCATTCCGATAAATTTTGACTCCGTCTTTTTGTCCAAACAATTGATTAAAAGACAATTTTGAAGTATTATTATATTAGAAAGGAGGTAATGATAAGTGAAGAAAATGCTATTAGGGCTTCTAGCAGGATTGTTTGTTTTTCCAACTATAGCTAGCGCTAACACTGATGCTTCAGAAACTGAATTTTCTTGGAGTTATGATGAAGTTAGTACATTTCCAGGTGTGGGAGTATTTGCTGATACGATTTATTTAATGAGTGATGGCATTCCTAGTCCAAGTATAACAGAAAATGCTAAATTAGTAGCAACTTATACAAGTGATGATACGCTAACATTTGCTAAAGATCAAACATCATATTTATTTGGTGGAGCAACAAGTGATTCAACTATTGTTGTTGATGGAAATAATACTATTAATGTATTATTAAATCAAAAATACACAATAACTGGGGAAGGCACTTTAACTGTTGATAGCTATGGATCTTATGAACAATTAAAAGACGAAGCAGGTAATCTATTATTTAATGTTTTCTATTATTATGGTGAAACAGCTTCTGGAACTCCACAAAGTATCATGTTGAAAGATGAAAACGGAGATCCTTTAATAGTTTCAAAAGAAGAAGGCATTGAAAGTATTTTCGAAGAATTAAAAGAATATAACGAAGGTTTAGATGGCGCAACTTATAATGAAAATGATGTATTATATACATCTGTTGCTGGCTGGTCAATTTATGATATTGATGAAGCTTGGGTTAGTGAACATATTACTAGCGACAAAGTTGTTACTTATAATGAAGATGGGTCAGTTACATTTAGTGATGGCAACATTTTAACTAGCGATAATGTAATATTTGAGTCTAGCGAAAAATTTGATGAATCATATAAATTAGAAAGCATTGATATCTTAGATAATGCTAGCGAAGAATTAAAAAATGAAGTTGCTAATCAAAACAAAGTATTACTTGCTTTATATGATATTTCAGTTGTTAATGGAAATAGTGAAGTTGTACCAATGGAAAATGGAACTTTTACTATTAAAATTAAATTAACTGATGCGATGAAAGAATACAATACTTTAACTGCCGCATATATACTAGATGGTAAGATAGTTGAAACATTTAATACTACTATAGATGGTGAATATGTAGTATTTAATACTACACACTTAAGTGAGTATGCTATACTTGGAGAAAATACTGTTACAGATGAAACAGTAGAAAACCCAAGTACGGGAGATAATGTAATGCAATATGCCATTGTATTATGCTTAAGTGCTATTGGTATTGGATATGCAGCATATACTTTAAGAAAAGAAAATTAATTGTATATTAAAACGCAAATAAGTTGAATTGCTTATCTGCGTTTTTTGTTTTTGATAAATTTAAATATTTCCATAACCAATATTATTATTAAAGAGAAGACAAATAATTTTAGCATATCAACAACTGGAACAGTTGTAGTATTTAAAAATTCACTTAAGAATGGTACTTCCATAACAATTACTTGTAAAATTATTGCTCCAACAATAGTTATAAGTATTAATGGATTATTAAATGGCATTTTAAATATTGATGTTTTTTCGCTACGGCAATTAAGAACATGCATATTTTGTAAGAATACCATTAGTACCATTATATATCCTCTTGCTAAATGTATTTCCATGTTAACTACATTAACAAGATAATACCAAACACCAAATACTATTAAGCCAATTGTTAGACCAGCAACTAAAACTTCTGTTAATAATTCTTTATTAAATATTGTTTCAGTTGTTGCTCGTGGTTTTTCATGCATAGTGCCAGGCTCTGTTTTTTCAAATGATAAAGCGAAATCTTGCAATCCATCTGTTACAATGTTAAGCCACAAAAGTTGAATAGCAACAAGAGGCATTGGTAGATTAAATACAATTGATAATATAAAGAATAATACTTCTGCTAACCCACAAGATAGTAACATATAACTTACTTTTCGAATATTATTATAAGCAGTTCTACCTTCTTCAACACCTTGAACAATTGAAGTGAAATCATCATCTAAAACTATCATATTAGCAGTTTCTTTGGCAACATCTGTACCACTTCCCATTGCAATACCAATATTGGCACTTTTAATGGCTGGAGCATCATTGACACCATCTCCAGTAACTGCTACAAATTCTCCTTGCCTTTTTAATGATTCAATTATGGCTAGTTTATCCATTGGAGTAACTCTAGCAAATACTTTTTTGTCTTTGATAAATTTATCTAATTCTTTTTCACCTTTTTCTAAGAATTTGTTGACATCATCTCCGGTAGCAATTTCTTTATTATCGGTTACTAATCCTAAATCTTTACCAATTTTTAAGGCAGTTAATGGATGATCTCCGGTAATCATTAAAACTTTGATACCAGCAGTCATACATTTTTTAATGGAATCTGCCGCTTCTTCACGAATTGGATCGATGAATCCTACTAATCCTTTAAATGTTAAATCTCTTATATCTGTAGGTTTATAGGAATCTTTTTTAACAAAGTTTTCAACTTTGCCATCAGCAATTGCAATGACACGGTAACCTTCACTGGCTAATTCTTCATTTTGTTTCTTTAATTTGGCAATATCTATTTTAGACTTTTTGTTATTAACATCCATGTACTTAGAAAATTCTAATATTTTTTCTAATGAACCCTTAACAGTACAATATGTTTCGTTATCTTTTTTATAGAATACTGCAGAATATTTATTTTGAGATTCATAAGGTATTTGATCAATTATTTCAACTTTTTCATAAGGTACTTTAGTTTTTTTACCTAAGGCTAAGAATGCTATATCAATGGAATCCCCAAGATAATGCCACTTGCCTTTTTCTTTTGTAAGTTTAGCTTCATTGTTGATAGCACCGAGCAAAGCAATTTCTTCGGCCTTTTTTATATCGGCATTGTCAATACCTTTTACTTCGCCGGAATCATCATAACCAATTCCTGTTATATCATATTCACAAGCATCAGGTGTAACAATTTTTTTAGCAGTTTGTTTATTAATTGTTAGAGTTCCTGTTTTATCACTAGCAATGACAGTACAACTTCCTAAAGCTTCAACTGAATTTAGTTTTTTGACTACAACACTTTTCTTAGCCATCTTATTTGAGGCAATTGTTAAAGCCATAGTTAAAGCAAGTGGTAAGCCTTCAGGCATTGCGGAAACAGAAAGAGCAATTACTGATAAGAAAATTTCTGTTCCTGGTTCTCCCTTAGCAAATAAAACGATAGCAATAATTATAGCAATAATGATAATTAAAATGCTAATTTGCTTAGAAAATTCATTCATTCTAATTGTTAGTGGAGATGCTTCATCTTTTTTAGAAACAACATTACTAGCAATTTTACCTATTTCAGTATGAATGCCGATGCCAGTTATAACGCCGATTGCTCTACCAGTGGTAACAGTAGTACCAGCATAAATCATATTTTTACGATCTGCTAGAGTAACCTCAGATTTTATTTTTTCTATTTCTTTAGTAACACTAAGGCTTTCACCAGTTAAAATTGATTCATCAACTTGTAAATTGTGAACCTCGATAAGTCTGGCATCCGCACTAATACGGTCACCGGATTCAAGTAATATTATATCTCCGATAGTTAATTCTTCTGAATCAACTTCTGTTTCTTCACCGTTTCTGATGACACGAACTTTATCTTTAATTAATTCTTGCAAACTTTCAGCAGTTTTTTCAGCTTTCCATTCTTGAAATGTTCCTAAAATTAAATCAATTAAGATAATAAAAATTATGGCACAAGCATCGACGACTTCACCAATAATGAGTGAAAAAACAACTGTTACTATTAGCAGTAGCACTATTGGATTTAAAAGTTCTCTTAAGATAATTTTAAAAACACTATCCTTTTTCTTTTTAGGCAGGACATTTAAATCATATTTTTCTTGATTCGATTTAACCTCTTTGTTGGTAAGTCCTTTCTTATCAACATTTAATTTTTCTAAAACTTCTTCAGTATCTAATAAATACCAATTATCTTTCATATATCTCCTCGCTATTATAAGTATGGTATCACAATATTAAAACTTTGACAACAAAAAAAATTGCAACAAAATGTTGCAAAAATTACTCTTCATAATCATCATAATAATTATATCTTTTATCGTTGTCGATATAGCCCATGACTTGATTTATGTTAATATTTTCGACACTTTTAAAAATATTATATTCAACAAATTTATTTGTTTCTCGAAGTTTTTTGATAAGTTCTTTTACTTCAGCCCGTTTTGAATCTTCTTTTTTTAAAGGACAAGCACAGTTGATAAATTCTAGTTCATTATATTTTAACCAGTTGATAATTGCAGATTCACGAACTAGATATAGGGGTCTAATTAATTCCATACCAGGAAAGTTTTTACTTTTTATCTTGGGTAACATCGATACTATTTCGCCATTATAAAGGATACCTAGCATGATAGTTTCAATGACATCATTGTAGTGATGTCCCAAAGCAATTTTGTTGCAACCTAAGTCAGAAGCAAACCTATATAGATGTCCACGACGCATTCTGGCGCACATATAACAAGGAGATTTAACGTCCATTGATTTCAATGATTCAAAAATTGTACTTTCATAAACGTGGATAGGAATTCCTAAAAGTTCAGCATTTTTCTTTACTTTATCCAGATTTTCTTTACTATATCCTGGGTCCATAACAATGAACTCTAAATCAAATTTAATCTTACCATGCTTTTTTATTTCTTGCATACATTTGGCTAGTAAAAAAGAATCTTTACCACCACTGATACATACGGCAATTTTATCGTTATCTTGAATTAGATCATAAATTGTTACTGCTTTAGTAAATTTACGCCATATATCTTTACGATAAGTTTTAATTATACTTCTTTCAATATCACTTTGCATGAATACTCCTTAATTAATTTAGTTTATCAGTTATTGTAATAAAAAAATCTTTACTCCATAAATCTAAACTACTAGCATCTTTAATAAACGAAAGCACATCTTCTTTTGCTTCATTATAATCTATTTCGTTAAATTTTTTTATTAACATTTCTTTTAATTTATTTATATCAAAATTATCTTTATCTTTTATAAAGTTTGAGCGAATTAATTTGTTTTTTATTAATTCAATATTAACATTAGTGTTATTTGCTAAAAAGAATACATAGTCATATAAGTCTCTTCCTTTTACTCTTGTTTTCCAATTACGGCATAAAATTGCATGAATTTTGCCAGCAAAAAGAGATGATTTATCATATAATTTTATTTGATGAGGGCTTGGTAATAGTTTATACTTCATTTCATAAGTTGCACCACTCGGAGGATTAATGTCTACTTCGAACTTTATTTTTATATTCTTTAAAATATGGTCATAATTATTTTTTTCTTTCTTCGGAAAAAACTTCAAAATTAATTCTAATGTATCACCTTTTACAAACGCAGTAGTAATGTTTGTCTTGTTTTCTTTTTTCTTTGTGCTTGTTTCAAAATTTAATCCGTAAGCTTTTAGTTCTTTTTCAACACAATTAAAATATTTACTTATATCAAAATTAGGATTTGGAGATGTTAAAGCAAAATCTAAATCTTCAGAAAACCTATCTAAATTATAAAATATTCTAAGTGCTGTTCCACCATAAAAACAGGCATCTTCAAAAAATCCACCTCTAGATAGACCGCAAAGTACTAGTTCTTGAATAATTTCTTTTAATGCATTTATTTCATCTTGTGTATTTTTAATTTCATACTTATCTATCATTTGTTCAATTATATTATTCATTTTGATTCCTCCGTAAATACTTTAAAAGCAATGTAACATTTGTTGAATGATACAAATTGCTTAGTTTTTCTATCTTTTTTATATTTATTTTTTTAAATTCATCTATATCAATGCGAAGATCATTAAATAACATATTTTCTAAATTACTTATATTTTTTAAAGGTTTTAATGAATAAAGCTTATCACATAATGCCTTTTCTTTAGTGGCAATTTGATATGAATAATTATTTTCTTGTTTTAATAATATTTCCTCAGGATATGCAGATGATGGTACATCCTTATACGTAAATACTCCAAATTTAGTATTATATTGCTTTCTTTTTTTCTTATTAAATGTTGCACATGTTATTGTACTAACTCTTTCAGGAATTAAGCCATAATAAGATAAAGCAAAATCAAAAGAAATATATGATGGACCATAGATACTCGATGCTAATAAATAACCCGGGGTATTTGGATCTGTTTCATATAGTCCTGTAATTATCTTAAATAATTTTCCTTTTTTAATTTCCCTACTTATTTTATTATTTTTATTTGAATAATTATTCAACTTATACTTTGCCATATCGTTTGTAATTATCATATTTTCACCTCTCAATACCATTATACGGTATTTGTTGGTGAAAATCAAGAATTTTATAAATTTTTCCTATTATTTATATATAATTTTGATTTATATGAAATTAAACCTTCTTTAGCAAGTCTTGATGTAGCAAAGCAAATAGGAATATTGTTTTTTTGACAAATTTCTTTTACTTCATTTGGATTTTCTTTTATTAAATTCCAAATATTTTTATCAATCATCCAATTTAATGCTACTTCATCTATTTCTTTTTCGCTTGTAGAATCATCAACAACTATTTTGTTTTTTGCCATGTTATAATCTCTTTTTACGTGAGCTAGTTCATGGTATAAAGCAAAATAGAATGAAGCCTTCTCTTTAAATGTTTTTGTTAAATAAATTGCTGGATTGGTTATTTTTACCATCATACATCCACGTATTTTTGTTGCTGGAAGAGCATCTTCAACAATCAAATAAATACCATATTTATTTAAAATTTTGGTTAGACTAACCGTATTAAACGGTTTATTTTGTTCAAATTTTAGTTCATCTAGTAACTTAGAGAAATTTGCCGATGAATATTCAAAAACTTTTTGCTCTATAATTAATTTATCGCAGTGTTTAATCCATAGATAGATTTTTTTTTGATTAGCATCATCTTTCTTTTTATATAATACTTTAGTGTTAATATATTCAGCTGTTAAATCAAAACTACTTAAATTTAAATATTCCAATAAATCAACGGCATTTTGGGTAGTGTTAATAACATCTTTTAGTTTAATCCAACCTAATTTAGACATATCTTTAAGATAAAATGTATTTAAAAATTCTTTGATAGATTTTTCATTATCAAATCTTTCGTGTAAATAGTTATAAACTCTTCTTTGTTTTTCTGCAAATACAATTAACTTAATATCAATATCAGTAATTAAACTGATAGCAACCATTAATTCTTCACTTATGCCAACTTTACCATTTATTATATTATTTAAATGTTTTTTGCTTATGCCTAAACGTTCTGCGAAATCTGTTTGAGATATTTTATAATAATCTAAATAATCTCTTAGTAACGAACCAAATCCTAACATATTATCCCTCCCCATAGTGTTTATCATCTATATTTATAAATTCTAATTCTTCTATTTCAATATAATTATATGGATATTCTATTAATGGCTTCATTATGAGCCGCAATTTATGATTTATTCTAACAGTAAAGATTTCTTTTAAATTTTCTTTCTTTTGTTCAAAGTTATATATGTTTTTGTAAGGCGATGCAAATAATTCTTGTATGTTATTAAAAGCATTTATTATTTTTTCAATATCTTTTATTCTATTTTCTTCTTTTACAAGATGTTTTCTTTTTATTAATTTGTTATAGTCTTTTAGATAACCTTTGCTCTTTATTATAATCATATATCCCCCTTGATATATATGTATTATAACCCACCAGGTTATAATATACAATATTTTTTGATAAAAAAATAAGAATTAGAATTTTTTTAATCTTAATCTTGAAAATTCTAACTCTTTTTCTTTGGCATTATTTTCTCGAACTACCCTATTTTCAATATAAACTTCTCCGAGTTCATTATATAATTCATATGCATGATTATATTCATGAATATTGATTCTTATACATAATTCATCAAAGAAATCGGGTACAAGAATCCGAATATCAACAATATGATTTTCCTTATCAAGAATTGAAAAACAACCCCAATCAAATTCTTTGACAGGATATCTTTTACTTTGCCATTTAGGAATTGAAAGAATTCCTGATTACCTATTTCAAGGCTAACTAATATACTCAGGAATTCTTGTTCATCAATAATCATTCAATTATTGAAAGGGTGTTATTTTTGATGTGTTCGATAAATCTATCTTTGAAGTTTGTTAAATCCTTTTGTTCAAGAGTTTTAGTATTGCTTCCTAGGATATAACGGATTGTATATTTATTTTCATAAGTACCAACTAATGAATAACATTTAATTAGATTGCTCTTGAATTCACTTAGAACTTGTTTTAATGTATCATATTTTGTACCTTCTGGCATAATGATTGTATAATCAAGTTCAACAGTTGGATATTTACTTACTTCAGTTGCTAACTTTGTTGTTGGAGTAATTGTAACATATTTATCAAAGTCGATATCAACGCAAACAATTGCTTTTTTCTTAGCCAATTTGTTAGTAGTACCTTTATTTAATACATTAATTTCACCAAGTTTGGTGTTATCAACATTAATAACTTTGCCTAATGAAGCATCATAATAAGATTTTTCATTGACGTTGTTGGTAAAAGTAACTTCTTTATTCTTTAGCATCTTAAATAGATACTTAACGATCCTTTTAGCTTGCATGTAGATTGTTTCAATATTTTTTTCATCATCAGCAAGAACTATACTAAGTATTCTTTTGTTTTCATTATTTTCGATAATTGTTCCTATTTCAAAGATATTAAATTTATGATAGTTTTTGAAATTTGAATCAACAATATCCATCAAAGAGAAACTTAAGTCATCACGAAGAATGTTATTTTCACTTTTGCCAAGTAATTTTACGCCAGTCTTTTCAACGCCAAGTTTCTTTAAAGTTTCTGTGTCATACCAAATATAACTATTTACTTCATGCATATCATATTTTTCAGCAAGCAAGTGCTTTACTTCATATTCTTGATTATAAATGGATTCGTGTTCTGTTATAGTTAAATCTAGTTTTAATGGTTTAGCCTCAAAGTTTTCAAGACCATATATACGAGCAATTTCTTCGATTAAATCTTGTTCAATTTTAACATCTTTAGTTGCTCTAAATGTTGGAACAGTTACTTCATATGAATCGGCATTTACTGTTACCTTGAATCCCAATTTTTCTAACATGTTAGTAATTACTTCATCACTTAAAGTTCTTCCCATATAAATATTTAAAAGTTTTTTATGTAAGGTAATATCTCCTTCTTCTAACTTAGTTGGATAAACATCAGTTAGATTGGAAGCAATAACTAAATCTGGATTTTCTTTTTCTAATAAATAAACTAATCTTTTAATGGCTACATCAGTCATGTTAGGATCAAGGGACTTTTCATATCTAGCACTGGCTTCAGTGCGAAGGCCTAGAGCAACTGCTGTTTTTCTAATTGAACCAGCATTAAAGTTGGCACTTTCTAAGAATATGGAATCAGTGTCACTTAAGATTTCACTATCTAAACCTCCCATAACACCAGCGATACCAAAGTATTTATCGCCATTTTTAATCATTAAGTTATCTTTAGTTAGTTTTCTTTCTATACCATCTAGAGTTGTATATGTATCACCATCACTAGCTAGTCCGACTTCAATTTTCTTAACAACACGAGAATCAAAAGCATGCATTGGTTGACCTAATTCAAGCATTAGGTAGTTAGTTAAGTCGACGAATAAAGATATTGAACGCATTCCAACATAATATAAGAATATTTGCATATCTAGTGGAGTTTTATTATTTTTTAAGTTATCAACTTTTAATCCTGTGTAACGATAACAAAGATTTGGATCTTTGATAGTTATTTCTAAGTCTTGTTTATCATTTTTAATTTCTGCCAAATCCAATGGTAATAATTCATGGTCAGTTATGGCAGCAATTTCACGAGCAATACCATAATGTCCCCAAAGGTCCGGACGATTTGTTAAAGATTTGTTATCAATTTCGACGATTATATCATCTATTGGTAGGTAATCTTTAACATCAGTTCCTACTGGGGCATCACTAGGAAATTCTAAAATACCATCATGATTATCCGAAATACCTAGTTCACGTCCGCTGCAACACATACCATTAGATAGAATGCCACGTAAAGGACGAGATTTTATTTCTATACCATCAATGTGTCCTCCGACCTTGATATAGGCTGTCTTTAAGCCGACGCGAACATTTGGAGCACCACAAACAACTTGTATTGGTTCCTCCTCACCACAATCGACCTTTAAAACATGCATGTGGTCACTATCAGGATGTTTAATACATTCAACAATTTTGGCAATAACAATATTATCTATTTGGTCCCCAACTTTTTTTACTCCTTCTACTTCCGCAGTGCGAATAGTAAAAGTATCCCATATATTCAACCAATCAATGTCTTCACCATTTTTAATATGACTTTTTAATTTATTACATGATATTAACATAATTTATCCTCCTTATTTTATATCGAAGTTCTTAAGATAACGAATATCACCAGAATTAAGAACACGAATATCGCTTATTTTATATTTCATCATAGCAAGTCTGGTTAAACCTATCCCAAAAGCAAATCCTGTATACTTTTCAGGATCAATGCCACCGGCACGCAAAACATTTGGATGAACCATGCCTCCTGGGACAATTTCTATCCAGCCACTATTTTTGCAAGTTGCACATCCTTTTCCTTTGCAAATAGTACATTCCATATCTATTTCGTAGCTTGGCTCTGTAAATGGGAAAAAACCCGGTCTTAGTCTTAAAGTTATTGGGCATTGCATAACTTCACTTAAAATTTGTTGCATAACATACAATAGATTTTCGATAGATATTTCTTTATCAATTACCATTCCTTCAACTTGAAAGAAAGTATTTTCGTGGTTAGCATCTAAATCTTCATTACGAAATACTCTTCCTGGAGAACAAACCTTTAAGGGTGCCCCATATTTTTCCATTGCGTGAATTTGATTACCACTAGTTTGGGTACGAAGAAGCATGCCATTATCTAAATAATAAGTATCTTGCATATCACGTGCTGGGTGGTCTTTAGGAATATTTAAGGCTTCAAAATTATAATATTCTGATTCCATTTCAGGACCACTTACAACTGTAAAGCCCATCTTTTTTAAACAATCTGTAACTTCTTTAGCAACAATTGTTATCGGATGCAAAGAACCATTTTCAATATCATAATCTAGGGTATCATCAAAAGTAATGTTTGCCTTACTTTCTAATGATTCTAAACTATCAATTACAATATTTTCCATTTCTTTTTTGGTATTGTTAATTAAACTGCCATACTTTCTTTTGTCTTCGACAGACATTTCTTTTAAGCTGCTCATTATTTCAGCAATACGACTTTTTTTACCAACATATTTTGATTTAACATTTAATATATCGGCTTCTTTGGTGCATTTTTTTAATTCACTTTTTAAACTTGTTATTAAACTTTCTAATTCTTTTTCCATATCCTTTTCCTCCTTCAAAATAAAAAGTTCATAAACTAATTAAGGACGAGCGTTTGCCCGCGGTACCACCTTAGTTTATGAACTATTCATACACTTTGACTGATAAGGGAGTTACCCCAAAAGTATTCATCAAGCGAAATTCATTTTATTACCATCTTTAAAATATTCTCAGCTATATATTTTATCTCTGTTAAGAATTTTATAATAAAATTACTAAATTGAATCATTATACTTTATTATTTTTTCTTTTTCTTATTTTTGTTTTTAGGTTTTGCTTTTGTAGCTTTAGGTTCTTCTTTTGCTTCAGCTCTTTCTTCAACTGGAGTATCTAAAGTTTTTAATTCTGGCTTAATTTTTTGATCGTTTTTATCAATCCAGCCCTTACCTTCAACAATACGAGCTACCAGCATTGAACTTACTGAGTCACCAGTAACGTTAAGTAAAGTTGCCGGTGCATCTATTATTGTAGCAATAATTGTTAAAATTGGCAAGGCTGCAACTGGGTAACCCATCATGGTTATGATAAGCATTTCGGAAATTGTTCCACCACCGATTGGGACAGCCGTTACTAGAAGAGTTGCAATAAGAGCAATCCCAATAATTTGGGCAACATCACCAAAAGTTACTATGCTTGTTCCAAATAAGCATACTAGGAACATTATTTTAAAAGCGCTACCTATTGATGAACCATCTTTATGGAAGCTTGTTCCAAGAGAGACTGTTGTTTCCGCAATGTCTTCAGGAACTCCCATTTTTTTAGTACACTCAATATTTACCGGAACACTAGCTGCTGATGAGCAAGTCCCCAATGATGTTAAAGCTGACGGAATAATATTTTTCCAAAAAGCTTTAATTCCCTTTTTACCAGCAGCAATATAGGCATAAATACTATAAAATATAAACATAAATAATAAACTAACTATTAAATACATTACAAATGTTTTTAAAAATCCAACGGCAATTACACTACCAAGAGTACCTACTAATGCAGCAAAATAACATCCTAGACCAATTGGAGCATAATACATAATTATGCCGATTAATTTATACATTACTTCGCTAAATGAATCAAATAATTCAGCAACTTTTCTACCCTTTTCTCCACTTTTATTAATAGCTATGCCAAATAATATTGATACAACAATTAAGGCTATTAAGTTATCGGTTGATAATAATTTAACAAATTGATTTGTTGATAATACACTTACTGTTCTTTCCAATAAATTTAATTCAACCTCTTCAGCAGTTCCTTCTTGAAATACCTCTTGTATAGCTGCAGTATCATCGGGGTTAACCAAGTCAATTGCGGCAGTTGAGATAAAACCAATTATGACAGCAATTATAGATGTTATTAAAAATATAACTATTGTACTTATAAGAATTTTACTTAGCCTTTTTGGCTCATGCATTTTAGAAATAGATGATGTAATAGTAAAAAATATTAATGGCACAATTATAACTAATAAAAGATTTAAAAATAAGTCTCCGAGTGGTTTAACAATCTCAGCTTTTTCTTTAAAAATCAAACCACAAATTGCTCCGATGATTACACAGCCTAAAAGAATAATAGTGCTTTTGTAGTTTTTCAAAACTTTTCCCACAAAATCCCTCCTTTAATTACCTAAATCTTACCATATTATATTTTTTTCGTCAAATATTATGATATTTTTAATTAAAGGAGCTTTATTTATTTTAATTTTGGCAAATCGTCAATGCTTATATCTTCATCATAAGAATCAAATATAGAATTAGGTGAATATATTGGAGTATTAACATTTTTATTAGATTCTGAAGTGTCTACTTTAGGTTTTTCTTTATTAAAAATTGGTTTACTTAAAACTTCTTTTAACTTGCTACTTTTTTGAGGTTTTAATTCTTGCTTTTTTTCCTCTTGTTTTAATTTTCTTAATTTGAAAATGCTTTTAAAGATTATATAAAGGGAAGGGACTAATAATAATAAAAGCCAACCATAACTACTAGCTAAAAAGAATTGAACACGGCCTAATTGCGGAATCCGTAAAGCTACTTTACCAACAACTTTTTCAAAAGGAACGGTAGAGCTGTCTTCAACTAAGTTATTATCTCCCTTTGTTTGATAGCTATAGCTTCCATCTTTATTTTTGATAATCGAAATAACACGATGGGTAATTGTGCCACCATGAAGTTCTGGACTATCTGAATAAAAAGTAATTACATCACCGATTTCAATATCTTCTGGCTCATCTACCCGTAGGTCAATTACAACATCATAAACATTAATGTTGGGAACCATACTAGGACTTATGATTGTATATAAAGAAAATTTTGGCTCATATTTACTACCAAAATGAATAAATACTTTTGTAGCAACAAAATAGTAAAGAAGGAAAGCAGCACAAATAACAAGCAATGAAAAAATTGTCCAACTGATAATAGTTGAAATAGTTTTCATAATTTCTCGAAATGATATCTTGGATTTAGTATCAGTATTCATTTCACACTTCCCTATTCTTTTTTATTATAACCAAATATTCGACAAATAGCAATATTTCTTGACAAAAGATAAGTCAAATTAGAGACAATTTTTGCCACTTTATAAATTAAATTTTGTTTTATATTTATAACCATTTTGCATATAATTTAACAAATAGCCTTTACTTTTGGACTATTTTATATTAAAATTATTACACATGGAACCGTAGCCAAGTGGCTAAGGCGTAGGTCTGCAACACCTTGATCGCCGGTTCAAATCCGGCCGGTTCCTCCAATATGATAGGAAACTCGAACTAATAGACTTCGAGAGTAATAAATGCTAACTAGAAATAGTTAGTTTTTTTGTTATTTAAGAAAGAAAGTGAGAGTGATTATATGTTAACAATAGAAACTAAAGAATTAGAAATAAGTTTAGAACTAAAAAGAAAGGTTGAAATGATTTGTAAGTTTGCTTGTGCTAAACCTACTTTCACAAATGGAAATATCAAAAGCATTAAAGAAACAAATATTGCCTATGTAATGCCACATATTATTAAAGTTAATAATATTGATTATTTAATGTTTGATGAATGTGATGACATATTTGTTAATGGTTATGATGATAAAATTAAGTTTAAAGACTTTGAAACCTACATTAAAAGCCATTTTTAAGCCAAATATTTGACATTTCTTAATTTTGTGATAGAATATTCAACCAAGAAAACTTATATCTATTTAAGGGGGTTAAATAGTATGAGATTCAAATTTAAAAGCAAATATTATTCTAAATTAGATTTTAAGAGGTGTCAGTAGTATTAAGCACTTAATACTTTTGACACCTCTTTTTGTTAGAAAAGGAGTTGATGATTTATGAATGAAGAAAAGAAAATTGCAGGTATTTATAAAAGAGTTTCGACACTAGACCAAAAACGAGAAGGTTTTAGTTTACCAGAACAAGAAGAAAAATTAAGAGAGTTTTGTAAATTTAAAGGTTATGAAATTTATAAAGTATATGCTGATGAGGGAATAAGTGCTAAAGATGATAAAAGACCAGCATATCAAGAAATGATACAAGATATTAAAGATAAGAAAATAAATGTAATTGTTGCTTTTAAATTAGATAGATTAACAAGAAGTGTGTTTGATATTGAAAAATTAATGAAGTTTGTTAATGATAATGAATGTGATATTGATTGTATGGCTGATGAATCTAATACTACTACTTCAAATGGTAGAATGGTTATGAGAATAATGACTAGTGTTTCACAAAACGAAATTGAAAAATGTTCCGAAAGAACAAAGTTTGGACTTGTAGGTGCTATTAAGGCTTATCGCCACTTTCATTTGCTATCGCAAACGGAAACGTGCCACGACTTGATTTTTCTTTTTCTTATTGAATTCAATTTTAACGATGCTTTATAGTATTAAAATCTTCAGGTATATTTGACATATCAATTTCATTAAGTTCTAAAGCACTAGCATTAAAGAATGTTGGCATTTTTTCGTTTTTGTTCTCAAAATATGTAGGAACTGATTTTAAATTTTCAGTTAATTCTTTAACAACTTCATCTTTTAAATTTATTTTAGAATAAAAACTAATTAATGCTTCAACCATTTCAACTAAAGATGAACTTGCTTTTAAATTTGGAATAGCACTTGATAATTCAATAAGACCAAATCCTCTATCTATTTCTCCCATTGAAGCATTTGTATGTGGAACTGCTAATAAATCTTGAAGATTAGCTGTTCCTACTATTCCCCTCCAATTTGCTTTTTCTTCAGGATCGCCAGTCATAACACTATATTGTGCTTTTCTGTCATTTCCTTGAGAATCTAAACTCATTGCCACATAATAATCGCTCAATATATCTTTATAAAATTGATATGAACGTTCTTCATCTATAGTTGAATGAATGCTATCTTTTTTGAATAGTCCAATTCTTTCACCATCTTTTGATTCGTAAATACCAATATATAATTTTGATACATCAAAATTTTTACCTAAGTTTGTATTAATGTTTTCCATTTTCTACCTCCTGATACAATTATAACACATTCTTAAAGAAATTCATAATTTTAGTGTAAAATTGGACATTTTTTGTTTCAAAATGTAAATGTTGTGATATAATTTTATTAGTTAGTAGTTATTACTACCTAACTTATTGGTATGAGAAAAGTTATTCGACTTCTTCTCTATACGCTCCATTAAAAAGCAAGCTTGCCGAAACAACGGCAAGCTTTTTTTATTTAACTTTTATTTTATAGCACCGATTGCGAATAGTTACTAAAATATTTACATTATCAGCACGTTTTATATCGTCTGTTGCTTGTAAAATTAGTTTATCTTTAACTCGATTTGGGGTTAAATTAACAACGTTATCACTATAAGTCGTATCTCCAATAGTGTATTCTACTGTTATGAACTGGTTGGTAAAATCAGAAATTGTTTTAATATTTTGATAAGCAGAAGTTTCTTCATCAATGGTAAAATCATAATCTAAAATCATTAAAGTTTGACCGCTTTGACCATTGGTTCCTGCCAAAACTAAGCCTGTATAATTTCGGCAATTATCACGATAGCAACTTTCATATTGGTATTCATACCGATTGGCAATTTCAATATTTTTTATTGTCAAAGAAGTATTGTTTAAAAAAGTACTAGAAAATGAAACTGGTTCATTTAAGTTAGCATTTCTTACAACATCAACTCCAAAATAATCTGTTGGATTTAAATTTACATTGTAAGTTATAGCCATAAAATCTTTGGATTTTTGGGCTTCACCGGTATATATTGTTAAACGGTATTTATCACGAACTTGATTTTCATCTAAAATATAAGACATAATATAAGTAGAGGTTTCACCAGCTTTTAAAGTAAGTCCCATATAGGCATTTCCATAATCTTTAAAATGGTTCCCTATATCTAATGAAGGATTAATATAATCATTGCCTATATAAATTTTTAAATTACTATAATCTAGTTTAGCATCATTGAGATTATTATTAGTTATAGTAAATTTTATAACTAGATAATATTTTCCTTCTACAATTGCATTGCCGGCCTGATTGACATTAGTTAAAATACTATCAGTTATATTTATATTAAAACCACTGTAATTAAATGCTTCTCCCTCATCATAAGTATATTTAATTTTTTCATAACTTTTAAATGCTAAAAATAATGTAACCGCGATTATAATTATAAAAATTACGTTTACAATTCTTTTATTTTCTAAATAGTAATAATAAAATTCTCTAATAAACCTTCGAATTAATCTTTCGGCTTTATATGTTTGAAAGTTTATATTTAGTTCTACTTCTTCAGAATCTGCATCAGTTATTTCTAATTCCTTAATATCATTTTTAAAATCAAATTGTTTAACATTAAATCCTAGTGCTCTAAGTGCAAGGACAAATATAAAGAAAAATTGAGGATAATACACAAGTTGAGCGATATCCCGATAAGTTCTAGCTGCAGCTGTTGGCCATAAGCCTTCACTCAAACTATTTATAAGATAGGCTGCTATAAAAATAAAAACTATTAGTAAAGAATAATATATTATTGCTGCTAGATAAATTTTATTAGGCTTTTTTTTGGTACGGAGCAAAATAAATATAGCTATTAAACTGGCTATTACTAAAACTATTACGAGATAAATAGGCCAATTAATATACTGAGAAGCCATATTATCTACAACCGTAACTGAATAGCCACTACTAATAAAACGCCGTATAAAGGTCAGAATATGTCGAGTGCTTATAGCAATATAAATTGTAAGCAAAGTTAAAATAATATGAATTATACGAAATCGTTTAATCAAGAAACCATATGGCTTTTTTAAAATCATACTATCGCACCCTTTTCTATCATTATTTTACCACAAAAAAAATATGGTGCATAGCCATATTTTATCTTTTAGTAACCAACACTTGGTCTTTTAATAAATAAATTGTGGGGTTTTGGTTTAACAAATCTAATTTAGGAATTTTAAACATATCAGCTACTGTATCTAAAGTATCACCTTCGGCAGTAATATAGTAACTATAACCACTTTTGGGTATTATTATTTGTTGGTTAGGATAAATATAATCATCCATATCTAACCCATTCAAATTTGCTAATAAAGTGGGATTAATATTATATTTTTGGGCTATCTTATAAAGGGAATCGCCTGATTCAATGGTGTAATAATTAAAATATTGTTCTTTATTTTTTGGAACTATGATTTCCATACCAACTCGTAATTCGTCTGGGAAATATATATTGTTAATATCTAATAATACATCGGGCAAAACATTAAATTTCTTAGCAATATCTTGTAAATTATCATTAGGTTTTATTGTATACTTATCAAACATTTTATCACTCCTAATATAGAATATGAGAAGAGAAAGATTTGGTTAATAAATTTTTCTTAGAAGATAAATATCATATTTTGATAGTTAAAATTCCATTCTGAATACTTTAAAATTGCTTCTTCGCCAGTATAAGGATTATATTTATAAAGAACATCTTCAGATATATAATATACTGTTAGTCCCTCATTATAAACTAGCTCAGTTACTTCTCGATTAGAAATTAAGGTTTTGTCCTGACCATCAGGAATGCTTAAATATATTTTTTCATTTTCTAAACTAAAGTATATGCTTTTACTTTCACTAAATGTTGGCTTATTTTTTTGAAAATTTTGATTGCTTACATCTTGCCATTCTCTATCAATTAGAATTTTATTATTAGTTTTATATATTTCTTTTTTATTTAAGTCGATATAAAATTCTTGATTTTCTTTTAAATCGTATAAATAAACATTATTTTTGTCATTGCCAAGAAAGTAGCTATTAAAATATACATCAAATCGAAGATTAATATCTGTTATTTTAGCATTTTTAGTATTTATTAAATATATTTCATCAAAAATATATTCTTGTTCATAGTCTGGTACTAGCAAGTAATTATCAAAAGCATAAATTAACGGCATATTATAAACATCTTTAGAAAATAATTTTAATGTTTTTTTAGTTGTATTATTCAAATAAATAAAGTCATGGTAGTTCCAAAGAAGATATGTTTTATCATCTAATTGGCTAATATCAATATTTTTATAAGTATCTGTAGTTTTAAATTTTGCTTTATTATTAGCCGTTGACACATAGTAACTATCGTTATTAGTACATATATCATAAAGATTGATTTTAGTAGTTTGAAAACTAAAGCAAGTTTCCTGCTCCTTTTCACTAATTTCGACAGAATTAATTAATCTCCTTTTGGTGGTATATTTATCTAAAGATACTAATTCATAATTATTTTCCTGATATTCTATATTAAAATAATATGCTTTTAGATCTTTATCATATTTTTCAATTATATCTAGACCATCAATATTATATTCTAGTTCATAAGAAGATTCACGAAAATAGAAGTATATAAATATGGAGAATAATAAAATTAAAGTTATTAATAAAACTACATGTTTTTTCATACTTTGTTAGCCATTTCTGGATGCGCATATTTTTGTTTTTCACTCATCATTAGTTCGGAAATATTTGTTTCGATTTCATCTAAACCAGATTTTGGCAAATTAGAAATTGCTACTTTCTCTTTAGCTGTATCAATAGTAACTTTACCCCATACAAGTCCTTGATAAACAAGTAAGTCGTTATATAAATCTGGAGTAATAGAACTTAAAAAATAACCCCATACTACTCTTTTTTGCCCAATTAGAATTCTTTTGTTAGTAAGTACTACGACACAACTAAAAAATGGTTCATAAAATTTAGTGTTTTTTTGTCCAGCAAAAGCAAAAAGAACTTTTTCACTAGGATTCAAATGTTTTTCTACTACTTCACAATGTTTTTTTAAGCGCCAGGCAATTCCTCCTGGATGCTTTCTTTTAAAATTTAAGGCTAAATTGTATACACTTCCCATGTTCATCACCTAGTTATATTTTATAATAAATTATTAAGTTTAGCAATATTACTTTACATATGAAGAATATACCCAACGATTAGTATTAATTTTAGTCCAACCATTTTTTTCTTCCATTACTGCTACAGTTGTTCCTTTAGGGAGTGGGGCTTTAACTTTAAGGATGGTTCCAGCAGGTTTACTACGGACATTGAGAAAATCTGCAGTCGTCGATTTAGTTTCATAATATTTACTAGGTGCTTTTTTAGTTACATAATTACTAGCAACATATTCTTTATCGGTGATTCTAGCCCAGTTATTAATAAATTCACGAACTTTGATACGACTATTTTTAGGAAGTGTGTTAATAGCATTATAATTTGTTCCTGGTCCTAAACGAATATTTAGAGATTCCGCAGTTGTATAGTAATAGTCATCTTCTTCAATATCAGGGATATATAAATCTAAGAAATTTAGACCTGCACTATTTTTAACAGTAGTAAAGGTATTATCGATGAAAAAAGCATCTTCGGGTTTAACTGATCCTCCGGTGGTGTTGATAACCCAAATATCATTAGTATTTTTTACCCAGCCTGATCCTTTAAATTTTCCTCGACCAACAACTATGTGAAAGTGTTCGCCGGTAGCAAAACCATCTTTGCCTTCGATAGCAATTGGTTCTTTCCTAGTAAATGTTTGACCGATTTTAAGTTTATTTAGTTCTGCATCTTCAATATGACCTATCATAATCGTGACATAATCAGTGAATGTTGGTGTAATAACAGGAGTAGTCGATTCAAGCCATAAAACATTGGTTGAACTACTACCAACACCATATATTTTTTTAACAGTCATGGCATCGCAAGGACAATAAAAGTAACCATTTGGTCCAGTTGCTCCACAGTTGTCGTCGATAGGATAATCTTTTGGTGTGCCAACAGTATGTCTTGAATGAGAAAAATCATTTTTATATGTTTGAGTAATATTCATAATTTTAATTGGATAAATTAAATAATTCATTAGCCAACACTCCCATCTTTATCAACAACTTCTTCACTATTTTTAGTATTATCCGTAAGAGCTTTTAAGTTTTTAACGATATCATAAGTTCCTCCGGCGATGATACCAGACATGGCAATAGTAACTGAAACATCTTTAGTCATAAAATAATATATAACTGCAACAACTATACCGATGATTAAATTTTGAATAGGTATTATATAATCAGATATCCAAGTTGCTTTTTTGGCGAGTAATCCTAAAATAAGCGTTGCAACAATAGTTACTAAACTCATAATAATTTCAATATTCATAAAATTCGCCTCCAGTATATAATATGGAGACATAAAAAAAAGGAAGCGATGTTTGTCCACTTCCTAACTAACTTTCTCAAATTGGGAATTATAAAGGTTAGCATAGAATCCATTTTGTTTCATAAGTTCTTCGTGGTTACCTTGTTCAATAATGTTTCCTTCATTCATGACTAGAATTAAGTCAGCGTTTTTAATTGTGGATAATCTGTGGGCAATGATAAATGATGTTTTACCTTCCATAAGTTTATCCATAGCTTTTTGAACTAATTCTTCAGTACGAGTATCGACATTACTGGTTGCTTCATCAAGAATTAAGAATGGAGCTTTATCAAGCATACCACGGGCAATTGTAATAAGTTGTTTTTGACCGGAAGATATAGAATCATTGTCTTCAATTAAAGAATCATAAGATTTTGGTAGAGATTTAATAAAGTGATCTACTCCAACAACTTTACATACTTGTTTCATTTCGTAATCAGATATATTTTCTTGATTATAAATGATGTTTTCTCTAATGGTTCCACTGAATAACCAAGTATCTTGTAAAACCATTGTGAATAATTCGTGGATATTATCTCTCGTAAGTTCATTAATAGAGACACCATCGATTTTAATATCCCCGGAATTTATTTCATAGAACTTCATAAGAAGGTTAACCATGGTTGTTTTACCAGCACCAGTTGGACCAACGATAGCAATTTTTTGTCCTGGTTTAACCTTGGCAGAAAAGTCTTTAATAATCATTCGTGATTCATCATAGCCAAATTTAACATGGTCAAATTCGACATTTCCTTTAACTTCTTCTTTTTTTAGAACTTTAGTTAATTTAGATTCATCACTCATTTCGCCTTCTTCTAAGAATTCAAATATTCTTTCAGATGCTGCTGCTGCAGATTGCAAAGAAGTCATAGCTTGAGCAATTTGCGATAATGGATTGGTAAATAATCTAACGTATACAATGAAAGCAACGATTACTCCGAATGATATAACATCATTTGTTACTAGTACTGCTCCAACAACACAGATAACTACATAACTGAAGTTACCAATGAACATCATTATAGGTTGCATAAGACCAGATAAGAATTGACTCTTACGAATAGCATTAAATACTTTATCATTTAATTTATCAAATTTTTCATCTGATTCTCTTTTACCATTGTAAACTTTTACGACATTATGTCCTGAGTAAATTTCTTCAATATGACCATTCATATTACCAAGTTCTTCTTGACGTTCAACGAAATATTTTTGAGATTTTTTCAAGATGACAGCCATAATTGAGAAACCTAGTAAACTAGATACAATTGCACACAAGGCAAGGATCCAATTAGTAATAAACATCATTAAGACACTACCGATTACTAGGGTAATTGCTCCAACTAGAGAACCAATACTTTGAGACATTGTTTGGGCAACTGTATCAACATCGTTAGTTACACGCGATAAGATATCACCAGTTGAATTACGATCAAAGTATCTAAGTGGTAATTTATTAATCTTAGTTATGATTTTGCTACGAAGTTCTTTAGCGAAGTTATTGGATACTGTTGCCATAATGAAATGTTGGAAGAAACTAAATACAGCACTAGCAACATAGACAATTGCTAAGAATAAGGCAATTGATTTGATGGCAGCAAAATCCATTTGAGGTTTAACGATTTTCTGGATACTTGCAGGCATTTCATCGATAGCAGTGAATATTTCACTTGACGTGCTATCTTCAGTTATGCCACTCATGATGGAAGCAAATTCCATTTTATCTTCATTAGATATATTTGGGTCTGACATTATTTCGGTAACAGTAGACTCACTAATATTTGGAACTAAACCATCAGAAATAAGATCAGTCATGTCACTTAGTCGATCTGGAGCAATAATTGAAAGCACGGCACTTATTGCTGCAAGAACAAAGGCTATAACTAACAATTTATGAAATCTATTTAAATAATGTACTAATTTTTTCATGGCCCCACGAAAGTCTTTAGCTTGTTCGAAAGATTGGCCACCTTTTCCTCCCATTGGTCTAGGCATTATTAAGTTCCTCCTCACTAAGTTGGGAAAGGGCTATTTCTTTATACACATCACAAGTTTTTAATAACTCTTCATGTGTTCCCATTCCCACACATGAACCTTGATCAAGAACAATAATCTTATCAGCATTCATGATTGTACCAATTCTTTGCGCAACAATAAATGTTGTAGCATCTTTGGTATGTTCTTTTAATTCTTTTCTTAAAGTAAAGTCGGTTTTATAATCTAGAGCTGAGAATGAATCATCGAATATATAGATTTCAGGATTACGAGCAATAGCTCTAGCAATAGATATTCTTTGTTTTTGACCACCAGAGATATTTGTACCTCTTTGGGCTAAATACGAATCATACTTATCAGGCATCTTTTCAACAAAATATGCACCTTGAGCAATTTCTACTGCTTTCTTTATTTCATCACGAGTTACTTCTTCCTTACCATTATCACCATAAGAAACATTTTCGGCAACTGTACCACTAAATATTACGGCTTTTTGAGGAATGTAACCAATTTTATTATGTAAATATTCTAACTTATAATCCTTAACATTTACACCATCGATGATGATTTCACCATCAGTTGCATCATAGAATCTTGGAATTAAGTTAATAAGTGTCGACTTACCAGAACCAGTTGAACCGATAAAGGCAATAGTTTCTCCCTTATTAGCTTTAAAACTAATATCCTTTAGAATATATTCATCAGCATCGGGATATTTAAATGATACATCTTTAAATTCAACTGTTCCTTTTAATTTAGGATCACTTTCAGTAACTGTACCATCAATTATCGCAAATTCTTCATCTAATACTTCGTTGATACGATCAGCAGAAATTGCAGCACGTGGATACATGATGAATATCATGGCAAGCATCAAGAAAGACATAATAACTTGCATACCATAAGATGAGAATACGACCATGTCCCCAAATATAGCTACTTTTTCACTCATTAAGGCTGCATCGATCATATAAGAACCGATGAAGTAAATTGCTAGAGTTGAAAAATACATTATCAAATACATTACTGGTTGCATAATACCAAACATTCTTTGGTTAAATAATTGCGTACCAGTTAATTTGTTATTAACTTTGGCAAATTTTTCTTCTTGGTACTCCTCAGCATTAAAGGCTCTAACTACTCTGATACCAGTTAGGTTTTCACGAGTAACACCATTTATTTTATCAAGTAATTTTTGAACAATTTTGAATCTTGGTAAAACAATTAACATCAAGAAAATCAATGTTATAAGAAGCGTTAAAACACCTCCACCTACAACAGCACTCCATTGCCAACTCTTATTAAGTATTTTGGAAACTGCCCATATTGCTGTTATTGGAGATTTAATTAATAGTTGCAATCCCATAGCAACAAGCATTTCTACTTGAGTAACATCATTGGTAGTACGAGTTATTAAACTGCTTGTTGAAAACTTTTTAACTTCACCTTCACTAAAGTTTTCTACTTTTTCAAAAATATCTTTACGTAACGTTTTGGATAAAGATGCAGCAATGTACGAGGCAATATAACCAACTATAACTGCTGCTACCAAACTTCCCAAAGCACATAGAAGCATTTTAGATCCTTCAACTAAAATTTCAGATACTCGATTTCCTTCAGTTTGTACTAATTGGGTAATTTGAGACATATAATCTGGAAGTTTTAAATCTAACCAAACTTGAAAAACTATAAGGGCTGTAGATAGTAATATTAACAGCCAGTCTTTCTTTTTTAATTTCTTTAATAATTTAAACATATGCATTTCCTTTCTAAATATTTTTTGTCATTTTTTCAATAACTGAATAAAAAGCTTTCTTTTCATCATCAGTTATTCCTTCCCATAATTTCTTAAAAACTCTTTTTTCGACAACTTTAAGCTCATGTATTATTGGCTTAGCGGAGTCATTTACAATTATATGTTGATAACGTCGATCTTTTGTATCAGTTTCAAAAGAAATATATCCTTTTTGAAGGAGTTTACCAACTCCTTTAGATACATAAGCTTTAGAAAAACCACGGATTTCAACCATATCACAACCACGATTAAGCTCAGAATTATTCGATAAAAAAAGCAAGACATCTGCTTCTGGTTTACTAATTCCCATTTTACTTGCAACATTTGTAATCTCTTCATCAAACTTAATTTTAGTTTTTTTCATAAATAACATTATTTTACCAACATTTTCTTTCATAATACACCTTACTTAATTTCCGAAAATTAGTTTCTACGTGAACTATTATATGTAATTATACTTGTTCTGTCAATCAAAACTACAAACTTCACAAAATGTTCATATTCCTATTATTTTTGGTGGATAATTCATTATTTATCCACATCATTATTACATTTACTATGTAGTCTATTTCATCTTGGCTTAACTTTTTGTTCTTTGGTATGTGATGCCATTTATAAAGACAAGATCTACAACAAGTGGCTGTAGCATGCTGGGCGATAAAGACTGGATGTCCACGCATTGGTGTTTGTTTGCCATCGTTAGGAATTACTGCTGGAGCTAGTCTGCTACCAATAAAATCATAAGCATGTTTTTTTATTGTGTCTAATCCTTTATTTTGAATATACTCAAAATCTTTTGTTTTAAGATGAAAAAACTTGCGAAACTTTGATTTAGATAATCTATTTAATATATCGTTGTAATTATTCATTGTTTCCTCCAGTAAAATTATAAAGCATAATCTAAAAGAATTAAATACATTAATTTATTCATACTAATTATTGGTGATTATATGTCATGGGTATTAAAATTCAAAATAATTGGAGCATTTATAGCAACTATAGTATATTTCCCTTTATATTTTTTATATAAGAAGTTTCCTAACTTTTTTACTAGTATATTTTCTTTAGTAAACGATTCACTTTGGGAGCAAGCAAAAGTTATATTCGGAAGTATTTTAATCGGTGGTATTACCCAAAAATTAATTAGTATTGTATATAAAATACATGTTAATAACATTTGTTTTTCAACATTTATAAGTGCAATTGTCGCCATACCTATTTATATAGTCTTAGTTTCTATATTTTCTTCTTTATTGGGAAAAAGGTATGTTATTAAAATTTTAGGAGCTATTATTTCGATATTGATTGCTCAAGTTATATCATATTTTATTATGCAAAAGCCGGAATTTAAATTGGAAAACTATACCATTATTTTTGCAATTATTACTTATATTATTTTTATGTTTATAACTTATTTTAAAAATAAAATTTAAAATGAAAACTATATAATATTTTCATACTCCACGCTTTGTTTGGATACTTTTGTAAATATATACTGTATAATTTATTTATGAAAGGAGTTAAAGTATGGATCAAGAAAAAATTGGAAAGTTTATTAGTGAATTACGTAAAGAGAAAAAAATAACACAACAAGAATTAGCAGAGAAAATTGGAGTAACTGATAGAGCTATTTCTAATTGGGAAAATGGAAGAAGATTACCAGATTATTCTATATTAAAAGCTTTGTGTAAAGAACTTGATGTAACAATAACTGAATTATTAAGTGGAGAAAAATTAGAAAAGAAAGAATATCAAGAAAAACTAGAAGAAAATATTATTAATTTGAATATCGTCAACCAAAAAAAGTTAAATAGAGTTTTGAAAATCATTGGCTCTTTAGCGTGTTTATTTATTCTTTTTATATTTTTAGGAATTTGTATTTACAATTTTTATGAGATAGATATTAAATACGATGAAAGAACTATGAAATGTTCCTTTAAAGAAAATGCCCTAACATACTCTATTATTGGTAGCAGTGTTTTAAATACGAATTATATTGAAAGAACAATTAATAACACCAAATATATAATTTTTCATAGTACAATCAATATATATAATAAAAGACACAGCAATTGGGAATACGGTGAAAGTGTTGCAAGAGTTGCTAATAATCAGAAAATACCTTTTAATTCTTACTGGGAATTTGATAAAGAAGAAAATTTAGATCAAAAAATAATTGTATATTATTCCAATAAGTCTTTAAAGAAATTTGAAAAATTAAACGATACAGAGTTTTTAAAAGAAATAGAAAATTCTTTTCAAATGTGTAGCAATGAAATGTAAACGAAAAGATTATAACTTATTATTAATTATAATCTTTTTTTGATTACAAAAAATCTTTCTTAATTTGATTATTTAAGATATTCGAAAATTTTGAATAAATGATTATCGTAGTTTTTAAAGTATATATTATCATATTTTCCACAAAAGAAAAATCATACTGTATCTGTATTTAAATAATATAAAATTTAAAAAAATCCCATATTTACGGGAGTTATAAACTTAATGGTGCCGTTGAGAAAGTTATCTACAACTTTTACCAAAGGTAATTGATGTAAGAATCAATCACTAACTAAATTATAACATCATTTTCTGAATTTGTTACATTTATTTTAATCTTTCTATTAAATTATTCCAGTTGTCAGCAATAATATCTTGTGATTATAAACTACATCATTCTTTTTCCAGAATGTTCAACATTTTCAGTCATTTCAGTTTCTTCTGTGATATCATCAAACAAATTATCATCAATACCAATTCCACTCATTCTTCTTTTATAAATCATTTCACGAAATTTCTGTTCTATAATTTGCTGTCTTTCTGGCTCTAATTCATCATAATCATATTTTTCTTTAATCATTTCCCATTCTTGATCTTCTCTCGTTTTATTTTCATTAATAGAAGTATTTGCTTGTGCCTGTTCTTGTTTATGTTGATTATCTTTCTTTCGACGAAAAAGTACCATAGACATAAGACCATCTAATCTTTTTTCTTGCTTATCAAACTTACTTGTTACATAAGGAACTCCTTCTTGCTTTTTTCTTTCTTCAAATGCAACTTTATCTTGCATATTTTTAATTTTATCATTTTTTAAAATTTCAATAATTGAATCAATACTTATTGCTTGTCCTTTTAAACCATTTATATATCTTATTGTTTGAAAATCTATATCTGATTCATTTTGTTTAAATGTCTTTGCCACTAAATATCTTAACATACCATCTACATTGTTTGTAATTAAACTATCTTCATTAATATACTTTAAACCATTTTTGCCATAAATAGATTTTAAAATATTTAATTCATCTCTACCAATAGCATTTCTTTTCATTGGCGACATTCTTTCCATAGCATTAGCAAATGTTTCTAGTCTATATTTACGCATTTCTAATTTTTGTTTTATTTGTTCTGAAATATCATCTGTTTTTGATAAATCAATATCCTCTGCATCATGTAAAACATCCCCACCAATTCTAACTCGATATAATGTATAATTATTAGCAGGCACAAAATCTGTTATCCATTCGTCACCTTGAAATCCATTATTATAGTGACCCTTTAATTGGTCTGAAATAAAAGGCTTTCTTACATCTAGTCCTTCGGTACTAATTTGATATATTACTGCAACAGAGGGAATCATTATTCGTTCATTATAAATTGATAAATTATTATGTATTGGCAATCCATCATGATGTAAATTTCCATATGCTGATGTTACCATATTCAAATTATCAGACATATAAACTCCATATTCATTTCCATCAGTAACAGTCTTTCTACCATACTGATCAATAATAGGAGCATAATTAACTTTTAAATCAACGCCAGAAAATTTAAAATTTTGCAAGCTATTATAGTCAACTTTTATTCCTCTATATAGGACACTAGGTTTATTCTCCATTTTGACCTCCAACTAGACTTTCTATATTAATGATATCATTATTTTCATTATAGGTGATCTTATATACACTTGGATTTTTTGGTTTCTCGTAAACAATCATTTTATTTCTGTAAGTTACAAATACTTTTCCGTTTTCTAATTTAAAATCACAATTGTTTTGCAAATAAGACAAAAGCATTATGCCATGATTAACAATTATTGACTTATTATTTTTGCTTAAAATGTCGCTGATAAATTCATTGAATCTATTGTCTATATCGTTGAGAGACTCGCCATATTTAATTTTAAAGTTTTTATCTATAAACGAGCGTTCAGTAAAATCTTTTGGCAAATCAGATAAATATTCTATCCCAAACTCTCTTTCATTAATTCTGTTATCTATTTTGATTTTAACATTGTTCATCTCTGCAATATATTTAGCCGTGCCTATTGCCCTAGCAGAATTACTGGAATATATATTTTTTATACCTTCAATTCATCTATTTTACATAATGTTTTAGCGTTTTCTTCTCCCTTAACAGATAGAATCATATTTTTATTAAATTCATACCATGACATATTTTCTTGATTATCATACTCAACAAATGGACCAGAATGTCTTATTAAATAAACTATTTTTTCCAATTAGAACACCTCATATCTTTATTAAATTATAGCACAACACATAAATATATTCTATATCTAAGGCTGAGCTAATATAGTGATTTACAAAGAATGTCTTAATTATTAAATCATATCTATAATATACAATTGTATTCTAGTCTTGCTTTTTTTCAACACGTTAATTCAACCTTTCTCATATTCATCACCAAGTGATGTATTCTACATTATTTTTGAGACATAATCAAATACTAACACTTAAGACATTATCA
>ERZ779898.207-NODE-207-length-29488-cov-2.795196_pt1 | contig 29488 bp, 31 predicted proteins | sample MGYA00511902_ERZ779898 | MGnify/ENA primary metagenome ERZ779898 (study PRJEB29588, sample SAMEA2144588) | human gut metagenome | biome: human gut; feature: human-associated habitat; material: faeces | place: Denmark | collected 2008/2010 ...
TGTATCCTTTTAATATTGTCTGCATAATGCCCCCTTGAATGATAAATCAATTGTATCAAACAAATGTATGCGCGTCAAGAAATTTTTTTCAAAAAGTATGACTTTCCTGTTATATTAAAAAAAGGAAGAATTAATCATCTTCCTATAAAGTGTGAGTTTTGAGTTTATATGTTAATTGTGTATAGTTTGTATATTTGTATAATACATTTTTTCTAACTTATTAGCATCCCTCCTTCATTACATTAACATCATATCTAAACATTATGAAGTTTTTGTGTTAGAACTATGAAATTACTATATTTTTATTTTAAAATAGAAAGTTGTACCCTTTTTTAACACACTCTTGACACCATATTCATAATTGTGTAACTCAAGTATTTGTTTTACTATTGACAAACCCAACCCAGTTGAAACAACATTACGTTTATGATTTTTATCATTCTTATAATATTTATCCCAAATATAAGGGATTTCTTCCTCTTTAATACCTTTACCCGTATCAATTATTTCTACTAAATAATATTTTTTATGCTTAGTAACTTTAATAGTTACTTTTTTATCTTCGCCAGTATAATTAATGGCATTATTTACTAAATTATAAATTACTTGATTAATCTTTTTCTTATCTGCTTTAACCATTGCTGATTCTGGCATTTCAACATTTATGGTATACTGTTCTGTTTCTTTAATGATTTGATATTTTTTAACAATTGAATTTATTTCACCCACTAAATCAAACTTTTCCAGTTTCAATACATCAGCATTAGATTGCATTCTTGATAAATCCAAAATATCATTGACAAGTACTGTCAAACGATCTGTTTCATCAACTATTATGCCTAAATGTTCATTCATTTTATCTTTATCCTTATATGATATATCTCTAATCATTTCGGCATAAGCTTTAATCATTGTAAGAGGTGTTTTAAGATCATGAGAAACATTAGCCATCAAATCTCTTCGAAGTTCATCAGTTTTAGCCATTTCTTTTTGGGCTTGTGATAATGTTTCTGCTAACTCATCAATCTCTTTAATACCGGATTCTTTAAATTCCACATTAGAATTACCACTTCCAAGCTTACGAGCTTTTTTAGTTATTTCTGTTATTGGATCAGTAAGTTTTGTCGCCAAGAAAATTGATATAATTACTGCTATAAATATGCCTAAAAAACATACATACATAAGTTGCCTTTTGATTATCAAAGTAAAATCAGAAATATCTTCTAGATTAGTATATATAAACATATAAGAATCATTATTCTTAAGTCCATACATCAATGCTGAAACGTGTTTTGTATCGTTGACAAATCTATAAGATTGAAAATCCGCATTAGAATCAACAAATTGTATCATCAACTCTCTAGCCTTAGAATCACTTGAACTTAAAGCACAGCCATTCATATTAGCATTATATGTAGCTATTATACTATTATCATTTGTCAAAGCTATACACACTTCATTTTGATATGCAATATCTTGCAATAAACTAGCTACTTCTTCAGCGCTAGCATTTTTTAAAGAACTAACAATGTCATCCATATTATCAATTTGTTCTTTTTCATAATAGATATCAAATATTGATATTTGACACACCCACAATAAAATAATAATTACGACATTAAAAGAAAGTAAATATATTAGAGTCTTAGCCTGAATACTAGTTTTCTTTTTCTTCTTCATATTCAAACTTATAACCCATTCCTCTAACAGTAACAATCATATTTTTATACTTTCCTAAATGTTTCCTTAAAGTTTTAACATGAGTATCAATTGTTCTATCATCACCATAAAAATCATATCCCCAAATATTACTTAATAAATTTTCTCTTGATAAAGCAATATTCTTATTATCAATAAAATACTTTAATAAATCATATTCCTTAGGTGTCAAATAAATCTTTTTACCATCAATATAAACATCATGAGCAATATTATCAAGTTTTATACCTTTAATTTCATAAACGTCTTCCGTAGTATCCTTTCTTTTTGTAACAGCTTTAATTCTTGCAACCAACTCTTTTGGACTAAATGGCTTAGTAACATAATCATCAATACCTAAATCAAACCCAATTAACTTATCATATTCTTCCCCACGTGCCGAAAGCATTATAAATGGAATATCTTTAATATTTTTTATTTCTCTACAAGCAGTATAGCCATCCATCTTCGGCATCATGATATCCATAATTATAATATCAAAATTATTCTCTTTAACTTTTTCAATAGCATCTAAACCATTTTCAGCCTCAGTTACATTCATATTTTCTAATAATAAATATTCTTTTATAACATCTCTAATTAGCTTTTCGTCATCTACTACTAAAACATTCATAATATCACCCACTAAAAATTATATCTATAAATTGTGAAATACATATGAAATTACTTCAATATCATACTATCTTCCATATAAGGTATTATTCTTTTATAACTACCTACTTTTTCAATTTCACTTATTACAGCTATTTTATTATCTAAAAGCTTAAACATATCTACCTCATAGTATTCTTTTCCATAAATCACTGTAACATCAGTTATAAAAACAATACAATCATTTACATATTTTATCGTTGAATCAAATGTTATATTATTATCACTCTTACTTATTATTCCATTAGCTTTAATAAAAATGTTTTCATTTTTAAGATACATTTCTAATAACTTACCATCTTTAAAAGACCAACAATTACTTGCTAAATATCTTAAAAATCTAGCCTCTTCCAATGACATATTTATATAAGGAAAATATTTTTCTTCTTCCGCCAAACTTGTAAACATAAAACAACTCCCATAATATTATACCAAAAATTCAGCAATTTTGCTGCCAAAACTCCTTTAAAAAACACTAAATAAAAACAAAATAAAAAGTGAAACAAATCACTTTTATTCTTCTTCTAATTTAGCAACAATTTTTTTCAAAGCATTCGCTGTAGCTTCTTTTAAGTCCTTTGTAGCTTTTTGTAAAACAGGTGTACCTTTTTCAACAGCTAATTCATAAAGTTCTTCAGCTTTCTTTTGAATCTTCTTAGCTTTTTGTTTAGCAATCTTTAAAACTTTTTCTTTATCTAAATCTTTCAATTCTGCTTGAAGTTCATTTACCTTTTTGGTAATCATTTTCTTAACATCTTCAGCTTTTAATGTCTTTACTTGTTCAAGTACTTCATCAATTTTTTTCTTAATATCAGCTCTCGTTTCTTTTCCAGACTTAGGAGCAAACAAAATACCTAAACCAGCACCAACTGCTGCACCTGCCAAAAACTTACCAAATCCACTATTCTTCTTCATAATCGTCATCTCTCTTTCTTTTTTTTCTAAATAATAATTTACTAAACAAATTACCAGCTACTTCAATTACTCGATCAGTAAAACCAGCAATTTTATCAGTCGTAAAATCAATTAAATTGAACACAGAATTTAATGATTCAACTTTTTCATTAACATTATCTACTACTTTTTCTACCTTAGTCATAGTTATTATAGTCTTAATTCCTAAAACTATTCCTACAACTAGAAGAATAATTAACAAAATATAAATAACAAGTGGCAAAAAAGTTAACCAAAATTCCATTAATAATCACCATCCTCTCTATTATCATACATTGAATCAATCAAATCAAACAAATCATTTTCCAAAGTATCATCATCTTCATCTAATTCAATATTTTTTTCTTTTTCTTTGGGATTATTATCAATTAATTCTTCTAAATCTTCATCCACCTTCTCATATTCATCTACTGTTTTTTCTTCTTTATTATTATGTTTATTTTTTTCTAAACTAATCTCTACATCTGCCGTATCTTCCAAAAGTTCATCAATAGTTTTAACCTTTTGTTTCTTTTCTTCATCATTTTCTTTCAATTTAACAGTTACAGTTTCTTCATAAAAAGTTTCTTTTGGTGTTTCTTCCAATTTTTCTACTTCCCCAAAAGCTTTTTTTCTCACACTATTAAAATCTAAATTATTACTACTAGCATATTCTTCAGTTTTATCTTTAATATCTTCTATTTTATAATCTTCATTTAATATTCCGTAAACGGGTGAAATTATTGGTGATGGTTTAAATTTCTTCTTTTCTACTACTTCTCTAGTTTCAGTTCTTTCATAACGTCCATAATCATATTTCTTTTCTATTTTCTTCTTTTTTTCATATTCTAATACATTTGTACTCTTTGCCTTTGGTTGTTGACGAGTCATTGAGCTAGAAAATTCTTCTTCATCAAAATCAGGAAACGGAAAAGTATTTTCTGATTTAAATAGTTCTCTTTCACTAGTTTGATTATAACTAGACCCATAACTTTTCCTTACATTATTTATATTTGATGAAGCATTATTTACAGCAGTCTTATTAGCACTACCACTTTGATTTAAAGTTTCTCTCATTGGCTGAGGAGCAGGTGTTTCAACCTTTTTTTGAGGTTCTATCTTTTCAGCTATTGGACGAACTTGTTCAACTTTAACTTCCTTTTTCCCCTCTTTTTTTGGCTCTTCTACTTCTTCATCTTCAAATAATATATCTTTTAATTTATTAAATAATCCCATAAACTTTCACCTTTCTTAGTTTAATAAATCCGCATCTGGAATTTCTTCTTCAATAGGTTGATAATCCTCTGATCCAATATCGATAAAATTATCATCCTCACTACTATTATTAAACATGTCAAATTCTTCTTCAGCAAAATTTAAAACATTATCTTCTAACAAATTAGCAATCACACTATTATTATACACAATACTTTTTAAAATGCTTATAGCAGATAACATAACTTTATTAATATCATCTTCATCTACTATCACTTCTATTTTAGCATAATTATACATAATTTCAACTAAATATTTATTATTTTCAACTAATTTTACCTCTACAAAGCCAAAATAGTCACCTTTTTTAATAGCTGTCGAAAATAAAATACTATTATCAACTTGATAATCATAACTAACTTGATTTAAATAACTAACAGCATCAACATATAAATAATATGTATATTTACCATCTTCTAAAACTTCGTTAAAAAGTGTACTGTCATTTACTTGCATTCCACGTGGCAAGTAATATTTATAACCAGTTCGATAAGTGTTTGTCCTTGAACTAACAGTCCCAAAATTTTGTACAATTTCATCATATGTCAAATCTTTAATATTACTACATCCTGTTATCAAGAATATTAAACTAATTAATATTAATACCTTTTTCATTTAATATCTCCTCGCACTAATAATTATATCAAAAAACTTGCTACTTATAAAGTAGCAAGTTATTGAATACGATAAGGGTAACTTTCTGCGCCTGTGCTAGATACATACCGCACATCAGAATTAAGATAAAAAGTTGGCCTTACTAATTTAGCATTAAATGCTGAATCATAACCGATAACATAATTTACCAACACAGAATGAAAACTTGAACCTGAACCGCTTTCTAAAGAATTCATCAGCCATTCAAAATTACCTAAATATAACCAATTATCATTTTGGGTATCATAATAATATCTATAGCCAAAATCATCACCAGATACATCATAATACCAATAATCTTTCGGAACTGAAAAGGCATAATCTGAAATATCCAGCAATCCTATCTTATAATCAGAAAAAGACAAACCAGTACATACTGTATCATTTGGTAAAACTCTATTTCCAGTTATCGAATCAAAATGGTAATAATCAAAACTTTTTGAACACCCCTTAAAGTTACTTATTTTATTAACCCATTCTGTTCCAATATAGTTGAGAAAATTGGTATTCAAATTTATCAAAAAGAAATCGCTTTCCAAAAAATTATTTTCTCCCAAATCATAAAATCCGCCTTCATCGATATTCATATTTCCTAAATAATCACTAGTAACCACAGACACTCCAAGTCTTGCTTCACATTTTCTTCCAAAAGTATTGACTTATATTTTTTTTACAAGTTCTCTAACAGTTAATTCAGCAATATCAGCAAATACTATACTCATATTAATCGCTTTAATATTCATTTCAAAGGCCTTTAAATTCTTTATATTCCTTGGTAGTCATTCCAATCTGATATTTACTATCTTTTAAAAACATTTTCAAAGCATATGTATGTGTACCAATTAGCAAAAACTAGTCACTAATAAAGTAGCAAGTTAAGTTGTATCAAAATTATGAAAAATTTTATTTTAAAGCCAGAATTAACGATATATCTAAATCTTTATTTTTAGCAATCTCTTCAAAAGAAGAAATACCAACTTCTAATAAGTTATTAACTTCTTGTTCTGAAATATTAAACAGCTCACTTAATTCCGAAACAGAATATATAAAACCATCAACTAACCCCAACCGCAAATTAGTAATACCTTTACAACTGGTTGGTAAAAGTTCTCCAATAGACTTAAAAGCGCTTAGAACTAATGAAGTTGGAATTTTATCATATTTTTTTTCACAATCTCTTATTACATTTAACTTATTTTTTAATTTTTCTAAATAATATATATCATCTTTACTTTTAATCAATGGTTTATCTAGATTATTACCAAAATCCAATTGTATCATTAATAGCAACTCTTCATCAATAGTATTAATTAATATATTTAATTCCTCTTTAGTACAACCTAAAATATTTTCAAAAAAATTCATCTTATATTTTTCATAATAATTAATAAAATGATTAATACAATTAACAACTTTTTCATAAACATTTACGTCCAATTTGTCAACAATTACTCTTTTATTTAATTTTGTACCAAAATATATTGCTAATTCATCATAATAATATTCAAATCTGTTTTTATAAAACAATACATATTTACTAAAATCCGCCAAAGATATATTTAATTCTTGCTGTAAACTCACACCTTCATAAAAGTCCACTTTACTGTTAAGATAACTAATTATTTTACTAATATCTGCTCTTTCTTGACGAGTTATTTTACGTAAATCAACTGTACCAGTAAAATCACTTCCAAAATATTTTTCAACTTTTTGTCTAATAGAACCCGCTTTTAAATTAATAACACTTTTATAAACCTGATCGCTACTTCCTTTAATAAAATCCCTTAATCCTTTAATATTTTTATCTTTATTTTCATTTAATTTGTCCTTTATCCATTCGATAACTGGAGCAATAAATTCTGCATCATACTTAGTTAAATTAGCCTTATCTAACCAATCTGCACCATAAACCCTACTCAATATCGCATATTGCACAGATGAATTATCCAAAGAATCATGCAATTCTTTAATAGTTTCCTGATTTGTGTAAAGTTCATCATATAGATAATCTTTTTTCAAAGTAAAATGCAATAAATTATTAACAATACTATTTATTAAAGGTCGCACACTATAATCATAGCAAGTCAACGACAAATCAGTTCCAAAAGATTTATAAATGATTAATCTTTGAGCCATAGGTAATAATCTAATTTTTTTTGCAATGTTTCGTTGTTTTTTACCAACAAATTGCCAAAAAGTTATTCCTTTTTCTTCATTTTCTATATCTTCATAACTATCTTTTCTTAACTTTATTCGAATTAATCGTAGGGTCTTCGCTTCAATTTGCCTTACTCTTTCTCGCGTTATATCATATTTCTTACCAACATATTCCAAGGTATGACAAACGCCATCCATAAAGCCATAGCGCAACTCAATTAAATCTCGCTCCCGCGGAGTTAAACTTTCCAAAACATTTTCAATATCCTTCTTCAAAGCCGAATGTAATGCTGCATCTTCTGGTGAAATACTATCTTCATCTGGTAATATATTACCTAATTCATTATCGTCTTCATCACCAACAAGAGTATTTAAAGAAACTGGATCTTGTTGTATCATTTGATACTTTTTTAATTTTTTTATATCAATTTGCATCTTCTGTGCTAGTTGATTATCTGTTGGTTCATATCCCAATTCTGCAGTTAATTGAGCTTTAACATAAGCTATTTTTTTCACCTTTTCGGAAATATAACTAGGAAGTTTTATAATATGCATTTTTTCTGGTATTGATTTAATTATTGCTTGCCTTATCCACCAAGTAGCATAAGTAGTAAATTTACTTCCAACATGATAATCATATTTCTCAACAGCATGCATAAGTCCCATATTACCTTCTTGAATTAAATCCATAATATCTATTCCAGGCCTTTTATATCTTTTAGCAATGCTAATTACTAATCTTACATTTGATTCAAATACTTTTTCTTGCAATCTTTTATATTTTTTTAATATTTTTTCATCTGCAATGTTTGGATAAAGCTCCTCCATTTTTTTAAAACATTCAACAATTTCTTCAAAAGGCAACATTTCAAATTGACTAAGCATATTTAAATAATCTCCAAAAGCATCAGATTCATGATAATTATTATCAGAATAGTCTTTATCAAAATTATCTAACTTTTCTGAAGTATCAAATACAATTACATAACTTGCTAAAAAATCTTGAACTAAAACATTATCACTTAATTTATTTACAGTTTGATAATTAACATCTTGACCATTAAATAATAAATCTATTCTATTTTTTAAATTAATATTGTCTTTAAAAAAAAGCGTAACAAAATCCAAATCAGTTTCTAAACCATATTTTGAACAAATTGTCAAAGCATATTCTAAAGATTCTAAAATATCTCTTGAGTTATTTAACAATTTCTTAAACCATGTTCCTTGTTTTATTTGCCAATCAATTTTTAAATCTTTTAAAATTTGTTCTCGAGCTAAATCATAATCCTTATTACTTTTTAAAACTTGATAATAATAAACTTCATCATCTTGAAAAAAGCTAAATTCATCTCTAAGACTCTTAAAAATCTCTTCCATTTCAACCATCACTCACTATTTTTGAGGAAGCAATTTTAACATTGTTCCTGACTCTCCTTCTAACTCTGGGAAGTTTTGTCCATAAATTCTTTCATATTCTTGAATGAAATTTTTAAACAATAATATTCCCTTTTCTGTTCTTAACAATACTTCATTTTCACCAATATTAAAAATTACAGATAATTCTTTTAAAGAATAAATTTTATCATCATATAAACCTAATCTAAGCATAGTGATAAATCGATATTCTATTGGTAACAATTTGACAAATTCTTTAAAAAACGGATGCTTAAAAGGTGTTAAAAACTTACTATATTCTTCATCATTTATAATTTCTACAGTGTTTGTCTTTTTAATTTCTTTTTTATTAATATTTATACTTCGTAGATAATTAATAAATATCCTTAATATATTTCTTTGTTCTTCAGTTAAAATTTTATAATCAATTACTTTATCTAGATTTTCTCCCACAATAGGTAAACTTGCTTGATAAATTTCACTTTCTTTATCCAATTTTTTTAAAAGTTTATTCCATTTTTTATCATTATACCCCAAATAGTCATTTATTCTTTTTTCAGTTAATTTGGAAAAAGAAGCATATATTTGCCGTAATTTAAAAATCACTTGAGAAAAATAACCTTTTTCATCAGCCATTACTTTTGCTTCATCTTCTAAATTATCTCCATATACTTTAAATAAAATATTATAAAATTTATACTTTGTATCAAAGGTTAAACTAAATTCTTCCAATTCTATATCACTTATTTTTAATATGTCTTTTAATAAAGGTGCTCTTCTTCTAGCCATTTTCTTTTCTCCTTCTTTTTTATCTTTATAAACACTTAAATTTTTTATTATTCTTTCAACACCAAAGTATTTATTAGAATCATAACATTCTCGGTTTAAGTATTTTCCAAAAGCTTTTTGCAAAAATTGATAATCCTCCGGCAATAACAGATTAGCCTTTTTTATAACTTCATCACCATTAACTAAAAAAGTTTTTAAAGAAAAAGGCACAGTCACTTCTCTATTTCTTAAATGATGCAACTTATTTAAAGACCTCTTTTCAATCTGTCTAATTCGTTCTCTAGTAATATTTCCATACATTTCAGCAATTTCTTGCAATGTATAATTACGATCACTAAAAAATCCAAATCTAAGCATTATAATATTTCGGCTTCTAGCATCTAAAACCATTAATAAATCATAAACTTTTTCTCTGTCGATATTATTTTCTACTATTTCTTCTGGTAAAGGAGCTGCTGGATTTTCAATTAAATCACCCAACTCCGTATCCTTATCATCTCCTATTTTAAAATTTAAACTAATAGGATTTTTAACATTTCTCAACAATTTTACTTGATTCGGACTAATTTTTAATTTTTCAGCAATTTCCTCATCTGTAGGTACTCTATCTAATTCATTAGTTAAGTCTTTTTCACTCTGAGAAATTTTAAACATCAAAGGATAACTATGTACTGGAATCCTAATAATTTTTGACTTATTACCAATCGCTCTAGTAATTGCCTGACGAATCCACCAAGTTGCATATGTAGAAAATTGATATTTTCTCTTAGCATCATACATTTCAATTGCTTTTAAAATACCTAGGCATCCTTCTTGAACCAAATCATCAAATTCCATATTTCCTAAATATTTTCTAGCTATTGATTTTACTAAAGGCATATTTGCCTCAATTATTTTTTCCAAAATTAATTTTTTTTGTTTCACTAATTTATCTTTTTCTTTACCAGAAACATTTTTCAATTCATTTCTAATTGCTTCTAGTTCTTTAAAATAATTTGTATTATTTTGATATTTATCAATGCCTTCTAAATCTAAATCACCATCAACAAATAAATAAAAACAAGTTAAAAAATCACGCATTAAAGGATCTTCAATATCATCTGATATATTAAAATTATCTGAAAATCCAAATTCTTGCAATATTCTTTCCTTTAAATCAGGATATTTTATTATAATTGTTTTAACAAATTTTTCATCTGGACCTAGCCCATATTTCTCAAGTCTTTCAAAAAGTTTAGAAAAAGCCTCCAATAAATCGTCTGCTCGCATTATAGCGCTACAAAACCAATCAATATTTCCCATTGACCAATCATTGGTCATATTATTAACAATTTTTTTACGTAACTTATTTAATAAATCATTAACATTAACAAAATCAATATTTTTTATTATATTTTGATAATATACAACACTTTTATTATAAAAAGAAAATTCATTCAATAATTTAATTATTAATTTTTCCTCATTACTCACAAGAAACCTCCCGACAAAAATATTTTATCACATTTTATAAAAAAAAGTATTAAAAAAGTTACCTTATTAAGATAATTAATTGTTACAGTTCAGTCAAGAAATAAAAAATGTTGATAAATAACTAGTTATCAAAAGGATAAAATGAGAATAAAAGTCAAGTCTTGTATTCTCATTTTTTATATGAGAGAATTAAGAAAATAAAAGAGAAATTAAAATGGCATCACATTATGATAACTATGCGTATAAAGATTATGAAAAGGTATGTAATAAATTAGATGATTTTTTAGATGAGTTAAAATCTGAAAGAAAAGAACATAAAAATGATGTTAAAAAAATGGAAAATACAATAGACAAATTAACGAAAGCTTTGGAACAATCACAAAAAAGAGTTGAGGAATTAACTAACGAACTATTAAAGATGAAGTCTAAAAATAATCGTGATAGTTCTAATTCAAGTAAGCCATCCATATAGCACTAATGGTTTTAAAAAAGTAACAACTAATTGTTATAAGACAAAAAAACAATTATTTATTTTCTAATTGCTTTTCTTCCATATATTTATAATTCAATGCATTTTCTTTTGTTACAACATATTCACCTAGTCTTGCTTCAATATCCTTACGTGTGTTCCTTGCAACTTGCCCGCCTTCTTTAGCAATTTTCCTATTTTCTTTCAAACCAATTGGTCTATGTTTCTTAGCAAGTTCTCTAGTTGTAAGTTCTCCAATATCTACAACACTCACATAATACTTTTCTTCTTCCTTATTCCATACCGTCCTAATTTCTTCGCTATTAAATATCTTATTAATTAAATACATTTTATCTTGATTCACAAAACCACCCTCCTTCATTTATTTTTCCTTTGAATCTAAATATATTTTCATAATAGAAGTAAATAAATCTTCTTTCTGAGCATTAGATAGCTCATTACTATTAAATAATATTCTTGCTTTCTCAATCAAATCTAAACAAGAATCAGTTGTTTCCGTCAAAAAGAAGTAAGACATATCCACTTTAAAATACTCGCATATTTTTTCTAATTGTTTTAAACTTAAATTTCTTCTTCCATTTTCCAAATTAGAAACTTGTCCTTTACTTAAATCTAAAAATTTCGCTAAATCGTCTTGCGTTATACCTCTTCTGGTACGCAATAATTTCAATTTTCCCCCTAAATCAGAATACACATTATCACTGCCTTTCTGAATACATTATGTCTAATAATTTTCAAAAAGCAAACATTGTTTTACAAAAAAATGTTGATAATTAGCTACTTACTAACATCAACATATTTTATTTTTATCCCATCTTTACTAAATTTTTCTTCATACTCAGTTTCAACATTATCCTGAGTTTCACTATGTAAATCATAACTTACCTTATTTATTTTATAGCCATATTCTTTAAATGATTCTAAACTATATTCAAATAATTTATCATTGTCAGTCTTCATTATTATGTGAGGTCTACCTTTAAATAATTTATCATAACTTTCTAAAAAATTTCTTGAAGTAAGTCTTCTTTTAGCATGCCTATCCTTTGGCCAGGGATCAGAAAAATTAAGATAAATTGTATCAACTTTACCTTCTAAAATATCTCCTAGATTTTGGGCATCCATTATCAAAATTTTTAAATTTTTAGGTTTTACTTCTCTAATTTTTTTAATAGCAACACTTGCAACACTCGAATACTTTTCTACCCCCACAAAATTATATTGAGGATATTTTAAAGCCATTTCTAATATAAACTTTCCTTTACCCATTCCAATTTCTAAATGTATTGGTTTATCATCCTTAAATTCATCATAGAAAAAATCGCAAGAATTGATTACTTCATCTTTATCTTTGGGATTACGCATCCGCATTAATATCACATCCTAAACTTTTATCATATATTAATTGTAGGGAGGAAAAAACATGAAAAAGAATAGAAATTCATTTTTCACAGAAGCAAATATGTCATATTCTGGATACAACCCTAATGTTCCTAATATGATGCCCAATCCAATGCCATATCAACAAGCCCAAACAAGTTATAATTCCTTTTACACTGGGCCAAACATGCCCAACAACAATCAATATACTACACCCGACAATATTGAAAATAGATTAGCAAAAATTGAAAGGCAAATTAACCGCTTGGAACATCGAATAACTAAATTAGAATCTCAAAACACAACATTTGTTACCGAAGACATTGATAATTCAAATAATATGTATATGCTTTAATTATATAAAATCATCGCACTAAAACAATATATTTGCTCTTCGCCACAAACTGCTATTGCAACATTATACTTAATATCTACTATATCAAAATCTCCAGAATTTAGAAAATCATTTACAGCATTTTCTAAATCTTTTTCATGTGATTCATCAAATACTTTAACTCGCACATTATCACCAATTAATAATATGCGAGTATTTAAACTAATTTACCACTATATTTACAATTCTTCCAGGAATAACAATAATTTTAATTATTGATTTGCCCTCAACATATTTTTTTACATTTTCTTCACTTAATGCTTTACTTTTAATACTTTCTTCATCTTCATTAATCGAAATTTTAATTGATGCTCTAAGTTTTCCGTTTACTTGAACCCCAATTTCTTTTTCATCATCTATAGTTTTAGCCTCATCATAAACTGGCCATGTGCTTTCACAAATTGGTTTATAACCAATTTGTTCGTTTAATTCTTCTGTAATATGTGGAGCAATTGGATTAAGTAAAGTAAGCAATAAATGATAATCTTCCTTAGTAATACTATCTAATTCATCAAAATTATTAGCTAAAATCATAAGTGTTGATATCGCTGTATTATATGCCATTGTTTGCAAATCATTTTGTACTTTTTTAATACTTTTATGGATTACTTTTTCTAGCGCTTCAGAATATTTATCTCCATCAATTACTTTATTTTTAAGTCTAATTACTTTATCTAAAAATCTCTTGCAACCCTTTAAAGAATCTGTACTCCATGGAGAGTCTGATTGATAATCTCCCATAAACATTTCATAAACTCTCAAAGTATCAGCACCATATTCATTAACTATATCATCCGGATTAATTACATTTCCTTTAGATTTACTCATCTTTTGGTTATCGCTACCAAGTACCATACCATGACTTACTCTAGTCCAAATCATTTCCTTACTTGGAACTAACCCAATATTATACAAAAATTGTACCCAAAATCTTGCATATAGCAAGTGCCTAGCAGTGTGTTCCATTCCACCATTATACCAATCTACTCTTCGCCAATATTTCATAGCATCCATTCCCGCAAATTCATGGGTATTATGTGGGTCCATAAATCTTAAGAAATACCAACTAGATCCCGCCCAATTTGGCATCGTATCAGTTTCCCTTTTTGCAGGGCCTCCACATTTTGGACAAGCCGTATTTACCCAATCGGCAATTTTAGCAAGTGGACTTTCACCATTATCAGTAGGTTCATATTCCGCAACATCTGGTAACACCAGTGGCAAATCTGCTTCATCCATTGGTTGCCAGCCGCAATGTTCACAATAAATCATTGGAATAGGTTCGCCCCAGAATCTTTGTCTTGAGAAAATCCAATCACGCATTTTATAGTTAACTTTTTTCTTACCACATTTATGTTCTTCTAAAAATTCTAACATTTTGCTTATTGCATCTTCTTTATTTAAGCCATCTAAAAAACCAGAATTAATATGTATTCCATCACCTACAAAGGCTTCTTTTTCAATATTACTTCCTTCACCATCTAGTACTTGAATAATTGGAATATTATATTTTTTAGCAAATTCATAGTCTCTTGTATCATGCGCTGGAACTGCCATAATAGCACCAGTACCATAACTTGCAAGAACATAATCACTTATATAAATAGGTATTTTTACTCCATTCACTGGATTAATTGCATAAGCACCAGTAAATACCCCTGTTTTTTCTTTATTAAGCTCTGTTCTTTCCATTTCATTTTTCAATAGACAAATCTTTTTATAAGCTTCCACTTCTGATTTTTGTTCTTCGGTTGTAATTTTATCAACTAACTTATGTTCTGGAGCTAGTACACAATATGTTGCTCCAAATAATGTATCACATCTTGTTGTAAAAACAGTAAACCCTTCTTCATAACCATCAATTTTAAATGTTACTTCTGCTCCAACAGACTTACCAATCCAATTAATTTGCCCAAGTTTTACTTTTTCAGCAAAATTAGTATCATCTAATCCCTTAAGCAAATCTTCTGCATAATCACTCATCCGAAGCATCCATTGACTCTTTTCTTTTTGTTCTACTTTCGTGCCACAGCGTTCACATACTCCTCCTGCTGCGTCTTCATTTGACAAAACAGTTTTACAATTTGGGCACCAATTTACAGGAACCGTATCTTTATAAGCCATTCCATGTTTATAAAATTGTAAAAATTGCCATTGTGTCCACCTATAATATTCCGGATCTGTCGTTGAAAATTCTCGATCCCAATCAAAAGAGAAACCCAACGTTTGCATCTGTCTTTTAAATGTACTTATATTTTTCTTCACAGCTTCCTTAGGATGAATATGATTTTTTATTGCAAATTGCTCTGCTGGTGCTCCAAAAGCATCCCATCCCATTGGAAACAAAACATTATAACCTTGCAAACGCATCATTCTCGCAATTGCATCTTGCGCCGTATAACTACGAACATGCCCAACATGAAGCCCCGCTCCAGAAGGATAAGGAAATTCAACCAAAATGTAATATGGCTTTTTATCGCTTCCTGTAACAGCCTCAAAGCTTTTATGTTCTTCCCAATATTTTTGCCACTTTTCTTCTATTATTTTACTATTCATCTTTCTTCCAACCTTTCTTAACTAAATGTCTTCCTAATAACTCATATAATGCATAAATAAGTCCAAACAAAAGGACAAATCCCAGAAGTATTTGAAAAGGTAATTCCCATGGTAAGCTATAAATTATGATAAACACTAATGCCATAATAAAAGCATTAATCAAAGATGACAAAACAAATACATAATTTAAATTCATCTTATTTACATCCAATTTAAATTTAGGAACTAATAAAGATATTCCAAATAAATCCACAACTTCTCTATTTTTCTTCTTTTTAGAATGCTTCTTTTGAATTCTTTTGAGTCCTCTTTTCAAAACCCAAAAGTAGTTAATCAAAAAGACTACCACAAATAAAGCTCCACCCCAAACTAAAGTCCATCCAAAATCACTCAACTTAATACCTCCAAACAAAAAAGATGATGCCAAAGGACGAGTTTCCCCGTGGTACCACCTTAATTACTTCTCTAATAATTGATAAGGAAATTACCCCAACACATCTAAAAGCAAGTTCAATTACTTCATTTTATTAGTTTCCACCCACCACTAATTCTCTATAAAAAATCCATAACCTACTACTCTTTCTTCATCTGCTTGTAAAATATTATATTAAATTTCAGCCAAGTATTCAAGTAATTTCATAAACATTCTAACAAATCTTTTATCTAAACCATGCAATTTCTTTATTTTAATCCGCTTCAATTTAATATCCATATCACTGAAAAATATTGTAGCTATTTCTTCTTTTAATTTCGTAGTTATTTTTAAATCACTAATAATGGAATTAACATCTTCATTAATAATTCTAACAGCATTAATTTCAATATCTTTTCCTTTACAATTAATAGTTAATTGCTTTGTCGTATCAACATCCTTTATATCTACTACAAAATCATTTTCATCTTCATAACATTCATACTCTAAATTTGCTTTATCACCATTTAAATAAATAATTACATCATCAGCAGTCCGGGTATTTCTAAATCTAATCTTATAATTACGAAGTTTTGGTATAATTGCAGTCTTTCCTTCAACTGGATGAATTATTAAAGTATAATTATTTTGTAAATAATTATAATCTATAGAAGTAACTATATAATATCCATCTTCATTTAATTTTGTTATCCCATCGTCTTCATATAACTTAAATTCATTGCTTTCACCAGGAAATACATTTATCTCCATACTTTGTGGAGGATTAGTATCATTAATATTTTCTCCCAAATTAGCTAAAGGTATTATACTTCCAGCTTTAGCAAAAATCGGATATTCTTCTTCTTTATAAAATACTACATATCTTTTATTTCCTACAAATCTCTTTCCAGTTTTAAAGTCATACCATATCCCTTTAGGTAAAAACACCCTTTCAATCGATCTATTCATCGTCACATCTTTTGGTTTTGTAATCGGTGCAATAAATAGCTCCTTACCAAAGTAATATTCATTACGATAAGTTGGTTCATCATAAATTTCCGGATAAGTATAGTATATTGGTTGAATTAATGGTTTCCCAGTCTTATGATATTCATAAGCAGCAGTATAAATATAAGGAATTAACCTTTGTCTTAGCCAACAATACTCCCGAGCGATAGTAAATGTTTTAACGTCCCACATCCATGGCTCTCTTTTATAATACACTCCTCTTTTTGCACTAAAACGAAATATTGGACTGAATGTTGAAAACTGTACATAACGAAGATATAATTCACTATCTTCTATACCATCTTTATAACCTCCAACATCATGACTCCACCAAGATATTCCTTTATTAGCAGCCATTGAATTATAAAATGGTAAATATTTTAACGTATCCCAACTAACAATAGTTTCTCCAGAATATAACACTCCTGCTCTATGTGGAGCAACTAAAGGACTACGAGTCAAAACCAGCGGGCGAAATTTTTTCATGCGTTCAAAGTCTTTATTATAATAATATTCTAAAGCTTGAATCGTATTTAAATCTTTTTTATAATCTAACCAATAAATATCGACTCCAATATCCAGTAAAGGATCTATCAAATGCTTGACATAAAGAGCCATAAAGTTCTTGTCAAACACATTAAAAGGTATTGTAACTCCTCCAGCAACATTTAATTCTTCAGCAAAATTTAAATATCGATCTTCTTCCTTGCGAATTCCTTCAATTGGATCAAAGTTTAATCCAATATGTACTCCTCGCTCATGCATGTAATTAATAAATTCTTGAGGATTAGGAAATAACTCTCTATTAAAGGAAAAACCAGTTCGATATAAATTATAATCCTTTTTATCTTTTATATGCCAAAATTCACTTAACAACAAAACTGACAATGGAATTTGATGTCTATTAAAAGATTTTATCAAAGCTTTAGTATTATCAAAGTCATAAATTTTTTCTCTATTCCACCATATTCCAAAAGCATACCGTGGTAGTAATGGAGGATATCCAGTCAATGTAAAATAATCCTTTAAACACAAACCAAAATCTCTTTTATACATAAACAAATAAATATCCACTTTATTAACATCTGGTTTTAACAAAAAACCATTGGCATCAATCTCATAATTACCAGAATCATCTAGTGACACAAAACCATCAGTTGAATATAATCCTTTATCAAGACTTATCTTTCCATGATAATTATCTAAACTTATTGCTCCCCCCTTAAAATTACGAGCTTCTGCTTGACCATAAAACCATACTTTATCAGTATTAACTAAAGCTACCTTTAAATAAGAATCAGGTGCAAACTTAGGCCCCAAAAATGGCTTATTTTTCATATATTGCAACATAAAATAATTAGTGGTTATAACTAAATAATTTTGATCTTGTTCCACTTTAAATTGGGGAACTGTAAAATTCCTATTTTTTACTAAAGTTGTTAAATTATCTGAAAAATGGCCATCAACACTATATTCTAAACGAACCAATCGTTCTGATAACACAGTAATTCGATAATTTGTACCTTGAAAAACAACTTGTTCCTTAGCAGTTGCTTTAGTTAAATCTGGAGCAAAATGGGCATCAAAACTAGCCATCAAACTTCACCCTTTTCTCTATTAGAATATGTTTATCAAAACTAGCCACTTTTATTCACCCTTTTCTTTTCTACTTTTTATATATTATCATTATAAACCATTTCTTTATTTTTTTAAACCTTTTCTATTTGTATTTGTCAACTATTTCATTTAAAAATTCATCATCTGCAAAATAATCAATCTTCATTGCTTTTTTAACACTTTTTATTGTCTTATTTGCTTCTTCCTGAGCCATTTTTGTTCCACTTTTTAAAACATCATATACATAAGTAATATTTTTACTTAAGCTTTCCCTTTTTTCTCTAATAGGTCGCAATAAATCTTGCAATATATTATTTAAAAACTTTTTAATTACAACATCCCCTAGTCCCCCACGACGATAATGTTCTTTAAGCTCATCTAAATTTTTATATTCCGGCAAATATTTATTAAAGTCTTCATCTTTAGCAAAAACATCCAAATATGTAAATACTACATTTCCTTCAACATTTCCTGGATCTTCTACTCTTATATGATTAGGATCTGTATACATACTCATTACTTTTTTCTTTATAGTATCTTCATCATCAGACAAATAAATACAATTTCCTAATGATTTACTCATTTTAGCTTTACCATCAGTCCCAGGTAATCTTTGTTCCAAATCACTTTTTGGCACTTCAGCTTCTGGCATTGTTAAAGTATTACCATAAATACTATTAAAGCTATGAACAATTTCCCGTGTTTGCTCAATCATTGGTAGTTGATCAACACCAACAGGAACGCATGTAGCATTAAATGCTGTAATATCCGCAGCTTGACTAATTGGATAATTTAAAAATCCAACCGGAATACTTTTTTCAAATCCCCGTAACTTTATTTCATTTTTAACAGTAGGATTTCTTTGCAAACGACTAAGAGTGACTAAATTCATATAATAAAATGTCAGTTCCGTTAGTTCACTTATCTCAGATTGAACAAAAATTGTTGCCTTTTTAGGATCTACACCCACCGCTAAATAATCTAATGCTACTTCTATTACATTATTTCTCACTTTACTAGGATTATCAAAATTATCCGTTAATGCTTGCGCATCTGCTATCATAATATATATTTTATCAAATTCTCCACTATTTTGTAATTCTACCCTTCTTTTTAGTGAGCCAACATAATGACCTAAATGTAAACGGCCAGTTGGACGATCTCCGGTTAATATAATTTTTTGCATTGCACCCTCCTATTTACAATTATATCATGCTCCGAAAAGAAAAACTATTGTAAAGTTACAACTCATGTTATAATAAACTTATATCAAGGAGGCAACTTATGAAATATGAAATTGATTCGCGAAAAGTAAAAAAAGGACAAATATTCGTAGCTATAAAAGGACATACAGTTGATGGCCATGACTACATTACAGATGCTATAAATAATGGAGCAATTAAAATAATCGCTGAAAAAGAAGTAAATTGTAGTGTACCAGTTGAAGTAGTTCCTTCAACTGAAGAATATTTAAAACATGCTTTAGCTAAAGAATATGCTGATAAAGTAAATCAATTAAAAATAATTGGAATTACTGGAACTAATGGCAAAACTACAATAGCATACCTAACTTATCAACTACTAAATTTATTAAATGAAAAAACTGCATATATCGGAACTTTAGGATTCAAATATCAAGATATTGATATTGAAACTGACAATACAACCCCAAACATTTTGACAATTTACAACATTTTACTAGAATTAGTAGAAAAAAAATGTCAAACAGTAGTTATGGAAATAAGTTCCCACGCTCTATCTTATGAAAGGATTTTTGGTTTACATTTAGATGTAGCAGCATTTACTAATCTTACTGAGGATCATTTGGATTATCACAAAACAATGGAAAACTACTTAAATGCCAAATTAAAAATTATTGATTATTTATTACCAGATGGTAACTTAATAGTTAATGGCGATGATGAAGCTAGTCAAAAGTTTATTGATAAATTTCATAAAGGTTTAACATTAGGATTTAATAATGCATTTGATTATTACATTAAAGATACCGAAATAACCCCAGCGGAAACTAAAATTAAATTTGTTTATGACAATAAGGAGCATGAAGTAACAACCAATTTGACAAGTAAATTTAATGTTTACAATTATATGACTGTTTTAGCTATAACTCATAGTATGGGATATAACATTGAAGAAATCATTACTAAAACTAAAAGTTTGAAAGCCCCAAAAGGAAGGTGTGAAACTCATAAAGTAAATAATGGTTATGCTGTCATTGACTATGCACACACACCAGATGCTGTTGAAAAAGTTGTAAAAGCTTATAACGAACTTAAAACTAATCGAGTTATAACAATTGTTGGTTGTGGTGGTGATCGCGACCCAATAAAACGACCAATTATGGGAAAAATTGCTACTGAACTTAGTGATTATGTAATTCTTACTAGTGATAACCCTAGAACTGAGAATCCTAAAAAAATCATGGATGATATACTTAAAGGAGTTACAACTAATAATTATGAAGTTGAACTTGACCGTAAAACTGCGATTAAAAAAGGCATTGAAATGCTAAAGCCTAAAGATATTTTGTTAATACTTGGCAAAGGCCATGAAGACTATCAAATTATTGGTCACACTAAAATTCATCTAGATGATGCTGAAGAAGTCGAAAATTGGATAAAAGAACACGAAAAAATTTAAGAAAAAGTATTGCAAAATATAAGCTTCATGTGATATAATTTTTCACATGAAGCCAATGCAGGTGTAGTTTAATGGTAGAATAAGAGCCTTCCAAGCTCCTGACGTGAGTTCGATTCTCATCACCTGCTCCAGTGGGAAATCTGTTCGAACTTTATGTTTGAACTTAACATATAGAATATCAATTTCTAAAAGAAGTTGATATTTTTTTGTGTTTAAGAAAGGACAGATTTATAATGATTAATATTATTAGTAAAGAAATACCTATTGAGAAAGATTTACAAAAGAAAATCAAATTTATATGTGATTTTTGTAATACTACTCCTACTTTTATAAATGGTAGTATCAAAAAGATTGAGCATACTAATTTATCTTATATTGAACCTCATAGAATAATTATTAATGGGATTAATTTTCTAGCATTTAATTATTCAAAATCTCTTTATGTAGGAAATTTACAAAATAATATTGAATTTAATGAACTTGAAGATTTTATAAAATCATTTAATTAATTTATCGTTTTTATCAAATATATCAACTTCTCTTTATATTGTTAAAAGGCATACCTATTGACTTTTATGTATTTTGTGATAATATATAGAACCAATAAATGACAAGCAGTATCCGTCTTTTATTAGAAAGTAGGTACACTATGGTCAAAATCACAAATTACTTTAAGGATTTATATATGTTAAATAATCGATTTATGAGGAGTCAAAGGTATTAGTTTTTAAGCTAGTATTTTTGACTCCCCTTTTTTTGTATTTAGAAAGAAATTGATATTATGGAAATAGAAAAAATAAATTGTGGAATCTATATGAGAGTATCTACAGAAGATCAGGCACGAGAAGGATTTAGTTTAGGAGAACAAAAAGAACGATTAGAGGCTTATTGTAAGTTTAATGGTTATCATATAGTCAAATATTATGAAGATGCAGGAATTAGTGCTAAAACTGGGAATCATAGGCCAGAATACGAGCAAATGCTAGAAGATGGAAAAAAAGGTATTATAAATATGATTGTTGCCTTAAAATTAGATAGAATTACAAGAAGTATTAAAGATTGGGAAACACTTATGGACTACTCTGATACTTATAATGTTGCTCTTGCTTTTGTAAATGATAAAATTGATACAACTAATGCTAATGATAAAATGGTATCAAGAATAATGATGAGTGTTAGTCAAAATGAAATTGAAAGAACAAGTGAAAGAACTAAAATAGGTTTATTTGGAGCTATTAAATCAGGTCACGTTCCTAGTACATAATGACACTCGTTATTTTTATCGTTATTACTATTGTCTTTATTAGAGTTTTTAGATATTTCAAATTTGTATTCTTTTCCTGTTTTTAGAACAAATCTTGCTACTCTAGGTAGTTTGTTACCCTCACTATTATAATCTCCTACAATAATACATTCAATCATATTATCAAATGCCTCTCGATTAAATTTTTTAAGTGTTGCAGGCTGATTATCAAAATAGGCATCTATGGCTTTAATTTGTTTAGATAATCCTTTGTTTTCATCAAGTAGTTGTTGGTAATTATTGATTTCTTGTTTTACTTGATTTAGTTTATCTAATAATTCATGTTCTTTTTGAATAAACATTTCTTTTCTATCAATGTCATTATCAAGTTCCATATCAATTATTTTAGATAATCGTTGTTCTAAGGTTTCTTTTTCTTTCAGTAGGTTATTCAGTTTATCTTGATAATCATTGTCATTGATAACATCTTTAATTGCCTTAATAAGTGCTTGTTTGGTTTTGTGTTTATTCTTGATAATATCATTATAAATCATAACAAAGATTTCTTCTAATTTTGTTTCACTAATACCACTGAATCAGGACAAGCATCAGAATGTTCTCTCTTTTTAAAACAAGTCCAATAAATATTATAACTAGGATGTATTTTAGAGTAAGAACTTTTTCTTCTACAAAAACTAGTTCCACAAAAAGCACATTTTATTTTGCTACTAAAAGCATATTTTCTAGTTTCTCGACTTTTGTAGTTTTCTTTATTAAAGGTTAAACCCTCACTTCGTTTTTTAGCTATTTCTTGAACTTTGTCCCAAACTTCTCTTGATACTATTGGCTCGTGATGATCCTTTACATAGTATTCTTCTTTTTCTCCTTTGTTTCTTACACATTTATGAGTAATAGGACTAACTGTATATATTTATAAGGAGAAGTTAAAAAATGCAAGCCCTAAAGATAACTAAAAAATATATAAATGTTTGACAATTCTTATCAATCGTTTGTCCTATTATATTCTTTATTTTAAATATTGTATTTCCAAGTGCCAAATTAAGTGCATTAATTTATGTATTTATTGTCATAGGTATAGTGGGAGATTATATGTTTCTTAAAAATTGGTATGATGAGGGAATTACTTGGTTTAGAAAAGCTGATAAAAACTTTTCTAAAAGATTAACACGAAAACCTGATGATGCTTGTTTATTTGTTACTGTATTTAAAACTATATGTGTATGTTTAGTTTATATATTTGTAGATTTAGATACACTGTATGCAAATACTATATTTGCAATTATATTATGGATTATCAATATAATAGGAATAATTTTATTTATGAGTATTACTCATATTTCTTATAGTAAAGTAATGAAAATTATTCCAAAGAAAAAATAGTCTTTTTGCTTTTCGTAAGATTAGCAATTAGACTATTTTTAATAAAAAAAGCTATCACGTTTTGTCAGCTGTTCTGATGAAAGTGGTAGTTTTTTTCTTTTTATGAAGTCGTAAGACAAATAAAAAGGCAACAATATTACATTGTGAAACTTTGTAATATGTTGCTTAATAGGGTTTCCAAAGGGAAGATTCCCTTGGCACACTACGTTATTGGCTTTGCCAATATCGTAGTGTGTTACTATTTCGTCTAAAATAGTTAAAAAAGCAAAAATCCGTTAATTATAAAATTTCTTTCGGATTTCTGCTATAAAAATTTTAATTTTTTAACGATTTAGTCCTGTGCATATAGCTTTTGCATCTTGGTAATTTTGATCAGTAGCTAATGTATAATAAGTCCCGCCATTTCTTAATGTACCTGAATCTCTTTGGACTTCTTTTAAATGTATTAAAGCCTGAGCTTTTGCAATTTCATCATCTCCAAATGCAACGGACTCATACTCTTGTAGAGCCTGTTGTTCAACACCACTCATTGGAATATTGGTACCATAGTTAGCATTAACAATTTGTCTAAAAAGATCACCTGTTTCACTATTCATTGGATCACGTCCCTTAAAACATAATAACTCATTAATACCAACACCCAATTCAAGACATTGGCTTTGACCAAAATAAGCACCATTTCTTCGCTCTCCATCTGGCGTTAATCCTGATACATAATCATCAATAAATCTTTCAAAATTTTGCCAATAATCAGTCAAATGAAATCTATATGCAGTCTGAATTGCTTTAATGAGTGAATTGGTTTCTGCACCTATTTCAATTGTAGTAACTTCTCCAATATTTTCAATATTACTTTGACATTCTTGAATTGTTATATACGCCGCTCTTTCTTCCCAATCTTTTAAACCACCTTTTTTAAGATCTTGCATAGCTCTTTGCATGATAGAATTTCTACTAGCTATCATACGTTCCTGTATTTCTTCAAAAGTTCTCATATTTTTCCTCCTCAATTCATTTATATTATATCACAGAATTTTAATATTTTAGTGATTGTATGTAGATTTTACTTTTTATTTACATTTAAATGTTCATTTCATACTCATCTTTGTTTTTATCATTGTGTGATTTTCTACTTGTTTTTAAATGTTAATTTCTAAATTAAAATAGCTTAATATTTTCACATTAAAATAGCTAATAATTTACCCAATAAAAAGTAATAAAACTCTGATTTGAAAATTATTTAAGCTAAATTTTCAAATTAATTTAACCAAAAAAGAGCCTTATTCAAGGTCTCTAAAATCATATAAATATTGTTCACTTAATAAAGCATTTATAGAATGCTTGGTTTGGTTGATGTTTTTAAAGAACAAATAACGGATTTAGAAAAAGTTGTACCTAATTTTAAGGTTGCAAAGGCTACTATACATTTTGATGAATCAAGTCCTCATCTTCATATCATAGGAGTTCCTTATAAAGATAATTGTAAAACAGGTTTATCAAGACAAGTTGGAAAATCTGATGTGTTTACTAAAGAATCTTTAACTATAATTCAAGATCAAATGTGAGTTTATTGTATCAATTCATTTAATAAAGTTTATAGTTTAAAAGAAGAACTTAAAGAAAAACAGCAAGGTAGAAATCGAGATATTAATGTAAAAGATATGGGCAATTATCAGAGAATGAAAAAACAACTAAATCTAGATAAAGATAAATTAGATAAAGCCAACAAAAAATCATTGGAACTAGATAATAAGTCCAATGATATAAAAGAACAAATTAATAATCTTAAAATTTCTAAATTGAATAAAGATAATCTCATTTTATCAAAAGAGGATAAAGAAAAACTTATTAAATATATTGATGAAGTTAATAAAACTAATAATGACTTTAAATCAATTCAAAAACTATCTATTACTTTAAATGATGTAGATACCGAACTTAAAGAAAATAAGAAAACAATAAATAAATTAGAAAAAGAAAATAATAAATTAAAAGATAAGATAGGTGATTTAAAAGATGAACTTGAAGAAAGTAAAGATGAAATTAATTCTCTAAAATCTACAATTAATAGTTTAAAAATACTATCTCATATTGGAAAGATAAATTTGATAAATTAATCTCTTTCCTATATAGTAAACTTCATAATTGGTATGATAAAGAAGATAAATATATAGGTGTTGTTAATGATATGTATGAAGATGATGTATTGGATGATGAAGATATTTAAGATATAGAATTAAGCACAGAAAAAGACGATTACGAATTGTAGTCGTCTTTATGAATTATTTCATCGTTTGTGTACTCGTACCTTTTATTTCCGAAGATATAATAGAAAACTCATCTATATTTTCCCAACATTCTTTTTGTTGGTCTAATGATTTTTTTAATCTTAATTCAAATATTTGTTGACTATTTATAAAGGCTTGATCTGGATTAATATTATAATCTAATATAAAACTTGCTGCTTTTGCATTTATAATTGCTTCTTTTATCTCATCAGGATTAATTGGTCTAAATATATTTTTATAATATTGGTACGCTGATTTATAGGCATCTAGCAATTGAAATTGAGATAAATTTTTAAAATCAATATCCATTCCTAAAAAAGCATTTAAATTTATTAAATTATATCTTAATTTTTCATAATGTTCAGCAATTATTTCTTCTTCTGTTTTTCCAGTAGTCATTTGTTCAATTACATTAACTTGATTTAATAACTTTATAGATTTATCAAAATTATCAGGAGATAAAAAATTATAATAAAAAACTTGAAATATCAGTTCCAGATGGAATTTGCTTATGATAATAATTATTTATATTACTATCTTGGATTAAAAATGCATTAAATCCTAGCATATCATCTTTATCTTTAGGGGCATCAATAGTTGGATCACAATGCAAACAATGTAAATAACCATTTTTATCATGAATAATAACTTCAAAATTAGCGTGTGATCCTAATGGATTTTCATATTCATCAAAAGTTTCAGAATGTTTATAAAGAAAAGGAATGTTGAATTGTTCACATAAAAAACTCATCAATTGACAATATCCTTGGCAAACCCCCATATTCGTTATTAATGTACCAATAATATCATGACTGGTATCTTGTTCAACATAAACTCTATTAGCAACAAATTCATATATCAATGAAAATATTTCTAATTCATTTAACTTTCTTGAGTTTCCATTTTCAAATATTGTCATACAATTCAAATTATCAATGAAATTTTTTACTATTGTAGTAGCTTGTGATATTTCAAAATCTGAATAAGGGATATTATTTCCTGTATATTTATTAAATGTTTGTAATAACTTTTGTTTTATTTTTAATTCATTGGCTTGTTCCATTTTATCAAAGCAATCGCGGTTAATCTGTTTGCCCATGTATGTCATGTTCGGATTATATTTTATCGTCCTGCGTCCAACATGATTAGCACCTTTCAACTTCTTTACTATTAGCAACAAGAAATTTCCGTTCGGCACCAACGTGCCATTGATGAACACTTTTGTGAAAATACTGGCAACTACAAATTCATATGAATCTGTTTGTTGCCCTCCTTTACCCAACGGACACTTTACATTTTCGGTATCGGGTATTGAACAATATAACATTGCCGACAAGAAATCACCTGTATCTTCGAATGAGAATCGATATCCTTCGCCTTGTCCAAGTTCAGTTCCCCATGCTGGGGTGCCGCCTCCATATTGTATGTCACAATTGAAAGCTAATGATCCGAGATTTAGTATCATAACTGACTGAAAATGTGTTTGATTAATATTCCTACTAGATTGACATCCCAACCATTCCCAGCTCTTTTTGATAATTGAGAATATGACTGGCCTGCATAGTTAAGTTCTCCGTCATTGAACCCCATGAATCGGAATTGTTCGTCAATTGACATTTTTCTTACGATTTCATGGCCGTTCTTGGGAACTTCAATAACTCTTAGGCTGTTATGCTCCGGTTGAGTTATAGTTATGCAGATTGCATCTTTCTTGATTTTTTTATTGTAAACATCAAAGCATAGAGGCTCTTCAACAACAAATGATTCGATATGATGTTTTTCTTTCAGGTGAGCAATCTGCTTTTCCGATAGGTATAAGTACTCCGGCGGATTACTGTCCAGCAAGTCGCCAAATTTCCTTGTTAATGGTGTTTTCGGAGGAACTATATTGAAGTTTGATGGAAGACCACCGAATTTTGCAAACATCCAAAGTCTTTCTCTATTCTGAGGAATTCCATAGTCTTTTGAATTGAGGACTGCGTATGCGATATCTCCGTAGCCTATTTCCTTCAGTGAGTCTTGTATCGTTTTGAATGTGGATGAAAACTTCTTTTGAGTTAAACCTTTGACATTCTCTAATAAAATGTATTCAGGTTTTTTAATAGCGCATATCCTGATTATGTGATAGAATAGGGTCCCTCTTCCGTATTTGTCCTCTTCTCCAAGTTGTAGCCCAGCTGAGGAGAAGGGCTGACACGGAAATCCTCCAGTAAATAGATCAAAATCTGGTAATTCTTCAGGTGTGATTTCAGTGATGTCTCCCCAGTTTTTTATTTCCGGAAAATTGGCATTAAGTAATTGACTGGCAAAGTTATCAAACTCTGACATGCCTACAACTTCATATTTAACTCCAGAGCGCTTCAGACCGAATGATGCTCCACCATATCCTGCAAATCCTTCAAATACTCGGAGTGGTGTGTTTTTATGGTCGATATTTTCAATGAGGGTGTGGATATTCCGGAGATCAATCAGGTGATTATGCTCCGGCCTACGGAATCGGCGATTATTTTCGTGCAGCAGTTGGGGCGCGGCCTGCGCAAGGCTAAGGGGAAGGAGTATGTGGTGGTGCTGGACTTTATTGCCAATTATGACAATAACTATCTGATTCCTATTGCGTTGTCTGGTGACAGGACCGGAAATAAGGACAATATCCGCCGGTATCTGATAGAGGGGAACAATGTTATCAAAGGGGCTTCCACGATTTATTTCGATGCTGTGACCCGCAAGCGTATTTTCGAGTCCATAGACGCGGCGAGTATCAATACCAAGCAGATTATCATGGACAGTTATCGTCAGTTCAAGATGAAACTTGGCCGCAGACCGGCATTGACCGATTTCGACAAATACGGGGAGATGGACCCGCTACGGATTATTTCGTATGTGGATGGGGAGTTGAAGAAGCGTCAGATGGCTTCGTATCATGGCTTTCTGGTGGCTTTCGATGATTTGGACGAGACGCTTACGCAGGAGGAGAACCATATTCTCGAGT
>ERZ779898.210-NODE-210-length-29397-cov-3.013257_pt1 | contig 29397 bp, 28 predicted proteins | sample MGYA00511902_ERZ779898 | MGnify/ENA primary metagenome ERZ779898 (study PRJEB29588, sample SAMEA2144588) | human gut metagenome | biome: human gut; feature: human-associated habitat; material: faeces | place: Denmark | collected 2008/2010 ...
GATAATCATATCGGTGGTTACTTCAATCAATTCGGTGAACTTGTCGTTTGTGAAGAATATGATTTGGCTGATTTAGATACAGATAAATATGCCGTTGATGTTCAGAATTGTGATGGATATTACAATGAATATGGTAAGTATGTAAGTTTTGAAAAAGAGTAACATAATTAACTTGATTATGTCGTCATATTGTCAGATTAAGAAAAGCGGTGAGAAAAATAGAGTTTCAAAAATTAGACCAAATTCCTAGTAAAAATCCTAATTTACCAGTTAAGGTAACTGAAATGGGTAATGTGATAGAAGTACAGTATACACCATATGAAGGATGTGTTATTGTACCATGGATCACGAGGCGGTATAGAAGGGACCATTGAGCCGATAAGCCGGGTAAGATGTGATTTTGGCCGGGGATTTTATATGGGGGAAAATGCCGAACAGGCGAAGAGTCTTGTCAGTGAAGATGTTTCTCTGGTATTTTATACTTTAAAATTTAGAATATCAGAAATTCCGGAAGATAAAATTTTATATTTAAAAGGACAAGACTGGATATATGCTGTCCTTGCAAATAGAAAAAAGTGTCAGGAGTTTAACGATCTGAAACTGGCAGAAAATATTCTGGATAAAATGGGCAAATATGATGTTATTGTTGGATCGATTGCTGATGATATGGCGATTGATATTATATGTAAGGATTTTTCCTTAGAGCGGAATAGAGTACAGGTATGATAGATAATAAAAAATAGTATATAAGTGGTACAAAAAGTGAAAGCCTCAAAGCATCATCTCTGGGGCTTTTAATATTATAGATTTATTAGTACTGTTTATATATAATTAGAAAATGTATACAAAATATACGGTTGCGCATACACTGTTTTTGTTGCAAATTGCACAAAAATAAGATAGACTATAAATGATCGTTTATATATAGCACAGTACCTTTTTTAATACACCAAATTAAGGAGGTACAAAACTATGAAGAAACCATTAATCAAAGCTTTAGGAGTAGTCCTGAGCGCAGCGATGATCTGTGGATCAGTACCTGCAAGCGTCTCACCAGCGTTTGCAGCGGAAGTATCTGCAGAAACAACTGCAACCAGCGAGGTATCGGTGATCGATATCGGGAATGAAGAAAAGGAGAGTGATAACAGCAGCACAGATCCTGATGACGCTATTAGCGTATCGGACAATGCTGCAGAAGACGAGGCCGGTGAAGCTGCCGGTGATGATGAAACGGAAGAGGTTGACGGATTGGAAGATCTGATGGCAATAGATCTGAATACAATAACGGATTCACAGTTGTCAGAAAAACTGCTTTATGCAGATGGTCAGAATGTATGGGCATACCTTACTTCATTATCAGATCAGGATCTTGCAGCAGTACTGGAAAGAGATACCTGTCTGAAAGAAACAACAACCATCTATACATATGCAGGTACAAAAGAGGCAGAATCAAACGAATGCTCTACAGATATTGTTTCCGAAGAAAATGCGGGAACATATTATGATTATCTGAAAGACCAGTATGACAGAGTCAGGGCAGCTGCGTGGAATGCATCCGGTGGTTCGATTTATTTCAAATTCCTGAAAGATGGAAGCGGAGGAACTGCACGTGTGGATTGTAAGAGCGTTTATAACACAAGCAACAATCTTAAGGCTGATGTTAAGGTTAATGTGCAACTAGCTGTTACAGGAGCTCCTTATGGCTTTAAACTTACCCATGATAATAAGGTATATCAGTCAGACCAGGGCAAGAGTAACACGGGTGATTATGACCAGTTATGGATTTATTTCAAGTATACAAAGCCGGCGGGATATACTGTGGGAGGATATACGACTAATGTGTCCGATCTTAACAAAACCGTGTGCTATCTAAGAGCCGGAAATGCTACAGATACTACATATACAAATAAGGATTCTGCACAGTCAGAAGACTGGGTATGTGCGATTGTATCCATGTATGATGCAGTCGGATCAAAAGCTACACCAAGGAAGACAACACCAATCTTTACGATACCTTTTACACCAATCGAATATTATGTGTCGTATAACGCTAATGGTGGATCGGGAGTCGATTCGCAGAAGTGTACTTATGGTACCACATACACATATGCATCAGCACCAAAGACTGCGCCTCATTACACTTTAAATGTCAATCTTAGCGGAGCTCCGGGAACGGCAAGTGCGATCAGTGCACCAAGAGCCTTTGTAAACTGGAGTGACGTAAATCCGGGACAGCAGTTTAGTAATCTGACAACGACAAACGGTGCTACGATTACGAAGGTGGCAAATTGGGGTAACGGAACATGTACTCTTCCTGCAGCACCATCCAGAACAGGTTATCATTTCGGAGGATGGAATACAGCTCAGGGCGTAAAAGGTGCCGGAACAGCGTACACAGCAACAAAAGATGAAACCATTACTGCAGTATGGAATGCACAAGGTTACAGTGTAAAATTCATTTCAGATGGCAAAGAATATGGCAGCCAGTCCTTTGTTTATGGAACAGCGCAGGGGCTTAGATCACTTGCGGATCTTAAGATCAGCAAACCGGGTTATACATTTAAAGGCTGGAACGGAACCTATACAGATGGTCAGGCAGTTAAGGATCTGACAGATATCAGTAACGGAACGGTAACGCTGACAGCCCAGTGGGAAGCAAAGACAGATACGCCGTATACTGTTCACAGATATGTGCAAAAATCTGTGGACAACGCAGACCCGGCAACAGGGTATGAACTCTACACAGCACCGGAAGGTACAGAAAATCCTATCCTTGGCACTGAGACAAAAACTGCTACGACGGATACATCAGTAACCGAGATAGCAGTAGCAATTCCGGGCTATGACACACCGGATGCGATAGGACCTAAAACAATCGCAGGTGATGGATCAACAACATTTGATTTTTACTATAACATCACAGACACACGTGCAACGCTGACTGTAAATCATTACTACCAGACAAGCATCGATGGCGACTGGGTACTGTATGATGGCAAGTTTGGCTCCTGGACAGATGCGGCATTTACAAATGTAATCAAAGGAACGATTGGCGAGAGTGTGACACCTGAGCAGTTAAGCACAACAGCTATAAGTGATGGTTATGAAAATGTCTACAAAGGATATACGCTTGTTCCTACCGAATCACCGAAAACAGTTGTTTTGGCAAAGAACAGCGAAGTAAATTATTACTACAAGATGGTAAAGAAAAACACAGTTGTTGAATATAAGGTTGATCACTATATCCAGAAGACACCAGGGGGAAATTATGAACTATTTGAAACAACAATAGATAAGGCAGAACTTGGCTCTACGATTTCTCCAGCTCTTAATCAGAAAGCGATCGATGCCGTAAATGCGATCGAAGGCTGCAAATGTGAGAAGCCGCAGCTGCAGGTTGTGACAATCACACAGGAGGGCATGGTATTTAAGTATAATTATGCCTGCGTTAAAGGAACACCTGATGTAATTTCAGGTGGTAGTAATCTTTCAGATGAAACAATAAATGAGATCGCCAAGAAGCTGGCTGCAGGATTATCTTTCTCAATGGACATCGATGGAGTAACTTACGAGATTGTACAGAATCCGGACGGAACATTGGCAATCAAATTTGCAGCAACAACAGACACAAAGGTAGTGATTCCGGATGTGATCAAGATCGGAGATAAGATCTACAGGATCACAGAGGTAAATGAAAAGGCATTTAAAGACAATACTACGATCAGGGAAGTCGTGATCAGCCAGAATGTAAGCAAAATTGGCAACAGCGCATTTGAAGGATGTACAAGTCTGGAGAAAGTAACGCTGAAAGAAGGGCTTGTAACGATCGGAGACAAAGCATTTAAGGGCTGCAGCTCCCTGACAAGTATCACAATGCCCGCAACGGTTCAGAAGATTGGCAATTATGCATTCGAGAACTGTACAAAGCTTAAAACAGTTAAGCTGAATGAAGGTCTGCTTACAATCGGAAAGAAAGCATTCTATAATTGTAAATCTCTGAAGAAGGTTAAAATTCCGAAGAGTGTTCTGAAGATCGGCAGCTATGCATTCGCAAAATGTGCAGCGCTGACAAGCATAACTTTTGCAACAGATTCACAGCTTATGTCAATGGGCACAGGAGTCCTGAGTAATGATAAGAAGCTTACAAAGATCAAGCTGCCGGGTAAGCTGACAGCAGTACCAAGCAAGGCATTCAAAAATGATGCGAAGCTTGCAAGCATTACGATCGGAAAGAGTGTAACAAAGATCGGTGCAGAAGCATTTAATGGCTGTAAAGCTGTTAAAAAAGTAACCATTCCAACCAAGGTACAGACAATCGGTGAAAAAGCATTTTATAATTGTAAGAAATTGAAAAATGTAAGTATCAAATCCAAGGCTCTGACGAGCGTAGGAGAAAAGGCATTCAAGAAATGCAAGAAAGGACTTAGAATTGTAGTTCCTGGCAATAAAACAGCATCATACAAGAAGCTGCTGAATGGAAAATATTAAGTTCTGTATAAAAATAGCATCAAAAGTTAAGAGTGACTTTCATAAGTTAACAAACTCCCCCACGAGTTCATATCTCGTGGGGGTTCTATTTTTAAATCATTAAACAAGTATGTACGGGTTTATTTTTCGCATTTAACGTGCGAATGATGTAATAAAAACACCTATAAATTATTGCAAATACTTGATTTGTAAGCATGCGAATGATATAATAAATATATACAAATAATAGCTGTTATAAGGTGTTTTTTGAGAAAATGAGGTAGAGCTATGAAAAGAAGAATAGTAGCATTTATGCTATCTGCAGCAATCGTTTTTACCAATATCATGCCTGCGATGGCAGAGACAACAGTGATTGATCTTAGCAGTGAAGCTGCAGAACTGATGCCAGAAGATGATCTGCAGGATCCTGGTCAGGATGTGGTATCAGATAATGATCTATCAACGGATACTGCTGTGGATCAGCAGGCAGAAGATATGAGTGACTATTCTTTGAATATACCAAAGAATGGTACGATCAGCTCCGGAAGCAGCTACGGCTATGCTGAAAACGGTTTAAACTCAAGTCTGGAAAATGACATCGATGCGGATTGTGCTGTGACATATCCTGCTAAATATGATCCGCGTCCTGCAGGGGTGTCAGGTGCCCGCCATCAGTATCTGGGATCATGTTGGGCGTATTCGGCACTTGCTGCAGCAGAATCCAATCTGATTAAAAAAGGATACACTGATAGCTCCATTGATTTGTCGGAGTTTCAGCTTATCTATTTTATGAACCATGAAAATATTGATCCGCTTGGTAATTATACAAAAGACACAAAGGATAGCGGCAAAACCATGACAGAGTTATTTAATCAGGGAGGATCACCTAAAGCGGCAGTATCGTTTCTCTCAAAATGGACGGGACCGGTGCTGGAAAGCCAGGCTCCGGTTATTAGAACTGCATTGCCGGGAGGTGGCTGGGTAGATGAAGCTGATCAGATGGATGCTGTCGTACTGGGGCAGGAGCTTTGTGCTAATTCAAGCAACTGGCATTTTAAAGGTGCTAAGTATTGCGATTATGATGTGAATCACATTGATAATATAAAGGAACTGATCACGAATTATGGTGGTGTAAGTATGTGCTATTATGATGATGGCAAACACTATTCCTATACTTGTCCAGGTGAGGGTGAAGATGCAAATTATTATTTTGCGTATAAAGCAGCAGCTAATCATGCGGTAGAAATAGTAGGGTGGGATGATAACTATTCTAAAGAGAATTTCAAACATGCAGGGACAGAGAAGCTTCCTGAAGCAGATGGCGCATGGCTTGTGAAAAACTCCTGGGCTGAGGCACGAATCCCAGATCCTTATGTATATAATGAAGCATATAAATCAAGTGGTTATTTCTGGCTTTCATATTATGATAAGACAATCTGTGAGATTATAGCCTTAGAATATGATTCCAAAGATACGTACGCAAACATGTATGCTTATGATGGCGGTATGACTAATTTAGCATTAGCTGGGTATGGTGGTACTACATATTTTAATATCTATGAAGCTAAAGCATATGGTAAAGGAACAGTGGAAAAGATTGACGGTATCATGACCTATCTTGCTGCGAATATGCCGTATACGCTTACGATATATGTAAATCCTGTTGTTGAGAATGGCAAACTGGTAAGCTACTCCGGTAAGAGTGATGCAATATCTGGTTGTAGTGATTATGAAGGATTTTATACTTTTGATATCAGTGATAAAAATATTTACGTTCCGGATGGCAAGACATACGGCATTTGCATAGAAACTGCGAAATCTAAAACTGATGAGGGGGCATCTCCCGTTGGTAATGGTGGCACATACCAGGAGGAAGGTCAGAGTTACTATGGAAATGGGTTAGATTCTCTTATTGACTATTCTACTCCTCAATCATATTTTATGGGCGCAGCTCCTTGTCTCAGAGGTTTAACTAATAAAGCCTCAGGCATTGTTTTATCAGAGAGTATTTCACTTGATAAATACAGCATTGCCTTAAAGGAAGGAAAGACAGACAAAATAACAGTAGATGAAGTACTTCCGGAGAATACTACGAATAAGACCTGCAGCTTCTCCTCTACAGATGAATCGGTCGCAACAGTCGATGAAACCGGTAAGGTAACAGCAGTAGGATATGGTGAGTGTGATATAGTGGTAACAGCTTATGATGGCATGAGCAGTGATACGTGTCACGTGACTGTTTACTGTACCGGTATAAGCCTTGCTGATCAGCAGCTCCTTGTAAACCGTGTATGTACAATCGATCCAGTATATAAAAATGGATACAAAGGAATCACAAGCGAGCAGCTTACATGGGAATCCTCTGATCCAGATACTGCAACTGTAGACAGTATGGGACGTGTTACAGCGCATGCAACAGGTACAGTAACGATTACAGCATCTATTAAGGATCCGGTGCTCACGAGTAACCGTCTGGTAAAGGCAAGCTGTAAGGTTACGATCGGCAGGATGGCAGAGAGCATTAAGACAGATGCTGACGCAGTAACACTTTACGAAGGCGAAACGCATCAGATAACTGCAGAGGTTCTCCCGGATGATACGACAGATAAGGGACTGACTTATAGCTGTATCCGGGAATCAATCGCAAAGGTATCGGCAACCGGTCTTATCACAGCAGTATCAGAAGGCACCACAACGGTCACCCTTACGGCTATGGATGGCAGTGGTATCACAAAAGACATAACAGTAACGGTGCTTCCGGCGATCAAGACTATCGATGTATATAATGGTGATATCACACTGCAGGCAGGAGATACATATACAACATACTTTAATGCCTATCCAAGTACGGAAGGATGGAGAGACCGAATCAGGATCACATCGAGTGATCCGTCGGTAGCTGATGTAGGGCAGGTAGTGCCAGGTGACATTGATCCTAACAATGGCATGGCAGTGATCACTGCCCAAAAAGCCGGAGCCTGTGTAATAACTATTGCAGGAGATAAAGTATCTGTTAGTTTCCAGGTGACAGTAACAGCAAAGCCAACAGACAATACAAATGCCGGAGATAGCGGAAATACTGGTGGAAATACCGGTAACAATCAGAACCAGGGAAATAATGGTAATGTTAAAAAGCCCGCACCTGTTGGAGATCCTGATCCTGTAATGATCTCAACCGGATCCATGCAATTTAAGGTTGATGGATCAGAAGTAACACTGATCAAGATGACAGGTAAGGGTACGAAGGCATCTATACCTGGCTATGTTAGATATAACGGCAAGTCCTACAAAGTAACGAAGATTGGCAACAAGGCTTTTTATAAGAATACGAAGCTTAAAACTGTGACGATTCCATCAACGGTTACAGAGATCGGCAGCAAAGCATTTTATGGCTGCAAGAAGATCGCCAAGGTAACGATTCCAAAGAAAGTAAAAGTCATTGGCAGCAAGGCATTCTACGGCTGTAAGAAGCTCACGAAGGTTACGATTAAGAGCACGAAGCTGACTAATGTAGGCAGCAAGGCATTTGCCGGTATCAGCAAAAAGGCTGTGATCAAAGTGCCGAAAAAGAAGCTGGCAGTGTATACGAAGCTGTTAAAGGGTAAATATACCAAAGGCGTAAAGGTAAAAGGTTAAAAGTAACAGATGGAAAGAAGTCAAATTAAAGATTAAAGGAGGTAATTATTATGATGAAAAAAAACAGTTCACTTGTCATGTTAGTAATTATTATTGCATTGCTTTTTCCAACGCAAGGAGTTAAGGCTGCATCCAAAGATTTATCAATGTACTTTATAGAATCTTCTCATAATAGTTATAAAGCAGATGCGACGCTTCTTAGGTGCGGTGATAAAAATGTTTTAATTGATGCGGGAGCAAAATCGTCTGGAAATATGGTAAATATGGTCAAATCGAAGGCTACAAAAACAGGTAATATTGTTTATCTTGAAGCGGTAATTATATCACACCCGCACAATGATCACGCCGCAGGAATTATCGATTTGTTGAACGATCCACAGATTAAGATAAAGAAAATTTATAGAGACAACTATTCAAACCTAAGTAAGACGGACTATAAAAATAATGGCTGGTGGACACCGTTAAACGAACTTATAAAAAAGAACAATGTCCCGGTTGAAGTACTTAGTAACAAGGAGACCTCTATAAATATAAATGGAACAGCCATCACTTTATACAGGCCAATAAAAGTTAACAATCCAACTACGACAGCTGATGTAAATAATTCTTCAATAATTGTAACTGTGAACTGTTCGTCTAATGGCTTATCCGGTCTTTTTTTGGGAGATTTGGAAAGTGCTGCAATACAAAGTATAAAAGGTAATCCGTATTATTACAATATCTGCAGTAGACCTTATACCGTATGTAAAATGGGTCATCATGGGGTTCGGAAAGAAACGGTTGACTCTGAAAAAACATTTTACAATAAAGAACTGAAATGTACTTACCTTATTGCAACAAGCAAAATAGAAAACCTGAAGCAAAATGTTTTCTATAAAGATCTGGATCTGGCAACTAAGAATAAGATTGCTGCATTTAATAGTGGCGATAAAGCAATATATGTTGGCAGGGCAAAAACTCTTTCACATATTACAAAATAATTGTGGTATCAAACTATGAGATAGTAAGAGAAAAAGATATGGAATTGATAAAAAGAAGAAATTGTGAGTATAATATAATATATCAGATTGCCTGGTGCACCAAGGACAGGCAGCCGATATTTGCTGATTTTAGGGCAAAGATGCAGATGACAACGATCCTGAAAAATAAGATTGAGGAAAATGGGATGGAAATGATCCGGATTTCGGTGGGAGATGACTATGCATACGTCTGCGTAGCTGCAGATCCCAAGACAGTACCGGTAGATATGGTAAAAGGTCTGAAGGGTGGATCGGCAAGACGGATGCAGATGCTGCATCCGGAAACGTGCGCGTTATTTAAGGACCGTCATATCTGGGATGACAGATATATGATTGTTGCCGGTGATCAGGATATTGTCAGTGATGTGGCAGCTTATGTTAATAGGCAAAAGAAGGGATAATATGTACTATTTAATGAATAAGGATCAAAAGCTGTTAAGCTTTTGTGTTGAAAAAAAATTAGGCAGTGAGATATGTGTTCAAAAGAAATCTTATACAGATCTCAGGCCGAAAGGATTTTTGGATATCAATGACTGGATCGGACAGCGTAACTATGCAAAGCAAAAGGAGCATTTACAGAAGTGGCTTACAGCGTGGCATATGGATACAGTGCAGGGGTTTATCGACGTGACACATTGCCTTGGATTAAATGATACCTTATGGGTAAAGGCTGAAGACTCAGACTTAACATGGGATACGGTAAATCTGTACGAAAATGAATTTTCAGATGTGGTAGAGCATACTGCTTTTGATAAAGGACTGCAGGGGCTAAAGCTGCAGACGACATCACCTGAGTTTACGTCAGAGGGCACGTTTGCAAAGTGCTGGAAGAGAAGAAAAGGAACGATCGATCTTATAAAGAAAGGATCAGAAGGGTTCGCAAATGCAGGGCTTGAACCATATTCTGAGTATTATGCAAGTCAGATCGCAGGAAAGCTGACAAGGGATACGATACCTTACGATCTGGAAATGTTTAAAGGAAGTCTGTGTACAAGCTGCCAGATTTTTACAGATGTACATACCGGATATATGCCATTTTACAGGATCCTTACAGACACAAGACAACAGAGTATTGCTTCCGTATTGCGCATTTGTGAAGAAATGGGATACGGTTATGAATTTAGACGTATGATCTTTATAGATTCTATTATTCTGAACCAGGACAGGCATCTTGGCAACTTTGGTTTCCTGATAGATAATGATACATTTGAGATTAAGGGATTTGCTCCTTTGTTTGACTTCAACATGTCGCTTATGTGCAGAGCAATGGATAGTGATCTTTCAATACAGGATCCACTTAAGTATATCCATGATTATGATATCGAGCATAAGCTTGGTGGTAAATTTGAAGATGTTGGAAAAGAGATTCTTACACCGGATATGAAAAAGAAGTTACCGGCATATGATAAGATTCATTTACAGCCACATGAGAAATATAATCTTCCGGCAGAACGATTTGAGATCTTAAATAATGCACTTGAACAAACCTATGATATGGTTCGTGGAAGAGTTCAAATGCCGGTTATCGGCTTTGAGCCAGAACTGTAAATAAGAGCAGTTTTTTGCAATAGATTTTCTTACACCTTAAGATAAACACGCAACTTTTTACATAAAAAATTGGACAAAATAGGTATTTTGTCCAATTCCTATATTACACACTTTTTATGGCAGTTGCAAGTGTTTTTTACAAAGAAAAAAAGCCTCATAAAAGGCTTTTTTCTTGTTAAGACATAAGGTTTATTAGAGAAGCATTCATTTCAGTTATGTCGTCACTGGTCAAGACATTTAGTGTATCTAGATCATCAGGGTTGCAGTGTTTGGATTTTTCAAGTAAGGTAGCACATGCATTTTTAAAAGACTTTATGGACTTTTGAACAGCTTCGTAGGATGCTCTGATTTGTAAATCTTCTTTGATCAGGGCTGCATTTTCTAATGTGAGTTCTGGTTTAGAATTAATGTTTACTTTATCGTGTTCGAGCTGACTGATCTGATCTTTTAGCCGTTTCTTTTCTTTTATCAAAGATTCTAATTCTGCAGAAGTTGCTTTTTTACCAGCACGTAAAAGTTGTAATAATTTTTCCTGCTCATCCTGTGACAACTTAGCATAGTTAGTGCCTTCCGTAAGAGTGATGTTATGGCTTTCAAATTCAGAGCGTAGTTCTGGAATAAGATTTTGCAAAGATCTATATCTGAGAACTTGTCTTTTGTCTAAGTCCAAATCTTGAGCAATCTGATTTGCTACATTTATTTTTTCCTGTTTCTTTTTACCGATATTTTTTCTCTGGTAGAGTTTTTGCAATCGGTCTATATTGGCTGCAGTCATGGCAGGAGAGCGGTCACGGCTCATTTCATTTGTAATTATTAGTCTGATTTCTGAGTCAATAACTTCCTCTGGTATATCTGCAAGATCGGTTTCCTCTGTATAATCGTATGCGGTACCATCTTTTATGACAGATGAGACCTTGCACGGATACCCCTTCAGTTTGTACTCTTCGATGTTACTTTGATAAAGTTTATAATATTCATCCTCTTTATCGGGGTAATTTTCAAATTCTTCAATTAATTCATCGATGGCACGCGTCCTGGTGTGGCCAGCCTCTAGTACATATATGTCCTTTTCTTCCAAATAAACTACTGTTAGATTTTGCTGTAAGCCAAAATGCAGGATAGAGTCTTTAATTTTTTCAACCTGGTCTTGCGGATAATGATTCTTTTTGTTATCCCGGATCTTGGATCGGGGGATATATTTGATATCAAAAATTCTTTTTTCTTTCTGATCTATCGAGCGCAATTTTTCAAGATGTTCCGGTACATTGACTTCCTCATTTGCTTTTACATTTGTCTGAGATACCATCGGTCTGCCAAAATTAAACTTTTGTCTGTCTGCCATAATTACACCTCCTGTACTGTAGGTAAGGATGAGGTGCATTCAGTGCACCTGAAGTTTGCCAGATCTAAATTGATAGCGTGGGCAAGCTTCTGGTTTGCTGCTTCATCCAAAATATTGAGTTCCAGAATAAGTTTGGAGTAATCATAAACTACATTGGAGTTAGGGCAATATTGGAGAAGAGGCTTAAAAACACTCTCAAGTTCGCATACCTTAATATCCTTTCGTATAGCTGTTTTTAAGAAATCGCTTTCGAGCATATTTTCATAGCTTTCAGCCAGATCTTTATAAATAACGGTATTTTTTTCTGCTTGTGTGATAAAGGTGCCACCGAACTTGAGGTGTTCAAGATCGTGTTCCTCTTTGATGTATGTAATAGTATCGAGCGTTTCCTGCAGCCCTTTGTGAGAAAAACCTTCAAGTCTGATCGGGACTAGTACCATATCGGATGCAAACATACTGTTTACTGTGAGAATATCATTGGCGGGTGCGTTATCGATAAGGATGTAATCATATTGATCTTTGATTGCGGCGAGAGCGCGGCGCAGGATTATATTATTGTTACCTGTGGTGTTGGCTGTGATATTTAATACAGTATTTTTGTGACGTTTGCTAGAGGGTATGATATATAGATTCTCCACAGGGGTAGTCATGATCAGAGATACTACATCTTTAGTATCACGATATCTGTACTTAAAGATTTCTGCAATATTGGGGATGGAAGCATTGGTAATTCCATTGACTACATCGTCGCTATCATCGACATAGCAATTGAGCAGCATAGACAAATTGGATTGCTGATCAAGATCAACAACAAGCACTTTTTTTCCAAGACAGGCAATAAGCTGTGCCAGGAATCCGGTAGATGTTGTTTTACCGACTCCCCCTTTATTATTCACGATTGAAATGACTTTACACATATTCGTATTCCTCCTAATTCTTCTTTGAGGTGACATCATGTCACCTCAACTATTTTATTCTGAGTTAGTGGAAGATTCGGGCCCGAATATGTTCCGTTAAATCCAATATAGGGGTTAAGTATAATAATTGCAACAAAAACAGTGTATGCATACCCGATTATTTTGCATACATTTTTGAGCTGTCCTGATCAATAGATAGTGATGCGTAGCATCACAGATTAAGTGACTTCATGTCACCTGAAGTCTGGCGGAGCATTTCGGAGAGATGAGGTGACATGAAGTCACCTGAAGTCTGGCGGAGCATTTCGGAGAGATGAGGTGACACGAAGTCACCTGAAGAGTGGCGGAGCATTTCGGAGAGATGAGGTGACATGAAGTCACCTGAAGCTGGCAGAGTTTCACGGTAGAGATGAGGTGCAGTGAATGCACCTGACACAGCTCCGCAGGAGCAGAACAAAAATCTTCGATTTTTGCCGTAATCCCAATTTTTCTCTGAAAAATTAAGGCAGGAATAGGGCGTTACACGCCGCCGATACAATAACAGGCAAAGCCAGTTATTTTCTGTATTTTTGTGACGTTACGTTTGAGGTTTTGACGTAACTTACACGTAACACATTTCATAAATAATTGATGAAATATAGAGATACAGTGGAAAAATGACGTAACGCGTTATTTTTCGCATAAAAATATCCTTACAGATACATTCTGCAAGGATACTTTTATAGAGTATTATTGAGTAAATAAAGGAAGACTAAGTAATATCCTGATCCACATATTTTCCATGTTCGGTTCTGCGTGCTTTTTGAGCAGCCTTACTAAGTGATCTGTATATTTGATCTGCAGCATATGCTTGTTGACTTTGTCTTGCAGAACCCAGCGTGCTAAAAAGTATACGAAAGCATCTATATCCGGCACCAATTGCAAAGTTTATGCCACGATTGTGTTGCACATCATTATAAATATCGATAGAAGCCTGAGCGTATTCGTTGCCCTTTTCTGCAGCTTCTTTCAGATAGGATAGACCTTTTTCTACATCCTGATCGATACCGGGATGTTTGCCCCATAAATATACATTACCAAGTTTGGCCAGTGCATACATATTTTTATCTTTAATTGACTCCAAAAGTTTTATACCTTTTTCCGGATCATAATAATCCGACTCATTATCTAAATAGATTTTTCCAAGTGCATAAGTTGCAAATTCGTTGCCCTGCGAGTATGCGGACTGCAGATATCCATATGCTGTTTTCAAATCATAATGATTTGATTCCGGATCCATGTAGTATTTTCCAAGTGTATATTGAGCATTATCATTGCCTTTCTCTGCCGCTTCTTTCAAATAGGAGAGTGCCTTTTCAATATCAGGATTGATATCTGGAATTCCGGTAAGATATATTTTTCCAAGCCTGGTCAGAGCATACACATTGTCTTCCTTAACAGCTTCAAGATATGAGATACCTTTGGCTGCATCATAATGTGACTTATCCTGATCAAGATATATTTTGCCTAATTCATAGGTCGCGTATGTATTTCCTTGTTCCTGTGAAAGTTCAAAATATTTGATTGCTTTATCCAGATCATAATGAGAAGATTCAGGATCTGCATATGTTTTCCCCAGGGCATATTGTGCATGTACATTTTTAAATTCTGCAGCTTTGACAAAATAATCATAGGCTTTGTCCGGATCTGCTGGTGTACCGTGGCCGGAATAGTACATTGTACCGATGCGGTAGAGCAGGTTATCTTCAGCCCTATCCTCCAGCATTTTTTCAAATTCCTGCAATGCAGCGTTATAATAATATGATTGCATTTCTGTGGACATATTGACAATATCTGCATTTTTAGCATATGTGTATGCCGCATAAGCAAAGCCCTGGTCAGCAGATGCTTTTATATATGATAAACCCTTTTTCATCAGCTCATTTTTATTTTCTGCAGTGAAACTTTCTATCTTTTCGTACAGATACATACTGCCAAGTGCATATTGGGCATATTTGTTGTGGGCTGCAGCCTGATAACATGATTGGGCTTTTTCCACTGAAATGTCTGTACCATTACCTCGTTCATACAATTTTCCAATTTTATAGTAAAGTGTTTCCTGAAATTTACTTTCTTTGGGAGTACTGGGTTCTTTTGCATTAGCAATAAGAGACTGTAAGCCGGTGACTGCATGCCTATAATATGCATCTCCGGTGGCAAGGCTTTTTTCCTGATCAATGCCGGGTATCAGATTGGCTTTATATAGCTTACCCAGTTCCATACATGCAAGCAGGTTATTTTGGATGGCTTCTTTCTGAAGCAGGGGCACAGCCTTAGTAATATCATGATCGGCTTTATTATATATGTAGTTCATTGCCGCCTTATAATCATCTGTATATTTATATACATAATGATGAGCATCAGCCGGCAGGTGTAGAGTATGATCTATAGTGGGTTCCATACCGGTGCCGTCTATGTCTACATGAGGTATTTGCTCATCCGGATCGAAAGACACGGAGACAATGTCGGAATCCTGATCCATAGCAGGAGAGTTGTCTTGAGGTGCAGTGAATGCACCTGAAGATATATCTGGTTGATACTCCGACAGGTAGATAGTACGGTCAATATAATGCTCAAATATATTTTGTTCACGGATCAGTTTGCTGCAGCATTTAAGGGTTGCATTGGCCAGACGTTTCCGGAGATCTTCATCTGCAATCTGCCGGTTAGTATCAGCGTGCTTAGGGGAGGCAGAATAGGTTGCAGATATATTATCAACGGTCTTAAGATAGGCTGTATATTGTGTTGATAATTCATGCTGCTGCAGGATACTGTTCACAAAATTATCTACTGCCAGTTTGGACTCAGGTGGGAGATACTGATAGAATAGCCGACCCTTTGCAGGTAAGACAGCAGATAGTTTAATTAGTTCCTGACCGTATTTACTCAGAGTAGTATTGTCGATCCGTCCCATTATTTGTGATGCTTTATTTTTTCCCTGTATGATTTTATCAGTATTGTCATTTAAAATATCTTTGCCAAGATCCATGATCAGATCACGCTGCATCGTCTTATTTAATAATTCCTGTTCCCTTTCTGTCCGGAACATTTCTTTTGATAAAATTTCACGGCATTTATCCTGCTTAGAGGTATGGATGTACGGATCAGTGACGCATTTTGACGCAGACCAGAACATATAGTGGCAGTGTGGATGGGACTGCTCCATATGCACCGCAGCAGTCCATCTGAGCTGATCGATGGGTATATTAAATACGCGTGCTACATCAGGTATGGTAGCACGCATAAAATTTACCCAGTTTTCTTTTTGGGTATAGCCAAGCTGCAGGGCATCTGCTTCGGAAAGACTGACAATGCCTCTGTAAATGACCTTCCCCTGTGCTGTCAGATCAGCAAGTTGATTAGCAACCTGGTTGATGTCTGACACATCTATATTTCCGAAAAGACCATGAGACAGCGGACGTTCGGCAATATAATGCGCATATAAATCATTGGCAGACTGTTCTGTGATCTTGCCATCATCCATGTTTTCAATATGAGACTCAGTTGCAGACAGATCAACGCCCTCTCTGGTTCCGATATAAATAAGATGGTTGCGGTTGCAGACACGGGACTTTGTTTTATTTGGATTGTAACAACGAATTTTTGATATAAGTGGTGCTTGTGGCATAAATCCTCTTTCTGATAAATATATAAATATACTTGTAGATTTTCATAAAATGTATAAGCTTACTTGTAGATTTTTACAAAATTTACGGGTAATTCCGCATAAATATGGCTGTAATCCGGTAAAAAAGCTTATGTTAATATATAAATGTATAAGTAAATCTACAAGTAGATTTTGACATTTTCTAATACAGGGTATATAATTCTAATAACAAGAGAACCGAAAGCTAGATACGACCTAGCCACCGGTAAATAGATGTTACAAAAGTAGTGCCTTAACTTACCAGGTCGAGGGCGCTACTTTTTGCGTTGAGTATAAATAACAAGAGTTATAACAGCGCAAAGCATAATTACAAAAGAAAACACATCAGTATATGTAACCATTGGCACCAGCTCCCTTCATAAGTATCCGGCAGCTGCCGCATCGCCCCTTCGGTTCTCCAAAATGAGTGTATCAGATTCAAATAATCTTATCAATGATAAGTATTCTATAATTAGCGTGACTACATGATACTTAATTTGATACACTTTTTTTGAATAACCTGATCGGATACACATCGGCATCTCCAAATTCTTTATATAACGCTTCTTCTCCAGTCCACACAATAACTGCTTTATTTGGGTTATGCTCCGATCTTTTTATAAAATGCGCTTTCGTTCCTTTTTTATAAAAGGCTGTATCTACGACCAGTTCTATTATATCTCCTTTTTTCAGTTCTAATTCATCCTTTCTGAATAACACTGCTGTCATCATCGGTTCAGCGTCTCCTTTTGTTGATCGAATGTAGCTTTGAAAAAACTCTGGTATTTTTAATATAATCATCAGTATAGCTACCGGATAAAAGGTAATCCTTATCAGTTCCGGAAGCGAAGCTATATTCCCATTTTTAATCATAAAATTAACTACACATTCCAGTAAGTCAATGAGGCAGATTGGAAGCATAATATATCTTGATATAAACGTAAATATGCTTCCTATCAGTTTGCATTTCTCTGAGAGATTTTTCCTATTTTTCATTTTTTTCCTTTCTAAGTGCTTAATAATTAATTGAGGGTCATATTGTCACTGCCTAGTTTTCTACGCGTATATTCCACCCCCTTTTTCCTTGCTTTCTCATAGCATTCACGAAATTCTTCCTGCTCCTGCAGCGGTACAAACTTTGAAATAGTTTCGGCGGTAAGATAAGCTGCAGTAGAAGATTGAACGCAGGTTTTGGCGGATAATGCTGCCAGACGTTCAATGTCCGGCTTCAGGATATCCCGAAGCTGCTCACGTATGATGTGTGTGATCATATCAATGTTTTCAGCGTTGATACGGACAGTCAGATTGTCAATTGCAGCCTCTCTGACAATTTCACTCATGGTACGTCCTTCCTTATGCGCCAGATTGCGGATCTGCTCATAATCAGATACTTCAAATGTCACATTTATTCTTTTGGTTTGCTGTTTGGTTTTCAAAATATTCTCCCTCCTCCTGAGCCAGTAGATAACGATATAACCTGTCCTGCTGGGCTGTCGTAAACTGCATGTAGATTAAAGTATTTTCTATTTTCTTATGACCGAGCCACCACTGGATGTCCTGGACGTTTACGCCCAGATCAGCCAGCTGCACAGCTCTTGTGTGTTTTAGAACATGAAAATGGTGCTTATCTGCAGGTATCGATGTATTCCTGCAGTATTTTTTTGTGAGCACATCAAGCTGCTTGCGTGATATGGGATATCCCTTGTTGCTGATAAATAATGCATCTGTTTCATAAGATTGCCGGATCCGGCACTTATACCACAGATCAAGTGCCTGTAGTACCTGGTCATCAATGATTCTTAAGGTATTGCTGCAGCTATGTTTCAGTCGCTTGCAGAAGATCTGTTTACGCTGTGGATCGTAATCACCGATCCTGATCAGACTGATTTCTGACGCACGTAGTCCGGCATAAATGGCAATTTCAAAAATGGCCAGGTTTCTGGCTGCATTCTTTCCCTTTTCTTTCTTGATTTCCTTGATTAAATCTGATGTTTCATGTGGCAATAAATATCCGAGTTCTTTCATAAACACACCTCTTTTGGTAGTTGAATTAAAAACTGGACAAAATACCTATTTTGTCCAATTTTTCAAATCATTCTATCAAACAAAAAAGGGGGAATCGGATGAATGTCAACACTTAATCCGGACCGGATTAAATCAAATCATAGGAAGCGGATCAGAGTATGGATCATAGCTTTTCTGACCGGATCAGTCCTGATGGTGTGGCTGGTTGCAGAGCTGGATCTGATTTTGCAGAATGCAGGGGATAGATTACCGGTCATGTCCTATACGACAGCATTGATCAATATAATAACGCAGCCACAGCTGCGTAAGATGTATCTTCTGTTTGAACTGATGTTTGGAGCATGGATTATGTACGAAGCTGCAGATATGAGACAGCATATCAGTTCTGTTGATACGGTCATGCTTACGCCGGACATTGAAGTACCGGTAAAAGCGGGAAATGGGCAGCATGGTACGGAAAGATTTTTAACGGAAGCAGAGCTGAAAGAAAAATTGGATGTATTTGTTTATGATGGACGGTCACGACCTAAACTGCCTGGTAATGGTGGTATAGTCGTCCAAATGATCAGATCTGGCAGGAAGGAGATCATAGTATATGATTCGAGCGAACGGCATTGCATCATTTTGGGAGCTTCCGGAGCCGGTAAGACACGACGGGAATTATTAGTCCTAATGTGGCTGCAGATGATAGCCGGACAGTCGGTAATTGTATCTGATGTTAAAGGAGAGCTTTATTACTACACGGAACCGTATGCATCACAGCATAGATACAAAACTATAGCCTTAGATCTTCGTAATCCAAAAAAGTCAGCACATTATAACTTCCTGCAGCCGATATTGGATGCTTTTGATAGGGGAGACGTGGCAGATGGCATTGATAAGACATGGGACTTGGTATCAGTACTGGTTGGAGAGCAAAAGGGAGAGCCTATCTGGTATAACGGCGAATGTGCAGCTATTGCAGCGGCAATTCTGATCGTGGCATTAGAGGCACCACGAGAATACCGCAATCTTGCAAATGTTAATTATTTTATGTCGTATATGTGCCAGTCGGATGAGCTTGGTAATATGCCTCTTAATACATATCTGGAAACACTTCCGGATAATCATCCGGCAAAGGGAGTTTTTGCAATGGCAACGATTGCTGCTGATAAGACAAGATCATCCTTTTTTACGTCAGCACTGGGTACACTTAAATTATTTACCAACCCCAATGTTGCAGAAATGACATCATCTACGGACTTCCGGCTGGAGGATATCAGCAGTAAAAAGACAATCCTGTATATGATGATACCTGATGACAATAAAAAGCTGTATCCACTGGTCTCAATCCTGATCACGCAGCTCTATCAGGCACAGGTTAAGCAGGCATCTGATCATGGATTAAGACTGCCGGTTGATACAGATTATGATCTGGACGAGGCAGGAAATTTCCCGTTTATCCCTGTACTCGGAAACATGGTATCTGCCGGTAGATCGAGAGGTGTCAGAGTTAATCTTGTGCTGCAGGACTACCAGCAGCTGGAAACAAAATATAAGGATGATTTTGAGAATATTAAAACAAATTGTCAGCTAAAAATTTATCTGAAATCTGACAATGAAAAAACGCTGAAATCTATTTCAGACTCTTTGGGTAATTATACAGTCGAATCCGTCAATGCATCTACATCGGTTTCAGATAACAAAAGTCAGGGGGCAAATTATTCAAGCAGCTCCTCCCTGACAGCCAGAAAGCTGATGGAACCTGCAGAGATAGGAAGGATCAAGGCACCGTATGCACTTGTAATGCAGACGGGTGAGTATCCGGCAATCACGCAGCTCCCTGATCTGTCTGAATACAGACTTAATAAGCTTTACGGTTTGGGAGACAAAAAGCACAATGCAAAAATAATTATGCAGCGAGAAGCATCCAGAAAAGAAAGAGACATCCCCCCTATCAAGCTGTGGGGAATTTGGAATGATTACGTTGTAAAATCTGCCGGATCCGATCCGGGAGAAAGAGTAAGTTTTTTATGAAGGAGAGAGCAATGAAAAAGATAATCAGGAAAGAACTGGAATTTGTAGAACATGTCTGGAGAGACAGTAAAAAATTGCGTTATTTGAGTTGCGCTGGTGCAATAGTAGCATCTTTATCGGCTCTAATCATGTATATACACCGGGAAAAAGTAATATCTGCATACAACTTAGAGTCAGCTTATTTTCGTAATTTTGGGCCAATACCCTATGAAATGTCAATGAATTATAACTCGCTATACAACTTCCTGATATTACTGACCTGTGTATGCGCAGGATATGCTTTGATAAGTTTAATACTTTGGATAAGTTGGAACTTGAAACGTAGGAATAAACACAATGCAAAGATGAAAAAGGGAGAATAAGAAGAAAATGAAATATAAATTACATATAAAAAATAAACTGATCAGATTGCTGATCATTGTACAGACGGTTATGCTTTGGCAGCTTCCGGTCTATGCTAAGGGCGGGCTGAAGAAAACAAAGCTTTTTACTGGCACGGTAAATTTGTTAAATGATTACAAGCTTTTAATAGTATCTGTAGAAGGTATCATAGCAACTGTTTTGTATATAACGGAGGGAGTTAAAAAGCAAGCTGCTACAGATCCACAGGAGGAAGCACAGCATAAAAAGAAGATGAATAAGATAATTATAACGGCATTTATAATTATGTGTGCATCAGGTTTGATAACGACATTATTGTCATATTACGAATAGGGAATAGATATGAACTGGATAACAAAAAATATATTTTTTGGTTCTGTACCAGATGTAGTTAATGATGGTGTTAATTTTATTTCAAACCAAATCATTAAGCTCTTTGATAAAGATATTGAACTGTTGACAACAAAAGAAATATCTGCAGCCGTTCTTGCAACAACGTCGGTAGCAAGCGTGTTAGTTGTTGTTATGGCTTTCAAACTGATTTTTACCACATATGTGACAGAAACGGAAGGCGATCCGGATGCCGACCCTATACAGATCTGGGTTAAGGTGTCTGTAGTCCTTGCCTTGATCAATAGTAATGATTTTATATATGTGACATTCCAGAAATTATCCAGTACATTTACCAAAGATCTGGTTGGATCAATATCGTGTTCTGAATATTTTAATGCTGTAAGATTGACAATTACATTGCTAACCAAACAACAGGATGGGATTTCCGCTCTTATAACAATTGTAGTGAGTGTTATATGTGTGTTGATTATAGCTTTTAAAGCTGGTATCCGTGCTGGAGAACTGGTTTTGTTTAAGACATTGTGGTCAATCGTATGTATTGATAAACTTTCGGCAAACAGTGAAAGGTTTAATGCATTCTTTTCATCATATGTAGTCACGTATTTTGGCTACAGCATACAGTTGTTTTGCTTAAGGCTTGCATTTAACAGGATGATAGCCGGTATGACTAATGTTAAAGTGGCAGAATTATCGGATTATTTTGCAGCTATTGTTTTTTTCTATCTGGCGATTTGTACGCCAAAATGGCTTGAAAAATTTGCTTATTCTTCAGGCATCGGACAGAAAATCAGTAATGGAGCACGAACCGCAAGCTTTATGATACCAAGTTTATTGATGAGGAGATGAGAAGATGCTTATATCTGCAACAGTTGCCTATCTTAATAAGTATATAGTGCCCGGAATTGGAACTATTGTAGTGTTAGGGCTTACGGTCAGGTTGACAGATAAATTAGTAAAATGTCAATCAGAGGATGATCCTCTCAAGGTGGCACTCAAGAAATGTTCAAAATATATAGCACTTATCGTTATTGCAACGGTATTAGCAACGGTTATTACTGTGATACAAGCTTATTACAAATAGGAAGGTTGATAATATGAAATTTTTACGTTTCTATGTTTGGTTTTGGGTGGGGGTAATTTGTTTGATTTGTGTTACATTAGCTGTCTGTCTGATAATCTGTCTGATAAGCAGTTTTAAAGAAATTGTTGCACAAATTAAGAATAAAAACTCGGGAGATAATCATGGAAGAAAAAAATGATGAAAAATTGTATATGCCGGTCAATGTACCGGATTCAGAGGATTATGTAGCCGGCATAGGAAATAAGGAACTGACTATTATTGGGATATGTTTAGCAGTAGCGGTTGTTATGGCCATTATTATTTACGCGGTCGTAGGAGATGAGGTAGTGGCATTAATTGCCGCAGGAACCTTTATGGTATTTGTCGTATTGTGTGTCAGAAGAGATCCGTTCAATGAAAGTCTGATCGACAAACTTAAGATAGTTATAGCCTATCATAGGGCACAAAAACAATACGTATACAGCTATTTTAATATTTATGAGGATAGGTAGGATAGATGGAGAAAATAACAGCTAACGAATTTACGAATGTTCGTGACATTAAAGATATCTTTTTATATACAAAAGATAATTATATCATGGCATATCTGCAGGTTTATCCTTTTAACCTGGATTTGTTGCCCAGACCGGAGCAGGCAGCACTGACAAGAAAACTTGCAGCATCGTTTGAAGGAGATAGAAAGGATTTTGTTTATTTTACATATCCAAGAGAGATTGATCTCGATGATTATAAAAATAACTTGAAAAACAGATATGTTGAGGAACTTACTAATGTGGGCCGCAGACATCTGCTGACTATTATGCTGCAGCAGGCAGCAACGCTTGCGACTAATGGCGAAAATTATGAGCATCAGCACTTCCTTAAAATATGGCGGATGATTGGTTCTGACAAAAAAGAATGTGAAAGAGAAGTAAGGACAAGAATCACGGAATTTTATCAGAGATATAGCGATTGCGGTATCAAGGTAGAAATACTAAAGGCAGATGCCATATTGAAAATGTGTAATTTATTCGGAAATGCTGTTATGGCACCGTTTGATGTACCGTCAGACCTTCAGTATGAGCCTATTTTCAAGTTATAGAGGATAAATCATGAAAAAACAAGTAACAGCCCAGAGGGCTGGATTATCAGTCAATAAGCATCTGCTTAACATCATTACTCCGTCCGGGATTGATTATGACAATGTGAGTGTGAGTGTAGGAGAACAATTTGGGAAAATATACTGCATATCCAAATATCCGACGACAGATGGAGTACCCTATGGATGGCTTGCCGATCTCTGCAATCTGGAAGGAACATCGACAGTGGTAGAGTACAGATACACTGATCCGGCAAATATTATAAATGTATATAATAAACGGATCAAAGATCTGAGAGCAGATAAGGAGCTGGCAAAGGAAGAATCGGATCGTCAGAGGATAGAAAAAGCGATTGATGATCTGCGGGAGATGATCAAACGGATCACAGTAGCCAATGAACCGATTGGTTATGTCAATATCATGCTTTTTCCGCAAGATATTGATCCAAAGAGCTTAGCTGCCAGAATCAAGAGAGTAAGCAGTGTGGTACAAGTGTCCGGCTGCAATCTGCGCACACTTAAATACAAACAAATTCAGGCACTTAAGTGTATCAGTCCATACGGTATACCGGACAGACTGGTCTCCAACATGGGAGATCGAAACATGCCAATATCAACTTTTATAGGCGGATTTCCAATGGCAAATTATGGAATCAGGGATAAAGGTGGCTATTACATTGGCAAGGCTAAAAATAATAAGCTGATTCTGCTTAACATGTGGCTGCGTGGGCAGGACAGAGTTAATTGTAACTGGTATATCCAGGGACTGCCAGGCCTCGGTAAATCAACCTTTATTAAGCTGCTTTTGATACTGGAGTACGCCTTTGGCACGAAGCTTATGATCTTTGATCCGGAGCAGGAATATGTGGATCTGGCAAGGCATCCGGATATAAATGGAAACATAATACAAGGTGCAGGTGGCAACACCGGCAGGATCAATCCTCTACAGGTCAGATCTGTACCAAAGGTAACAGAAGATGATATGGCTCCGGGGGAAAACATAGAAGATTATTTTGTATATGATGATAAAAATGGAACGTCAGAACTGGCTTATCATATTCAAAATTTACGTGTTTTTTTCAAGCTGTATTTTGGTAACGAAGATTTTACTAGAATAAAAACTACTTTAGAAAAGTGTCTGATTAAAACCTACGAGAAAAAAGGAATAACCTGGGAAACTGATCTATCAAATTATAAACCAGAGGACTATCCGATCATGTCCGATTTGTACGCTGTGGTTGAAGAAGAAGGAGAAAAGTATGAACCGGGTTATCGTAAAAATCAATATGATCAGCTTGCTGATCTGCTTTATTCCGCTGCTGAAGGAGCAGACAAATTCCTTTGGAATGGGCCTACTAATATAAATGTCAGCAGTGCTTTTAATGATATTGATTGCAGTAAGCTTCTGGAGCTTGATGATAATGTTCGGCGGTCACAGTTTTTTAATCTGACAACATATGCCTGGCATTATATGTCACAGGATAGATCAGAGAAGGTACTTTTTGCAGTCGATGAAGGATATCTGTACATCGATCCGGAATATCCGGATCTGATGAAGTTTTTCCGAAACATATCGAAGCGTGACAGGAAGTATGAAGGTGGTCTGATATTTATTACGCATTCCCTTGTTGATATTTTGGATCCATCTGTAAAGAGATATAGTCAGGCTATTATTGATAACAGTTGTTATAAGTTATTGATGGGATGTGATGGAAAAAATATGCAGGAAACAAAAGCATTGTTTAACCTGTCGGAAAAAGAGGTAGATATCCTGCTTGCACGAAAGCGTGCTCAGGGAATTTTATTTGCCGGTGCAGTACGAATGGATGCAAGAATTGATGTGGATGACAGACTGCTTGCCATGATGGGCAAGGCAGGAGGACGATAATGCCGCGCTGGATACTTAAACTTGCCGTTATTGTAGCCAGAGATCCGCAGAAAACATCAAAAGCCCTGGTATATGTTGTGGGATGCATAATAGGTGGCATGGTATTGATCGGCACGTTGTCTATGGATATGATCAGCTCTTTTTTAGGGCAGGAGGATCAATCGGGATCGGATATCATCAACCAGGATTATGATGTCGAATCGACTAAGCTTTATCAGCAGATCAAAGGAGTATATGACAAGTACTGTGCGGATATGATAGCTGCGATGGACAAAAGAGAGCAGGAGATAAGGGATGAAAACACGACATATCGTGATGTGACGACAGTCGATGAAAACGGAAAAGAAACGACTACAAAAGTAGCTGTGTGCGACGTTACGGTCATTAAGACATGGAATGATTTTTCTCTATCCTACTTGTATGCGTACATCAATCATTCGAGTGACGTGAAAGGCGGTCAAAAATATAAGTTTAATAAAAAGGATATTTATAAGGTCTGCAGTAAGATCTGCAGCCTGCAGGAAATAAAGTCAGTCAATAAGACTTATATCCTGTATACATCCGTCATCACTCCACAGGATGCCGCAAAGCTTTTGTTTGATCAGGATGATGATCAGCAGATGTATCTGGTCAGTTATGATCTTTATGATGATTTTTTATCTTATACATCGAATACATATGCATCAGCCGGATCCGGGATTGTAACAGATGGATCCGGTACAAACGAATCAAGCACGGATACCGGTACAAAAGCAACCGGATCGGCCAGTCAGAAGCTTGCAGCTCTTTTCCCTGACGGTGTTCCTCAGACGGAAGCGGAAATGCAGAAATATCTGACGACAGTACAAATAACTGTCCGGGACAAAGATGGTAACCTGCAGACACGGAGCCTGACCATTCATAAAGCACTTGCTGATGATGTAGTTGCTATTTTTCAGGAAATTGCAGATGCCGGATTTTGTGCGTATGACGTCGGATCCTATGCGTGGCGTCAGATGGCAGCAAGCGGGAACCGATCGCATCATTCGTATGGTGTTGCGATTGATATCAATCCCAATGAAAATTATATGGTTAAAGCAGGGAAGGTCGTAGCCGGATCCTGCTGGGATCCGACTAATAATCAGTATTCTTTTGGCCCCAATAGTGCGGTTGTACAGGCTTTCCAGAAAAGAGGATGGGTCTGGGGTGGATCATGGAAATCCAGCAAGGATTATATGCATTTTTCTTATACAGGTTATTAAAAGAAGAGGTAGAAAATGAACAGAAGAACTAAACAGATTTTTACTATAGTGATATGTCTGCTGATAGCAGCCTTTGGAATATATCACAATATCATGCAGTACATAACTGCAGATCAGAGTTTACTAAAAATATTAGGTTTTTAGCGTTAGAAAAGAGGAAAAGAAATGGGACTTTTACAAAATAAACAGGTGCAGCTCCCTCTGACAATGATTGAGACGAGGATGCTCAATCTGTATGTTACAAGCAAAAAAGCCAGTACATCGGAGGTCGTAACCATGTGTCTGCAGCAGGAATTGGATATACTGCAACAGCAAATGGATGAAAGTAACAGCATCACGCTGGCTTTTGATTCGCCGGTCATTAATGAGGGCGACGTATACGTCACATATGTGAAGCTGCCATTAGAACTTGTTAAGAGATTGGAGATCTATGGAGATTATACAGGGCAGACAGTCAGAAGGTTTGCAAAATACCTGCTTTTCAGACATATCCGAAGGGAGAAACATTAATGCTGTATTATTTTGCATCGAATATCAATCACAACTTTATTGCGGAAGCAATCAAAAAGACTGACCAGGTAGTGGTCGGCAGTGAGTGTAACCAGGAGCTGCAGCTACTGCCATATATTAAGGATCATTATGCGGATTTTTCAAGTGTAGATACAGTCATAGTTGATATAGCCGGAATCAAGGATACAGATGAGGCGATACTGGAAGCGTTAAATATGCTGCGGATCTGTAATGACCAGATGCAGATCATAGTGATTGCTACGCAGCGTTTGCCGGGTGATTCTTTTCTGGCGCAGTGTTTTTCAATGAGTATCTATGATCTGATCACAACGGATGATTTTAATGATCTGGAAGACGAGATAGTATCGTCTCTGCAAAATCCCAGGCAGTATAAAGAGAGCGTCAGATATAAGGATATAATCGATCACTCTGTTAAAGATGAGGAAAAAAAGGAAGTAACCCGCATCACGGTTGGATTTGCCGGTACGCAGGGACGTATCGGTGTGACTCATCAAGCCATTATCTTGGCGAATTATTTACGGAAAAAGGGATTTAAGGTTGCACTTGTGGAGTTAAATGAGTCAGGTGATTTGGAAAAAATAGCAGAAAGCTATGATCTTAGAAAATCTGCAGATTTTTTTGTGAAAGATGGAATTGATTATTATCCTGCAGCAAATACAGATACGATGCTGTCACTTGGTACAAGAGCTTATAACTTCATTGTAATAGATTACGGCATCTATGACCGCTGCGATTTGGACAGTTATCAGCATTGCAGTTATAAATTTATTTTTTCTGGCATAAAGCCCTGGGAGGAGTTAAATATCCAGTCGGTTTTTGAAATGGGACAGGCTGCCGGAGCTGATCTTGCAGAGTATTATTATTATTTTAATTTTTGCCCGGATGATGTTAAGGCAGATGTCAGAACTGGAATGGCAGAGCTTGATAAGGTTTATTTTTGTGAGACTCATCAAGATCCATTTAGCTGCTATACCTTTCCATCTGCGGAAGAAATATTTGCTGATCTATTGCCGGTAAAAAAAGAGACTGATAAACGCCGTGGAGGCAGGAAATGAAACGTAAGAAAAAACGGAAAGTATGGCTTTACCAAAAATACAAAACGGATCATCCGGAACTGTTTCCGGTAAAGATAACAAAGCATCATTTAAAGCTGTCAGATAAAGCAATGGGAAGACTGCAGATTGCCAGTACAGTGATACTGATCAATGTACTGGCAATAATGATAGCTGCGCTTTTAAATGCAGATATCCGATCCCTGATTTTTTAGGAGTAAATAATATGAAAAAGCAATTATTACTAATATGCCTCTGCAGCCTCTGTATAGCAGCAGTAGGTACAACAGCAGAGATAGATATAACGGTCAAAGCAGATATCGTAAGCGATGGTGGTTCTGATTCCATTGGCGGGGAGACTGCAGGAGACAATGATGGTGTGATAGTAGGTGATGGAGATCAGCAACCGGATCCACAACCAGCACCGCAGCCAGTGCCGGTGCAGCCACCGCAGGAAGCAGAAACACCGGCTGCTTCTCAGCCGGTAAAAAGTAGTCAGAGCAAAAAAGTACCGGAAAAAACTATAGAACCCCAAAAGACAGAAAAGCCTGCTCCACCAGAGGAATTGGAAAAGTCTGCAGAACCAGCTCCGTCAAAAGAGCCGGAAAAGACGGAGAACCCAGCTCCATCCAAAGAACCGGAAAATCCCGTTCCATCAGAAAAAGCAGAAGATACCCCAACCGTTGATACAGCAGATCAAAAAGAGATGCAAAAGCCTGCAGAAACTATTCCATCAAAAGAGCCAGTAAAAGAAAAAACGCCGGCAATCAGTCTGAAAATAATCAAGATGTTTGGGGCACTGATCATTGGATATATTGTAGCAGCAGTAATAGTTCTCGGATTCAGGACTGTACTGTCTCCGTTAGTTTTTTATATGTCGATCGATATGCGGTACAGATTTGCAGCTCCTGTAAGACTTAAAAAGGCATCGGAAGGGTACCAAATTGATATAACCAAGATCATAGATCGGTATGATTCCAGTACATTCCAGATCCGCTTTAATCGGATGGTATTAAAAAAGCTGCAGGGCATGGAACTGACAATCATTAATGGAGAGCAGCGTATAGCAAGCGACATCAGATCTTCTATTGATATTTCAATTTAAAAGGAGGCTGTATTAGATGGCAGAAGATGTA
>ERZ779898.215-NODE-215-length-29100-cov-4.141401_pt1 | contig 29100 bp, 30 predicted proteins | sample MGYA00511902_ERZ779898 | MGnify/ENA primary metagenome ERZ779898 (study PRJEB29588, sample SAMEA2144588) | human gut metagenome | biome: human gut; feature: human-associated habitat; material: faeces | place: Denmark | collected 2008/2010 ...
CGGCGCCGCCGATCACCAGCACATTTTTGTTCCGGGCGGTCTTGGGGTCTTTGGGCCGGTTGTTCATGGTGAGGCGTTCCGTCTGGGTCAGGAGGATGTTGTTGTCAAACACCGGGTCGATGTACGGGGCTATATCTTTGGGGCCTCCCCAACGGGCGCTGCCGTACTCGACGCCCCGGCGGTATTTCTTGGCGTTCTTGCTCTTGCAGTACACCATCAGCCGCAGTGCCACCGCACCGGCCACGCCCACCGCCAGATCGAACAGGTGGAAGCTGGGGGCGGCGCTTTCAAAGGCAAGGGAAAAGCCGTCCGCAAGGTGCAATAGCTTTTCCGACAAGTCCGCCCCAGCCGCCAGCCGGTAGGTCTGTCCCAGCTTGCCGAACAGGTAAACAAACAGCAGGTAGGGCAGGTTTGCGATTATCAGCTTTTTCATTTCCGGCTTCATCGTGACAGCCCCCTTTCCTTGATTTTCTCCTTGGCCTGCTGGCTGCTTCTGGCAGCTGCCTTTTCTTTCAGGACGGCAAGGGTCTTTCGGATGGAGGGGCGTTCCTGCTGTTTGAGCTTCTTGGCTGTAAACTCCTTAAACGCCTGTTCCAGATTGTCCACCTGCTTGGATTTGAAGATCACGATATACCGGGGCGGATGGGTAGTGCGGTCTTTCCGCAGGGTAAAATCAATGTCGTATTTCTTGGCGCAGGGCTTAAATAAGCCAATGTTGGCGTCGGTGATCTCAATGTTGGACAGGGCGGAACCGTCCTTTTTGAGCTGCCGTAAGCTCTGCTGGCCGTGATGGGCCTTGCCCGTCCCTTTCTGCCGGGCGGCCAGATATTTTCGGATGGCCGCTTGCAGCACTTGGGCGGTGAGCTTGCCCGTCTTAACCGCTAACGCTATGGTTTTCTGGTCTACTTCTTCCTGCAACTGCTATCCCTCCTTTGGAAAGTCAGCAGGCAGGCGGATGGCTTAAATCCGCACCCGCAGGCCGGAGAGGTCGTCGGCATGGATTCCCACCAGATACCAGTTCTCGGCCATTTCAATGCGGGTCGGCCTCCATCTGCCGCCCACCATCACATCAAAAGTTTCTCCGCAGTGCAGGCCGCCGTAATAGTCCGCAAGGTCAAAGCGGATGTCGTAGCGGTCTGTCTGCTCGTCAAAAATCAAAGCACCCTGTTTCATAGGGCCGTCCTCCTTTCTCGTCGTCACAAGCTCCATATCGCTTGTTTCCACGCAAGCGTGAAAAGCTCGCTCATTTCGCTGTTCCTCCTCTCCCCACAAAATCACCGATTTTGCGGGGTTCCCCAACTGCCTGTGTTCATGTCGTGGGCCACCAGCGCCGTGTAATAGCCGTTGATGGTGCTTGGGGCGTTGAACAGAACCGCCAGCAGGTATTTTTTGATGTTCCGTATTTCCGTGGTGTTTTTGCTGATACAGTCAAAGACAAACTCAATGTGAGAGCTGTTCAGCTTCATCAGCTTGGATTTCACCAGCTCGGCGGGGTAATCGTCCCCGGCAATGCGGATGGTCTTTCGGGCGCTGCATACGGTTTCCACCAGCAAGTCCACGATCTCGTCCAGCATATCCCGGTCAATCCCCTTGGCGTACTGGCAAAGGTGTTCATACTCGATGTTGTCCTTGATGATCTCCCGATAAATCTCTACGGCGCTCTGTGACTTCGCTCCCGTTCCTTTCCGTTCCGGCGGCGCAGCCGCTTCTTCCCCCAAAGGAGAGGGAGGGGAAAGGATAGGAATGGAATCGGTATTTGATCCATCCGTAATTGATTTCTCTTTACTTAATCTATCTTTATTTAATTGCGTTGGTTTTTCCTGCGTAGGGTTTTCCTGCGTTGGATTATCCAATGTTGGATTTTCCAATGTAGGTGAATCCGGCACAGGCTGGGGCTGTTCGTAAATGATGTAATCCGCCCCGCGCAGGCGGCCTTGGCTGTCACGCTCACGGGAACGCACGATATAGCCCGCCTGTTCCAGCTCCCGGACAGCCGCCCGGATCGCGTCGATCTGCTCCCGGTTGATAAGGGACAAGCCTTTCAGCGTAAAGTCCCAATCCTCCGGCAAGGACAGCATTTGCGACAGCAGGCCCTTGGCTTTCAGGGACAAGTCCTTATTCCGCAGGTGGTGGTTGGACATCACCGTGTAGCCCCGGTTTTTCTCCACTCGAAAAACTGCCATTTCGTCGTCCACTCCTTTCACTTGAAATTTCACCGCGCCGTCAAGGGCGGTGAGCTTGCCCGGCTGGTAGGGACATTCCTCATACACACAAAACTGGTACTTCCAGTGCGGGCGGTAGAAACGGCAGGTGCCGCAGTCCTCCGGCGCTCCGGCCTCGCCGTTGTCAAAATGATCTGCGCCCGGCCTCGTCTGCATGAGCTGTTCAAAGGCCCGGTCGCTGCCGGAAGTAAAGTACATAGGCGGTCGCCTCCTTTCTGGTTTTGGGCGCAAAAAAAGCGGCGTCCTGATCTCCCCAAAGGGGAAAAGAGAACGCCGCTGTCTGCGGTGTCGTATTCAATTTTCGATGTGTCACTATTTGGGCGGTGGGCTTCACGGGAGGAAGAAGCGTGTCAAAGCTCAATCCGAAAGTAGTAAATCGGTAGTAAATTCAGTTCTTATATCCCGTGAAATGCCCGTATTTCCGGGCTTTTTGGAGATAATCAGAGTTGTTAAAATGAACAATTAGCATTCTTTTAGTTTGTTCAAAAAGCAGAAAATTTCGCAATTTATTGACAAAATGCAACATGTGAATATAAACTTATTTTATATAGAATTTCGGCACATATAATCAATTCGGCTTGCGGAGGTGCGGGAAATGAAAAGGAAAATTGCCGTGATATACATTATTTGCTTTGTTTCGGCTTTTCTGTGCCCTTTTCGTGCTTTTGCCTATGATTCGCAATATGTAAACGAATTTGAAAAATGGACTGCGAATGAATCCGCCGAGTGGCTCGAACTCGAGGGCGACAGTGCCACGGGCTATATGCAATATTTTTACGGCGATAATTGCGCTTACTTCCATTTCTTTGTTCAAAGCAGCGATTTTGCAGAGAATGATGATTCTCTGTATATCACCGCCGATATTGAGAATTTAAACCGCGCGTATTCGCTGAGATTTTCCGCCGACAGCGACGATTCCGGTCTGCCGTGCAAAATTTATAAGAATTTCGGCACCGCTCCCGCCGGACTGCGCAATATTTTGTTTGCGTTTGAATTTAATGATAAGGCCGATAAAAATTATAAAAACATTATCTCTTTATCCGTGTGTTCGGGCGGCAATTGCCTTGCGGCAGTTGATAATTTAGCTTTCGGTTCCGATCCGGAGCCTAAAACAGCAAAGCAATCGGCAACCAAGCAAACAACGGCTAAGTCAAAGTCCGCAACCACAAAATCGTCCTCGGGCAAATCTGCAAAAGCCGCTTCCAAAAAATCTTCAAATTCCGCGGGTGCAAAGTCTTCCGCCGAGAAAACCACAAAGTTTAAATATGTTGAAAATTCAGAGGCGGCAGAACAAGGCGAAACAGCACCACCGGACGAGGAAACTGCCGCGCAAACCGAAGCTGCTGAAGAAAACGGCGGAGCTTTGTCCGCAACCGCCAAGGCGCTTATCGCCGCTGCAGCAGGCACCGCCGCATTCGGCACAGCTTTTCTTGTTAAAGGAATAAGAACCAAAAAAGCCGAAAATTCAGGTGCAGAGTCAAGAGACTCGGATTTAGAAAGCCAAAAACAAAGCGATGATAAATCATAAATATATTATTAGATATCAAAACCTCCGCTTTAGGTTGAGGTTTCAGACTGTCGATAAAGCTCTCAAACCACGCCAATAAGATAAATTAACCGTTTAATGCCTCTCTTGTGTAAAGGGATCCGGGTGCGATTTATCGCACTCGGATGGATTCTAAAAGTGCCGCAAATTCGATATTTGCGGCACTTTTGGCGTTGCTCTTTAGCGAAGAAATAAACCCCCTGTTCAACCGGCGGTTATGTTTATAACGCTATGCAAAATTCGTATGTAATCGGCTGAAGTTGGTTATTTTTAGACCAATTTGTACGCTGAAATTGTACAGTTCGTACAGGACACATTACATTAAAGTAAAGTGAGGAAATCGACATTTTTGAGCGCGGAAATCGGGCAATTAAAAAAATTTGAAAAAATTTAAAAGCAAATGTTGACAAATGCTTTTTTCTGTGATATATTGTTCTTGGTTAGTTAAGGCTAACCGATTATTTTTGCCAGTCGGTTAGGCAGGGCTAACTATATTGCCGAAATTTCGGCTCAAAGCTCAGGGCGCGGGGAATGCTCCTTCATAAAATTTGTACCCAAAAATGCAAAATTACACTCTCCCTCAAGTTTTGCCTTTTTAATTCCCGGCGCCCATTAGAAATTGGAAAACGGTGATTGCTTGAGTATTGAAAACTATTTGATAGAGCATTGCTCGCCCACGTTGGCATCGCTTAAAACGGCGAATTTGTTTAGCTGCCGATTAAGCGGCGGCACGCTTTATTCTCAGCTTGAAGAATGGCGGGCGTGCCTTGAGCCAAAGGGCATAGGCATATTTGTGCTTCGCGAAAGCGAAAGCGGTGCGCTTGTGTATGTGGCAAGGTTTTCAATGCTTCAAAGGGATTTGAATTTGCCCGGCGTGGCAGATTTTTTAAAGGAATACGGCTATGAAAGCGCGGATGTGTATTCGGCAATAGAGCGCCTTAAAAGCAGGCTTGCGGTCGGCGACGGATTTCCGCACGAAATCGGCGTTTTCCTCGGCTATCCGCTGGAGGATGTTAAGGGCTTTATAGAGCTCGGCGGCAGAAATTGCAAGTGCACGGGCTGTTGGAAGGTTTATTGCAACGAATATGAAGCTGTGCGAACCTTTAATAAATTCAAAAAATGCAGCGCAATTTATAAAAAAATGTGGCTTCAGGGCAGATCTGTGGCGCAGCTTACGGTTGCGGCATGAAATATAATATAGTATAATAGAAATGAGGAAATTTTATGAGCAAAGCAGCAGTTGTTTATTGGAGCGGCACGGGAAACACGGAGGCTATGGCGCAGGCTGTTGAAAGCGGTGCAAAGGCTGCCGGCGCGGATGTGTCTCTTTTCACCGCGGCGGAATTTACTCCGCAGCTTTTGCAGGAATATGATTCCGTTGCTTTTGGTTGCCCCGCAATGGGCGCCGAGGAGCTTGAGGAAACAGAGTTTGAGCCTATGTTTGCGGAATGTGAAGCAGGCTTAAGCGGCAAAAAGGTTGCGCTTTTCGGTTCTTACGGCTGGGGCGACGGAGAATGGATGCGCGCTTGGGAGGAAAGATGCTCTTCATGCGGCGCGGCGCTTGCGGCAGAGAGTGTTATCTGCAATGCGGCTCCTGATGAAAGTGCTGTTGAAGAATGCGAGGCACTCGGCAGAGCACTTGCATAAATTGTCGAAAGGAAGCGTAATTTACAATGGTTAAAATCACTTTGGGAATAGAAGGAATGGCATGCGGTATGTGTGAGGCACATATAAACGATACCGTGCGTGCGTCATTTAAGGTTAAAAAGGTAACCTCTTCTCATTCCAAAGGGGAAACCGTTATTGTGGCGGAAAACGAAATCGATGAATCGGCGCTTAAAGCCGCAATCGATAAAACAGGTTATAAGATGGTTTCTTATAAATCGGAGCCTTATGAGAAAAAAAGCCTTTTCTCAGCCTTTCGCAAATAACTGCACAAGAATAAATTAAATAAAAAAAGCAGCTGTCGATATTTGGGGCACACTCAGTAAAGAGAAATGTGCCGCCTTATATCGGCAGCTTTTTTGTGCTTTTGGGGCGATTTTTTGTTTTGTGCGGCGCACAAAGCTGCTTATTTGTGATTTTAACACAAAAAAATCCCTGCATTTTTGTGCAATCATATAAATAAGGCGAATTGACAATCGCCGAATCGGTGATATACTATCAACTGTTTGCGCAATCGATTATTAAACGCAAAAATAAAAACGGCGAGAGGCTGTGTTAATTTGAAATATATAAAGCAATTTTTAATTATTCTTTTAATTTCTTTTATAGGCGAACTGATGAATTATTACATTCCGTTGCCCGTGCCGGCAAGCATTTACGGCATGATAATCCTTTTTTTGTGCCTTAGCACGGGAATCATAAAGCTTTCGGATGTTAAGGATGCGGGCAAGTTCTTAATCGAAATTATGCCGCTGATGTTCATTCCCGCAGGTGTCGGCCTGATTGATTCGTGGGGCGTTTTAAAGCCGCTTTTGCTGCCCGTAACGGTTATAACGGCGGCGTCGCTTGTGTTGGTGTTCGGCGTAAGCGGGCGCGTGGCGCAGCGTGTTATCAGGCACGGAGAAAAGAAAAAGGCGGGTGCCGAAGATGAATGATTTTTTGCAAAATTCGGCTTTTATGGGCGTTGCAATCAGCCTTGTGGCATATGCCGCGGGCGCGTTTTTAAGGCGCAAATTCAAAAGAGATGTTTTTAATCCGCTTTTGATTGCGATTGCGGTCACAATATTGTTTTTGGCGGCCTCAAAAACCGATTACGAAACATATAATAACGGCGCAAAGGTTCTATCCTGGCTTCTTACCCCGGCAACGGTTGCTCTTGCGATTCCTCTTTATGAACAAACGGCGCTTTTGAAAAAGAATTACAAAGCCGTGTTTGCCGGCATAATCTCTGGCGTGCTCACAAGCCTTGTAAGCATTCTTGCAATGGCGGCACTGTTTAGGCTTTCACACAGGGAATATGTTACTCTGCTGCCGAAATCCATCACCACGGCTATCGGCATGGGGATAAGCGAGGAGCTCGGCGGCTATGTTACCGTTACGGTGGCGGTTATAGTTATAACCGGTGTGCTCGGCAACATATTTGCAAAAGCACTTTGCAAAATTTTTCATATAACCCATCCGATTGCAAAGGGAATAGCCATCGGCACTTCGTCTCACGCGGTGGGCACGGCAAAGGCAATGGAAATGGGCGAGGCAGAGGGCGCCATGAGCAGTCTTTCGATAGCCGTTTCGGGAATTCTAACCGTTTGCGGCGCGATAATTTTTTCAAAAATTATGTGATTGCGCCTTTTTCGGTTGCTTGGCCGATCAAGCAATTGCCGCTTGTGCAGAGCACCTCGTTTTGGGGCGCATTTTGCGTTGAAAAGCCGGCCGATTTGCTGCGTTTTTCACCTGCTTGCGGCAGTGTGATTTTGAAATTTTTGTGTGCTATAATTTTATCGCTCACACGGAGGGCAAATTGTTCGCAGAAAACGATAATCCGGATAAGGTGGCAGGTTGAAATGCCTGTTGTCTTATCCGCTTTTTTATTATGCGACTGAAATTCGCGTTAATTACCGTTTTGATTTTGTGAGCTTTATGATAGGCACCGGCTCAACCGCGCTTGCTTTTTTTCTTTCGGGCACGGTGGTAAAAATATTCGTTGGCTACGACGCGGAGCTTTATGAGCTTACCGCTCGCGCTTTCAAAATCTTTTTCTGCTCGTTTTTGCTTGCCGGGTTTAATATTTTCGCCTCGGCATTTTTCACTGCACTCAATAACGGCGCGGTTTCCGCCCTCATTTCGTTTTTGCGCACACTGCTTTTCCAAAGCATTTGCGTTTTGGTATTGCCAATCGTTTTCGGCATAAACGGAATTTGGTGGGCAATGACGGTTGCGGAGATTTTTGCACTTATCGTTTCCGCGGGATTTATAATCGGCAAGCTCAAAAAATATCATTATATGTAATTGCCGCCCAATTGCTTTGTTTTTATAAATTTTGGAGCGTTCTCGGAGTACTTTTCTTTTTTTACGGAGCGTGCTCTTTCGGAGCGCTTTTATTTATTTGCCGTGTTGCACGGCAGTCGAATCTGATGTATAATTATTTCGGCAAAAAGCCAAACGGAGTTGATTAAGTGAAATATATTATTATTGCCGCAATTGTGCCTGTTATTGTTGCAATTGTGGTTTTGCTTGCGCAAAGCGGCAAATCGGAGCGCGGCGGTTTTTTTGAATCGCCGGAAAAAAGAGCAGGCAGAAACGGCGAAAAATACGCCACGCATGTTATAAAACAATGCCTTGATTCGGATGATTTGCTGCTCACCAATGTTTGCGTTCAGTTTGAGGGCAAGCGCACGGAGCTTGATAATTTGATAATTAACAGAAGCGGCGTTTACATTATTGAGGTTAAAACCTATCGCGGCAGGCTTTTCGGCGGCGCGGATGATTACGAATGGGAAAAATATAAGGTTACGAACGCGGGCAATGTGTATGAAAAAACAGTGAAAAATCCCATAAAGCAGGTGCATCGCCAAATTTATGTGCTTGCCAATTATTTAAAAAGCCGCGGCATAAGGGTTTGGGTAAACGGTTATGCCTTTTTGGTTTATAACAACAGCCCCGTTCAAAGCGATACTGTGCTTGAAAGTACGAATGATATTTATTCCGCCCTGCACCCGGTGGGCAAAAGCTGCCTCAGCTCCGCTCAAATCAAAATGATTAGGGATGCGCTTGATTAAAAGCACCCGGCCGAGCCTTTTGCGCGCTGTAATATAATATGTATATATAAGGTGATAAATATGGCAGAAGAAAATGCAAAATTTGAATGGAATGCAAAGCAATATTCCAAGTTTGTGAAAGACCGCACCTTGCCCTCAATCGATTTGGCAAAGGCGATTGATTTGCCGGGCGCAAAAGCCGCGCTTGATATCGGCTGCGGCATAGGAAACAGCACCGCCGTGCTTGCAAAGGCGTTTCCCGGCGCAAGGGTGATCGGAGCGGATAATTCGGCGGATATGCTTGATTCGGCAAAGAAAAATCACTCCGATTTGGAATTTATAAAGCTTGACGCGCAAAACGAAATCGAAAATATCGATAAGAGCTTTGATATTGTTTTTTCAAATGCCTGCATTCAGTGGATTCCAAATCATCACAAGCTTTTGAAAGATATGTTTTCGCTGCTTAATCCCGGCGGCGTGCTTGCCGTTCAAATTCCGCAGCAGGGAAAGCATCCCGTGCATGCAATAATGCGCTCGCTTGCCGAAACGGAAAAATGGCGCGAAAAAATTAAAACAAAAAGGATTTTTTATATTCTTTCCGAGGAGGAATATTTTGACGAACTTGCCCGCTTAACGGATGATTTCAGAATGTGGGAAGTGGTTTATTTTCATGCGATGCCCTCGCACGAAAGTATTGTTGAATGGTATAAGGGCACGGGGCTTCGCCCGTATCTGAGCCAACTCAATAAAGCGGATCAAGCCGAATTTTTAAAGGATTTTTCGGTGCTTGTTAAAGAGGAATATCCCGTTCGTGAAAACGGCGAAATAATTTTCAGATTTCCGAGGCTGTTTTTCACGGCGAAAAAGAAATAATGCACAATATATAAAAAGCTCATTCTTGAATAACGGGGCGCACTCCGTAAAGAAGAATGTGGTTTAAGCTTCCTGAGTTTTGCCAGTTGCACTATTAAAAAAATCTGCCAATACGCAAGTATTGGCAGATTTTTGTTAATGCACCACGAACAAAATCAGTTCGCTTAAACTGCTTCGCACTCAAAAATCAAAGAAACGGATAAAAGGCAAGGCATAAATTGCATAGCAGGCTGCCGCCTTCACTGCAATTTTAACGCAGTATTTTGCCGTTTATTTGATTTATTGAGCAATTATTCTTTACGGAGTGCGCCCCCGAGAATGGGCTTTTGTTATTTGCTTTCGTCTTTTGAAAAAATGCCGTTGATAAGTGCATATATCAGTCTGTTGTAAAGGCTCAAAAGATCGCCCGCCAAATCCATTGCGGCTTCATCGTTACCCTGTTTGATAGCATGCACTATTTTAAACATATCGCGCATAAACATATTATCGTAAACAAATGCCAAAATATTAAGCAATTCGTTTTCTGAAATGTTGATTGATTGGCCGTTCATATCAAGAATTTCTTTCGATTTTTGAAAAAGTGCGTTCTTATATTTTTGTACCAAACGCGAATATTTGCCCGGGGTTTCTTTCGGCGCCGTGGTTTTGAGCGAATGGATTATTATGAAATGATCGGGGTGATCCATCCAATAATCTATTCGGCGTTTGTAATATCTGCTGAAATTTCCCGTCATCGTTTCGCTTGAATCTATTTTAAAATCAACTATGTTTGAGCAAAGGTTGCTTACGGCGTATTCGATTGTGCTGTTGAAAATATCTTCCTTTGATGAATAGTGGTGGTAAAGCTTCCCTTTGATATATTTCCCGTGCGGCAAAGCTCATTTACGGATATATCTTTGCAGCCGCTCGCCGCATATTGCGAAATCGCACATTCCATTATGTGCGCCGTGCTTATTTTGTTTCTCTTTCCTGCTTCATGTTATCTGCCGCCAATAATTCGTTCTATTCTGGCATAATCAAGCGCAAAATGGCGCTGGCTTATCATTATTATAAGCTCGTCGCCCGCTTTAAGCTCGGTGTCGCCCTTTGGGGTTATCGGAGTTTCGTCTCTTTCAACCGAAACTATCAGGCAATGCTTGCCCCATTTGATTTGCGAAATCGTTTTGCCGCAAAGCGGGCTGTTTTGCGGAATGATAAACGATTCAAGCACCTTTTCCGCCGCTTTTGATTCCTTAACGCCCTCGTGCTTAACAATTCTGTCGAGCAGTGCGGCATAAAACGGAGTGTTGCCCGCCATGTTCGCAAGCGCATATGATATCAAGCTCACAACAACAAGCGGCAACAGGCTGCTTGCGTTGCCCGTGATTTCAAATACCAGGATAACTCCGGTTATCGGCGCGCGCACTATTGAGGCAAAAAGCCCCGCCATGCCGAGCACCACAAATTCCTGCCAAAGGCTTTGATCAAGCCCGAAAATATTTATCGCCCCCGTGCCGTATATCGCGCCGAGATATGCGCCCAAAACGCAAAGGGGATAAAGCGTGCCGCCGGGTGCGCCTGTGCCAAAGCTGAAAATGCCGAAAATAAATTTTGCAATCAGCAAAATCGCCATCGCGCCGATTGCGGGGTGCTCGTTTATGAGCAGCTCGCTCATTCTGTGGCCGCCGCAAAGAATTTGCGGCATCAGCAAGCCGACTGCGCCGCTGATTGCAAAGCCTGCCGCCATCTTAATTGTGTTTGGAATTTTTGTTATTTTTGCAACTATATCTCTGAATCCTATCATAAGAATATTGCTTATAACGCCAAACAATCCGCAAACGGCGCCCATGATTATTAAAAGCCAATACCAGCGCAGGGGAATGGTAACGGAATCATAGCTGAAAACAGTGTCTTGCCCAAAAAACAGCTTTGAAACAAAATCCGCCGTAACTGCCGCCACTATTCCCATGCAAAGAATTGCTTTGTCAAAGGTTTTGTAAATTTCCTCAAGCACAAAAACAATTCCGGCAAGCGGAGCGTTAAATGCCGCGGCAAGTCCGGCACCCGCGCCGCAGCTTATCATTCTCAGCTCGGTTGTTTTGTCTGCTTTTGTGATTTTTGCAACGCCCTTTGCCGCCATTGCTCCGAATTGAATGCTGGGACCCTCTCTGCCGAGCGCAAGCCCACTGAATATAGATGCCGTGCTGCCCACAAGCTTTGCAATAATCACTTTCCACCAGCTTGGGGAAAGATATCCTTTGATTTCACCCGTAACCTGCGGAATGCCCGAACCGCCCGAATCCGGCACGGCTTTTATTATCAGCGCCACCAACGCGCCTAGTATTGCCAGCGCGGCAATCCAAATAATGCATTTTACGGGGCTGCCCTTAACAAAATCAATCACCCTGTAAAGCAAGCTTTCCGCCTGCGAAAGCAAAAATCTGTAAAGCACGCACACAAGCCCGGCAAAAACGCCGACTTCCGCCCCTCTTATAATCAGAAAAAAGCTTTCCGCCTTTTCACGGCGAAGCTTTCTTAATGTTGTTTTTTCCTGTTCTTTCATAAATATGCCCGAAAAGCCTTTCGTTTTTATCGCTTCTTATAATAATTTTAACACACGATTTTAGGATTGCAATAAAAATCGTTTATAAATTTGCACAAAAACCGCCGAGCATATATAAATGTTATAATATATATTTAATAATTTTATAAAAAAATCAAATTGGCAAAATATTTTACAAAAATTGTTGAAATATTTTTAAGAATAGGTTATTATTATAAGGCAAGGGGGAATTTCTATATGAAAGCTAAAACCGGACTCGATGTGTTCAATAAAATATTAGCGGTAATTCTTGTTATAAGCATTATTGCTTTAGTTGTTATATGCGGCGTGGTTAAAAAAGGCGGCGCTTCAGCAACTCCTGCTAATGCAGACGCCACATCAACCGAAGATGTTGCAACTATCGATGAATTTGTGGCCGGCACTTACGGCGGCAAAGAATTTAAAACCGTTGAAGATGTTGTAAATTATTATGTAGAATGCTATAACTACACAAAAACCTTGGGCGCCAACTACACTTATGAAGGCAGCCCCACAACAATGTATAAGCTTGTTGGCTCAGAGAATATTGAAGTTAAGAATCTTCTTGTTGAAGGCAAGTCCATCAGCATGATCGATCAGCTTATCCCGGGTATTCTCAGCAGCGTATTCACCGGCGGCATTAAGGGTCTTCCGCCCAGCGGCAGCCTTGTTCCCGGCAATGATACGGTAACCGATCAAAAAATCGATGTATCCAAATCTCTCCTTACAGCTGATGATGTTCTTGCGGCAAATGTTAAGGATAACGGCGATGGCACTATTTCCATCACAATTCAGCCCAAAGCCGTAATTCTTTCCATGCCCGCACAGGATGCACAGGGTCACTTCTTCAACACTCTCGGCGATATCAGCTCCGTTGTTAGTTCAATCAGCGTGCTCTCATTCTCATCCGGCACAGTCAATGATAATTTTGTTGTTGATTATAAGGGCGGTTCAGGCACCGCAACAATTAACACAGCCACCAACGAAATCACTGCAGGTGAATATACAATGAATGTTCACATCAATGTTCAGCATGCGAATGTGCTTTCATTCAAAGATAAGAGCGCAACAGTTGATATTATTTACACAAACTCATTCCCTGCAACGGATGAATATCTCACATCTCATAACTGCGCAAGGGGTTAATAAAATTCAATAATTGATTAAATCCCGCAGGATTTCCTACGGGATTTTTCTTTGCATAAATTTGTCTTTTTTTCGGATTTTATTTTCTCATTTGAGAAAATATCTGCTTTTTCGATTAAGCCAAGCGGAAAATATATGTTCGCCACATTGACGAAAATGCGTTTTCTTGCTCCCGGTTAAGCAAAAATATAAGCACTGTATGTTAAAAATATCGAAAAGAACGACAATTTTTGCACAATCTCGTAAAACCGCTTAACAAAGCGGTTTGGCGGCTTTTCAAAGGCTTTAAATCTGCACTAAAAATGATGATTTAACGCCCCTGTTTTGTTATAGTTGCCAAAAATTTGTTAATTTATTGACAATAATTGAAATCTATATTATTATAGAGCTGTAAAAAAAAATAAAGCCTCGTGTATTCGAGGCAATAAAAGTTATTGTGAGGTAATAATTATGTCTAGAAAAGTTGTTCTTGCCGGTGCTTGCCGCACCGCTATCGGCACAATGGGCGGCACGCTCAGCAGCACTCCTGCTGTTGATTTGGGTGCTCTTGTAATCAAAAATGCTCTTGAAAGAGCAGGCGTTCCCGCTTCCGAGGTAGAGCATGTATATATGGGTTGCGTTATTCAGGCAGGCCAAGGCCAAAATGTTGCACGCCAGGCTGCTATTAAGGCTGGTCTTCCAATCGAAGCTCCTGCAGTAACAATCAATGTTGTTTGCGGCTCCGGTCTTAACTGCGTAAACCTTGCCGCTCAGATGGTTAAATCGGGCGAAGCAGATATCGTTGTTGCAGGCGGTATGGAAAATATGAGCATGGCTCCTTATGCACTCAAGCAGGCTCGTTACGGCTACAGAATGGGCAATGCTCCTATGGTTGATACTATGGTTAATGATGCTCTTTGGGATGCTTTCAATGATTATCACATGGGCATCACGGCTGAAAATGTTTGTGAAAAATACGGCATCACCCGTGAAGAACTTGATGAATTTGCGGCGAACAGCCAGCAGAAATGCGAAAAAGCAAGAGCAGAGGGCAAGTTTAAGGATGAAATCGTTCCCGTTGAGGTTAAAAAGAAAAAAGAAACAATCGTGTTTGACACCGATGAAGGTCCACGTGCAGGCACAACCGCAGAAGGCCTTGCAAGACTTCGCCCCGCATTTAAAAAGGACGGTATTGTAACAGCAGGCAACTCTTCGGGCATTAACGACGGTGCAGCAGCAGTTATCGTTATGAGCGAGGAAAAAGCAAAAGAGCTTGGCGTTAAACCTATGGCAACTTGGGTTGGCGGCGCTCTTGCAGGCGTTGATCCTGCAATTATGGGCATCGGTCCTGTTGCAGCAACTAGAAAGCTTATGAGTAAGCTTAACCTCACCGTTGATGATATGGATCTTATTGAGGCTAACGAAGCCTTTGCTGCTCAGTCTATCGCTGTTGCAAGAGATCTCGGCCTTGATGCTTCAAAGCTTAATGTTAACGGCGGTGCAATTGCTCTCGGTCACCCTGTTGGTGCTTCGGGCTGCCGTATTCTTGTTACTCTTCTTCATGAAATGGAAAAGAGAGATGCCAAGAAAGGCCTTGCAACTCTTTGCATCGGCGGCGGTATGGGCTGCGCAACGGTTGTTGAAAGAGACTGATTATTCGTTTAAAACTTGGAGATAGCAATGGAATTTATAAATTATGAAGCAGACGGCGCAGTTGCCGTATTAACCATAAACAGGCCAAAGGCTCTTAACGCGCTCAACAGCGCAGTGCTTGATGAAATCAACGAGGCGCTTGATGCAATTGATTTCGACGCCGTTCGCGCTCTTATAATTACAGGCGCAGGCGAAAAATCGTTTGTTGCAGGTGCGGATATCGGTGAAATGAGCACGCTCACAAAGGCAGAGGGCGAGGCTTTCGGCAAAAAAGGAAACGATGTTTTTCTTAAATTAGAAAATCTTCCCATTCCGGTAATCGCTGCGGTAAACGGATTTGCGCTCGGCGGCGGCTGCGAAATTTCAATGGCGTGCGATATCAGAATTTGCTCCGAAAATGCTGTTTTCGGTCAGCCTGAGGTCGGCCTCGGAATCACACCCGGCTTCGGCGGCACACAGCGCCTTGCAAGAACAGTCGGCGTTGGAATGGCAAAGCAGCTTATTTACACGGCAAGAAATATCAAGGCTCCCGAGGCTCTTCGCATCGGTCTTGTAAACGCTGTTTATCCTATAGAAGAGCTTATGCCGGCAGCTAAGAAAATGGCTTCAATTATTGCGGCAAATGCTCCAATAGCCGTTCGCAACTGCAAAAAAGCCATCAACGAGGGCTTGCAAACAGATATTGCAAGCGCTGTTGAAATTGAAGAAAAACTTTTCGGCGATTGCTTTGAAACAGAAGATCAAAAATACGGCATGGCGTTTTTCCTTGATCGAAACAAGGAAAAGGTTAAAAAGCCTTTTATCAATAAATAATTATTCAGGAGGAATTTAAAATGAAAGTCGGAATTATAGGCGCAGGCACAATGGGCTCCGGTATTGCTCAGGCTTTTGCACAGGTTGAAGGTTATGAAGTTGCACTTTGCGATATTAACAATGAATTTGCCGCAAACGGCAAAAACAAAATCGCAAAGGGCTTTGAAAAAAGAATAGCTAAGGGCAAAATGGATCAGGCTGCCGCAGATGCAATCCTTGCTAAAATCACCACGGGCACCAAAGAAATTTGCTCGGATTGCGATCTTATCGTAGAGGCTGCTCTTGAGGTTATGGATGTTAAAAAGCAAACATTTAAGGAACTTCAGGATATCGTTAAGCCGGATTGTATGTTTGCAACAAACACATCATCTCTTTCAATCACGGAAATCGGTGCCGGCCTTGACAGACCGCTTATCGGCATGCATTTCTTCAATCCCGCTCCCGTTATGAAGCTTATTGAGGTTATCGCAGGCGCAAACACTCCCGCAGATATGGTTGCTAAAATTAAGGAAATTGCCGTAGCAATCGGCAAAACTCCCGTTGAGGTTAATGAGGCTCCCGGCTTTGTTGTAAACAGAATTCTTATTCCTCTTATCAACGAGGGTATCACCGTTTATGAAATGGGCATTGCAAGCGTTGAGGATATAGACACTGCAATGAAGCTCGGCGCAAATCATCCCATGGGCCCGCTTGAACTCGGCGACTATGTTGGCCTTGATATTGTGCTTGCAATTATGGAAACAATTTATTCCGAAACAGGCGACCCCAAATATCGCCCCGCAACTCTTCTTAAGAAGATGGTTCGCGCAGGTAAGCTCGGCCGCAAAACCGGCGTGGGCTTCTATGACTATCGCAAATAATAACTGAAATCACGGCGGCGTGCATTTTTTGTGCACGCCGCTGCGGTGGTAGATTTGAAATAATTTATCGCTCGGCAAGGTTATTTTCGCTGCATTGCAGCATATAATTGCGCCAAGCCCGCAGCGCAACTTTGAAAATTTATCGTACAGGCGGGCAGAAAGGCTAAGGAAATCAATATGGATTTTACTTTCGGCAAAGAACATGAAATGGCAAGAAAGCTTTTTGCTGATTTTACTGAAAATGAAGTAAAACCGCTTGCTGTTGAAACAGATGAAACCGAACAATTCCCAAGAGAAACCGTAACTAAAATGCAAAAGCTCGGCTTCCTCGGAATCCCCGTTCCCAAGGAATACGGCGGCCAGGGCTGCGACCCGCTCACATATGTTATGTGCGTTGAGGAGCTTGCAAAGGCTTGTGCCACCACCAGCGTTATCGTTTCCGCACACACCTCGCTTTGCTGTGATCCCATTCTTACTTACGGCACGGAAGAGCAAAAATTCTTAAAGCCGCTTGCTTCGGGCAAGCTGCTCGGCGCATTCGCTCTTACGGAGCCGGGTGCAGGCACTGATGCTCAGGGCGCGCAAACAAAGGCTGTGCTTGATGGCGATGAATGGGTGCTCAACGGCTCTAAATGTTTTATCACAAACGGTAAAGAAGCAGATATTTATATTGTTATCGCAGTAACCGATATTGTTGAAGATAAAAGAGGCAGAAAGAAAAAGCTCTTCTCCGCATTTATCGTTCCCAAAACCGCACCCGGCTTCCTTTTCGGCACAAAAGAAAAGAAAATGGGTATTCGCGGCTCTTCCACTTATGAGCTTATTTTCCAGGATTGCAGAATTCCCAAGGAAAACATTCTCGGCCCCAGAGGCAAGGGCTTCGGAATCGCAATGCACACTCTTGACGGCGGCCGCATAGGCATTGCCGCTCAGGCTCTCGGTATTGCAGAGGGTGCTCTTGATCGCACAGTTGCTTATGTTAAGGAAAGAAAGCAGTTTGGCAGATCAATCGGCGCTTTCCAAAACACTCAATTCCAGCTTGCAGATATGGCAGCTCAGGTTGAGGCTGCAAAAATGCTTGTTTATAAGGCTGCAATGGCAAAGGCAACTCAAAAGAATTATTCCTTTGAAGCTGCAGAAGCTAAGCTTTTCGCTGCAGAAACCGCTATGAATGTAACCACAAAGGCTGTTCAGCTCTTCGGCGGCTACGGCTATATCCGTGAATATGAAGTAGAGCGCATGATGCGTGACGCTAAGATAACAGAAATTTACGAGGGCACTTCCGAGGTTCAGCGTATGGTTATCAGCGGCAATTTGCTGAAGTAAGGAGGAGCAGAATATGAAAATAGTAGTTTGCATAAAGCAGGTTCCGGATACAAAAGGCGGAGTTCAGTTTAATCCGGACGGCACTTTAAACAGGGCGGCAATGCTCACAATTATGAATCCTGATGATAAAGCAGGCCTTGAGGCTGCTCTCAGAATTAAAGATAAATTCGGTGCAGAGGTAACTGCTCTTACTATGGGTCTTCCCAAGGCAGAAGAGGTTTTGCGCGAGGCTATGGCTATGGGCGCAGACAACGGCATTCTTGTAACAGACAGAGTTCTCGGCGGTGCGGATACTTGGGCAACCTCAAGCACAATTGCAGGCGCACTTCGCAATATAGATTATGATATTATCATCACAGGCCGCCAGGCAATAGACGGCGATACCGCTCAGGTCGGTCCTCAGATTGCAGAGCATCTCGGGATTCCGGTTATCTCTTATGCGGAGGATATTAAGGTTGACGGCGACAGCGTTGTTGTTAAGCGCCAGTTTGACGACAGATATCATATGCTTAAGGCTAAAATGCCCGTGCTTATCACAGCTCTTTCGGAGCTTAATGATCCCCGCTATATGACTCCCGGCGGCATTTTTGATGCTTATAAGAAAGATATCACCGTTTGGGGCAGAGCAGATCTTAAAGATGTTGATGATTCCGATATCGGCCTTTCCGGCTCACCCACAAAAATTGCAAAGGCTTCCGATAAGGTAAGAAAGGGCGCAGGCGAAAAGGTTGCGCTTGATACTCCTCAGGAATCCGCAGATTATATTATCGCAAAGCTTGAAGAAAAGCATATCATCTAAGGAGGGCTGAATAATGATTACAGAAAATATAGAACAGTATAAGGGTGTTTTCATTTACGCTCAGCAGGTGGATAACGAAATCAGCCCCATCGCTTTTGAATTGCTCGGCAAGGCAAAGGATCTTGCCGCAAAGCTTAAAACAGAGGTAACGGCTGTGCTTATCGGCTACAAGGTTGCAAATCTTGCCGATGAGCTTGCAAAATACGGCGCAGATAAGGTTATTGTTATTGATAATCCCGTGCTTGAAACTTACAGAACAGAGCCTTATACTCAGGCTCTTGCAGCAGCTATCAATGAATATAAGCCGGAGATAATGCTTGTTGGCGCAACGGCTATCGGCCGTGATCTCGGTCCCCGTGTTTCGGCAAGAGTCGGCACAGGCTTAACGGCAGACTGCACAGTGCTTGAAATCGGCGATTTTCCGCTTAATCCTCTTCCGAATAAAGAGCAAAAGCACAATCAGCTTCTTATGACTCGCCCGGCATTCGGCGGCAACACAATCGCAACAATTGCTTGCCCGGACAACCGCCCGCAAATGGCAACCGTTCGCCCCGGCGTTATGCAAAAGATTGCTCCCGTTGAAAACGCAAAGGCTCAGGTTATTGAGTTTAATCCTCAGCTTGAAGAAAACAATTGTTATGTTGAAATTCTTGAAGTTGTTAAATCCGTTGAAACCGTTGTTGATATTCAGCAGGCAAAGATTCTTGTTTCAGGCGGCCGCGGCGTTGGCAGCAAAGAAAACTTTAAGCTTCTTGAAGATCTTGCAGATGCCCTCGGCGGCACGGTTTCATGCTCAAGGGCAGTTGTTGATAACGGTTGGCTTCCCAAAGATCTTCAGGTTGGCCAAACGGGTAAAACGGTTCGCCCGAATGTTTATTTCGCAATCGGCATCAGCGGTGCAATTCAGCACACCGCAGGTATGGAGGAATCCGATATCATCATTGCAATAAACAAGGATGAAAGCGCTCCTATTTTTGATGTTGCCGATTACGGCATCGTTGGCGATTTAAATAAAATCGTTCCCCTTATCACAGAAGCTGTTAAGGCAAGAAAAGCGGCAAAATAATTTAAATTGATTAAAGCGGCAACCGTGCAGGGGCATATCCCGATCGGGCGCCGCTTTTTGGTGTTTTATGGATATGTCAGAAAAAAGGCTCTCGGAGCTTGCCGAAAGAGCAAGTGAGCGCTGCTATGTAACCTTTTCAGATTTTTTGAATATGGAGGAGCAAAGCGAGCTTGCATCGCTGGCCTTGCCTTGTGATTATGCCACATTCGGCGGATATGACGGCGCTGAAAGAGCTGTTGCCGCATTTGGAAACGGGTGTGAATATGCCGAATTTCCCGTAAAAATTATTAAAGCAGAGCCGCTTTCGCAAAAATTTGCGGATAAGCTTTCGCACCGTGATTTTCTCGGCTCGCTTATGGGGCTCGGAATAAAGCGAAATGTGCTCGGCGATATAGTCATTAAAGAAAACACGGGCTATATTTTTTGCCTTGATTCAATTGCGGATTATATTGTGCAAAATCTTGATAAGGTGCGGCACACAAGCGTTAAATGCTCGGTTGTGCACGAGCTTCCCGCAGGCGCGGTGGCAGAGCCGGAGGAAAAAGAAATAATTGTGGCTTCGCTCAGGCTTGATGTGCTTGCGGCGGCGGTTTATAATTTTTCACGCAGCGGCGTTAAAGAACTGTTTGTTCAGCGCAAAGTATTTGTAAACAGTGCCCTGTGCGAAAATTTTTCATATAATGCAAAACCCGGTGATATCGTTTCGGTAAGAGGCAGCGGCAGGTTTAAGTGCGGCAATGTGCTCGGCTCAACAAAAAAAGGGCGCACGGTGTTGCAAATATTTGTTTATAAATAAGATATGCCCGAATGTATCAAACGATATATTCGGGCTTTTTGTGTTTAATCATTTACCGTTGGAGTTGTTGAGTCGCGGTCGTTGTCTCTTTTCTTGCCATCGGCCTCATAGCTTAAATCGCTTTCTTTTGTTATCGGGCTGAAATATGCGGTCAGGTCTATTATTTTTTTTATTTCCGGCGCGCTTGCTTTCTTTTTTTTGCTCATAAAAAACCACCTCGGTAATATTATTTGCCGGGGCGGTTGTTCTATTCTTTGTTAAATTTTTTCCACATCGATTTGCGCAATCTTATCCATAAATTCTTTCGGAGTTATAACCGTGCCTATGCCGAAAAAGTCGTCCATATCAAGGTTGAAATTATTTATGAAAATCGGCGTGTTTTCATATTCAATGTCTATATGCAACCTTTTGGCGTCCTCTGAAATTTTGGGCGCTATATATGTGTTTCTGTCGTAATAGCGCGATGCTTTGATTTCGTTGTTTCTGATATATTGCAGCACAACGTTTCTTGATGATTTTGATATGGAAATATATTGTGAATGCTCTTTTGAAAGCGCCTGCGCCATAGTCATCTGCGCCACCGCCTTGCAGGTGCCGGAATTAACGAAAAACTCGTTTATGAAAATGCTTTCAAGCGGGCTGGTGTCATCCGGCACAATGATTGCCAAAATATTTTTGTTTGCCTTTTTAGGGTAATATTGCTTTAAAAATTCCTTAAAATAATGCTGGCTTTCAGCAATTTTCTTTGCAAAGGAATGGTAAAAGGGAATGTTTGGCTGTGATTCCACGCCTTGCAGTGAAAAAGGCTTGAATTCCTCACTTGCTTTGTCGTAAAGCAAAATATTTGTGTTTGTTATGATTATCGGAATTGCTTTTGCCATTTATACCATCCTTTCAAAAGCACATTTACTTGTGCACCTTAACATAAGTTTACTATATATTGTGTGCAAAATCAATAAAATGATAAAAATATAGTGCATTTCGGGCTTGCGTATGGTATTATATATAAAGTGATTAAAACAAGGAGGCTTTCTATGGAAAATAAAGACGACGAGGTTGAAAAAATCCTTAATGAGCTTAAATTTGCAGGCGGCAACGAGCCGCAGCCTAAAAATGATGAAAATGCCGATAGTGCAAGCTTTAAATTAAACGAAAAAGAAATGTTAAGCCCCCAAAAGGCAAAAACCGAAAAAACAGCCGAACCCGAAAATCCGCAGCCGAAGGAAAACGGCGGCGAAAAGGAAAGCGGTGTTGAGGCTATTGAAAAAGATTTGATAAAGGCGCGCGAAAACGATAACGAAGTGCAAAAGCCCTCGCTTCCGTTTGCGCCGGAGGAAATAAATCCGCAAAACGGAAATTACACAGATGAATATCCGGAGGCAGAGGGAACCGCTTCGGCTAGCTCTCTTGCGTTTTTCGGAAATTACACAGATGAATATCCGGAGGCAGAGGGATATATGAAAAATTCAAAAAATAAAAAAATAATAATCGCCGTTGTGGCGGTAATAGTTGTTGTGGCGATTGCCGTCGGCATTTATTTCGGCGTTTCTCGCAATAAAAAAGAGCCGGAAACCACTACCATGCCCACCACCGCAGCCACCACCGCGGCCCCCGTTATTATTAAAAATCCGCTCACGGGCGAGGTTGATTATAATGATTCTGCGGTCGGCAAAAGGCCGGTTGCCGTTGTTGTTGAAAATTCACCGCAGGCACGCCCGCAATATAATATGGATTCGCCCGATATCATTGTTGAGGGCGAGGTTGAAGGCGGCATCACCCGCATGATTTGGCTTTATGCGGATATGACGGATTTACCCGAGCAAGTTGGTCCCACGCGCTCTGCAAGGCCCAGCTTTGTGCAGTTTTCACAATTCTTTGATTGCATTTATATTCACTTCGGCCAAAGCCACAGCAAGGGCGATTATGAAGGCGCAGATGATTATATTAAAAATAATAATATTGATAATATAGACGGCATGAGCACCTCCTCCTGCTTTAAGCGCACAAAGGATAAGGTAAGCCCTCACAATGCGGTGCTGCTCGGCAACGAGCTTGTGGCGGCAATTGATAAAAAAGGATATCGCACAGATCTTGATTCCTCACGCTTCACACAGTTTGCATTTAACGATAAGGCAACGGCCGTTTCGCAAACTGCGTGCAACAGCATTACAACCAAATTTTCAAACAGAGCAGCTTCCGCTTACAGCCACACATTTACATATGACGCGGCAGACGGCAAATATAAAAATCAATCCGACTACAAGCAGGAAGTAAGCTTTGAAAATATTATCACCCTTTTTGCCGAAAGCGAATATGTTGATAAGCAGGATTATAAAGGCTCCGGCAAAACGGAAACATATTGCAATTATAAATTCACAAGCGGCACGGGCAAGCTTGCTTCCGCGGGCACGGTTGTTGATTTTAATTGGAAAGAGGAAAACGGAAAGCTTGTGTTCACGGATGCTTCGGGTAATGAACTTAAACTGAATCCCGGCAAAACCTGGATCGGCTTTATTTCTTCAAACAACGGCGGCGCCGCCGAAGTGCAATAAAATAAACAAAGCCCCCTTCATGCCGACTGAAAGCGGCAAGGAGGGGCATCTTTTTTTGAAATGTTCCAATGTCAAATCTGTGTATGAATACGATAAATATTTTGTGAAGCGTATAATATGATTATTGACTTTTTTATTTCCGTATGATAATCTAAAATAGTCAAGGAGGACACAGCAATTGAATTTTTGCCGTGCCCTTCTTTTTGTCTTTTAAGGAGAGGGCGTTCTATGAGATTTACAAAAGGAAAAAAATTCAAGATAATGCAAATCACGGACATTCAGGAAATCCCTGCCGTTTCGCCCGATACAACGGCGCTTTTGGAGGCTGCGATTGAGGCTGAAAATCCTGATTTGGTGGTTTACACGGGCGATCAAATCAAAGGCTATGGCGTAACATATAAAGGCAAGGGCAAGGAGCTTGAAAACGCTGTTGCCCAAACGATTTATAAATTGCTTGAGCCCGTAACAAAAAGAAATATTCCTTTTGCCGTTACCTTCGGTAATCACGACAGGCAGGTGGGCATTTCAAACAAAGATCAGTTTGAGGATATATACAAAGCGCTTCCTAATTGCATGGGCGAGCAGCCCGCGGAGCTTTCCGAGGGTGGCGGCACCTGCTTCATTCCGATTAAAGCTTCGGATGGGTCAAACAGGGATGTTTTTAATCTTTATTTGTTTGACAGCGGCACCGATGCCAAGGGCGGCGGCTACGAGCCGTTTGATGTTAAAATCATTGATTGGTATAAAAAAACAAGAGAAGAGCTGAAGAATGAAAACGGCGCCTATGTGCCGTCAATTGTTTTTCAGCATATTCCGTTATGTGAATACTATAATGTGCTGAAGCAGGTTAAAAAAACCACCAAGGGCGCTATCAGAGCATTCAGAACTCATAAAAATGAATATTATGTTCTCGGCGATACTTGCAGAAAAGGCGATATACTGCTTGAGCCGCCGTCAATCCCGAATGAAAACACGGGTGAGTTTGATGCAATTTCGGAAAAAGGCGATGTTATGGCTGTTTTTGTAGGTCACGATCATAAAAACAGCTTTGTGGGCAGATATAAAAATGTTGATCTCGGCTTTACGCAGTCGAGCGGCTTTAATGTTTACGGCAACAGAACAAAGCGCGGAGTGCGCATTATCGAGCTTGATGAGAATAAGCCCGGCGAATATGAAACATATACCCGCACTTTTGATGAGCTTGTGGGCACCAAGGTGAATAAGCCGCTGTATGATTATTTTTCCAGCAAAGCGCCGGAAACGGTGGATGCGGCAATTCCCATGATTGAAAAAGCGCTTGCGATTATCGCCGCAATAGTTGCGGTTGTAATTTTGCTTGCAAAGTTTTTATAAAATAAAGGAGCAGTTATGAGCGAGAAAAAAACGGATAAAAAGAATAATCCCTTTGTGAAATGGACGGAAAAACACGCAGAAATATGGAAATTTATAAAATTTTCAATTGCCGGCGGCGGCTCCTCTGCAATTGAGCTTGTGGTGCATATGGTGCTTTTAAACACTGTTTTTGCTTCGCTTACAAGCGTTGCAATCACAAGCCCCGCACTCAATATGATCGGCATTGAATCAAAGGGCTATCTTTACACCTATTTGATTTCCACAACAGTCGGTTATTTGATTGCATTTATCTTAAATCGCAAAATCACCTTTAAGGCAGATGCAAATCCAACACTCAGCATAATTTTGTATTTTATAATGGTTGTGTTCACCATTTTTGCAAACGGCTGGATAGGCTCTGCAATGCAAACCTTTGCGGCAAGCCATAATTTAACAGGCAATTTTGCCGATCTTGTTTTAAAGCTTATCGGAATGGCTATTCCCACTTTGTGGACTTATCCTTGCAATCGCTTTATAATCCACAGAAAAAAGAAATCCACCATTGAGGCGGAAAAAGCTGCAAAAGCTGCCAAACAGGCAGAAGAGGCACAGAATTAAACCGAAAAACGATGTTGTTTGCCGGCTTGCTTAATGCAGGTCGGCTTTTTTGATAAAAGGAAGCTGTATGGAAAATCAAATTCTTTTAAGTGCAGGCATTGATGTGGGCACCACAACAACGCATTTGATAATCAGCCGCATAGGAATTGCCGTTGAAGGCGGTTTCGGCACCGTTCCCCATGCCGTGATAACCAATAAGAAAATAATCTATGAAAGCAAAATTTATTTTACGCCCCTTGATGAAAGCGGTAATATAAATGGTGCAAAGGTTGCCGAAATAATAAAAAAAGAATATGCTGCGGCGGGCTTTAAAAAGGAAGATTTCGATTCGGGCGCCGTTATTATAACCGGCGAATCCTCAAAAAAAGAAAATGCAAAGCAGGTGCTTGCCGATATAGCGGAATATTCCGGTAATTTTATAGCGGCGCAGGCAGGCTCGCAGCTTGAATCTTATCTTTCCGGCAAGGGTGCAGGCGCCGATAAATTCAGCGAGCAAAGCGGCATGGTAACCGCAAATATAGACATAGGCGGCGGCACAACAAATATTTCTTATTTTAAAGACGGCGATTGCGTGGATGATTGCTGCCTTAATATCGGAGGCAGGCTTGTGCGCTTTGATAAAAGCGGAAAAGCAACGCTGACTCCTGAGATGGAGCGCTTGTGTGCAGATAACGGAATAACCGTTAAATCAATCTCGGATTTTGCCGAAACGGAGAAGCTTTGCAATGCTGCTGCGGATATTATTAAAAATGCCGTTTTTTCTTGCGGCAGTGTGCCCGGTTATTGCATAACTGATTCTTTGCCGTGCGGCAAATATGTGCCTGAGGCGGTTTCGTTTTCGGGCGGTGTTGCCGAATGCTTTGCCGATTGCGGCGGCTGCCGTGCAGATTTCGGCGATATAGGTTATCAGCTTGCGGCTGCAATAAGAAAAAGCAGCCTTTCATATCCTGCAAAGATCATAAATTCGGCCTCAAGCCCAATCAGAGCAACCGTTATAGGCGCGGGAAATTTCAGCATGGATATTTCGGGAAGCACAATCGAATATTCAAATGTTGAGCTGCCTATAAAAAATCTTGAATGCGTTTCGGATTTTTCAAGAATAGGCTCGGAAATGTGTGCCGTTTCGCTTCCGGGTGATAATGTGCCCGGCTTCGGCGATTTGGTGTGCATTGCAAAGGATATTGCAAAAAGCTGCTCTCAATTGATTGAAAAAGGCTTACCCGTTGTTGTTGTTACCAAAGCGGATTTTTCAAAGGCTCTCGGAATTTGTCTGCGTCGTGTGCTTCCGCCCGGTTATCCGTTTATTTGCTTCGACGGCGTTGATTGCCGCCGAGGAAATTATATTGATATCGGTGCGCCGGTTGCAGGCGGCAAGGCGGTTCCCGTTGTTGTAAAAACTCTTGTGTTCGGAGGAAAAGACAATTATGAAAATGAATAAAATGCTTTTTGGACATAATTATGAATTTAAAAGCATTAAGGAAGTGCTTGCAAAAGCAAACGAGCAAAAAAGCGGCGACACACTTGCGGGTATAGGTGCGGAAAATGCCAAGGAGCGTGTGGCGGCAAAATATGTGCTTGCGGATTTAACCGTTGAGGAAGTTACAAATTCCCCTGCCGTTGAATATGAAAAAGACAGCGTTACCCGCATTATTCTTGATGATTTGGATACTGCTCAATATGAAAAAATCAAAAAACTCACCATCGGCGAGCTACGCGAAAAAGTGCTTGATAATATGATAGCTGGTGATGAGATTTTGACGCTTGCACGGGGCATGAGCTCAGAGGTTATCGCCGCGCTTGCAAAGCTTATGGGCAATCTTGATTTGATGTATGTTTCACGAAAACTGCAAATAACAGCCCATTGCAACACCACAATCGGCTTGCCCGGCACCTTTGCCGTGCGCCTTCAGCCCAATCACCCCACGGATGATGTTAAGGGAGTAACCGCATCGCTTTTGGAGGGGCTTTCTTACGGCGCGGGCGATGCGGTTTTGGGGCTTAATCCGGCTGTTGACACGGTTAAAAGCACAGCGGATATTTTAAATCTTTTTAATGATGTTAAAACAAGGCTTAAAATACCCACGCAAATTTGCGTGCTTTCGCATATAACAACGCAAATTCAGGCGCTCAGGCAGGGTGTGCCTATGGATTTGTGTTTTCAGTCAATCGCAGGCAGTGAGGCGGCGCTTTCTTCATTCGGCACCGATGTTGATATGCTTGAAAACGCAAACGAACTGATGGCAAAATATTCAACCGCCGAAGGTCCGAATTATATGTATTTTGAAACGGGGCAGGGAAGCGAGCTTTCATCGTCCGCTCACAACGGCGCGGATCAGCTTGTGATGGAATCGCGTTGCTACGGGCTTGCAAGGCACTATTTGCCGTTTCTTGTTAACACTGTTGTGGGCTTTATAGGCCCCGAATATATTTATGATACAAAGGAATTGATTCGCGCAGCGCTTGAGGATAATTTTTGCGGCCATATGCACGGGCTGCCGATGGGCTGCGATATTTGCTACACAAATCATATGAAAGCGGATCAGAACGACAGCGACAGCCTGCTCGTTATGCTTGCCTCTGCCGGCTGCCATTATGTTATGGCGGTTCCGCAAAGTGATGATGTTATGCTGATGTATCAATCAACCTCTTACCACGATATAGCGGCAATCAGGGAAATGCTTAATTTGTCGCCGATAGAGCCGTTTAGGCAATGGCTTGAAAAATACGGAATTTGGGAAAACGGCAGGCTCGGCAAAAATGCCGGCAATCCGCGCGTTTTTCTTTAATGGAGGGAATGCTTTATGTCGGATTATTTTGATTCGCTTGCCGCACGCACTCCCGCAAGGCTTCAAATCGGCAGGGCGGGCAGCAGGTATAAAACACAAAAATATCTTGATTTTCGTGCGGCGCATGCCGCGGCAAACGACGCGGTTATGACGGAGGTTTCGAGCGAAACTCTTGAAAAGCTCGGCCTTTTCGAGGTGCGCACAAAATGCAAAAACAAATATGATATGATAACGCGCCCTGATTGGGGCAGGCATTTTGACGATTCACAAAAAGAAATACTAAGGAAAAATGCCACGATCGGTGCGGATGTGCAAATTTATTGCGGCGACGGCCTTTCCGCTCCGGCAATCGGGGCAAATTGCCGTGATATGCTTCCGCTTTTAAAAATGGCGTTGGAGGATGACGGTATATCCGTCGGCAAGCCGTTTTTCGTTCGCTATTGCAGGGTAAATACAGCGCGCGAAATCGGTCCGCTTCTCAATGCAAAGGTTGTGTGCGTGCTCATAGGCGAGCGCCCCGGCCTTATAACGGATGAAAGCATGAGCGCTTATTTGGCATATAAGCCGCATCCGGATATGAGCGAAAGCGATTACACGGTTGTTTCAAATATAAGCAAAATCGGCATGCCTCCCGTTGAAGCTGCGGCTTATATTTCCGAAGTTATTAAAAAAATGCTTGCGCAAAAGGCGGGCGGTCTTGCGTTGAAATTATAAAAGGGCAGAAAGCTTAAAATGCTTTCTGCCCTTTGGCTTATTTCATTTTTCTGATGTATGCAAATGTTTCTTTTTCGCCTTTTTCTTTCAGCATCACAAGCAGCCGCTCAAGCTTTTGTGCTGTTTTCGGGTGCATGATAATCCTTGTTTTCGCGCGGGAAAAATATTCAAGAGGGTGCGCCTCGGTGTAATTCTTGCCCTGATAAATTTTACTTGCCGCCACTCTGTCGCAAAACATTTCTTTCAAATATTTTGTCGGCATTTCAATCGGCTCAAGGCGCTTTGTTTTTGTGCTGTAATCCATCCAGTATTCATAATGATGGCGGTTTCTGCCTTTATGATGCAGCCACGCCGCAGAATATCCTTTTTCAATTCTTTCCGCTTCGTTAGGCGAACGATTGCCAAGGTAATATTTTGCGCCGGGAATAAATTCCGTGGGCGAATATTTTGAAAGATCATGTGTAAGCCCCTGAAAGGGAATGCCTGCCTTAAAGCAGTGCAGCATAACTCTGTGGCGGTGCTTTGTGATTGTTATAAAATGCTTTATCGGGTGTGCCATTAAAAAAACTTCCGTTATAATTTTTTTGCCGCTCGGCAAAAATATATTAACACTTATTTGTGTACTTGTAAAGCCATAATCAACACACTGTTTAAGCAGGCGAGAATCGAACGCAATATGGTTTAAAGCAACCGATTTCCGCGTATGCTGCGTTAAAATACTCGTTAATCCGAAAGGATTAACTGCGTTTTATGCCTTGC